>Ga0187893_10011193_pt1 | contig 13102 bp, 10 predicted proteins | sample MA1701074metaG_FD_139574 | JGI IMG/M metagenome (GOLD analysis project Ga0187893, IMG submission 139574) | White microbial mat communities from a basaltic lava cave in the Kipuka Kanohina Cave System on the Island of Hawaii, USA - MA170107-4 metaG ...
CATGTACGCACCCCCGATCCCGGTCCACGGCAACGCGCGCACGGTGCACGTGGTCAGGCAGGGCGACACCCTGGGCTCGATCGCCAGGCGCTACCGCGTGAGCGTCGCTTCCCTGAAAGCCTGGAACCAGCTCGGCCGCTATCTGCAGGTCGGACAGAAGATCTATATAAGGTAGGCGTGAACGCCCTCCGGCTGGCGCTCGCCGCGCTGCTGCTGAACGCCTGCGCTGCCCCGCGGCAGGCGCCCGAGCCGCCTGCCGCGCGGGACCCGGTTCCCGCGGCGGCCAGCGAGGCGCCCGCGGCGGCACCCCCGGCTGCTCCCGCCGCGGCGGCCCCGCCCCCGATCGTCGAACGCCAGGAGATCAAGCCCCCGCCGCGCGAGCTCGCGCGCATCGACCGCACCGCGCCGGTGGACGACCTGTGGCAGCGCATCCGCCACGGCTTCGCCATGTCCGACCTCGACAACGCCCTGGTGCGCGAGAAGACCCGCTACTACGCCGCGCGGCCGGAGTACCTGCAGCGCATCTTCGACCGCAGCCGGCTGTACCTCCACCACATCGTCGAGGAGATCGAGAAGCGCGGGCTGCCGACCGAGCTCGCGCTGCTGCCGATGGTCGAGAGCGCGTTCAACCCGATGGCCTACTCGCGCGCGCATGCCTCGGGGCTGTGGCAGTTCATCCCCGGCACCGGCCGGCGCTTCGAGCTCGAGCAGAACTCCTGGTACGACGGGCGGCGCGACATCGTCGAGTCGACCAACGCCGCGCTCGACTACCTGACCGCGCTGTACGAGCTGCACGGCGACTGGCACCTCGCGCTCGCTTCTTACAACTGGGGCGAGAACGCGGTGGCGCGCGCGATCGCGAAGAACCGCGCCGCCGGCAAGGACACCGACTACTCGAGCCTCACCATGCCCGAGGAGACGCGGCACTACATCCCCAAGCTGCAGGCGCTGAAGAACATCATCGCCAACGCCGAGCCGCTCGGCATCACGCTGGGGCCGATCCCGAACCAGCCCTACTTCGCCACCGTCACCCGGCTGCGCGACATGGACGTGCGGCTCGCGGCGCGGCTCGCCGAGATGCGGGTCGAGGAGTTCATCGCCCTCAACCCCGGCTTCAGCCGGCCGCTGATCCGCGCCTCGGTCAGCCCGCGCATCGTGCTGCCGGCGGACAAGGTCGACGTGTTCCACGAGAACCTGACCGCCCTGGGCGAGAAGTCGCTGGTCTCGTGGAAAAGCTACCACCCCCGGCAGGGCGAGACGTTCGAGTCGATCGCCAAGAAGCACGGCATGACCGTCGGGCAGCTCAAGGAAGTGAACGGCATCGCGCCGCGCACCCGGGCGGTGCCGCGGCTGCTGGTGGTGCCGATCAACAGCGCGGCGGCCGGGAGCCTGTCGCGCCTGCCGATCATGTACGCGCCGCCGATCCCGGTGACGACGCGCCGGATCTTCCACACCGTGATGAAGGGCGAGACCCTCACCACCATCGCCGCGAAATACCGCGTGTCGACCGAGGACCTGAAGCGCTGGAACGGGGTCAGCCAGGCGGTGGTGGGCAGGACGCTGGCGATCGAAGTGCGCGGCGCCGCGTCGAAAGGCAAGCCCCGCCCGAAAGCGAAGGGCAAGACCTACAAAAAGGCCGACCGCTAGCTAACGACTTCTTCAGACCTTCCCTAAGCAGCGCCCGCTTCCACCAGCTTGCGCGTGTAGTCCGAGCGCGAGTTCCGCACCACCTCGTCGAGCGTGCCGCTTTCGACGATCCGGCTGTCCTTCATTACCATGACGCGGTGCGCCATGGCGCGCACCACGTCGATGTCGTGCGTGACCAGGATGTAGCTCAGTCCGTATTTCTTCTGGAGGGAAGACAAAAGCTCGAGTACCTGCTTCTGGATCGTGACGTCGAGCGCGCTGGTCGGCTCGTCGAGCACCACCACCTTGGGGTTCACGATCAGCGCCCGCGCGATGGCGATGCGCTGGCGCTGGCCGCCGGAGAACTCGTGGGGGTAGCGGCCAAGGAGCGGCTCGGCCTGCCCGCCCTCCGTCAGGCCGACGTCGTAGAGCGCCTGCACGACGCGGGCGCGCCGGGCGGGGGCGTCGAGGCCCGGCTCGTGGATTTCCAGGCCCTCGCCGACGATCTGCTCGACGGTCAGCCGCGGCGAGAGCGAGGACAGCGGGTCCTGGAAGACCACCTGGATCTCTTTGCGCATACTGCGGCGCTCCGCCCGCTCCGACCAGCGCTTCTCCCCGATGCGGATGTCCCCCCGCGCGGCCATGAGCCCCAGCACGGCGAGCGCGAGCGTGGTCTTGCCCGAGCCCGACTCGCCGATGATGCCCAGGGTCTCGCCCGGCGCGAGCTCGAAATCGACCGACTCGACCGCGGTGAAGCGCCCGCTCCTGAACCAGCCGCGGATGCCGGGCAGCCGCTTGGGGTAATGAACATGGACGCCTTTACCTTGGACGACGACACCTTTCCCCGGCGGTTGAACCTCCCGAAGCGGGCGGCTGTTGACGAGCTTCTGCGTATACGGGTGCTGCGGGCGGCCGATCACCTGGGCGGTCGGCCCCTGCTCCACCAGCACCCCCTTCTCCATCACCGCGACGCGGTCGGCGTAGCGCCTGACCAGATTCAAATCATGGGTAATGAGCAGGAGCGCCATTCCCGCTTCCGCGCGCAGGCGCTCGAGCAGCTCGAGGATCTGCAGGCGGATGGTCACGTCGAGCGCGGTGGTCGGCTCGTCGGCGATCAGGAGCTTCGGGTTGCACGCGAGCGCCATCGCGATCATGGCGCGCTGGCGCTGGCCGCCCGAGAGCTGGTGCGGGTAGCTGTGCGCGCGCCGCTCCGGCTCGTCGATCCCGACCCTGCGCATCGCCGCCACCGCCTCGGCCCAGGCCGCCGCGCCCCGCGCGCCGGTATGCAGCTCGAGCGACTCGACGATCTGGTCGCCGAGCGTATAGATCGGGTTGAGCGCGGTCATCGGCTCCTGGAAGATCACCGCGATGTCGCGCCCACGCAGTTGCTGTAATTCCTGGGCAGGCATCTGGAGGACATCCCTGCCCCCGAAGAAAATCCGCCCGCTGAGGCGGGCGTCGTCGATCAGCCGCAAGGTCGACAGCGCGGTCACGGTCTTGCCCGAGGCCGATTCGCCGACCAGCGCCAGCTTCTCGCCGGCGTCGAGGTTGAAGGATGCTCGATCCACCACGCGGCGCGAGCCGAAGTGGATGCTCAGCTCCTTGACCTCAAGTAGGCTCATTTAGGGTCTTTCTCGGATCGAGAGCATCCCGCAGGGCATCGCCGATCAGGATCAGCAGGAGCAGCATCACCACCAGCACGCCGAAGGTGGTGAGCGAGATCCACCAGGAATCCAGGTTCTCCTTGCCCTGGTTCAGCAGCTCGCCCAGGCTCGGCGTGCCCGGCGGCACCCCCAGGCTGAGGAAGTCGAGGCTGGTGAGCGCGCCGATCGCGGCGGCCATCTCGAACGGGACCAGCGTGACGACCGGCGTCAGGCTGTTGGGCAGGATGTGGCGCCACATGATCATGCGGTTGCTCTGCCCCAGCGCCCGGGCGGCGCGCACGTAGTCGAGCGTGCGGTTCTTGAGAAACTCCGCGCGCACGTAGGCCGCGATCCCGAGCCAGCCGAAGATCGAGATCAGGATCACGAGCAGCGTGAAGCTCGGCGAGAACAGCGAGGAGAAGATGATCAGCATGTAGAGCACCGGCATCGCGCCCCAGATCTCCTTGAAGCGCTCCATGCCGATGTCGGTCCAGCCGGCGAGGTAGCCCTGGACCGCGCCATAGACCACGCCGAAGGCGGTGACCACCGCCGTGACCAGGAGCGCGAACACCAGCGAGAGCCGAAAGCCGTAGAGCAGGCGCGCGAGCAGGTCGCGGCCGCGGTCGTCGGTGCCGAGCAGGTTGTCGCGGCTCGGCGCGGCGGGGTTCGGCTGCGTCGAGAAATAGTTGATGGTGCTGTGGTGGTACGGGTTGAGCGGATAGAGCGCGAAATTGCCGGGCTTCTCCAGGTTGGCGCGGATCGCGGGATCCAGGTAGTCCGTCGGCGTCGGGAAGTCCCCGCCGAAGGTCGTCTCCGGAAGCGTCTGGAACACCGGGAAATACCACTCGCCGTTGTAGCGCGCGACCAGGGGCTTGTCGTTGGACAGCACCTCGGCGAGCAGGCTCAGCCCGAACAGCACCGCGAGGATCACCAGGCTCCAGTAGCCGAGCCGATTCGCGCGGAACCGGCGCCACGCGCGGCGCCCTGGGCTGGCATGCAGCGGTATCGCGACCGGAGCTTCTGCCGTGATGGCGGTGGCGGACATCGTCAGTCGAAGTACTTCACGCGCGGGTCGACCCACAGGTAGCTCAGGTCGCGGATCAGGTGGGTCAGCAGGCCGATCAGCGTGAACACGAACAGGCTGCCGAACACCACCGGGTAGTCGCGGCGGATCACCGATTCGTAGGACAGGAGCCCCAGCCCGTCGAGGGAAAACAGGGTCTCGATCAGGAGCGAGCCGCCGAAGAAGGCGCCCACGAACGCGGCCGGGAACCCGGTCATGATCGGGATGAGCGCGTTGCGGAACACGTGGCGCCAGAGCACGCCGCGCTCCGCGACGCCCTTGGCGCGCGCCGTGAGCACGTATTGCTTGCGGATCTCCTCCAGCACCGAGTTCTTGACCAGGATGGTGATCACGGCGAATCCGCCGACCACCATGGCGGTGACCGGCAGGGCGATGTGCCACAGGTAGTCGAGGACCTTCTGCACCGGGCCGAGGTCTCCCCAGTTGGTCGAAGTGATGCCGCGCAGCGGGAACCACTGGAAGTAGGTGCCGCCGGCGAAGAACACCATCAGCACCACCCCGAGCACGAAGGCCGGGATCGCGTAGCCGAGGAGGATGACGAAGGTGGTGAAGGTGTCGAACGGGGTCCCGGCGCGCACCGCCTTGGCGATCCCGAGCGGCAGCGAGATCAGGTAGATCAGCACGAAAGTCCACATGCCGAGGGTGATCGACACCGGCAGCTTCTCGACGATCAGGCGCCACACGTCCTTGTTGTGGAAGAAGCTGCGGCCGAGGTCGAAGCGCGCGAACTGCCCGATCATCTGGACGAAGCGCTCGGGCGCGGGCTTGTCGAAGCCGTACAGCTTCTTGATCTCCTCGACGCGCGCCGCATCCACCCCCTGGCGCCCGCGGTAGCCGCTGCCCGCCGCGGCGGCCGGCCCTTCGGCCGCGCCCGCCTCGAAGCCCTGGAACTGCGCCACCATCTGCTCGACCGGGCCGCCCGGCACGAACTGGATCACGCTGAACGTGATCAGCAGGATCCCGAACAGCGTCGGGATCATCAGCAGCAGGCGCTGCAGGACATAGGTCCACATGGCGAGGCGTCTTCCTTTCTACTTCCTCCACCAGGTCGAGACCACCCAGTCCTCGGCCTGGTAGTACTGCGGCATCACCGCCGGGTGCTCGAACTTCCCCGAGCGGTAGGCGACGCGATTGTTGTTCGAGAACCATTGCGGGATCACGTAGTGGCCGTGGCGCAGCACCCGGTCGAGGGCGCGCAGCCGGGCGACGAGCTCCGGCCGGGTGCGCGAGGCGACCGCCAGGCTCACCAGCGCGTCGATCGCCGGATCCTTGATGCCGAGCAGGTTGCTCGAGCCCTGGGTATCGGCCGACTGCGAGCCGAAGCGATCCAGCATCTCGCTCCCCGGCGCCTCGTTCCCCGGGATCCGGATCGTGAACAGATCGAAGTCGAAGATGTCCAGGCGCTTGCGGATCAGCGCGAAGTCCGCCCTGCGGTACTCGCCGGCGATGCCGAGCTTCGCGAGCCCCTGGGCATACGGCGCGAAGATGCGCTCGCCGCCCGGGCTGCCGTCGAGGTATTCGAGCGTGAAGGCCTCGCCCTTCGCGTTGCGCAGCGCGCCGTCGCGGTAGGTCCAGCCGGCCTCGGCGAGCAGCGCTCGCGCCTTGCGCAGGTTCTCGCGCAGGCTCCCCGGCGGGCTGGTCGAGGGCGCGAGCGGCACCGCCTGGGTGAAGACCTTCGCGGGCAGGTTCTTCCTCAGGGGCTCGAGCACCTCGAGCTCGTCCGGCCCCGGCACGCTCTTCGCCTCGAAGTCGCTGGCGTTGAAGAAGCCGCGTACCCGCGTGTACGAGTTGTACATCAGCTGCCGGTTCAGCCACTCGAAGTCGAAAGCGAGCCCGAGCGCCTCGCGCACCCGCGCGTCCTTGAACCTGTCGCGCCGCGTGTTGATCAGGAAGCCCTGGAAGTCGCCCGCGTTCTTGAACTGCCACTCGGCCTTGACGAGCTCGCCCGAGTCGTACTTCTTGCCGGCGTGGGTGCGCGCCCAGTCGCGCGCCGAAAACACCCGCAGGTAGTCGAACTCGCCCGCCTTGAACGCCTCGGTCTGCGCGGTGGTGTCCTTGTAGATCTTGTAGGTGATGCGGTCGAAGTTGTAGCGCCCGCGGCGTACATTCAGCTCGCGCCCCCAGTAGTTGGGATCGCGGTTGTAGGTGATGTCGCGCCCGAAGTTCAGGCGCCCGATCTTGTACGGTCCGCTCGCGATCGGGACGTCCATGATCACCTGGTCGAAGGGCTTGCCCGCGCCCCACGCGCGGCTGAACACCGGCAGCCCGCCGACCATCAGCGGCAGCTCGGCGTTCGCCTGCTTGAAGTCGTAGCGCACCGTGCGCGGGCCGACGACTACGGCCTGCTTCACATCGCTGTAGACCACGCGGTACACCGGCGCCGCCTGCTTGCTCATCAGCGTGTCGAAGCTGTGCTTCACGTCGGCCGCCATCACCGGCGTGCCGTCGTGGAAGCGCGCGGCGGGATTCAGCCTGAACGTCGCCGACAGGCCGTCGGCCGCGACCTCGACGTCCTGCGCCAGCAGGCCGTAGGCGGTGGTGGGCTCGTCCATCGTGCCGGTGAGCAGGCTCTCGAACAGCAGCCCGGTGCCCGGCGGCGCGGTCCCCTTGAGGGTGAAGGGGTTGTACTTGTCGAAGTTGGTGATGCGCAGCGGCGGCACGAGGTCGAGGTCCCCGCCCTTGGGCGCGTTCGGGTTGACCCACTCGAAGTGCTTGAACCCGGCGGGATACTTGATGTCGCCGAACTGCGAATACGCATGCGCCGCCCACAGGTTCGGCGTGAACAGAAGAAGGAGCAAAAACCTCATCGCGGTATCGAAGCCAGCAGCGTCCTGGTGTACGGATGCTTCGGGTCGGCGTAGATCTCGTCCGAGCCCGCCATCTCCACGATCTCGCCGTCCTTCATCACCATCACCTCGTCGGCCATGTATTTCACCACCGCCAGGTCGTGCGAGATGAAGAGGTAGCTCATCGCGTATTCGTCCTGCAGGTCCTGCAGCAGGTTCAGGAGCTGCGCCTGGATGGAGACGTCCAGCGCCGACACCGCCTCGTCGCACACCACCAGCTCGGGCCCGAGCGCGAGCGCCCGGGCGATGGCGATCCGCTGCCGCTGCCCGCCGGAGAACTCGTGAGGGTACTTGAACAGCGCGCTCCCGGGCAGCCCCACTTTCGCCAGCAGCTCTTCGGCGCGCGAGCGGCGCTCGGCTTCGTCCCGGCCGATGCCGTGGATGCGCATCGGCTCGGTCAGGCTCTGGCCGACGCTGAAGCGGGGGTTGAGCGACGCGTACGGGTTCTGGAACACGATCTGGATCGCGCGCTTGAAGTCCTTGGGGGGCGCCGCCTCCCGGCCGTGGAGCAGCACCGAGCCGCCGGACGCCGCGTGGAGCCGCGTGACCAGCAGGCCGAGCGTGGTCTTGCCGGAGCCCGATTCGCCCACCAGCCCGAGCGTCTTGCCCCTGGCGACCTTGAAGCTCGCGCCTTTGACTGCCTGGACCCTGTCGAATCTCTTGGCGAGACCGCGCGCCTCGAGCACCACGGTTTCGTCGCCGCGTAGCCCGCGTTTACGCTCTTCCTTTGCATGAACAAGACTCTCGACGGTGGGCAGCCTGGCCGGCCTGCGGTCCAGCGGGGGCCGGCATGCAAGAAGCGCGCGCGTGTAGTCGTCGCGCGGCGCGCCGAACACCTCGGCGACGCTGCCCTGCTCCCGGATCTCGCCCTGGCGCATCACGATCACCTGCTCGGCGATCGTGCCGACCAGGGACAGGTCGTGCGTGATGAAAAGCATCGACATCCGCCGCCGGCGCTGCAGGTCGGCGATCAGGTCGAGGATCTGCTTCTGCACCGTGACGTCGAGCGCGCTGGTGGGCTCGTCCGCGATCAGCAGCTTCGGCTCGCAGGCGATCGCCATCGCGATCATCACGCGCTGCTGCTCGCCGCCGGAGAGCTGGAAGGGATAGCGGCCCAGCTTGACCTCCGGATCGGAAAGCCCAACCTCGCGGAACAGCTCGAGGATGCGCCGTCGCGCCTCACCCCGGGAAAGCCCGAGATGCTCGCGCAGCGCCTCTCCCACCTGGAAGCCCACGCTGAACACCGGGTTGAGCGAGCTCATCGGCTCCTGGAAGATCATCGAGATCTCGGCGCCGCGCAGCGCGCGCAATTCCCTTGACGGGGTTTGCAGGAGATCCTTTCCTCCATAGAGGATTTCCCCGCGCCGGGTCGCGGTTTCGGGCAGCAGCCCCAGGATCGACAGCGCGGTGACCGACTTCCCGCTGCCCGACTCGCCGACCAGGGCGACAGTGCTGTGTTCGGAGATATCGAAGCTCACGGATTTCACCGCTTCCACCTGCCCAAAACCCACGCCAAGATTTCGGATGCTGAGCAGGCTCATGCCAGCCTCGGGTCGAGCGCGTCGCGCACGGCGTCGGTGAACAGGCTGAAGGCGGTGACGGCGAGCGCCATGGCGGCGGTCGCGGCGGCGATCTGCCACCACATGCCGAGGATCAGCTCGCTCGGCGCCTCCGCGAGCATGCTGCCCCAGGACACGGTGTCGACCCCGACGCCGAAGCCGAGGAAGCTCAGGATCACCTCGGACTTGATGAACAGCACCACGTGCAGCGAGAGCTGCACCAGCACCACGTGGCTGACGTTGGGCAGGATGTGCACGAACACGCGCCGCGCGTTCGACGCGCCGATGGCGTCGGCGGCGAGCACGTACTCGCGCACCCTGTGCTTCAGGTACTCGGCGCGGATCAGGCGGAAGATCCCGGTCCAGCCGGTGAGGCCGAGGACCAGGATCACCGTGACGATGCCCTTCTGGTCGAGCACCGCGGCGACGGCGAGCACGAGCAGCAGGTACGGGATCGAGGTGAACACGCTGTAGAGCCAGTTGAAGAAGTCGTCCACCCACCCGCCGCGGTAGCCGGCAGCCGCGCCGAACAGCGTGCCGAGGAAGGTCGCGAGCACCGCGGCGGCGAGCCCCACCACGAGGGAGGTCTCGGTGCCCTTGATCGCCTTCTGCACCACGTCCCGGCCCCACTTGTCGCCGCCGAAGGCGAGCGTCTTCGCCCGGGTGTCGCGGCCCGAAGCACCGGAGACATTGGCATGGATGTCGGCGAGTTCCGCGCCAAGCGGATCCGGTATTCCATAGTCGGCGCGGGGTTGAGCCTTGATGACCTCCCCGAGGCCCTCCTGGACCGTATCGCGACCGAGGAATCCGGGAGGGGCATAACTCACTCCGACCTCATTCGACCAGTCGCGCGCCACCCAGCCCGCCGCCGAGGCAGCCGCCAGGAGGACGTAGGCTAGGACGATAGCCGCCGAGACTATGCCGACGCGGTCGCGGCAGAAGCGCCGCCAGGCGAGGCGCCACAGGCTCATTCGAGCTCCACCCGCGGGTCGAGCGCCTTGTACAGCAGGTCGGCGGCGAGGTTGATGATCATGGTGGCGATCGCGACGTAGATCGTCACCGCCTTGATCACCGGGAAATCGCTGCGCTCCACGGCGAGGATCACCTCGCGGCCGATGCCGGGGATGGAGAAGAAGCGCTCGATCAGGAACGCGCCCGCGAGCAGCCCAGGGATCTGGATCATGACGTTGGTCGCGATCGGGATCGCGGCGTTGCGCAGCACGTGGAGCCACATCACGCGGCCCTCGGCGAGACCCTTGGCGCGCGCGGTGCGCACGTAGTCCTGGTTGATCTCGTCGAGGAAGAAGCTGCGGTACAAGCGGATGTCGGGCGCGAGCGCGACCACCACGCCCACCAGGACCGGCAGCGCCGCGTAGCGCAGCAGGTTCTCGCCGAGCGTGCCGCCCCAGCCCTGCACCGGGAACCAGCCGAGCTGGTACGCGAGCACGTACTGGAACACCAAGATGTACACCAGGATGCTGATCGACTGGCCGACGGTGCAGCCGATCATGATCGCGCGGTCGGTGAGCGAGCCGCGCCAGTACGCGACGAGCATCGCGGCGGCCATGGCCAGGAGGGTACTTATTATCAAGAGAGGCAAGAGCACCGTTAGCGACGGTCCCAGACGAGTAGCGAAGATCTGCGACACCCGCTCGTTGGTCGCCCAGCTCACGCCGAAGTCCCCGGTGGCGACCTGCCGGACGAAGATCCACAGCTGCACCCAGTAGGGCTGGTCGACGCCGAGCGAGCGCCGGATGTTCTCGATGAGCTCGGGGTTCGCGATCTTGCCGGCGAGGATGTAAGCCGGGTCGCCGCCCACCCAGTTGAAGAGGAAGAACACCAGCAGCACCACGCCGAGCAGCGTGGGGACGAACTGCCAGAGCCGCCTAACGACGTACTTCAAGATCGATGTAGAGCCACTCGGCGTGCAGCACCGGGTGCTTCTTGAATCCTTTGACGCGCGGCTGCAGCAGCACGTTGCGGTAGCGGCTGTCGATGAGCAGCCACGCCGTGTCCGTCTCCATGATCCGCGCCATTTCGCGGTAGAGCTGGTCGCGCTCCGGGCCGTGCGGCAGCAGCCGCGATTTCTCGTAGCGCTTGTCGTACTCGGGCGAGCGGTAGCAGGCGTTGTTGCTCTGCCCGCTGTTCGGGCCATGGAGGAGCTGCATGAAGTTGTCGCCGTCCGGGTAGTCGGCGATCCAGGCCGCGATGCGCATCATCAGCCGGCACTGGTTCTCGAGCTTGATCAGCTCCGGGAACCGGTCCTTGTGGATCTCGAGCCGGATCCCGATCGCGTCGAGCGAGCGCTTCATCAGCTCGTCGTACTGGCGGTCGCGCTCGGTGGGCGTGGACGAGAAGCGCAACGCCAGGAGATCGCCGTTCGGCAGGCGGCGGTAGCCGTCGGCGCCCTTGCGGTAGCCGAACTTGTCGAGCAGCGCGTTGGCGGCGCGCGGATCGTACGGGATGCTGCTGCGGTATTCCGGGTCGTGACCCGCGACGCCCGGCGGGATCGGGTAGTGCGCGCGGATCGACTGCCCTTTGCGGATGATGCGGATCATGTCCTCGGCCTTGAAGGCCATGGCGACCGCGCGGCGCAGCGCGATCTTCTCCCGGGCGAGGCCGCCGACGGTCTTGTCCTGCATGTTGAAGTAGAGGTAGATGATCTCGGGGTCGACCGACCTCTCGAGCCTGATGCCGCGCTTTGCGAACTCTTCCTTGAGCTGGCCGTCGGCGGTCATGAATGCGGTCGCGACCTCGGAGAGCTGGTATTCCATGTCGGTCTCGCCGCGCTGGAAGGCGAGCCAGCGGCTCTGCGTCTCCTCCATCACGCTGATCTCGACGCCGCCGATCAGCGGCAGCCGCCTGCCGTCGCGCAGCACCTCGCGGAACCCCGGGTTCGCCTCGAGCACGATCTTGGAGGAGCGCACATAGCGCTTCAGGCGGAACGGGCCGGTGCCGACCGGGCGCGCGGCGGATTCGTCGCCGTAGTGCTCGATCGCCTCGCGCGCCACCGCGCCGCCGAGCGGGAACGCGAGCACGTGCGAGAAGTTGAAGTCCGGGTTCTTCAGCCGGATGACGATCGTGTAGCGGTCCGGGGTCTCGATGCCGGCGATGCCCTCGAACAGGAAGGCATAAGGGGAAGCGTTCTTCGGCTCGAGGAAGCGCCGCAGCGAGTATGCGTAGTCGGCCGCGGTCAGCTCGCGCTTCGCGCCCTTGAACACCGGGTCGTCGGCGAAATGGATGCCGGGCTTCACTCTGATCCTGTAAATGCGGCCCTGGTCGGAAATCTCGGGCAAACCCACTGCGGTATTCGGAACCACCTTCGCCGGCCGCGCGAGGTAGTCGTAGGTGAGCAGCGGGTCGAAGATCCCCGAGATCACCGTGCCCGAGTAGTAGTCCGAGACTCTCACCGGGTCGAATCCGGTCTCGGCGGCCTGGAACGTGATGCGAAGTACCTTCGACGGATCCGCGGCCGGTGCTCCGGCCACGGCCAATCCCAGCGCAAGGACAAGAGCTCTCACTCATGGAAAGTATAATCGGACGATGGCCTTGCTTACCGGGAAGCGGATCCTCGTCACCGGCGTGCTCAGCAACCGCTCGATCGCCTACGGCGTGGCGAAGGCCGCGCGCCGCGAGGGCGCCGAGCTCGCGCTGACCTACCAGAACGAGCGTTTCAAGGACCGCGTGACCGAGATGGCGAACGAGCTCGGCTCCGGGATCGCCTTGCCTTGCGAGGTCACCAGCGACGAGGAGATCTGGAAACTCTTCGAAGAGCTGAGCAAGCGTTGGGATGGGCTCGACGGTCTGGTGCACGCGATCGCTTTCGCGCCGCGCGAGGCGATCGCGGGCGACTTTCTCGACGGCATCAGCCGCGAGGCGTTCCGCCAGGCGCACGACATCTCGACCTACAGCTTCCCCGCCCTGGCCAAGGCGGCCTTGCCTTCGCTTCGCAAGAATTCTTCGTTGTTGACCCTGACGTATCTGGGCTCGACGCGCGTGGTGCCGAACTACAACACCATGGGGCTCGCCAAGGCGAGCCTGGAAGCCTCGGTGCGCTACCTCGCGGCGAGCCTCGGGCCGCAGGGCATCCGGGTGAACGCCATCTCGGCCGGGCCGATCAAGACGCTGGCCGCGGCGGGAATCGCCGGCTTCGGCAAGATCCTGAAGTTCGTCGAGGAGCATGCGCCGTTGCGGCGCAACGTGACCACCGAGGACGTCGGCAACGCCGCGGCATTCCTGCTCTCGGACCTGGCGGCCGCGGTCACCGGCGAGATCCTGTACGTCGACGCCGGCTTCAGCCACGTCGTGGCGGGAATCGGAAGTTCGGGGACGGAGCCCTAACCC
>Ga0187893_10011194_pt1 | contig 13102 bp, 10 predicted proteins | sample MA1701074metaG_FD_139574 | JGI IMG/M metagenome (GOLD analysis project Ga0187893, IMG submission 139574) | White microbial mat communities from a basaltic lava cave in the Kipuka Kanohina Cave System on the Island of Hawaii, USA - MA170107-4 metaG ...
AGAGTCGCCAAAGGAACCGTTACTGACCTTGAGGGCTTTATCCTTGCCGGCGGGTTGTCCAGCAGGATGGGGACTGATAAGTCCCGGTTGACTCTTAACGGCGTCACTTTCACTGAGCGAATCGCTAGTGTGCTGGCCCAGGTTTGTTCTAGCGTCAAGGTCGTGGGTAGACCCACTGATGACCTGGGCATCGAAAGTACTGCCGACTTAGTTGAACATTGGGGGGCCTTGGGTGGTCTCCATGCTGCCCTCGGGGCCTGTCAAGCCACCTGGTCCGTTGTGGTTGCTTGTGACCTGCCATTTGTAACATCCGATCTGTTGGCCCACCTGGCCAGTTTCCGAGAAGGTTTTGAAGCCGTTGTTCCCATCCAGGAAAACGGATTTCTGCAACCGTTATGTGCCTTTTATAGGGTCGATCCTTGTTTTCCTCAGGTTGACGAGCTGATTAAGACAGGCGAAAGGCGACCCCAGGTTCTGCTCGAAAAGGTACGGACCCGGCGAGTGGAATTCTCGGAAATTAGGCATCTCCCCGAAGCGAGCCGTTTTTTTGATAACATCAACACGCCGGAAGATTATGTCCGCGCTAAATTGCAGCGAACCGAGTTAACAATCTGAGAACTTAAAAGAGAGCTTTCGCCCTTTATCCGGTAATCTTACGGTTTTCAAATGTCACCCAAACGAAGACTCGGCAAGAAACTCATAAAGGCGTTCCTACCAATACTGCTGACCATCGTGTTGGCGGTGGGAATCTCGCTTGGATTGATCGTTTATGGCGTCACCCGACCTCCACGAAGTCCGTACCTGGTGACCAAAGAGAGCTTTTCTCAAATTAGCGGTCAGGCATCCAAGGTTACTGACCAGTTCTGGATGAACCGTGACGGCACTCAGGCACGCGGCTGGCTGCTGAGGGGATTTGAAGGCGCTCCTGGGGTAATTCTGCTGCATCGATACGGAACCGATCGGTCCTGGCTCTTTAATCTCGGCGTAAAGCTGAACGAAACGACCAACTTCACCATCCTCTGGCCAGATCTTCGAGGGCATGGCTTAGATCCCCCAGTTAAGTGGACCTCATTCGGAGTGCGTGAAGGTGATGACGTACTTGCGGCCGTCGATTTTCTGCGGAGCGTAAAGACTTCAAACGGAGAGCAATACGTTAGTGATGAGCTTGGCATTTACGGCGTTGAACTGGGAGCGTTTGCAGCCCTAAAGGGGGCGCAGTCGCAAAGCAACATACTGGCGCTGGTCCTCGATTCAGTACCAGACTCTTCCGATGACCTCGTCCAGTCTGCTGTCAAAGCCGATATTGGTGTAAGTCATGAGCTGATTGAAAGATTAGTGCGCCAGAGCTTGCGCGCGTATTTTCTAGGAAACTTCCAGAATACAAATGCCTGCGAAGTCGCAAATTCCTTTACCAATCGTCGCATTCTGCTGCTTTCAGGACCGGAAGTTACCGATTTGCGAGACTCGACCAACGCGCTGTCCAAGTGCTTTCCAGCTTCGGTAAATCTGGAAATGACGACTGACCTACCCTTAACCGGATATAATTTGCCTTCTGCGACGGGTGAACAGGGGGAACGCTATGATCGGCGCGTGATCGACTTTTTCGATAAGTATCTTCGCCACTAGTACAACCGAGCGTCATAATTTACGTAGATATACAAGCGCCAGCACTCCATTTTCCTCAATCACGTCAATCTCAGCTGACCTCAGACTCGTTAACTGGTCAAGATGCTCCAAAGGGACCAAAACCAAAACAGGTCCTCTGCGAGCTGGTTCTGACTCGAGGATTTCGGCGGTTCCCTCAAACTTTGCGGGTTGACCATTCGCGCTGTATACGACGCGGCTATGGGCATAGAACTCCACTGAACGCTCAACCAAATGTAGCCCCAGAATCGGCAATCCGGAGTAGCCACGTGCATCGCCGGCTCTTATCAATTCTTTTACGGATTCTCGCCCGGCAATCTTACTAACCCCGCAATTGAGAAGAATCGCGACCGCCAGAAGGGTTGTGCCCGCGATGGCCGAGGCGCAAATGATCCTAAATCGTGTCCAAAGCAAAACAAAAAGCCCTGTGACGATAATTGGCGATACTACTGCCAGCGCGCAGGATAATGAGATCATTCCTGATAAGCGAGCGTATAACAAAGCACCAGCGGCAAAGAGCAAATGCAGAACCCCCATGGCCCGTAGCCAATTGGTCGAAACTCCCGTGTTTACGAAACATGACAGCCGTTCGCCAATCAGCAGGGACGTCAAAGGCAAAACGGGGACTATGTATCCGGGAAGTTTTGAACCCGAGAACGAAAAGAAGAGCGTAGGCAACAGGAGACCGGCCAGGGCAAACACTCGCAGACGGTCGATTAACTTTGCGCTACGCCAACGCCAGTTTCGGGCGTGGCAAATTGCATTCAGGAAAATGGGTGTCCAGGGTAAGGTTAAGGGCACCAGTATCACAAAATAGAAAACGAACGGCTGGGGATGGTTGTATTTGTTTGAAAGATAGCGCGCAAAGTGATGCTGGACAATGAAGTCATCCACAAAGACAGTGCCATGACGAAAAATTGCCGGTCCATACCAAACACTTGCCACCGCCAGTGATAAAGGGATGCCCCAGAATAGACTGCTAAGCAACTGTCGTCGGGGAACCTGCCAACGTATTAAGAAATAGGTGGCAACGGTAGCAAGCGGCAGGAAACCAATGAGCCCTTTCGCCAGTAAAGAGAGTCCAACGCAAACGTAGAAAGCAACCAGGAATGCCTTTTGTTTAGGCCCTGGTGCTTCAATCTCCCAGGCAAAGAAAAACACGAGCGCCCAGGTCATGGTCGCGGCCACCAAAATATCGAAGCTCACAGCTCGGGAAAAGACAATGGTGCCCAGCGTGGTAGCGGCGACGACCAGACTCCAGAGGCTGAAATCTTTTAACTCGCTATCTTCACTTTGCCTCTCTACTTTCCGAGCCAACCAGTAGATTGCCATGAAATTCAGGATTCCGGCGGCCGCTGCTCCCAAGCGGGCGGAAAACTCTGACACTCCGAGGAGCTTGTAACTAAGTATCGCCAGCCAGTACAAAAGGATAGGCTTCTCGAACCAGGTGTAGCCGCCGAGAGTGGGCGTGATCAGCCCACCCGCCTTGAGCATCTCCCGGGCAACCTGGGCGTAGCGGGGTTCGTCCGGCGCAATCAATGGCAGCTTTCCAAGGCCGTAAAGATAGAAACCCGTAAAGCCGAGCAACAGCAGAATGGCAACCCGCTTGGCAAGCTTAGATCGATACAAGTATAGTCAACTCCGATCGTGAATAATCCGAATAGACTAAGGCTCGAACGGGACTCGAGCCAAGGGAGTATCGGCGAATTCATTGCTCCTGACAAACTCGCAAAACTATCCGGATGAGTTTTTGATTTAGGAAAAATGACCGCTAAGGTGAAACTACGAACAGCAGTGATTGGCGTGGGCCATCTCGGTCGCCAGCACGCCCGGATTTATTCCGACCTGGCAGCGGAGGGGATGTGTGAACTGGTCACCGTTTGTGATCTAAACGGCGAAACGGCGAACGCGATTGCCTCCGAGAGAAACATTTCGTGGACCCAGGATTGGCGCGACCTGCCAGTTCAGGTTGATGCGGTGAGCCTGGCTGTACCTACCGAATCACATTGCGAAATCGCCTCGGGCCTGCTGGAAGCTGGAATCCATGTCCTGGTTGAAAAGCCCATTTCACGCACACTTGATGAGGCCGACCAGATGATCAAGGCAGCCGAACGCGGCAGAGCTCTGCTGCAAGTGGGACAGTTGGAAAGGTTCAATCCCGCTTTGATTGCCCTGCGGCCCTATGTTCGCAATCCGGTCTACTTCGAAATCCATCGCGTTGGTCAGTTCACCGCTCGCTCCCTGGACATCGATGTAGTGCTGGACCTAATGATCCATGATCTCGACATCGTTCAGTGGCTGGTTGGAGAAGACGTGCGGGTACTCAATATCCACGCAGTCGGAATTCCCATACTCACAAAAAAAGTAGATGCTGCGAACGCTCGGCTAGAGTTCGAAACAGGTGCAGTTGCGAACATCACCGCTTCAAGAGTTGGAACAGAAAAGATCAGGAAGATGCGCTTTTTCCAACCGCATGATTACGTGGCCATTGACTACACGCAAAAGCGAGCCTCTATCAGCAGCCTGGCGACGCCCACGGCTGACGGGTCCTGGCCGGGTGTCCACGTGCGAAATTTGGATGTGATCGACATAGAACCTCTGCGGGCCGAGATTATAGCTTTTCTCGAAGCAGTGCGACATAAGCGGCCTTCACCGGTTTCCGGAACTGAGGGCCGCAACGCTTTAAGCCTGGCGCTGCGCACCCTCGATCAGATTGAGAAGCATACGGTGAAGATCGGCGTATGAAGCCCTCAAATTTCCTTTGCGTAGAGAATGGTGGTCTACACACTCTACAGGCTCATAGATGACAGAAAAAAGGCCTGATTCGATCATTTCTACTTTCCTGACGGAGCGTGTCGGGGCCGGAGATTTTCCTTCGGCAGTATATTTGGTTGCCGAAGGTGACAAGGTACACTTCACTGACGCCCTGGGATATTCCGTAGTTGAACCTTACCGAATCGACGCAACTCCGGCGACGATCTACGACCTGGCATCGTTGACTAAGCCATTAATCACGGGACTTCTGATTGCTCGGCTGATCGACCTTGGTGAATTGACACTTGATAGCTCGTTATCGCATTACCTGGGAGAATTCGAGCCTCCCGACAAACAAAAGATTACCGTTAGGCATCTTTTGACACATACCTCAGGCTTGCCGGCCTGGCGACCACTTTACATTCTGGCTGAGGGCGAGGCGGATCGGGCAGCAGGAGTAATTGCCAGCGAAGATTTGGAAGCAGCGCCTGGAACCAAAGTCATCTACAGCGACCTCGGCTTCATCGTCCTGGGATTAATGCTCGAACGGCTGACCGGGAAAAAGCTCGCGCGGTTGGCACGGGAGGAAATCCTGACCACCTTAGAGCTGAAGCAGACCTTTTTCAATCCGAACCTGGCAATGCAAACCGGAATTGCTGCCTGCGAAACGGGAAATCTCCACGAACAGGAGATGTACAAACAGGCAATGACCGGCGGCTCAAAACCAAATCAAAAATCAACAATCAACAATCAAAAATCTCTAGATTACGATGGGATCCGCAAGACTTTGATCTGGGGCGAGGTCCACGACGGTAATGCTCATTTCCTGGGAGGAGCGGCAGGTCATGCGGGCCTGTTCTCGACTGCTACAGATGCCCTGCGGCTGGCACAACAGTTTCTTCCGCGACTTTCGCAACTCTTAAAACCTGATACCTGTAGCCTTGCTCGTGAAAACATGACCCCGGGGCTGGAGGAGGCCAGATCACTCGGCTGGCAGCTGGCTGTTACTTCTGATTCAACGGCGGGACTATCACTGTCACCTGACAGTTTTGGACATAACGGCTTTACGGGCACCAGCTGTTGGATCGATCCCGAAGACGAGCGGGTATTTATACTCTTAACCAATCGCACGCATGCCCACGCTCTTCCATTTATCAACATCAATAGCGTTCGTCGCCAGTTTCACACCCTTGCGGTTGAGGCGCTGAACGCGCTTAAGGCTTAAGGTGGCCAGCGCAGCCCCAAAAATCATCATTCAAAAAGACGAAGGACAAACACCTTCGTGGCGCGAGTTCCTTTTCTACTTTCTGAAGTTGGGCTGGGCCGGCTTTGGCGATCCCGAGGCTCGCATTAACAGGATGGCCAGGCAGGTAGTTAAGCGGAGCTGGCTTTCCCCAGAACACCTGGCCCGAGTCTGCGAGTTTTGCCGGCTACTGCCCGGGCCGCAAGAGCTGTTGACCGTAATACACGTAGGTTATCTGAAAAGAAAAGTCGTAGGAGGATTGTTGGCAGGCCTTCTGTTCGTGCTTCCCGGGGCCTTGCTGATGATCGTCATTTCCAGCCTTTACGTTGCTTACGCAACTACGCCGCAGGGTAAAGCTTTCTTGTTTATCCTGAAACCAGCTGCTCTGGGAGTTCTTCTGGGAGCCACAGTCAAGCTTGGCGCTGCCGCAATCCGCAACTATTTCTTAGCACTCTTGATGTTGGCGGCAGCGGCAGCCCTGAGCCTGGGAGAGTTAAACCTGATCCTGATCCTTTTGGGCGCCGGAACAATTAATGCTCTCGTTTGTGATGGCCAGCTAAGACTACAGCGCCGGCTCACTCAGGCTATATTTGTACTTCCAGCGGTCCTTCTAGCCTTACCCTTTCTGCACCCGCACTGGTTGCGGATGTTCTGGCTGTTCCTAAAAACCGGATTCTTGAGTTTCGCCGGAGCTACTACCTCATTGGCGTTCTTGTACCAGGGCGCTTATCAAGAGCACCACTGGATTTCCGAGGCCCAACTTCTGGATGCACTGGCCTTTAGCCTGGTGCTTCCGGGGCCTTCCCTTCTGTTTTCGACATTCGCCGGATACCTCGCCGGCGGGCCGGTAGGAGCAATTGTGGCCACTGGCTTTGTCTTCTTGCCGGCCTTCCTCCTGGTCTTATTCGCGGCTCGGCATTCCGAAAAGTTCTCTCGCAACAAAATGCTACAGTCGTTTATTTCCGGCGTGACCGCTGCAGTTGTAGGGGTGGTGATTTCTGTGGCCATCGACCTTGCCCCGGAAGCGCTGCAAAAAACCGCCGCCGTGGTGCTGACGATCGGCTGTTTTCTGGCAGTTGTGGTTCGTAAGATCGAGGCAGTGTTCGTCGCCGCGGCCGCAGTAATTGGCGGAGTAATTTACGCGTACGTCATCACTGGGGCCTGACAATGAAGTGGAAGCGCCACAGACTTGTGGTATCTTTTTTCTTAGTTTCTAAGCGTCGACCTCACCACGTAGGCAACAAGCTTTGACGATTATGTACGGTTCCTTAACAAAGAAGCTTAGTGTGGCATTGATCATCCAGTTGCTGGGCGCCCCTGGACTCTTATTTGCACAACAAGAAGGTGGTGTAGGCGGTCGTCCACGCACTGTGCAGCCTGAACTCGTAACGGCTGCTCCAGTAAGCAGGGGCGAGCAAATGCCCGACATGACCGAGCCGACTATCAGAGTGGCTCTGGCGACTAGCGTTCCCTCAGCCGTCATCTCAACGACAGGCCGTTTGTTGAACGGTAGAGGCGGTAGCCCAACCATGGTCGCTTTAGAAGCGGCGCGCGTGCGCATTGAACCCAGACGGCTTTCACCACGATCTTTTGACTCAGGTCAAGATGGTTACCAGCTGGCGTTAGCAGGGGCCGCCACACGTGAGGAAGCAGAAGAGACGGGACAAGAAGTCAAACGGCTTACCGGCGAAGGAGTGCAGATAACCTTCGATAGCGAAACAAAGAGCTGGGGACTACTGGTAGGGAAAGGGCTTTCACAACCGGAAGCAGAAGAAATGCGCGCCCGATTGGAAGATTCCGGGTTGGATGCCAGTCTGGTCTCGCAATCAACAAAAGCTCGTGCTTTGAATGCTCAACCCGCAACTAATTCAAAGGGCGTCCGATTTGCCTCGCGGCCCAGTTACCCATCCCGTGAGCTGATTGCTCGGGCAGCAAAAGCAAACTTATTTAGTTCAAGCGCACCTGTAACTTTCGCCTCCGACAACGAGACGACTGCTCCAGTTCGGTATAACGATCGGCCCTATCGCGGCCGGATCGAGGTGTTTGCGAATACGCGGGGCACACTGACTGTTGTCAACGAGCTAGGTCTGGAAGACTACGTTCGCGGCGTCGTCGCCAACGAGCTTTCTCCTTACAGTTTTCCGGCACTCGAGGCCTTTAAGGCCCAGGCAATCGCCGCCCGCACATACGCTTTGAAGAATCGTGGCCAGTTCATGTCTCAGGGCTTCGATCTGTTACCGACGACGAGGTCCCAGGTTTATCGCGGCCTGAGTTCAGAGAACCCCCTGGCTACCCGAGCCGTAGACGAAACCCGCGGCCTGATTCTGAGCTACGCCGGCGAGCCTATTAATGCCCTTTACACGTCGACCTGCGGTGGGCGGACAGAGCATTCCGAGAACATTTTTAACGAAGCCTTACCCTACTTACGCGGTCATGAGTGTGCGGCTGATAGTAGCCGAGCTTTTACCCAATTCACTCTCAAGACCACTCGCGAGCCAGCGGATGTACGAGAAGAGAAACATGTCTCACTTTTGCGTGAAGTGGCACTGCTGGCGGTCGAGAACTTTGGCTTACTGCGAACTCGAGTTTCCGATAGCTGGCTCGCAGCTGACGCCCCGGTCGGTGAAGTCCGCAGCTGGCTGGCTTCGATAGCCCGCCTCGCAAGGCAGACTGCTCCTTCGGTAACGGAAGAGGTAAACCGTCCACCAGCATTCGCTACAGCTCTGACAACAGCAGTTTTCGGAGAGAACCGAGCTGACACTCTACTCAACACCGCAGACGTCGAGTACTTTTTAGCCACTCGGGACGCCACCGATGTGCCGGCGGCACATCGGGCGTCGCTGGCAATGCTTTTGCGCGACGGCCATTTGTCAGTGTATCCAGACGCCACCTTGAGACCGCGTGAACCACTTTCTCGCGGTCGCATCCTCAGAACTATTTCGCGTTTACTCGAGTCGCGAAATATGTTACCCCTGCAAAAAGCCCTTACTCGGCCCGCTACTGGACAACAGCTGATTCTCCGGTCAGGCCGCGGCAAGGACCTGATTTTGAGGGTCAGCCCAGAAGTCTTTCTGTTTCGGCAAATCGGTGAGGGCCTGTACCCGGTACGCTCGGTCGTACTGGTTGGGGGCGAGCCAGTCGTTTATCACCTCAATAGCACTGGGGAGGTTGATTTTTTGGAGGTCCGACCCGCCCCAGATGGCGCCGCCGCCGATCGGTTTTCACAATATGCTAATTGGACAAAACAAATGTCACTGGGTGCAATTCAGGCTCGGCTTGGACGTCGCGCTGCCGGGATTGGATCTATCGTTAATCTCCGAGTTGCTGCGCGTGGTTCGTCTCAACGCGTTACTGATCTTGAGATTGTGGGAACCCATGGCACTGCACACCTGCGCGGCGGCAAGATTCGTTCAGCGCTAGGGTTGCGCGAGCAGCTATTTGTTATCGAGCGAGTTTATGACGATGTGGGGCGCGTTCAGGCTTTGATATTTACCGGCCGCGGCCTGGGTCATGGTGTGGGACTGTGTCAGGTGGGAGCTTACGGACTGGCCCGCCAGGGTCAGACCTTCGAGGAAATTCTTAAAACCTATTACGCGGGTATCGAACTGTCCCGCCTTTATTAGCGCTTATGAACTTCTCCCGCGGTCAACTTATAGGGGCCCTAATCGTTTTGGCCGTCATCTGGGCCGTAATCATATTTCGCATGCTATCCTCTCAGATGTGACCCGTTCTGTCATCGCAATTGTTGGTCCAACCGCTTCGGGTAAAAGTGAGCTGGGGATCAAGCTGGCTTTGGAGCTTGATGGTGAAATTATCAATTGTGATTCGGTTCAGGTTTACCAGGGCATCCAAATAGCTACCGCAAAAGTGCCTCTCGAAGCACGTCGCGGCGTCCCCCACCATCTGATCGATTTTGTTCCACCGCAAATAAATTTCACAGCGGGTGACTGGGCACGCGCGGCAGTAGAAAAGATTGCGGAGATCGAGAGTCGCCAGCATGTAGCCATTCTGGTAGGAGGCACAGGGTTTTACCTGCGCGCGTTTAGGAAGCCGTTTTTCCCGAGTTCAGAAACAGACCTTGACCTGCGCCGCCGCCTAAATATCATCCGCAGAAGACATGGCTCGGAGCATCTACACAGGCTACTGGCTCGTTTGGACCCGGCCAGCGCTCGAGAACTGTTTCCCCGCGATTGGCCCCGCCTGCAGCGCGCCCTCGAGGTTTACTTTCAGTCGGGCCGCAGCCTTTCAGCACACAAAGTGGTCCGCCCGAAACCTCCGGAAAGTGCCGGACGAGTCCGAATATTTGCCTTGAATCCGCCGCGCCAGGAACTATACCGGCGGATCAACGAACGTACGGAGGCGCACTTTGCTGCCGGTCTGGTTGAGGAAGTAAAGGATTTATTAGCCCAGGGGGTACTGGCAGAATCCTGTGCCCTGGGGGCGCACGGCTATCGTCGGGCAGTTGAATATTTGCAGGGTAATCGCGATCTAAAAGGCGCCATAGCACAGACCAAGCTCGACGTCCGACACTATGCCAAGCGCCAGCTGACCTGGTTTCGGCGTGAGCCAGATGTTCAGTGGTTTACCGGATTTGGCGAGGAAAAGTGGGTTCAGGCGGCCATCCTGGCGGCAATTCCGGATCACTCTAACGCGAAAAGCTAAAGATTCCCTCACAGCTTTGCTAAATTCTTGTCACCTGATCCGGGGTGATATAATCTGGAATACTGACAACTTCAAGTTCGGTCAAGGTGGGGTTATGTCCGACGGGAAGCAAGCACCACAAAACATCCAGGATGCCTTCCTTAACACAGTCAGGCGAGAAAAGACCACTGTTACGGTCTATCTCTTGAATGGCGCAAAGTTAACCGGTCGTATTAGGAGTTTTGACAAGTTCTCGGTTTTGTTAGAGTCAGGCTCGCTCGAACAACTCATCTTCAAGCACGCCATTTCTACCATATCTCAAACGCGCAAAGGCACCGGCGAACTGCGTTCGCAGGTGTCCACGGAGGTGCCTGCCACCGACAGGCCAACTCAACTCGCCGACTCGCCTGAATAAAGACATTCGTTTAAACTCGCGCGGGACTTTTAAGGGTTAAAAGGGAGCTGTGTGATCGGTACATTCATCACCTTCGAAGGCCTTGACGGCAGCGGTAAGTCAACCCAACTGCGTCTGCTCGGAAACTTCCTGCGCTCGCAGGGTGTGAACCTGGTTACGACCAGAGAACCGGGAGGGACTCCGGTGGGCCTGCGCCTCAGGGCTGCTTTGCTGGATGCGCACGAGGAAGTCGACCCCTTAACGGAATTGCTCGTCTTCGCCGCCGATCGAGCACAACATGTGCGGCGCGTGCTGCGACCAGCTTTGGCCGAAGGACGGGTGGTTTTGTCGGATCGCTATGCAGACGCTACCGTTGCATACCAGGGAGCCGGGCGTGGGTTTTCCGGCGAGCTGATTTCAAACATCGTGGCCTTAGCGACCGAAGGGCTTAAGCCGGATCTTACTTTGCTGTTTGATGTTTCCGTGGAGGCTTGTCTGGAACGAACACGACGTCGAACGGAAGGTAAACACAGGGGAGATCGGTTAGATGCTGAGAATTCGGACTTTCATGCCCGGGTACGTCAGGAGTACCTCCGGCTCGCCGCGGCTGAACCCGAACGCATTAAGATCGTAGACTCGGGAAGATCTGTTGAGGAGACTCAAGTACGCGTGAAACAGTTGGTAGTTTCACTTCTTGAGCGCAGGAAGGTTCTGGTGAGATAAGAGCGCTGCAGCAAAAAGTGAGAAAACAAAACAAGTTGGGCTTGGCAAATGTTTAATCAATTAATTGGAAACGAAACGGTAAAACAAAGTCTGCAGCGCATGCTGGAAGCGAAACGATTGCCTGGGGCGCTTTTGTTCAGCGGCGAAGAGGGCACTGGCAAAAAACTCTTTGCGCTGGAGATTGCCAGGGCTTTGAACTGTCGTACTCTCAGAGGCGTGGGTGGCTGCGGCGAGTGCTCAATTTGTCAACGCATCGGCAGACTTAATTACCCTCAATCTGAAGAGAGTGAGGGTTGGAAAACCATTATCTGGTCCGATCACGGAGACGTGGGAATGGTGGTGGCCCCCAAACGTCTCTTGCTGGTTGATCAGATGCGCCAGATCGAGCGCGAAGCAAACTTTCGACCATTTGAAGGAAAGTCACGGGTTTTTTTGATCGATGATGCCGATAAGATGAACGAACCCTCTGCCAACGCTCTTTTGAAAGTTTTGGAGGAACCTCCGCCCACTTCTCATTTAATCTTAATCACCTCACAGCCAGCGATGTTGCTGCCTACAATCCGCTCGCGCTGCCAGGTAGTGCGATTTTCACCGCTTAGTGCAAAGGAGATTGAGAATCATCTGGTTCAAGCGGAGAAGACCCCCCCGAAAGAAGCTGCGCTGCGCGCCCGTGTGGCCCGCGGAAGTCTTGGGCGAGCTTTGGCCAGCAATAGCAAACAACTTTCGGGGCAGCGCTCAGCGATGCTCGAAGTCTTAAGGGCTCTGGCGGTCACCGGCGACCGGCTGCGACTTTTGCGCTCGGCCGAGGAGTTAAACGAAGCTCGTTATAAAGACGAGTTTGAAGCGCGCCTGGATATTCTCGAAACGCTGATTCGGGACGCGCTGGCGGTGGCGGTTGGAGCGCCTGAGTCGCAGCTGATCAACTCTGACCTGCTCCCGGAATTGAGTGTTATCAGCGGGAAGATCAGTACTGGTCAGGCCGCGACCTGGATTACTCAAATTGAGGAGATGCGGGAGCAACTGGTAGTGAACATCAATCGGAAAGTTGCCTCAGATGCCCTGCTGATGGCCATGGCCTCCGCCTGAAAATTGTTGGGGGCCGCCCCTCCGGGTTTCTCTGTAGGGGCGGCCCTCCTCCGTGCCGCCCCTAGGTTGCATCACATTCAATAAACCAGAAATCGAGCGGTCCTCCGAATTTATTTATGATTGGTCATGGTAGTTGGGGCGCATTAGTTGTTTCGTGTTGTTTCGTGTGACTTCGTGGATCGTTCTTTTGCAACTCAGATGGGGTACGATCCACGAAACAACACGAACGACACGAACAAACTCTCTGTTCACCAAAAAGCCCGTGAATCGTAACGAGGGGCGGCCACGGAGGGCCGCCCCTACAGAATGATCTATTTTATGGTGACTAGCTGGGGTTCGGTCGGAGGTGTTGTAGGGCCCTCAGCGAGCAGCTTTTCGGTCTCTTTCACAAAGGCTTCGACAATATCTTCACCAGCTACCTTGCGCATGGGAACGCCATTCTTAAAGATCATTCCCACGCCTCGCCCAAACGTTACGCCGAGCTGAGAATCGTGGGCCTCGCCTGGTCCATTTACTGCACATCCCATAATTGAAAGGTGCAGAGGCTCTTCAACGTGCGCCAGGCGACGCTCGATTTCCGTAACTATCTCCACGAAATTATCAACGTCCAAACGTCC
>Ga0187893_10011195_pt1 | contig 13101 bp, 12 predicted proteins | sample MA1701074metaG_FD_139574 | JGI IMG/M metagenome (GOLD analysis project Ga0187893, IMG submission 139574) | White microbial mat communities from a basaltic lava cave in the Kipuka Kanohina Cave System on the Island of Hawaii, USA - MA170107-4 metaG ...
GCAGCGACCACGTCGAGCACCCTGCCGTGCTCGACCCCGCGTGGTCGACGACGGGAAGCATGGCGGAGCGTCGCTGGCAGCATGCGGGAGCCCTGCTCGGCACTGGAAACGCGCTCATTGCCGGGGGAACCTCGACCACTTCGGGTGGCACAACGTTCACTTGGCGTTGGCCGCATACAATGCCGGGCGCGGCGCCGTCGAACGGTACGAAGGGATCCCACCCTACGACGAGACACGCTGGTACGTCTACAATGTCTCGAACCTCTACCGCCGGCTGCTATCCCTCTAAGCGCGGCCGCTCGCGCCGCCTGCATTGCGGGAAACCTGCCGGAACTCCCGCGCCGTCTTTTGGAGAGTCACCGGAGGTCTAGGCGAAGCCTCCCGAGGGCAGATTAGATAGTAGATAGAGAAAGGCCTCCGAACAGGCAAACCCATCGTGAGGTGGGGGCGCAAAGCCACGGGGGCGCGTGGCCTGCACTGCAGATCGCGCGGCCGGCCGGGTTGCCGAAGCGGCTCGTTGTGCGCCTTTCGGCCGTGGCTGGCCACCGGCTCAGCCATGGGTCGGAAGGCATATTGTTTTTCTGGGCGGGTGGTGCGCGTGAGAGCGGCGATCGGCATCGGGCTGATTGTGGCGGTCGCGCTCGGCGTGGCCGGCTGCGGAGGACGATCGCTCCGCGCGCAAGGCGCGATCTCGATCGGCGTGATTACGCCCCTCAACAGCGGTGTCCCGGCCGCGGCCAGAGCGGTCGTGCAGGGAGCCACGCTTGCCGCGGAAGAAGTCAACGCGGCCGGGGGCATTGGCGGCGCCTCCGTTTCCTTGATCGTGAGGGACGATCGCGGGAGCGCGGAAGAGGCCGCCAGACAATTCGAGCAGCTCGTAGCGCAAAAGGTCGTCGCGATCGTCGGCCCGTTGACCGACGCGACCGCCATCGCCGTCGCGCCGCTGGCCGAGCGCGCGAAGGTCGTCATCATCAGTCCCGGGGCGACGGGGACGATCCCGTACGCGGGATCATCGTTTTTCCGTACGGCGCTGCCGGCCGAGGCACAGGCGCGCGCGCTGGCCGAGTTCGTCGTAAAGGCCAAACGGGCGCGCCGCATTACGATCATTCAGGACGGCAACGAGTACGGCACGCTGGTCGCGCTGGCCTTTTCACAGCGGATTCAAGCGCTGGGCGCTGAGCTCGTTGGGACGCGCTATTACCGCGACGGCGACGTTTCGTTCGAACGTCACGCCACCGGTGTTGTGGCCGATGGCGCCGACGCCGTTTTTATTGCGGGGTATCCTGATGAAGGGGCGTTGATCCTCGAGGCGCTGCGGGCCCGCGGCGTCCGCATCCTCGTCGTCGGTTCGGACGCGCTCTACTCGCCCGACCTGCTCTATCGGGCGAGGGGTGCCGCCAACGAGATCTACCTGCCGGCCGGTTTCGTCGTCACCGATCCCCTACCGGCGATTCAGAAGTTCGTCGCTGCCTATCGGAAGCGCTACAACGAAGCGCCGGATCACTACGCCGCCCAGGCCTACGATGCGGTCAAGATGCTCGTGGCCGCCATTCGCCGAGGCGGCGCGGAGCCGGCCACGATCAAGGCATCGCTGCAGGGCCTCAGACGGTTTCCCGGCGTCACCGGGGAGATCACCTTTGACCGGTATGGCGCTCCGGATCAACCCGTTGCGATTGCGCAGGTTCGGCAAGGGCGGTTCGAGCTCGTCAGGCGCTAGCACGCCATCACCCGGGAGGAGAGAGTACTATGCGACGGATGTTTCTGCTTATCGTGCTCGCCGCAGTCACCATTGGACCATGGCCCGCGGCCGCGCAGCAGCGGGTGTTTATCTCGATCGCCACGGGTGGCACCGCGGGGGTGTACTTCCCGATCGGAGCCGCCCTGGCGGAACTGTGGACCGGGAAGGTCCCGAACGTGCAGGCGACGGCCCAGACCTCCGGCGCCTCGCTGGTCAACCTCCGGCTGCTCCAGCGCTCCGACGTGGCGGTCGCCATGGTGCAGAACGACACCGCCTACTACGCCTTCCACGGCACCGAAATGTTCATGGATCGAATCGCGAACAAGCCTCAACCCTTCGACGCGCTCCGGGGAATGGCGATGCTCTATCCCGAGACCATTCAAGTGGTCACGCTGCGCTCGAAGAACATCAACAGCATTGCCGACCTCAAAGGCAAGCGGCTCGCGGTCGGCGCGCCGGGCAGCGGTACCGAGGTGAACGCGCGTCAGATCCTGCGGGCGCATGAACTCGGCTACTACAACACGCGGCCGGACTTCCTAAACTTTGCCGAGGCGGCCGATCAGCTCAAAGACGGCGTCGTCGACGCGGCTTTCCTGACCGCCGGCTTCCCGACCGCCGCGGTGCAGGACATCGCCGCCAACCGCGATCTCAAGATTGTTCCGGTCTCCCGCGAGGTCGCAGATGGCCTGCGGACGCAATATCCGTACTACACGGCGGTGACGATTCCGCCGAATACCTACCGAGGACAGACCGAAGCGGTCGACACCGTCGCGGTCATGGCCATGCTCGTCACCCGCCAGGACGTCGAGGAGAATCTGGTGTACTCGCTCGTGAGCGCCATGTGGGAGAATCTTGAGCGGCTACGATCGGCTCACGCGCGCGGTCGCGATATCACGACAGGCTCCGCGCGCCGCGGCATGCCGATCACGATGCATTCCGGTGCGCTGCGCTACTACCGGGAGCGGGGGATCAGGTAGGATCGAGTGTCCCGGCGCTCCGCCCTCGAAGCGCTTCGCGCGGGTCCGGCGCTAGTTGCCAACCTGCCGGCGGATGTGGTCGACCTCGACCGACTGGTCACCCATCTTGCCTCGCGCGGGTTTGGTGGCGCGGTACACGTCGCCGGGGGAGGCGCGCAAGGACTGCTGTGGGTGTATGATGGAGCGCCGCGTGAGGCGTGGATCTTCGAGCCCGGCGGGACGGAAGCCGTGGTGCAGGGAGAAGGCGGGCGGGGCCTTGTTCGGCAGATGGCCGCCAATGGCGGCACCATCAGCGTGCATCCCGGCACCCTGCCCGCCGCAAGTCCGCCCCCCGCCGTGGAGCGGGCCGTCACCATCGAGCCAATCGAGACCGACCCCGAGCCGTCTTTTGACCACTCCCCACCCGAGGTCGAGCTCATCGTTCCGCGGCCTGAGGCGGTGGCGGTCGGAACCGCGTGGCCTGCGGAGGGCGCCCCCGAGATCACACCGGAGGAGGATCCCTCGCCGCTCCCCTGGCCCGCAATTCTCGAGGAGGTCGCCGAGAGGGTCGCCCGGCACCGCGGGGCGCGGCTCGCGTCGCGATTCATGGCCGCGCTCGAGGCTGCCCTCGCCCCGTATGGAGGACGAGTCATCAACGGGCAGATCAACACGCCGCCGCTCGCCCGATCCACCTGGAGGATCGTCGTAGAGACAGCGTGCGCGCCCGTCGTCGCCATCGCGGGCAGGGCGTTTGTTGACCGCACCATTGCCGCCGCCGAGCGCCATGTCGCCGGCGGTAAGCCAAAGGCCGGGGGGACGGCGTGAAGCAGTTGGGCCGACCGCTGCTCTTGGTGGCTCTGGTGGTGGCCGCATCGGTGTACACGTACGCCTTCGAAGGCGGCAGCCATCAGGTACGCTACATTCGTTATCTGCTGGGCACGGCCGTGCTGGTCATCGCCCCGCTGATTGCCGCCATCGGGTGCTTCGTTGCCGCGCGCGCCTATGCCGCCGGTGACCGGGAGCGGCTCGTGTGGGCCACGGGAGGGCTGGCCGCGGTGTCGTGGGCCGCGGGACGCGTCGTGTTCGCGGCAGACCAATGGTGGGGCGGCATCATTCAGCAGTCGCCATCGATCGCCGACGGCTTCACCGTCCTCTTCTATGTCCTCCTCGGGATCGCGCTGCTGATAGAGGTGCGGCTCGTTGGCCCGATGATTGACCGTCCCGCGCGCCTGGCACTGCTTGCACTCGGCGTGGTAGGTCTGGTTGCAGGCTTCGTCTTCATCGTTCAGCCGATCGTCCGCAGCTCCGTTTCGAACATAGAAAAAGCGCTCGCGGCGTTCTACCCGTCGGCGGCGGTCTTCTTCATTCCGGCCGGGCTGGCGCCAGCGGTGGGATTTCGCGGAGGAACATCCGCTTATGTCTGGCTGGCGGTCGCCATGGGCGCTCTCTTCCTCGCTCTGGCGAGTCTGGGGCAGGCCGTGCTGGCCTCATACGGGCTGTATTCTGAGGTGCACAGCGTCAATGCCCTCTGGGTCATAGGCTTCCTGTTTCTCGCGCTGGGGGGCTTCTGGCAGCGCGCGGTGCAGGAGGAGGTGTAGGTCGTGGCCTCCCGCACGGGCGTTACCCACTACGCATGGCCGGGAGGCCTCGCCATGGTAGTCGAGACACCGGCGTCCGCAGCCGCCGCCGTATGGCGAGCCGACGGTTGGCGCACCGGGCCGGTGGATGAAGTATTCGCCCGGCCTCCATCCGGGGCTGAAGTAATCCATCTCGCGCTGCCCGAATCTCTCGCCGGCGAATTGGCGGAGCTCCAGCTGCTGGGTTCGAGCCTGCATACCGATTTCGTGCACCTCGATCGGCTCGTCAACAGGCTCGCCGCTCAGGGCACAGACGCGGCACTGTTCGTGCTGGGACGCGCCCCCGCTGCACTCGTGCTACACGGTGATCGCGTCACACTCGTGGAGCCGGCGCCGTCTGCGCACGAACCGCTTGAAGAGGTGCTGACCGGCGCCGACGGATGGATCGTCGTGGGTCTGGTCAGCGTCGCAGTTTCGCGCGTGACGCCGGACGCATCGGTTCGCGGCGCCGTGTCCGGTCCAGGTACTGAGCCCCCAATCCCGGCACCCGCACCTGCCCCGGCACCAGCAGCCGCCCCGGCACCCGATGCGGTGAGCCAGGTGCAGGCCGCCGTGCCCGCGGGGCGGGAGCCCGCAGGCTCTGCCGAGGGCTCACGGGCTGGCCGAGACTCGGCGGGGGCTTTTGGCCGATTTGCCGGCGATGCCCGGTTTGTCCTGGCGCACGACGCCTCGCCGCGTATGTCGGCGGATGCGTCCGCAAAGATCGCCGAAGCGGCAGGTGAAAGCACACCCGCCGTACTCGCGTTGTTCGACGGAACGCACACGCTGCTGCAAATTTCAGCGGCCACGGGCCTTGGGCCCGTAGCCGTGGCTTCGATCGTGGAAATCCTGCTCGCCCACCGGCTGGTATTTCGGTACGTGAGCCGCGTCCGTCCGCCCACGAGCGCGTCCACGCCGGGATGATCGAGGGCAGTACGTCTAGCACCTCCGGCCGGTGGGTACAATTTTGTCGCGGAACCTTGCACGAATGTTCTTGATGGTCTAGACTAATTCCGCCTGAGCATCAGGCGACAAAACTTCATAGGAAATCCCCGAAAATGGCAAACCCACCGCGAGGTGGGGGCGCAAAGCCTCGGGACCGTGATCTGGTTGGCCGGGCTGCCGAAGGGAGTGACGAGTCCTCTTGGGGCAGCCCAAGGGGATTCTAATTTTTCGTAGGGCGCGCTCGATTCTCATTCCTAGGGAGGCGCACTCATGGCGGTCCGCAGCGCTCGTACAGATCGAGCCGGACATACCCCCCGTTCGGCGCCCGTGCACGAAGACGAAGACGTCCTGATGGCTGAGTTTGTCGAGACCCGCAGTCCCGCAATCCGCGATCGTGTTGTCACCGCATGTACGCCGCTGGTCCGCCGGATCGCCTCAGAATTTGTCTACTCCGGCGTGCCAGCCGACGATCTGATCCAGGTTGGATACATCGGTCTTCTCAACGCCATCGCGGCCTTCGACCCCGACCGCGGAGCAAAGTTTGCGACCTATGCCAGCTACCTGATCCGTGGCGAGATTCGTCACTACCTTCGGGATCAGCGCGACACGATCCGTAAGCCGCGCTGGTTGCAGAAGCTGAATTCACGGATCGAAGACACCGTCGGCAAGTACGTGAGTGAGTCAGGACGGTTCCCAGGCCTGGTAGAGCTGTCGGAGGAGCTGAACATCGAGGAAGACGGACTCCTCGAAGTACTGCGCACGAGGGAGATGCTGCGCACGATCTCCCTGGAGACCGACGAGGAAGGCGGCGACCTGCGGGTCGACCGTGACCGCATCCGCCATCGATCCCATATCAGCTTCCAGCTTCCTATCGAAGATCGCGTTATGCTCGTTGAAGCCATGGAGTCATTGAACGGTCTGCAGCGCAAGGTGCTCTACTACCTCTTTTATACCGACTTGACCCAGACGGAGGCGGCCAAACGCATTGGTATCTCCCAAAAGCACGTGTCGCGCGTGCTGGCCTCTGCCCTCGCAAAACTGCGGGGCGCGATGGAAACGCCGTCCCCAGGGACTCTGTAGCAGGGAGGGAGAGGGATGTCGCAACTGAAGGACGTGCTGGCCGATCTGGCCAAGGTGGAAGGCGTGGTGGCCGTGCTCGTGGTCGGCCGGGACGGGTTCGTGGTCGAAGGCATGGCCAGCGAAGACTCGGTGGACCTGGAGGCTGTGGGTGCCATCGTGGCCAGCAACATCGCGGCGGCAGATTCGATGGGCCGCGAGATGGTGCGCGGATCGATGCGAAATTTATTGCTGGAATACGATGACGGTCCGGTCTGCATCGGACCGGCGGGCCCCGACGCGATGCTGGTGGTGGTCGGAGGCCGGGAGGCCAATCTCGGACGGATCCGCCTCGAGATGCGGCGCAACAGTCAGCTCGCCGCGGCGCTCGTCTAGCGGCGGGGTCCACAGAACACGCGCTTCCTTTAGGAATATTGAGCGGCATCACCGCAGGAGCCGGTTTCCGGCTCCTGCTCCGCTCTAAGACGACGAGGGCCTGGGGAAAAAGCGCGCTCCGAGTAGTGGTCATCTCTGAAAGCGCGCGGTAGTGGGTCAGTCTCACAAAACGCACACGGGTCACCACGGATGGCTGGCGCCGGCCGAAGTACCGCGCGGCCTCATGCCCATTGTGCGCGCGGCATCGCAGCTGGATGTTATCGACCGTCGGCTCGCCTCCCGCCGCATGGGGTACCACGTGATGGAACTCCAGGAAGCCCCGCTCCGTGCAGCGGCGGCCATTTCTGCCGACAAAGGCGCACCGGCCGCCGTCCCGGAGCCAGACGTCGCGCTTCACCGCGGCCGGGATGTGCCGCGATCCCTGCGCGGTCCCGCGACTGTCGCGCGGGCGGTTCGCGGCGGCCAGCTTCTTCCTGGCCACGTCCTCGAGCAGCGCAGTCAGGGCCCGATCGATGATCTGGCTCACATGTGGAGTCTGCCGCGGCATCCTGTGCCACCGATGAATAGGCATGACTTGCATTCGGGAGCCGGCGGACGGAAGCCGGAACGTCTGGCTGGGGGCGCAGTCGCGCGACCAGTTCCTCGACCTGTCGCCTGGTCTTGTCTCTGGCGGCGTCGAGGAGGTTCCGGTGATTCTGAGGACTCAGGTGCGCCGCCAGGAGCACCACGGTCGTGAGATTCACTGATCCCTCAGAGAGTCTCTCGAGTATCACCGGGAACTTCCTAGCCGCCCGGGCGGCGGCGATGCGCCCGTAGGCGGCGTGCTCCGACAGGTGAAGGACCTGCGTGCAGTACACGAACAGCGATGAACAGCCCTCGGCCAGATAGAGACGCCGCGCATCGAGCTCTGCCAGGTGGACGATGAGGGCCGTCGTGACCTCCCGTTCGCGCGTAGCGAGGTGTTTCACCCGCGCGAGGAGCTCGTCATTTGAAAGCTGAGCCGTGAAGGACAGCAGATGTGGGTCCATGGCCCTTTATACCATGGCATTTTTGCATCGCCTGGCTGCGGCTGCAGTGCGCGACAGGCCACCGGATCCTCTTCGGTGCGCATCGGTCGTGTAAAACGTCGTTCTCAGACGATTCTGGTGCGTGTAGGCTTATTCTCTTGCGACGCTTCGCGGAGTCGTGGATGCCCTCCGGAAACCTGTCAAGACCTTTCTTCGATTCCGCGGACATATTTTTGGGGCACGAAAACTCGGTTCAAACCGAGTGCACGCTACCGGTGCGTCAGCCAGATTGGCCCACTACGGCGCTCCGAGGCACCTAGACGTCATAGCGTCAAGGTGCTAGACTTGGACATTATGACTCCCGCAAAGCGAGCAACCGTATATTTCGATCCCGACATACATCGGGCGTTGCGGCTTAGGGCGGCCACGCTGGACAAGTCGATCTCGGACATGGTCAACGATGCAGTGAAGATGGCCCTGGCTGAGGATGCCGAGGATCTGGCGGCGTTCGACGAGCGCAAGCGGGAGCCCAGCCTGGACTTCGAGCGGTTTGTGAAGGCTCTCAAACGGCGTGGCAAGATATAGGGTCCTCATCAAGTCATCCGCTGCCGAGGAGATCGAGGCTGTTGACCAAAGGAAGGACCGTCAGCGCATCGTCGCCAGGATTCTGGCATTGGCCGACGATCCTCGGCCGCCTGATTGCGAAAAGCTAGTCGGGGTGCGGAACCGGTACCGAATCAGGATGGGCCGGTATCGAGTGGTGTATTCAATCGCAGACGAGGCGTTGCTCGTTGTCGTCGTCCGCGTCGGCCATCGCAAGGACGTCTATCGCTAAGCGGCCGAAGCCCTAATCCTGGACGTAGACCACCCGCAGGATCTCGTCGATCGTGGAGATGCCGGTGATCACTTTCTCAAGGCCGTCGTCACGTAGGGTCCGCATGCCGTCGCGAATGGCCTGCGCCCTGACCTCGGTGGCGGGTGCCCGGTGCACGACCAGGTCCCTGACGGCGTCGGTCAGCATCATGAGCTCGAAGATCCCGACGCGCCCTTTGTACCCGGTCCCGCGGCAATGCTCGCATCCCTGCCCACGATAGAACACCACCTCCGCATGGACATCGGAGGCCACGCCTAGACGGCCGAGCGCATCCGGCGGCGGGGCATAGGCCACCTTGCACTTGGAGCAGATCGTCCGGGCCAGCCGCTGCGCTAGAACGGCAATGATCGAGGAGCTGGTCAGGAATGGCTCGACACCCATATCGACGAGCCTGGTGATGGCGCCGGCCGAGTCGTTCGTATGCAGCGTCGAGAGGACGAGATGGCCGGTGAGCGAGGCCTGGATGGCGATCTGCGCGGTCTCCTGGTCGCGGATCTCGCCCACGAGCACGATGTCGGGATCCTGGCGCAGAATGCTTCGCAGGCCGTTGGCGAACGTCAGGCCGGCCTTCGGGTTGACCTGGACCTGATTCACTCGTGGAATCTGATACTCGACGGGATCTTCGATTGTCACGATGTTCTTGTCCATCGTATTGAGCTTGGACAGCGTGCTATAGAGGGTGGTGGTCTTGCCGCTACCGGTCGGCCCGGTGACCAGCACAAAGCCATACGGCTTGCTGCTTGCATTCTCCCAGAGGCGGAGTGTGTCGCTGGGAAAGCCGAGTTTTCCCAGCCCGATCATCGTCGATGACTGATCGAGAATGCGCATCACGACCTTCTCCCCAAACATCGTAGGGAGGGTTGACACGCGCAGATCGATGTTGTGTCCGTCGGCTACCAGGTGGATCCGTCCATCCTGGGGGCGGCGCCGCTCCGCAATATCCATCTCCGCCATGATCTTCATCCGCGAGACCAACGCGGCCTTGAGGTGCTTGGGGGGGTTCATCACGTCCCGGAGCACCCCGTCCACGCGGTAGCGTATCCATACCTGCCCACGCTGCGGCTCGATGTGAATGTCGCTGGCGCTTTGCTTGACGGCTTCGTCGATGATGAGATTGACGAGCTTGACGACCGGCGCTTCCTCGACCAGCGCCTTCAGCTGCTCGACGGTCGGATCGTCGTCGCCGAACTCGATGCCAAATTCCGGCACGGACTCGCGCATGACCCGGTCGACGAGATCGTCGGTGACCTGGTAGCTGCGGGCGAGCGCCGTGGCGATGTCCTCTTCCGTCGCGACGGCCAGATCGACCTCCATGCCGGTGATCAGCCGGACGTCGTCGACGGCAATGACGTTCAGGGGATCGGCGATGGCAACGAGAATCCGGCCCGCCCGCCGCTCCACGGCGATGCATTTGTGCCGGCGTGCCAGCGCCTGGGGCACCAATCTGGCGTCTTCTGGGTCGATCCGCCGTTCCGCCAGCGAGACAAACGGATAGCCCCACTGCTCGGCCATGCCCTGCGCCAGGTCTGCATCGGAAGCCACGCCCATATCGCGAAGGATATGACCGATGCGTTCTCCGGTGCGCCCCTGTACCTCAAGGGCCGCGGCGAGCTGGCTCGGCGTTACGACGCCCATGCCGACCAGGATCTGCCCCAGGCCCTCACTGCCCACCCGGGTTCTCGGGGCGCGGGGCGCGGCCGGTGTGCCGCGCCCCGGGGCGGCACCGTCACGTACCGCCGCGGGACCCTGCGAAGGCCGCGCGAGAGGGGGGTCCATGACTCCGACTGAGCCATCGGTCCCCCTGTCGCCGTTCGAGGGCGGTCCGGCCAGCTTTGCCTGCACATTCGGATCGTTGGGGGACACCGCGGCGGCCTGCTGGTAGGCCACGGGCACCTGGTCGGTTTCCCCGCGTGCAAGGTGCTTCTCGGCCGCGGTCAAGTAGGCCAGCGCGGCCTCACGCCGCTGCTCGAGGGCGCGGTAGGCCGCGGCCAGATCCCAGTGGACCCAGGGTTCGTCGCCGTCGATTTCGGCCAGGCGGACGTACGCGTCCTTGGCATCGGCCCACCGGCCGGACCGCACCGCGGTGCGGCCGTCAGCGAAGCGGAAGGCCCGTTCTAGGGTCAGGCTCTCGTCGGACAAGCCGACCGCGGTCTTGAGGGTATGCAGGGCTCCGTCTCGGTGGTCAGCAGGTGGCATGATGGCACCGGGTTGCGAACGTTGATCCAATCTTTAAGACTATGCCCAAGACCGCGCGGGTTTCGCCCCAAAAAGCAAGCGGCCCCTGTTCACCTGGGCCGCTCATGTCTCGTCGGCAGCCCGGCCGACCGGCAGCGCGCCGGTCCCTCGGCTTTGCGTCCCCGAATCGCTCCGGGTTTGCCTTTCGGGACTAGTGCTACAATCTTCTGGGCATATTTTGACTTGCCGTTCGAAGATTGCGAACACAATAGCACAAGGTTGGGCACGGCACAAGCCAAGGTCCGAAGAGGTTCGCGGGAAGTTCTAACCACCATAAGCGAGCGCGCTCGTGCCGGCGGGACGCCGGAGAGCAGACTGGCCGACGCGATCATCCGGAGGGGAACCGCACGGTGGATCTCTACCAGACTGAAACGCGCCTGTTGAGCGGGCTGCTCCGCGATCGCCATCTCGCCATGCTTGCCGTCAATGAAGGATTCCACGTGGACCTGCTGCGTTCGCCGCAGGCACGCCGGCTGGCCAAGGTGATCCTGGAGCTGTATGCTTCACCCTCGGCGATCGTCGAGGAAGCCACCGTGCGCGCCGAACTCGCCGAGCGTCATCTCATCTCCCCGGAGCTGGAGCGCTATCTCGAGACGGTGCTGCAGATCCCGCCGCTGAGCGCGGGGGACCTGCTGGCGCAGGTCGAGGTGCTGAAAGCGCACGAGAGCCGGGATCTCCTCGCGGCGGTCCATGAGAGCCTTGGGACCTACCTCTACCGTGCCGACGCGCATCAGAGCGACATCGTTCAATTCACGACCGAGGCGATCCATCAGCTGCTCGAGATCCAGCGGCGCCGCGTGCGGCGTCAGGTCACACCCATCTCGGAGGCGTTCGGCGGGTTGACCTCCCCAGGGCGCGAAGAGCTGAGCGATGGAATCCTGGGATACTCGATCAGCCCCTTTGATCGTTTGAATATGCTGCTCTCGGGGCTGCGCCGCGGGTTCTACTACGGCCTCGCGGGCGCCCCGCGTCGCGGAAAGACCAATCTCGCGCTCGACCTGGCGGTGAACGTGGCGACTAATCATCGCATCCCGGTGCTGTATTACACGTGGGAGCAGACCCGCCGCGTGCTGGCCGCACGGTTGATCGCCAAAGAGACGGGCATCAACCCGACGTCGATTCTTGGCGGGTGGGATACCGCGGGGCGGCCGGTGGCGCCCCAGGTCGCGGGGGCCAAAGACGCCTTGGCCCGCTACGGCCCTTACCTGCATTTGGTCGAAGCCGGGCGCAAGGAGACGCTGGACCGTATCCGGGCGCACGCGCACAACCTCATGCAGGAGTTTCAGACCCAGGACATCGCCATCTTCTTCGACTACCTCCAAAAGGTCCCGTCGAGCGAATACATTGATGATTGGAAGGCGCGAACCGACCGCATCTCGACGGCGCTGGCGGAACTGAGTCTCGAGCTGAACTGCCCGATCTTTGCCATCTCGCCGCTCGACAAAGAAGGGTGCCATCTGGACGAGCGCCCGGCCGAGGAGACTGAGATCTTCAACCCCTTCAACCGTCCGACGATGCACCACAGCATGGGCAGCGGGGATTTAGAGTACGATCTGGACGTCGCCATGGTGTTGGCCAAAGACTGGAAAGCGTCACACGATCTCCGGCAGCTCATCGAGACGCGTGCCAAGTCCGAAGGTATCGCGACGAACGAGCTGCCGCGCGTGGACATCGTCAACCTGTTCATCGACAAAAACCGCGATGCGCCCGAGGCGGCGTCCAATATCGTCCAGTACGCATTCTTCGTCACGTTGAATAAGCTCGTCGAGCTCGATTACAAGCTCGACCAGGAGTACCGGCCAGATTTCCATGGGTTCTCGAAGCTGCAGGAAATCTACAGCTACCTGCGCGAGCACGGTTTCGGTCCGGCGCGCGACTACGCGACGGCGCAGAGAACGGGAGCCGCTGGAGGACTCCGATGATCGTGGATAAGCACGCGCCCATCTACCCGATCCGGACCGTGGCACATTTGACCGGCGTCAACCCACGCCGGATTCGGGCCTGGGAAGATCAGTACAATTTGCTCTCCCCGGCGCGAACCGGCGGCGGGCACCGACTCTACAGTGAAGAAGACATCGAGCGCATCCGCTGGGTGAAGGCCATGGTCGACCGTGGCATGAGCCTGAAGGGGATTCAGCGGCTTGTCGAGGGTCCCCGGCCGGTTTCGCTCGCCGCGGAGGGACGAGGCCCGGCCCGATGAAGGTGGAGATGGACCGCGAGCAGGTCATCATGTTCACGCCCCATCATCGGATCGAAGGCGATCTCCACCTGCCCTCCA
>Ga0187893_10011196_pt1 | contig 13101 bp, 9 predicted proteins | sample MA1701074metaG_FD_139574 | JGI IMG/M metagenome (GOLD analysis project Ga0187893, IMG submission 139574) | White microbial mat communities from a basaltic lava cave in the Kipuka Kanohina Cave System on the Island of Hawaii, USA - MA170107-4 metaG ...
ACGATCTCGCCGCGCTCCAGCGCCCGCAGCTGGTCGGCCGTGAGATCGGCGGCCGCCGCCGCGGCCCGCGGCGTGGCAGGTCCGTAGCGACGCCCCAGCGTCCGGAAGTTGGCTCGGCCGCGCAGGCGCACCAGCTCCGCCTCGGTGTCCACCACCTCGCACGCCTTGGTGTTCACCTCGGCAGCCAAGATATCTAACAACTCCGCCAAGTGGGGGCCCCGCACCGCGGCGGGCACGGCCACGTGCGCGCGGGCGACCGGCTGCCGCACGGCCCAGCCGCGCGCGTCGCGGGCGGCATGCCCCAGCGACGCGAGCCGCCGCACGGCGTCCATCGCCGCCTCGAGCGGTCCGTCGCGCCGCCCCTGATCGAGCGGAAACGGCGCGAGATGCACCGTGGTTCCCGCGAGCGCCCGGTGCAACCAGTCCGACAGGAACGGCGCCGCCGGCGCCAGCAGGCGGGCCACGGTGAGCAGACCTTCGTACAGCGTGGCCACGGCCGCGGAGTCGGCGGCCCGGTCGGGCGCCCAGAAGCGCGACCGGTTGACGCGCACGTACCAGTTCGACAGGTCGTCCACGACGAAGCTCATGATCGCGCGCACGCCGGCGGTCACGTCGTAGGCGCCGAACGCGCGGCGCGTCTCGCCCACCGTTTCGTCGAGCCGCGCCAGCAGCCAGCGATCCACGGGGGGCCGCTCGGGCCCGGGGGGCGCGTCGCCGCCGGCGGCGGGCCGCCAGTCCTCGGCGTACAGGGCGAAGAAGCGGTAGGTGTTGCGCAGCGTCGTGAGGAACGCCCCCGCCAGCTCGCCGACCTGACGCGGATCGAAGCGCTTGGGCAGCCACACCTGGCTCTGGGCCAGGAGGTAGAGCCGGACGGCGTCCGCGCCGTGGGTCGCGATCACCTGCCACGCATCCACCACGTTGCCGCGGCTCTTGGACATCTTCTGTCCGGCGGCGTCCAGCACCAATTCGTTCACCAGGACCCGGCGGTAGGCGGGCTGATCGAACGCGGTGACGGCGATCGCGAGCAGCGAGTAAAACCACCCGCGCGTCTGGTCGATGCCCTCGCAGATGAAATCGGCCGGGAAGTGCGCGGCGAACTCCGCCTCGTGCTCGAAGGGATAGTGCCACTGGGCGCACGGCATCGCGCCCGAGTCGAACCAGGCGTCGATCACCTCGGGCACCCGTCGCATCGTGCCGGCGCAGCGCCGGCAGGGCCAGCGGTACTCGTCCACCTGCGGCTTGTGCGGATCGAACTCCGCCGGCAGGGCGCGGCCCCACCGCGCCGCCAGCTCGGCGAACGACCCGATGACCTCGTGATGCTCGCGCTCGGCGTCGCATTCCCACACGTTGAGGGGTGTGCCCCAGTAGCGGTCGCGGGACAGCGCCCAGTCCACGTTGTTCTCCAGCCACGCGCCGAAGCGCCCGCTGCCGACCTCGGGCGGGTGCCACGCGACGCGGGCGTTGATCGCGAGCAGCCGCTCGCGCACGGCGCTCGTGCGGAGGAACCACGAGCTGCGCGCGTAGTAGATCAGCGCCGAGTCGCAACGCCAGCAAAACGGGTAGGTGTGCGTGATGGGCCGGGTCTCGAGCCACCGGCCCTCGTGCTTCAGCCGCTCGATGATGAGGCGATTCGTCTCCTTGTCGGTGACGAGCCGGCCTTCGATCTCGGGCCACCCAGTGCCCTGGAACGTGCCGTCCGCGGCGACGGGGTTCACGAAGGCGAGCCCCTGCTGCCGGCCGAGGGCGTAGTCGTCCGCGCCAAAGGCCGGCGCCATGTGAACGAGCCCAGTGCCTTCCTCGGCCGACACGAAGCTCCCGGCGACCACCACGGCGCGCTGTCCGTCGGGGGGGAGGGGCACCACCTCGAGGGGACGCCGGTAGCGCAGGCCCACGAGGTCACGGCCGCGCTGGGTCGCCACGAGCCGTCCCCCGGTGAGCGGGCGGCCGCCCACCCGCACGTCGGCCGCCCGCGCGACCGCCGCCAGATAACGCGTACCGTCCACCTCGTACTCGCCGTAGTCGAGATCGGGGTCGACCGCGACCGCCACGTTCGAGAGCAGCGTCCACGGCGTCGTCGTCCAGATGACGAGGTGGCGCGCCGCGTCGTCCGCCAACGGAACCGTCAGGTAGACGGAGTTGGTTTGGACGGTCTCGTAGCCCTGCGCCAGCTCGTGCGACGAGAGCGCGGTGCCGCAGCGCGGGCAATACGGCAACACCTTGTGGCCCCGGTACAGCAGCGCCTTGTCGTGCAGCCGTTTCAGCAACGACCAGACGCTCTCGATGTACGCCGGCGTGTACGTGATGTAGGGATGCTCGTAGTCGAGCCAGTAGCCGATGCGATCCGACAGCGCCTCCCAGTCGGCCTTGTAGGTGAAGACGCTCTCGCGGCACAGCCGGATGAACCGCTCCACGCCGTAGGCTTCGATCTCGCGCTTGCCGTTGATGCCGAGCTTGCGCTCGACCTCGATCTCGACCGGCAGGCCGTGCGTGTCCCACCCGGCGATCCGGGTCACGTGCTCCCCCAGCATCGTCCGATAGCGGCACACGAGGTCCTTGATGGTGCGGGACATCACGTGGTGGATGCCGGGGCGGCCGTTGGCGGTGGGCGGGCCCTCGTAGAACACGAACGGCGGCCCGTAGCGGCCCGCCTCGGTGACCTGTGCGAAGAGCCGCTCCTCGGTCCAGCGCGCCAGTAGCTCGCGCTCCAGCTCGTCGGCCGACCGGCCCGGGTCCAGCGCGGGATAGGGCATCAGTTGAGCCGCTCGAGCACGCCCGCGATCAGCGCCGTGAGCCGTGGCTCCGCCGCGCGTGCGGTGGCGATGATCCGCTCGACCGACGCGGGCTCCAGGGTGTCGGGCAGGCACTGATCGGTGATGATGGACAGCCCCAGCACCCGCATGCCCTGATGGATTGCCGCGAGCACTTCGGGCACCGTGCTCATCCCCACAATGTCCGCGCCGAGCCCGCGCAGCATGCGGTACTCCGCCCGGGTCTCAAGGTTGGGCCCCGCCACCGCCACGTAGACCCCCTCGCGCAACGTCACGCCCTGCGCCAGCGCCACCGCCCGGGCCACGGCGCGCAACCCGGCGTCGTAGGCCGCCGAGAGATCGGGGAAGCGGGGGCCCACCGCGTCGTCGTTCGGGCCCACGAGCGGGTTGTCGCCCAGCAGATTGATGTGATCGGCGATCAGGACCAGCTCGCCCGGATGCCACTGGGGATGCATCCCGCCGCTCACGTTGGACACGACCAGGATCCGCGCCCCGAGCGCCCCCATCACGCGCACCGGAAACGCGACCTGGGACAGGGAGTACCCCTCATAGCGGTGGAACCGGCCCTGCAGCACGACGACGCGCCGGCCGGCGAGGGTACCGAGGAGCAGGCGGCCCTCGTGGGTCTCGACGGTGGGACGCGGGAAGCCGGGGATGTCGGTGTAGGCGATGCGCGCCGACGCCGCGACCTGCTCGGCCAGGGCGCCCAGCCCCGTGCCCAGGATCACCGCCACCTCCGGCTCCAGGTCCGTCCGCGCGCGGACCGCGCGGACGGCGTCCGCCACCATCACCCGCGCTGTCCGTCCAGCGTGCGGAGCTCGGCCAGCTGGCGCTCCAGCAGCGCGCGGAACCCCGCGACGTAGCCGTGAAACTGGTTCTCCACCTGCGCCAGCTCCGAGCGGGCGGCGGCCTCGGCCGTGCGCGCCTCGTCCAGCAGCCGCTGCGCCGCGAGCTCCGCGTCGCGCTGGATCGCCAGCGCCTCGCGCTCGGCGGCCGTGCGGGTCTCGGCACGCAGCTCCTGCGCCGCCACCAGCGCCTCGTTCATCGCCCGCTCGCGCTCGCGGAACACGCGCAGCTGGTCGCTGAGCGCGGCCACGCGCTCCTCGAGCACCGCCTTCTCCCGCAGCACGCGCTCCAGCTCGTCCGCCACACGCGCCCGGAAATCCTCCACGCCCGCGAGCTCGTAGCCGCGCAGGCTGCGGCGGAACTCCTGCTTCCGGATATCCAGCGGCGTGAGATGGAAGACGTCTTCGCTCACGTCGGCCTCGGCCCGAACAGGACGGTACCCAAGCGAATCACCGTTGCCCCCTCCGCGACTGCCATAGCGTAGTCGGCGGACATCCCCATCGACAGCGTCGGTAGCCATACCCCATCCTCCTGCAGCGCGTCCCGCAGGCCGCGCAACACCCGAAAGGTCCGCCGCTGCACGTCGGCGTCGTCGGTCAGCGGCGCCATCGTCATGAGGCCTTCGAGACGCAACGCGCCGAGCGTCGCCGCGGCCCGCGCCAGCGCGGGCGCGTCCGCCGGCGCGCAGCCGCTCTTCTGCGCCTCCCCCGCCACGTTGACCTGGACGAGCACCCGCACGACCTGGCCTCCAGCCGCGGCGCGGCGGTCCAGCTCCCGGGCCAGCTCCAGCGAATCGAGCGAATGCACCACCGCGAAACGCCCGGGGACGAGCTTGGCCTTGTTGCGCTGCAGGTGACCGATCAGGTGCCACGTCGCCCGGCTCGCCAGCGGGCTGTCCATCTTGGCGAGCCCCTCCTGCACGCGGTTCTCGCCGATATCGGTCAACCCCGCGTCCAGCGCCGCCGCCAGCGCGTCGCCCCCGAGCCCCTTCGTCACCGCGACGATGGTGACGGGGTGCGTCCACCCGCCTGCGGCCTGCCACCGCGCGATCTCGGCCCGTACATGGGCCAGCCGCGCGGGCAGGTCCGCGAAACTCATAACCTGCAAAACTAGCCCCCGGGAACGGCGGAAACAATCCTGCCACCGGCAGTTAGGGCCTGGCGGGAGCCTCGACCGCGAGCGCCGCGATCACCTGGGCGAGGCCGGCATTGGGCGAGAGGTGGTAGGCGCGGCGCAGGTGCCGCAGCGCCGCGGCCCGATCACCCCGCTCCGCGGCGGCGCGGCCCAGCTCGAGATACGGCAGGGCGAGCGACATCGTCACCTGGCGGGCCGCCGGGTCGAGCACCAGCGTGTCGACGGCGAACAGGCGCCCGTAGCGGAACGTGCTGTCCGCCAGGAGCGCCGTGCGCGGCAGGTCCACGGCCAGGGCCTGGAGACCGACCACGATGGTCGCGCCCGTGTCGAATCGCGCGGGCGCGACCTGGAACACGAGTCCCCGCTGCAGCAGCCGGGATTCGAGGCCCGCCCAGGCACCCCGCCCCGACGACACGCCGAAGGTGATGGGCCGCCCGCCCGCCAGCTCCTGCTGGAGGATGAGCAGCGTCGTCTGCTGCGCGACTCCCACCACGGCGTCGCGCGGCAGCGGCACGTCGAGATCACCCGCGCGCACCACGAGGTCGCGGTCGAGCCGCACGGGCGTCAGCCCGTCGAGCACGGAGTCAGGGAAGTCGAGGACCGGCCGCGTCGGGCGCCGCGGGTCCCCGTCCCGCCGATAGACGGCGGGGCCCGCGGCCGCATCATAGGGACGCTGCGGCCGATCGCGCACGTGCCGCAGGTACCACGACGCGTTGGCGAGCGACAGATTGACGTTCACCACGTCCTGCCGCACCCCCTCGACATCCTGTGCGTACCACACGGGATAGGTGTCGTTGTCGCCGAACGTGAACAGCACGCCGTAGGGCTCGACCGACTGGAGCAGGTTCCAGGCGAAGTCGCGGGCGAGCGTGGCGTCGGGACCGGAGCGGCGCGACGCGGCGGTGAAGTTGAGCGCGAACGGGACGAGCGCGGCGGCGAGCGGCAGCGCCGCCCGGCGCCGGCCGGCCAGGCCGGCCAAGCCGGCGCGTGCCGCGACCGTCGTGAGGCCCAGCCCCGCGAACACGCCCCACAGCTGAAAGCTCGGCGTGAAGAAGTAGTCGCGCTCGCGCACCTCGTGCTGGGCGATCGTGGGATACTGATCCCAGAAGAGCGAGAAGCCCGGCTTGAAGTTCATGTAGCCGACCATGCCGAGCCCCGTGACGAGCCACAGGACGCCGAGCAGCCAGGCGGCCGAGCGGTCACGCCGGCGCAGCCACACGAAGCCGGCGACGCCGAGCGCGGCGAACGCGATCGTCACGACCAGACCGAGCGCGAGGCGCACGCCGCCCGCATCCGCGGCCAGGCCGCGTGCCCACTGCCAGCCGGAGTACTGCAGGTAGTTCACGATCTGCTGGCCGACGAGCAGGGGTGTGCGGCCGGGGTTGTCCGGACCCGACCGAAACAGCGGGTTGTCGAGCGGGCTGCGCGCCTCATACTGCTCGCGGCGGATCACGCTGAGCAGGCGGGGCCACGTCTCGGGGTCCGACATGTCGAGGACCGGATCGAGTCCCGACCGGATGTAGAGGAACGCGTAGGTCGAGACGCCGATCGCCCCGACGGCGAGCGCGGCGAGCGGAAAAGCGACGGCGCGGGCGCGCAACGCGGCGGCGGTCGCGGCGGCGAAGAGGACGCCGCCCAGCACGATCAGCGGCGTGCTCCCCAGGCCGACGGCGATGAGCAGCACCCACAGCGCGCTCAGCACCGCCCACTCGGACCACTCGGTGCGCCGCTCCGCGGGATCGGGGTGCGGCGCCGATCGCAGCACGTGGAACACGAACGCCGAGACGGCGGGCCCGGCGAGGAGCGTCATCAGGTGGTTGCCGATCGAGAGAGCGGCGAGGTAGGCGATGACCAGGAGCGCGGGCGCGGCGCGGGCGGTGCCGCGGGTGTCGCGCCAGCGCAGGCAGAGCCAGCAGATGGCGGCGATCGAGCAGGTCGCCACCATGTAGACCTCGGTCTCGTTGCTGTTCTGCCAGGCCGTGAAGCCGAACGCGGCCGCGAGGCTTGCCCCCGCGGCGGCGGCCACGCGCTCGAGCGGGGCGAGTCCGGCGAGGACGCGATGCGCCACCAGAAAGAAGCACCCGGCGCCCGCCGCGGAGAACGTGGCGCTCATGAGATTCAGCCGCCACGCGTACTCGCCGACGGCCACGATGTGCCCCCATGCGCTGCCCAGCAGGACGAAGAGCGGCGTGCCCGGCGGGTGGGGGATGCCGAGGACGCGGGCGGCCGTGATGAACTCGCCGGCATCCCACAGCGTCACCGTGGGCGCGAGGGTGACGAGGTAGCCGATCCAGGCGAGGCCGGCGACCACCAGCGCCTCGCGGTAGGGCGGGCGCTCAGCGGGCAGGCGCGGTCACCCGCTCGCCGCCTTCGAGGTGCGTCACGGCCCCGGAGAGGACGTCCCGCACCTGTTGCGGCGTGAGGTGGCGGTGCAGCAGGCCGTGCGTGGCCAGCGAGATCGTGGAGGTCTCTTCGGACACGACGAGCACCGTGGCGTCGGTCTCCTCCGACAGGCCGAGCGCGGCGCGATGGCGGGTGCCGAGCGACTTGTCCTCGACGGTGAACTGGGTGAGGGGCAGTACGCACCCGGCGCCGATGATGCGGTCGCCCCGCACCAGCACGGCGCCGTCGTGCAGCGGCGAGTACGGCGTGAAGATGGTGGTCAGCAGGTCGGCCGAGACTTTCGCGTCCACGGGCACGCCCGACGAGATGAACTCCTCGAGCCCGATGTCACCTTCGACGGCGATGATGGCGCCGGTCCCCGCGCGCGACAGGCGGTCCAGCGCTTCGGCCGTCTCTTCGGCCACCGACTGGCGGTCGCTGCGCGCCAGCATGCGCATGAAACGGGTCTGGCCGAGGCGCGCCAGGGCGTTGCGCAGCTCGGGCTGGAACACCACGACGGCCGCGAACGGCGCGAAGGTGAACAGCACGCCGAGCAGCGCGCTGATCATCGAGAGGTTCGCCAGGCGGGCGAGCACGTAGGCCGCCGACAGGATGACGAGCCCGACCACGATCTGGATGGCGCGCGTGCCGACGAGGAAGAGCAGGAACCGGTAGACGACGAACGCCACGAGAATGATCTCGACGACGTCGGGCCAGAGCCGCGGCGTGAGGAATCGGAAGGCGTCGAGATTCACGGTCCGGTGTCCCTCCCCTCCCCTGCCGCGCGCGCCAGCTCGAGGGCTTCCCGCGCCGGCGCGACTTCGTGCACCCGGAACAGCCGGGCCCCCCGCTCCCAGGCGAGGGCGCACGCCACGGCCGTGGCCCGGTCCCGGTCCTCCACCGGCCGGCCAGTGGCGGCGCCGAGGAAACGCTTGCGCGACGGCCCGACCGCTACAGGATAGCCCAGGGCCACGATCGTGGCTACCTCATCGAGCAGCCGCAGGCTTTGCGCTCCGGTCTTGGCGAACCCCAGGCCGGGGTCGAGCGCGATCCGCTCGCGCGCCACCCCGGCGCGCTCCGCCGCGTCGGCCCGCGCCCGCAGCTCGGCCGCCACCTCGACCGTGACGTCCGTGTAGCGCGCCAGGTCGTCCATGGTCGCCGGCTCGCCGCGCATGTGCATCAGCAGCGCGCCCGCCTGGGCCGACGCCACGACCTCCGCCATCGCGGGGTCGAAGGTGAACCCCGACACGTCGTTCACGACGGCCGCGCCCGCCGCGAGCGCCGCGCGCGCCACGCCGGCCTTCCGCGTGTCCACCGATACGGGCCCGAGGCCGCGTCGCACCAGGGCCTCGACCACCGGCACGACGCGCCCGATCTCCTCGGCGGCCGGAACCTCGCGGGCACCGGGCCGCGTGGATTCCCCGCCTACGTCGAGCAGCCGGGCGCCATCGGCCCGCAGGCGCTCGGCGCGGGCCACGGCCTGATCGGGTGTCGTGAACCGCCCGCCGTCCGAAAAGGAATCGGGCGTGACATTGATGATGCCGATCAGGACGGGGTCGTCGAGCGCGAGCGCAGGCAGGCCCCACCCGATGTGCCACGCGCGGGCCGGCTCGACGGCGGCCGTCAGGGCCGCCCCCAGCGCGACGCCGAGGCGCTCGAGCCCCGGCGGCGCGCGGTCGGGGCGGGCCAGGGGCGCGAGCCGGCTGGCCGGGGCGGCGACGAGCGCCCAACCCTCGCCCGTGAGCACGTCGGCGCCGGCACGCGCGCCCCAATGCACCAGCGCCTCGCGCTCGTCCTCGGTGATCTCCTCGACCAGCAGGGTGTGGGGATGGAGTCCCGTGGCCGCGAGCCAGGCGGGCTCGGGCGCCCAGCCACGGGCCGCGAGCGCCGCGCGCACCGCTTCGGGCGTGTGCGCGGCGAGCGCGGTGACCCTCACGCGCCGGCGGGTTCGGGGGGGGGGGTGCCCAGGACAGGCCCGCGCGCGGCCTCCGGCGCGCCCTCGCGCGGGCCCACGCGCCCGGCCGCCGCCGCGGCGGCGGGCACCGGCGGCAGCACCTTGCCCGCCACCACGAGATCGACCTCGTCCCGGTCGAGCGTCTCGCGCTCGAGCAGCGCGCCGGCAAGCCCATCGAGCTGGCCGCGGCGATCCGCGAGCAGCCGCCGGGCGTGCTCGTAGGCACCGCTGAGGATGTGCTTCACCTCGGTGTCCACCAGCTCCGCCGTGCGCTCCGACACCTCGCGCCGCTGCACCACCTCCCGCCCCAGGAAGATCTCCGCTTCGCGGTCGCCGACGGCGACCGGGCCGATCGCGTCGCTCATGCCGAACTGCGTCACCATACGTCGCGCGTAGGTCGTCGCCACGGCGATGTCCTGGGCCGCGCCCGTCGTCACCTTGTCGGGCCCGAACACCAGCTCCTCGGCCACGCGGCCCCCGTACGCCACCGCCAGCCGGCTGAGGATCGCCTGCCGGGTGTACTTGTGCAGCTCCTCCTCGGGCAGGTAGGCGGTGAGCCCCAGCGCGCGGCCACGCGGGACGATCGTCACCTTGTGCAGCGGGTCGGCGCCTTCGACGTTGAGGCTCACCAGCGCGTGCCCGGCCTCGTGATAGGCGATCAGCCGCCGTTCCTCGTCCGACAGCACGCGGCTCTTGCGCTCGAGGCCGAGCATCACCTTGTCCTTGGCGTCCTCGAGGTCGCGCATGTCCACGTGCGGCTTGTCGCGGCGTGCGGCGAGCAGCGCCGCCTCGTTCACCACGTTGGAGAGCTCGGCGCCGGAGAGTCCGGGCGTGCCCCGCGCGATGATCGGCAGGTCGACCCCGCCCGCGAGCGGGATCTTGCGCGTGTGCACCCGCAGGATCTGCTCGCGACCCTTGACGTCCGGCATGTCCACGACGATCTGGCGGTCGAAGCGGCCGGGGCGCAGCAGCGCGGGGTCGAGGATGTCGGGCCGGTTGGTGGCCGCGAGCAGGATCACGCCGTCGTTCGACTCGAAGCCGTCCATTTCGACGAGCAGCTGGTTGAGGGTCTGCTCGCGCTCGTCGTGCCCCCCGCCCAGCCCGGCGCCGCGGTGGCGCCCCACGGCGTCGATCTCGTCGATGAAGATGATGCAGGGGGCGTGGGCTTTGCCCTGCTCGAACAGGTCGCGCACCCGCGACGCCCCGACCCCCACGAACATCTCCACGAAGTCCGAGCCGGAAATCGAGAAGAAGGGACGCCCCGCTTCGCCGGCCACGGCCTTGGCGAGCAGTGTCTTCCCGGTGCCCGGCGGTCCCACGAGCAGCGCCCCCTTGGGCAGGCGCCCGCCCAGGCGCTGAAACTTCTGCGGGTCCTTGAGGAAGTCGATGATCTCGGCCAGCTCCTGCTTGGCCTCGTCACAGCCCGCGACGTCGGCGAAGGTCAGCTTCGGCGTGTCGCCCGCCAGCAGCCGCGCCTTGGACTTCCCGAATGCGAACGCCCGGTTCCCACCCTGCTGCATCTGCCGCAGCATGAAGATCATGAGCCCGGCGATGAGCAGGATCGGCCACAGCGTGAGGAGGACGCCCCCGATCCCGGGCCGCACCGGCTTGGCGCGCACGGCGACGCCCTGCGTCCGCAGCCGCGCCACCCACTCGGTGTCCGACTCGAACGGCAGCAGCACGGTGAACGCGTCCACGCTGCGGCGCTCGACCGACACGGGCGAGCGGAATTCCCCGCGGATCTGCTCGCGCTGGGTGATCTCGACGGCGGCCACGTTGCCGCGCTCCAGCTCGGCCACGAACTGGCTGTAGGTGATCTCCGGCGCGTCGCTGCGACGGCGCGCGAACACCTGCGCCAGGGCGATGAAGCCGGCGATCAGCAACGCCCAGAACGTCATGGTGCGCAGCGCGCGACTCCAGTTGAACTCCCGCGGCGGGGGGATGCGGTCGGCCATCTCAGACCAGGCTCGCGACGTACGGCAGGTGCCGGAAGTTCTCGGCGTGGTCGAGCCCGTACCCCACGAGGAACGCCCGCGGGGCATCGAATCCGACGAACGCCGCCTCCTGGGTCAACCCGTCCGCCACGTGTTTGTGCAGCAACGCGCAGATCTCCAGGCTGCGGGGCTCGCGCGCCCGCAGCAGGGTCATGAGCCGGTTCAGCGTCCTCCCGGTGTCGATGATGTCCTCGACCAGCAGGAGGTGCCGGCCGCGCAGCTCGGTCTCCGGGTCGTACAGCAGTCGCACGGTGCCGCTCGACTCCGTGCCCGAACCGTAGCTGGCGGCCACGAGAAAGTCCACCTGAAGGGGACGCTCGATGCGGCGCACCAGGTCGCTGAGGAAGATGAAGCTGCCCTTCAGCAGCCCCAGGACGAGCAGGTCGCCGTCGGGATAGCGAGTCGTGATCTCCCGGCCCAGCTCCCGCACCCGGGCGGCGATGGTCGCCTCGTCGAACACGACGCGCGCCAGCTCACGCCCGCCGGTCTGCCGCAGCCCCTGCTCGCTCACTGGTAACATGGACCCGCACCGCTGGAGTTCCGGGCGGTGGCACCTCCGCCGCCCCACGACTGATGCCCGGCACCCACAACACCGTTGCCCCGCGCGCCAGCACCGGGTACGTCGCGCGGTCGGCCTGCGGCACGCGGGCCTCCATGAGCAGGCGCCGCACGGGCCGGTGCCCGACGCCGCCCAGCGGCACGAGCCGGTCGCCGCGGCGCGGGGCTCGCACTTCCCATCCCGGCCCCGCGAGCCAGGTCACCCAGCCGCCGCGCGCCACGGCGGGCGGCGCCTCCTCCGGCCGCCAGCTCACCACGTGCGCGCCGAACGTCGCGCGTCCCCGCTCGCCCGTGGCCACCACGGGCTCGGCGGCGGCCGCCACGCCACGGCTCACGCGCAGCCGGTCGAACGCCACGGCGGCGCTCCAGTCGCGCCCCAGCGCGAGGCGCCGACCCGAGGGCCGGCGCGCGAGCCGCGCCACGAAGGACGCGCGCCTGGGGCCGAGCACGAGCCCGACCCGCCGCGCCGCCGCGGCCACGAGCGCGGCGGCCGCCGCGTCATCATAGTGAGCGAGTGCCCCCCGGGCAACGCTGACGCCCGGCGGCTCGAGGCGAAATCGAAGGTCGGGAACGAGTTCCAGCATCGCGTCCCACGCGCGCCGATCCCGCGCGGCGTGGCGGCCGAGCCGCTCCAGGTCGGCCCGCGCACGCGCGCCCAGCCGCTCGTCCAGCGCCGGCAGCACCACCGTCCGCACCCAGGAGCGGAGGTTGCGGGGATCGCGGTTGGCCGGATCGTCGTGCACCGGGAGCGCCCGGGCCGCGACGTGCGCCGCGAGCTCGCCTCGCGTGAATACCAGCAGCGGTCGCACCAGCCCGCCGCGCCCGCGCGCCGGAATCCCGGCGAGGCCGGCGAGGCCACTGCCCCGGAGCACGCGCAGCAGCACCGTCTCGACCTGGTCGTCGCGGTGGTGGGCGGTCACGAGGTAGCGGGCGTCGCGACGCGCCTGCACGTCCCGGAGCCACGCGTAGCGCGCGCGTCGCGCCACGGTCTCGCTCGTTCCCGGGCCGAGGGCGAGCCGGCCCAGCTCGAACGGCAGGCCGTAGCGCGCGGCCAGGCGCTCCACGCTGGCGGCCACCGCGGCGCTCGCGGGCTGGATGCCGTGGTCGGCGTGTGCCACGACGAGCCCGACGCCCGGCAGGGCCGCCTGGTGCAGCAGATCGAGCAGCGCCGCGGAGTCGGGGCCGCCGGAGACGGCCACGATCGCCGTGCCGGGAGAGCGAAACAGCCCGGCGCGCCGGACGTGGGTGCGGAAGCGCTCGACGAGTGTCGCCATGCCCTAATCTATCCCCGGAGATCCCCGGGCTGGCGCCCGGGGTCAGTGGCCCCCGGAGGGAGGCCTGGGACTGACCCCGGGCGCGAGCCCGGGGTGACGGGAGAGTGGTCCGCCCGTATCTTGCCCGGCAACCCGTTCCTCGACGCCGCCCGCATGCAGCCTGACCAGGTCTACCAGCTCCTGCGCCACCT
>Ga0187893_10011197_pt1 | contig 13101 bp, 5 predicted proteins | sample MA1701074metaG_FD_139574 | JGI IMG/M metagenome (GOLD analysis project Ga0187893, IMG submission 139574) | White microbial mat communities from a basaltic lava cave in the Kipuka Kanohina Cave System on the Island of Hawaii, USA - MA170107-4 metaG ...
AATTCATGGCCCCACTTTGGCACCACAGACGAATCGGCCACTCCCAGTGTGCTGGAAGTGGCCGATTTGATTGGTGGGCCGTCAAGGACTCGAACCTTGGACCCGCTGATTAAGAGTCCCACCCAGGGCCTGCGTACCACAATGTACCACGAGGTAAGAGTGCAAGATTCCGAGGGTTGGTGAGGTGCCCGAGGAGTTGCTGCGTGGCCCGAGTCAGGGCGAGTTGGAACCAGTTTGGAACCAAATACTGAGATTGATCCTGCCCACCTCACTACTATGAGCGCGGCGCGCGCTTCTCACCGCGCGCCCAACTCACGGGAACGAGTACCGAAACGGCGCAAGGCTGAGGATTTCATCCTCCGTGATCTTCCCGTCGAGCTGCGCCCCTCGCTTCACCGCGGCAATGAAGAATAGATAGGAGCCGCGTGGGTCGGCCGCCGCCCACTGACGCCTGAAGGCGGCGAGGTCGGGCTCGCGCACGTTGAAGGCATCATTCAGCAACACATTCTCGGCAATCGGCTTGGCCGAGGCGAGATTGTCGGCACGAACCACTACCAGCCCTGTGCTTGTCAAGAACTCGATGAAGTTATCTGGTCGCCACATCCCGACGTAAAAATCAGCAGTCGTGCCCGGTAGCCCAGGATTCGTGACAGACCCGCCCGCAACGAGCGTCTGCCCGACGGTGAACGTGTGCTGATTCACGATGGCCGACGCCTCAAGTCCACATCCCGCCTGCGTCCCCGCGGCAAGCGACACCGTGTTAACTGCAGTCTGGGTGTCGGCGAGACGGGAATTGGCGCACTTGACGGCAAATTGAAGCTCGCGGCGACAGAAAGGCTCGGTGGGCAAAAGCCCGAAAAAGAAACTCCGGCTGGCTCCCGCAGCGATACTGACGGGTGTGTTAATCGGGGCAAGCGGATCGACGGCTTGGAACGAGAAGCGCACTGGGGCGTCTGTGAGTAGTGTGATGCCGCACGTTTCGCCGGAGACAGCCGCGACCTCTTCATCGTGAACGGAACGTGTTGAAGGCTCCGTCGGTGCTAGATTCTTCACGCGGGCGGCGATGTCGATCGGCGTCAATCCCATCTCCGGCACGAAGGTTGTCAACAACTCGGCGCCAAGGCCCGGAGGCGGCGGACATTCGGAACTGGCTTCGGTCGCGAAATTGTACACGCTGCCGCCCGTCCCCGCGTGAAGACAGGTGCCGGCAGCGTTGCTTGTAATCGCATGGACCGCCGACCCCGCGGGGAGGCCGTCATTGCTCCGGGCCCAGGTTCCACCGCCGTTGGTGCTTTTGAACACGCCGTTGTCGAAGCTGCCCGCGTAGACCGTCGCGGCGTTGTTCGGGTCCACGGCCAGCGCGAACACAGTGATGGAGCTGTCAGAGGCCTGGTTGAACAACCCGGAATTGACCGCCGTCCAGGTTGCACCCCCGTTGACCGATCTGTACACACCATCTCCATATGTGCCGGCATACACTGTCGACGGTGCCGTTGGCGCGACGGCCAGCGCCACGACCGGCTCTCTGGCCGATAGACTAGTAGCGACCCACGTGACGCCGCCGTTCGTCGTCTTGAAGACACGGCCACGGCCATCCAAGGAAGAGCTGCCCGCATAGACAGTACCCGGGGACACTGGATCGAGAGCTAAGGAAAAGATAAAAGGATCCGTCAGGCCTGTATTCATCGGGCTCCAGGTTGACCCGCCGTCAGTGCTCTTAGATACGCCGCTTCCGAATGTCCCGGCGTAGACAGTCGAGGAACTTGCGACGGCGAGCGTCTGTACGGCCGCAGTCGTCACTAGACTTGTTCGCGCCCAGGTTGCACCCTTATCCGTACTCTTGAACACGCTACCTGGTCCGGGTAACCCAACCACGCGATCGCCAATCGGCCCGAATAGATCAATTGCATTCACGAATATCGAGCGTTCCGACGTACCAGCATAGACCGTCGCGAACGACCCAGGACTGACAACAACGGCATTGATGGTCGCATCAGTGATCCCGCTGCTGCTCGAGCGCCAGGTCGCACCGCCGTTCGTGCTCTTGAAAAGCTTGTCCCTGTAGGTGCCTGCATACAGCGTCGCTGGAGTCTGGGGGTCGCCGGCCAGCGCGAGGATAAGCGACGCGACAAGGCTGGCGTTGCTCGGCTCCCAGGTGGCCCCGCCATTCGTGCTCTTGAACACGCCTCCGCCAACCAGGCCAGCATAGATTGTTGTAGGAACGTTGGGATCCACGGCGAAGGATGTCACCAACGAGGACGCCGGCAGGCCGGCGTTGATCGCGAACCAGCTGGCGCCGCCATTCGTGCTCTTGAACGCACCCCCAGCGAACGTTCCGACGTAGACCGTCAGCGGTGTTTGGCGATCGACGACGATGGTGACCGCCTCAAGCGCGACATCTGGCAATCCGTTGTTGGCCGTAGCCCAAGTGGCCCCCCCGTTGAGACTCTTGAACACTCCGTGGCCGAAGGTCCCCGCGTAGACGGTGGACGGCGTCTTAGAGTCGATGGCGACCGTTGCTACGGCAAGGTCGGATAGACCGGTGTTGAACGCTGTCCAGCTGGCACCACCGTTGATCGTCTTGAACACCCCCGCTCCGAGGGTTGCAGCGTACAGGGTGGTCGACGTCGTCGGATCGATGGCCAAGGCGGCCACCGGGCTCGCGCCCACCTGAAACACTCGGCTCCAGTTGCCCCCCCTGTTGGTGCTCTTGAAGATCTCACCGCTCGACGTGCCGACGTAGAGAGTGTTAGTTGTCTTCGGGTCGATCGTGATCGCAAAGACGGCATTCCCGCCCGGAAACGGGAGGCCATTGTTGATCGGTGCCCACTCGACTCCGCCGTTGATGGTCTTGAACAGGCCGCCGAGGAATGTTCCGGCATAGAGTGTTCCCGGAGCATTTGGGTCGATCGCAAGCGCATGAACTTGCCGCGACAGGCCGTTGTCGATCGTTGTCCAAAAGTTGCCGCCCGACGTGCTCTTCAATACACCGGCAAATAGAGAGCCCGCGTAGACTACATCCGATCTTGTTGGGTCGATGGCGAGGGAACGGATCATGCCGCCCTCGGGCCCGCCGGACGTCCAAGCGTTGACCCCTGCCCGGAGGTCGCTCGGCGCGAGCACGGCCAGCACCGTCGCGGCGAAGAGTGCAAGCGGCACGCGGATTTCGATCATGATACGCGCACGGGGAACTCTCGATCGGATCACGGCAAGCCTTTCCTCTCCGCTGACGCGCGAGGCGCCGAGCGTTCGGGTCATGGCTAACCCCAAGCAAGGATCCTGCCAGAGTGCGACCCCCCGCCTCGGTGCACGTGTTTCGGCGATTTAGGCGATGACCTCACTCAGTTTTCGCCACTTATGACACCCAAAGCTCACACCGGCCTTGACCACCACCACTTACGGGTTGCCGGGGTCGATCTAATCGTCTACACTCCCCCTGCCGTGGAGGCAGGCCCGCGATTCGCCGACCTGATCGGAAGGTCGGTCCCGATCGCTCTGTTGCGCGCTAAGCTGGCGCGCTTCGTGACGGCTTCAGGTAAGCGGCTGCCCGCCGTCCTCCTCCAAGGCGAAACGGGCACCGGCAAAGGCCTGCTGGCCCGCGCCCTCCATGACGCCAGCGCTCGGGCCGTCGGGCCGTTCATCGACCTCAACTGCGCCGCCGTCCCGGCGGCCTTGCTCGAGACCGAGCTCTTCGGCCATGCGGAGGGCGCCTTCACCGACGCCCGGCGGGCTCGGCCCGGCCTGGCGCAGGCCGCTGACGGCGGAACGCTCTTCCTCGATGAGATTGGGGCACTGGCCCAGGAGCTCCAGGTGAAGCTCCTGAAGGCCATCGAAGAGCAGGTGGTGAGGCGCGTCGGCGCGACGCGGCCCGAGACGGTCGATATCTGGGTGATCAGCGCAACGAACGAGGACCTGGCCACTGCCGTAGCGGCAGGGAGGTTCCGGGCAGACCTTTACCACCGGTTAGCCGGACTCACCGTCACCCTGCCACCGCTCCGCGAACGGGGCGACGATGTGCTGGAACTCGCCGACCACTTCCTCGAACGCGTCGCGTGCGCTCACGGCCTCCCTCGCCTGACCCTCACGCCGGATGCCAGGCAGGCCCTGCTTGCCCACGACTGGCCAGGCAATGTACGCGAGCTCGCGAACCTCTTCGAGCGAGTCGCTCTGCTCGAGACCTGTCCTCAGATCAGCGCGGCCATGCTTGGGCTTTCGCCACCGGCGGCGCCTGAGCGCCTTGAGCACGCCGGACCGCAGCAGGCAGCGACCGAGCGCACGAAGATCGTGGCCGCGCTTGACGCGACCGGCGGGAATGTCTCGCAGGCCGCTGACAGGCTCGGTGTCTCGCGTAACACGCTTCGCTACCGGATGGGCCAGCTCGGTCTCGTGGGAGCGCCCTCACCCCGGCGCCGGACCAAGGGCTTCCGCTGGCAGGGGCCGGGCCGACCGAAGCTGGAACGGCGCGTGGCGCTGCTCGGGATCCGCACTGGCGCCCACCAGGAACGTGAGCTGGCGCTCATCAGGCAGACGATCGCGAACCTCGGGGGCCGGGTGGAAGGCGCGACGGACACGTACGTGGTGGCAGCTTTCGGATTCCGGTCGGACGAGCACGCGCTGGAGCGGGCTGCGGAGGCTGGCCTTTCACTTGTGAAGGACACCACCGGTTGCTTGGCGGCGGCCGTGGACCTCATGACGCTTCCGCTCGCCAGCCGGGGCGCTCTGAGCAGAGATGAGCGGGCAAGCGCGGTGGACGCGCTCGGCTCTCTTCTCGACCGCGCCGCCACCGGGTCGGTCCTTGCCAGCCCGGTCGCGGCTTCCGCCCTTGATCGCCACTTCTCGCTGGAAGCAGTTGGCGGCGGTGTCCCATCGGCGGCGTATCGCCTGTTCGGCCCCGTCTCCATGGGTTCGAAGGAGCAGCGACGACCTCCCGCCCCGTTTGTCGGGCGTGACGACGATCTCGCCTTGCTGGAAGCAGCCGCCGACGAGACGCGCGCGGGCCGTGGTCAGTTCGTTGGCGTGATCGGCGAGCCAGGCGCGGGCAAGTCTCGGCTGCTCCATGAGTTCGCGAGACTCGCCGCGGAGCGCGGTCTACAATGGGTCGCCCTCGCGTGCGTTGCGCATGCGCGCGACATGCCGTACCAGCCGGTGCTCGAGCTGCTGCGTCGGCGGTGGCAGCTCGAAACGGCCGGCGCGCCCGCCTTCGTCGCGGCGACCGTGAGGGAGCACGCGCGTGAGCACGGCCTCGATGACAGCCTCGCCACTGCCTGCTTTCTCCGCATCCTCGGCATCAACGAAGAAGATGACACCCTTGCCGGACTTTCGCCCGAGGCAATCGGACGAGCGACCGCCAACGCGCTCCGCGCCCTCGTGCGCCCCGGAGAAGATCCGCTCGTCCTCGCCGTGGAAGACCTTCACTATGGCGACCACAGCACGCAAGAGCTGGTCGGTAGCTTGGTTTCGATGGCATCCCGCGTCCCCCTCCTGGTCATTGCCACCTACCGTTCGGGGTATCATCCGCCCTGGATCGATCGCTCCAGCTCGACGCAGCTGGCGCTGGCTCCGCTCACGGCACACGCGTCGGCTCAGCTCGTACGCGCGATCTGCGAGCGCGACACGATCACCCAGGCCGACCTCGACCGGGCCGTGGCGCGCGGGCAAGGGAACCCGCTCTTCCTCGAGGAGCTTTCCTGGGCGCTGCGGCAAGGAGCGCCTGCCGAGGCCGGCCGCGTGCCCGCGTCCCTCGAGGACGCGCTGGCGGCCCGGCTCGGACGACTCTCCCCGGTTGCACGCCGGTTGCTCTCGATCGCCGCGGTGCTTGGTCCCGAGGTGCCCTTTCGGCTGCTCCACGAGGTCGCTGGAGAGCGTGAGACGCGAGGCTTGCTGGATGAGCTGACGCAGATGGAACTGTTGCGCGCCGATGTCGCCGCTCCCGCGTATTCCTTCCGGCACGTCCTGATCCAGGAAATGTGCTACGCCCGGCTACCGGCAGACGAGCGGCGGCGGCTGCACGCGGCGGCGGCCGGCGCTGTGGAGCGGCTCTGGACCGGTCGCGAGGACCAGGTCCTCGACCGACTTGCCCGACATCATGCGGGTGCCGGCCACGCAACCCGAGCGATCTCGTGCCTGACGCGCCTCGCGGCGCGAGCCCGCACGGCATTCGCGCTGTCCGAGGCCGTGGAGCTGCTGGAGCAGGCGCTGGGTCTTGCTCGCGGCCTCCCCCAGCCTCAAGACCGCGATCGAGAGACCGTCCGCCTCGTTCAGGCTCTCGCGCACCCGCTGATCCTGCTGGGCCGGAACACGGAGTGCCAGGAGTTGCTGGAAAGCCACCGGGAGGCGGTACAGAAGCTCAGTGACCCACGGCTGTCGTGCGCTCACGATGTCTGGCTGGCCATGGTGCACGATCACCTCGGTGAATCTGGCGCCGCAGTGACACACGCGTCCGAGGCTCTCCGCGTGGCGCTGGCCTGCGACGAGACCACCACGGCCGGACGAGCCCGCATGCTGCTGGCGCTCGCGAGCTTCTGGGCCGGGGGTTACCATCAGAGCGTCGACCTCGCAGCCCAGGCCGCGGCTGTCCTCGGAGACCCGGAGGAGATACTCTGGCAGGGCATGGCGGTGTACGTCGGCGCCCTGAGTCAGGGGCTGCTCGGCGACTTCGACGCAACGCTGACGGCAGCGGCCGAGCTGCGTCGCATTGGTGAACGAGCTGTCCACCGCCGACTTGAGAGCTATGCGCACCAGCTCGTGGGCTGGGTCGCCGGGATGCGCGGCGACGCCGCCACGGCGGTGGCGTCATGCGCGCGCGCAGTCGAGATCGCGCCAGACCCGCAGGCCCAAGGCCTGACGCTCTCCTACCTGGGTCAAGCCCGGCTTGTCGCTGGCGACCACCGCGGTGCCCGGCAGGACTTCGAGCGGGTTCTCGAGCTCGACCGCCAGTTCAGGCTCGCGCCGCTCGACTGCTTGACGCTGGGCGGCCTGGGAGAGGCAAACCTTCTCGCCGGCGATATCGGCGCCGCGCAGCGCGCCGCGCAAGAGGCGCTCGCCCTCGCCGAGCGCATCGCGTTTCCCTGGGGCCAGGGCCGCGCGCAGCGCGTTCTTGGCCGCGCCGCGCTCGCCGTCGGTGAGCGCGAGCTCGCCGCAACGCATCTTCAGGCGAGCTTCGACACGTTCTCACGGCTCTCCGCACGGTGGGAGATGGAAACCACTGCCAGGGTCATGCGCGACGCCCAGGTCTCGCCATGACCGCTGGCATGCTCGAGCAGCTCCTCGGTCATAGCCCGGCGCTGGAGGAGATCCGGCGCCAAGTCCTGGCGCTTCTCGCGCACGGATCGCCGCGCCTGCCATCGCTCCTGATCGAGGGGGAAACCGGTACGGGCAAGGGCCTGCTCGCGCGGGCGCTTCACGCCGCCAGCCCGCGCAGCAAGGCGCCGTTCATCGATATCAACTGCGCGGCTATCCCGGAGTCGCTCCTGGAAGCAGAACTCTTCGGCTATGCCGCCGGTGCCTTCAGCTCCGCCCGCCGCGCCAAGCCCGGGCTCGTCACGCTGGCCCACGGCGGCACGCTGTTCCTCGACGAGCTGGCAGCCCTGCCCCTGGCCCTCCAGGCCAAGCTCCTCACCGCCGTCGAGGAGCAGCGGGTACGTCCGCTCGGCAGCACTCGGGCGCAGGTCGTCGACGTCTGGGTCCTGAGCGCCACCAGTGAGGGTCTCACGGCCGCGGTGCACGAGGGGCGGTTTCGACGTGATCTCTACCATCGCCTTGCGCGTCTTGCCCTTCGCCTTCCCCCGCTGCGTGAGCGCGGGGCGGACGTCATCCTGCTCGCGCGCCACTTCCTCGCGCGCGCGGCCCGGGAGCACGGGGTCGCGGTGAAGACGCTGGCCCCTGACGCCGGCGCCGCGCTTCGAGCGTACGGCTGGCCCGGCAACGTGCGCGAACTCTCCAACCTGATGGAGCGCCTGACGCTCCTGGGCGACGGGCCCACGATCACCGCGGCGGCGCTGGAGCTACCAGCCCAGTCCTCCGTGTCCCCGCGGCCAGCCAGCGTGGAGGATGAAGCCGCACGGAAGACGGTGACCCCGTCGCAACGCCCCGAGCGGCCTACCGCGACACCCCGCCGACGCCCCCGCCCAGCCTCCCGAGTTGTAGCGGGCGGCGACGCTACATGGCGTCTTCGACGGATAACCGCGCTGGGGATCGAGCCGACCGCTCAGGCGCTGGATTTCCGAGCCCTGGCGGCGCGCGGCCGGGCGGTCATCCGCGACAAGATCGAGGCGTTCGGCGGCACCGTGGACGAAGGCGACGATCTTCGCCTGCTCGCGCTCTTCGGCCTGGAGCCGAGCGAGGATGCCCCGATTCGGGCCGCGCACGCCGCCATGGCCGTCGTCGCGGCACTGCGCCGAGTGCCGGACCTGCCTTCGATAGTCGCGGCGATCGACGTCCTCGAGGCTCGAGTTGGTGAGCGCGGGGGTCGTGGCGTCCTTCACCCCGACGACGCGGAGGCGGCGCTTCACCGGCTGAGGCCGCTGCTCGGGCAGGCCCAGCCAGCGGACGTGGTCGCGAGCGCAGCGGCCCTGCCTCACCTCGAGCGCGCCTTCGACGATGCGCCACTGCCGGACGCTGGTGGGGCGGCACGGCTTGTGAGGGCGGGCGGCGCCTTCGCCGGGACCAGCCGCCGAACCACCAGTGTCTTCGTGGGGCGCGACCGCGAGTTGGCCTGGCTCGCTCGTCAAGTCGAGCGGCTCGAACCGGGCCAGGGCCGGGCCATAGGACTGATCGGTGAGCCCGGCGCCGGCAAGTCCCGGTTGCTCCACGAGATGGGCGCGTTCGTCGCGCCGCTGGGCGTCCCGTGGCTCCAGGGACGCTGCGTCGACCACGGGACGGCCACGCCGTTTCTTCCGCTCGTCGACCTGCTCCGCCGCTCGCTCGGCGCTGAGGACCCCGCGGAGACCGTCGCCGCCCTCGGCGAACGCCTTCAACAGGCGGGCCTCGAGCCGGAGCAGGACGCGCCGTACCTGGAGCGGCTGTTAGGCTTGCCGGGCGCCGATCGGCTCCCGCAGTTGAATCCCGAAAAGATCCGGACCAGGACGTTCGAGGTGCTTCGCAGGATCATCCAGCCCGGCGGCGGCCCTGTCGTCGTTGCCATCGAGGACCTCCACTGGATCGACCGCACCTCGGAAACGTTTCTTGGTGCACTGGTCGACGCCATGCCGGCTGCGCCGCTGCTCCTGATCGCCACCTACCGGGCGGGCTATCGCCCACCCTGGATCGCCCGCTCGACCGTGACTCAGCTCGCGGTACGCCCCCTCGACGCTGCCGCCGGCCATGCCATCGTCTCGGACATTCTCCGGACGCGCCGGGCCGACGAGGCGGCGACGGAGCGGCTCGTGCAGCAGGGAGAAGGCAATCCGTTTTTCCTGGAGGAGCTGGCCTGGAGTGTCGCCACGACGGACGGACCAGGTGCTGGGGTGCCCCGCACCGTCCACGACGCGCTCTCGGCCCGGATCGACCGGCTCCCGGCGGCATCGCAGCGCCTGCTCGAAACCGCCTCGGTGCTCGGGCGAGAGGCGCCGGCGCCACTCCTCGAGGCCCTGCTCGACGACCACGACACTCTCGTCCGCGATCTCGACCCTCTGATCGCTCGAGAGTTCATCCGCGAGCATCAGGATTCCCACGGCCCCGTCTATGCCTTCAAGCACGCGCTGACGCAAGAGGTGGCATACGGCCGGCTCGCCCCAACCGAGCGACAGCGCCTGCATGCGGCCGCCGGGCGCGAGATCGAACGTATCCACGCCGGGGCGCTGGATGCCGTGCTTCCGAAGCTCGCCCGTCACGCTGTCGGCGCGGAGCGTTGGGTGGAAACGGTGGCCTATCTTCGTCGTGCGGCGGCGGTGGCGCTGGACAGCTTCGCCGCCGAGGAGGCGGCAGCTTGTCTCGATCGCGCCGTCGAAGCGTTGACCCACCTCCCCACCTCCTCGGACAGGGTGACCACCGAAATCGACACGCGACTCGAACTGCGCAATGCCCTCTTCCGGCTCGGTCGTCACGCCACCATTGCCGAGCACCTGGCCCGCGCCCAGACCCTCGCCGAGCAGATCGGCGACGAAGGACGGCTCGGCTGGATCCACAGCCATTGGGCCTACCATTTTAGCGCCCAAGCTGACGACGCCCAGTCGGAGGCTGCGGCCCTGAAAGCGCTGGCCGCCGCGACCAAGACCGGCGATCAGCAGCTTGAGTTGACCGCGACGTTTCATCTCGCGCAGCTCTACGCGCGGACGGGGCAGTATGCACGGGCGGCGACGCTGAACGCCCGCCTCGTCGACGCCACCAGCACCGCAAGTCGAGGCCGTATTCAGATCGGTTCTGCGCAACTCGTCGTCGCCCGGCTATGGTTACTTTGGTGCCTGGCGGAGCTGGGTTCATTCGATGAAGGGCTGCGCCGGGCAGAAGCGCTGGCGCGCACCGCGGTCGAGCCCTTCGACCGGCTCACGGTTCAGCTTGGCCTCGGCCTGCTGTACCTGCGACAAGGTCGACTCGCGGAGGCAATTGCGACCCTTGAGGGCGTACTTCCTCTGTGCCGGACCGGCAACCTCGCTGTGTGGCTTCCCGCGATTGCTTCGCCGCTCGGCTACGCGTATGTGTTGGACGGCCGCCTAGCTGAGGGGCTGCCCCTCCTGCAAGAGGCCGTCGACGGGACCATGCAGCGGGGCGCAGTCCACCCGTTGCGGATCGCTCACCTCGCCGAGGCGCATCTCCTCGCCGGAGATGCCCAAAAGGCGCGCGACCTCGCCAACCATGCGCTCGAGGCGGCCCGGACGCGCGGCGAACGCGCGCACGAAGCGTACGCCCTACGGGTGCTCGGTCGATCGATGATCGAGACAAACAGCTTCGAGACCGGGCATCTGCGCGCGGCCATCGAGCTCGCCGACGAACTCGGCATGCGGCCGCTGGCCGCCCAGGCCAGGCTTGACCTCGCCCGAGCCTACGACCGACAGGGGATGATCACGGCCCGTGACGCAGCCGCGGGCGAGGCGGCACCCCTTGTCGAGTCGATGGCGATGCGGGACTGGCTCGGGCGTCAGGCCTGACAGCGCCCGTCAGGGCGTGAGGTCGAGTGCTTCCACGACCCGCGAAAAGGGAATCTGCGCCTTGCCCTGCAGCTCCTCAACATACGCCGGGTTGGAGGACTCGAACAGGCACATACAGCGTGCCTCGCCGGGGACAAACGTGCTGCGAATGTAGCGCACGTCCTTGCCCGTCGCCGTCATCTCCTGCCCGGTGCTGATGGCTCGCCGCTGGGCCGCCGCGAGCTGGTCCATCGTGATGCCCTTGAGGTCGCGCTCAACCATGTAAGTCGCCATGCGATCGGACCTCCGTTATCGAGAAGTTAGGTCCAGAGTATATCTCGCCTCGCGTCGCGGCGGACACAGCTCGACGCCCCTTCTCCGGCACCCGCCGCCGGCTGGGCACCTGTGGCGTGGGAACACCACGCAATCGCGACTTCTCTTCCTCTGATTCCTTCGGCACGGGCTGTGCATACGATGTGACGAACCGTGCGGGGAAGAACGTCGCCGACGCGCGAGAGTCTCTGAGATCGCTCCGGACGTGCCCGTGTCACGGACACGTGGGAGACTGACCTCTTCCGAAAAACGTAGCCGAGGGAGGAACAAGATGAAGAACTCGTTGGCAGTGGCATGGGCCGTGCTTGCCGGTTTCGCGCTTGGTGCGGCGGTGGTTCAGGGTGTGCATGCGCAGGCAAAACCACCGGCGTACACGATCGCCGAAATCGAGGTGACCGATCCCGCGACGTTTCAGAAGTATGGGGAAGCGACCCGCGTTGGCATTCCCGCCGCAGGGGGCCGCGTCATCGTCCGGGGTGGCAAGACATTCGTCATCAACGGAGCGCCACCCAAGCAGATCGTCGTTATTCAGTGGGAGAGTCTGGAAAAGGCTCAGGCCTATTTCGAGTCTGAGGCTTACAAGCAGCTCGTCCCGATCCGCGATCGATCGGCAAATTTCCGCGCCTTCGTCATCGAGGGCCTCGCCCCGTGAGCTCGGCGTGACCGTTTTACGCCTAGACGTGGAGGCTGACGATGCTTGACCCCGGTGCCCGTAGTCGCGAGGAAGCCGTCGGCCGCATGGTGTCGGAGAGTGCGACGGCGGCCGTGCACTGCCTGGCTGCCGCCGAGCGAGCTGTTCTGGACGGCCGCTTCAATCTCGCCAAGGTCCTGCGCGCGAGTGCACACTCGGCGCGCCTTACGGCGCTCAGTGCGGCGCGGTCGCTTGCACAGGGCACGCAGCCAGCCACGGAGCTAGCGAGCACCTTGGCCCTTCTCGAGCGCCAGTCGCTCAACGGCGAGAAGGCGAGCACGCTTCTCGCTGAGGATCAAGCCACGGGCGCCATACCAGGGCCAGCCCTGTCTTTGGAAGATGTTCTCCGACGTGCCTTAGCGAGCCTCGACAGCAACCGCGATGTGCTGGAGAGCGACGTAGCCCAATCGCTGTGGGGGTGCCAGGTCTGCGGCGCCCTTGTCGAGGGCCGGCGACCAGAGGCATGCGCAAACTGCGGAGCGTTGCCGTTCGAGTTCGAGTGGTTCGGCCCGTTCTACGCCGGGACCTTCGAGCGTCTCGGCCGCCGCAGCCCGACAGAGATCGCTCGAATTCTCCAGGAAAGTCCGCTGCGGCTCGCGAGCCTGCTGGACGGCGTCGACGAGGCACGACTCGCTCGCCGTCCCTCCGCCGACGAGTGGTGCATGAAGGAGATCGCAGGCCACCTGCTCGACGTCACCGAGCTGTTCTCCTGGCGGGTGCGAACAATCCAAGGTGCCTCAACGCCCCCGTCGCTGGAGGCGACGCTCCCTCCCTGGCGACTTTTGGAAGGGAAGCGCTATCCGGAAGTCGCGCCGGCGCTGATCATCGAGGGCTTTCGCGGCGCGACCAGGGAAGCCCTGGAGTTGGTTGAGGGCTTCCGCGTCGAGGACTGGGGCCGCTACGGTCTTATGCGCGACCGCGTCACCACGGTGCTGGATCTCGGCACCTGGCTCGCCAATCACAACATCGCGCACTTCGCCCAGATAGAGGCTCTGCGGCGGGACGCTTGGTCGT
>Ga0187893_10011198_pt1 | contig 13100 bp, 8 predicted proteins | sample MA1701074metaG_FD_139574 | JGI IMG/M metagenome (GOLD analysis project Ga0187893, IMG submission 139574) | White microbial mat communities from a basaltic lava cave in the Kipuka Kanohina Cave System on the Island of Hawaii, USA - MA170107-4 metaG ...
CCCGGGCAAGCCTCGAACGTCCCGTCATCGTTGAAGTCCACTATCGGGCCAGGGTCCGTGAACGGCAGGCCGTTCAGGATTATCTGCCCGGACTGGTTCAGGAAAGGAAGGCTTGCAGTTCGAACGAATGCACGGTTGAAGGTTATGTTTAGGTCCGTTGCGTTGATTCTGATATTTGCAGTCAGCGTGAAATTGCCCGGAGTCCTGATGCTTCCCTGCAGCGTCTGGAACGTGGTGTTGGTGAAATTGTGGCGCCTCGCCGACACTACGGCCTGGATCCAGCTCTGGTTGGCGGCTAGGATATTGTTGCTCAGGATGGAGTTGTTGGCGCCTGCGTTGATGTCTAGAGCATAGGCGGAAGAATTCGTTATGTTGATGAAATTCGAAGAGACGACGGCAAAGTCGGAGCTGGCAAGCACAAGCCCGTGGGACACGAAGCCTGCCGTGGTGATTGTGTTAAAGGCGACGGCGTTGTCATCGGTTGACGAGGAGAGCGTGATGCCCGTAGCTGATGGTCCTGAAGTCCTGATAATATTGTAGGAGATATTGTGGCCGGGGCCGAATATTACTATGCCATCACCATCGGTGTTTGTCGTAGTGATCGTGTTGGAGGAGATAGTGCTGTTTATGCCAGAACTGCTTGAGTAGAAGATGCCGGAAGCTGAGGCTCCCCTCGTGCTGATGACGTTGGAATAGATGGCGGTATCGTTGCCGCCGCTTGGAACGGATATGCCATGGGACGATGCATTCGGCGTAGTGATTATGTTGGAAGAGATGTTGGTTCTCGAGCCTGAGAGCAGAATGCCTGGGGAACTTGGGCTCATTATGGTGATGTTGCTGGAAGAGATGGTGTTGCTTCTGGAATTGGATGACAGGCTTATGCCTGAGTTGAGGGTTGTGCCGTTAATCACCACGGTGTTATTGATGATGAGGCTGTTGTTGACTGTGGTGAAGTTTATGCCCGTCACCGACTGACTGGAGGTATTGGGAGAAATTATCGTGCAGTCCCTTACAGTGACATTACTGCTGCCTATAATACCCACTCCGTGGCCCCCGGATCCTCCAGCTATATTGAATATTATAGTCAAGCCCCTGCAGTCTAGCACAAGGTTGCTAGCCGTGATATTAATGCAGGTGTTTCCGCTCGAAACGTTTGTGGAAAGCCGGTAGGTTCCGCCAGTGTTTATCGTTGTGCATGCTGTGATGTTTGTGAACGCTTCAGGGGTCTCCTGGGAGCTGTATGCAGTAAACCTGGTAACGTTGAACACAAAAGTCCCGCCAGAGTAGCTTATCTCGGTGCAAACAGAGCCGGGGCAAGTCTCGAAAGTCCCGTCGTCGTCAAAGTCCACTATCGGGCCAGGGTCTGTGAATGAAATTCCCCTCAAGGTCAGTTGAGCAGTGGTATTCAGGAAGCTCAGGTTCGTTGCATTCATGAATACGCTGTTGGAGGAGATATTCAGCTTTCGGACAGTAACATTTGTAGATACAGGAAGGACCACTGCGGGTATTATCCTCACGCTTCCTGCAGAAGCGTTGAACAGGACATTCTCCAGTGTCGTATTTGCGCTCTCATTCCTTGTTGCAATCCACGTAGCGCTTGAGCTGATTACGTTTCCGGTGAACGTGTTGTTCACGCTCGGCATCTGGATTTTGTGGGTTACTCTTATGTCATCCAGCCATGCCGTATCATTGCCTTCGCTCACAGAACCGTCCTTTGTCCAGTTCCACTGGAAGTTGTGGGTGCCTGCCGAGACAGAGTAGTTAAAAACAGCCCAGTCCAGCTCCCCGGACCAGTAGTCTATTAGTTCTTCGTCTATATCCAGTTCGAGGAAGTCAAAGTCTTGCTCTGAAGACACTTTCCTTGCAAAGCTGATGTTGCCCGCAGATTCCATGGTGAGCGTCAGGGTCAGTTTTGCAAATCCGCCATCAGGAGTTGTGCCTGCCCTTACGCTGGAGTTGCCAGTGAATGAATTATTGTTTGTCTCCACAACCCAGGCACCATTGCCGGAGCTCTCAAAGGGGCTGAGCGTCTGGTCCTCGAAGCCGTCGAAGAAAGGCTCGCCGCTGCTTCTCACCGAGATGCTCTCGCCGGAGGTGCTGGCAAATGAGCCTGCTTCGAACCTGTTCCTGTTTGCCCCGTTGAGCACAAGGCCGGTGGAGGTGTTGCTTGATATTGCAGTCCCGGTAAAGTTGTTGTCGGAGCTGTTGAACAGCGAAAGCCCGACTCTGCTTGATATGACGTTGTTAGTAAACACGTTGAAGCTGCTGGACCTGAGCCTGACACTGTCCTCTGTGCCATTCCTGGCGGTGTTGTTTATGAACCGGCTGCCCGAAGTGCTTGCGGCCAGTATGTTGTTGCTGAACCTGTCTATGACGCAGTTCTGCACTGTTACGCCTGTGCGGCCTGTTATATTGACTCCTACGCCCGCGCCATTGCCCAAAAGCCTGAAGCCGGAGCAGTCAAGAGTTATGTCGTTGGCGCCTAAGGTCACGCAAGTCCCTCCTGCACTGATGCTCTGGTTAAGGACTGTGTTTACTGTGATCGTGCCGGGACATGCCACAGAAAGGACGGTTGCGTTTCCAGAATTTATGAAACTGAAGTTAGCTGTGCCATTGCTGAAAGTTGTATTTGAGCTCGTCACCGCTGTCCCGTTAGGCAGCTGGCTTATGTTGAGGGTCACGTTGATTGTCGTTGTAGCGTTGGGTGAAAGGTTTCCGATGAAAAACACGCTGTTGCCTGAAGTGGCTGCAGGCTGGGAGTTTATGAAAACGGCGTCAGACGGGTAGGTAAGCGTAACTGACGTATCAAACATCGTGAACGTCTCTGTATTCGTGAGGGTTATGGTCACGATTAGCAGTTCACTGGAGTTTATCGGGCTCTTGTTGGCGGTTATGACTGCAGGAGCAAATTCGGCGCTGCTGTAAGTGGAGAAGCCAAGCACGTCGTATATAAACCGCTGAGTGTTGTTGGAATAGCTGACCTTGACGCACTGCGGCGGGCGGCACAGGGCAAAAGTCGTGTTGCCCTCGACAAGCACCTGCGGCTGCGGAAATATTAAGTTTATTGCTTCGAAGGTAAGCCTTGCGCTCCTGTTGAACCCGGTCCCATTCACGTTTGACGTATTTACAGCAATGCTGTTTGCATTGATTGACATGACCTGCGAAAGGTTTGCACGGCTGGCTATGCTTACGGTTTCTGTCCACAATATGCTTCCGTCCGAATCATTTACAAAGATGCTGCCAACTCCCCTTGCTGGGAAGGTAGAGTCGTTGAAGAAATTGGCAAGCTGGGCAGTATTATTCACCAATAGGCCGTAGCGTGTGAAATTGAGGAATGTATTGTTCTCGATGCTATGCGCCCTGGCGTTGTCTACCAGCTGTATCGCATCGCTGTTGTTCGCTGTTGTGTTAATTATGTTCCCAACTACCCTGCTTCCGCTTCCTGTCATCCTTATTCCGTGCGTATTGCCGCTGCTGTTTGTTATGATTATCGTATTGGAGCGTATGTCATTGTTGCCTGAGGTTGTTGAGTCCAGGATACCAAAATTGTCGGTTTCGTTGAGGCTGAGCATAATCAAATTGTCCCGGACTGTGGTATTTACAGCGCTGCTGAGCTCTATCCCCCTGTGGCCCTGCTTTCCGGTTGCATTGATGAAGTTGCCCAGTAAGCTGATGTTGAAAGTTGAAAAGAGGATTATCAGGTCCGAAAACCCGAAAGTCAGGTTATGCCTTTGAATTGTGTTATTTGCTACGGTAACCCTGCGGGTGGTGGTGAACAGGTGTATTCCGTTCGCAGTGCCGAGTATCGTTATGTTGTTGTTCGTTATACGGGTGTCGTTCGTGCCGCTGCCAAGCAGTAGTCCCGTGCCTGCGACCGTGATGACGTTGTTATCTATGTAGGAATTGAGCAGGCTGCCTCTTATAAGACCTACGCCTTCAGGGTTCCCTGTTCCGCCCGCAGTTATTATGTTCCCTGTTATGTTCAGCCCATTGAAGCTTCCGTTTATCACAATGCCCGCGCTGTCAGAGCCAGTAGTAGTGACGTTTATGGTATTGTTCGCGATGGTCACGTTGAAGCTCCTGTCGGAATCGCTGGACTGGGTCGAGCCGCTCATCTTTATTCCTGCAGCATGCTCGGACCCGTTTACGACGATAACATTCCTGCTTATCGACGAGTTTCTCAGGTCGCTGCCTCCGAAAAACCCGCTAATCTGGTGCTGGATGCCCGCAACGCGAACTCCAGTGCCTATTACTGTCACGGTGTTGTCCTCAACAATTGTATCGTTAACTATGTTCGCGTCATTGCCCTCGAAGAGCACTATCCCGTTAAGCTCGCGGTTTCCGCGGATGTTTATTACGTTCCCCCTTATTATGTTGCTCCTTGATTCGAATACTGCTATGCCCCTGGTGCCGTTGTTGTTGGTCGAGTTGAATATCGTATTTCCAACAATGGAATTGTTTACGTTCTGAATGTGAATTCCTTGCTGAGCCGAGATGGTATTGTTGATTATCCTGGAATTGATGCCTCCTACCAGTATTCCCGCATCGTTGAAGGATGGCGTCGCGCTTCCATTTTGCTGGACTATAACGCAATTCGTTATCGTTGAGTTCCCAAAGTCTATGACGCCCGTTCCAGAACTCTGCACGCTGAAGGTTATGGTGAAGCCCTGGCAATCAAGTATATTGCTGTTCGTAGTGAAGCAGCTGCCATTTGCCTGCACGTTATTTGTCAGGAAGTATGAAAACGTTGTGTTTAGTTGCGTGCTGCACGAATTTACGGCACCGCCGTCCTGCGCGCTGAATCCCTGCCCGCCGAACGAAGATTCGCCAAAGCTGAACTCTTCCGAGGCGCTGCCCACGCGCAGCTTGAACTGAGGGACCTTGCCTGAGACGAGAGGAACTATCAAGGTAACAACCTCGTAGGGCTCGGGATTCCTGTTGGAAAGCGCGTAGCTGGCTATTCCTGTTATTGCAACAGGCTGCGAAGTTGCGGAGTCATGGAAGAACTGCAGCTGGAACTCGTTTGCCTTAGATACGGACAAGAACCTGACGTCAAACTCAGAGTCCTCTTTCACCTTTGTTCCGACATCAAGGCTGGAAGGGGTTGTTATCCTCTGCCCTATAGCATAGGAAACTGATGAAGACACAAGGTCCTGCTGCGCCGACTGTGAGTTGAAAGAAGGGGCGAAGCCCGTAATAATGTCAGCCTGTGAGAGCATCAGATAAGCTCCCAAAAGCACCATCGCAGCAATTGCGAGATGAACTTCTCGTTTGGAGACTATCATCAGGAAGCCACCATCACATGCGTTTTGGTATTGGGGCAGTTCCACTTCTGCAGGAACGCGTCAAACTCCTTTTCAGCTTCGGGCGGCACGAGCAGGACGCAGCGGCCTACGTGGTGTATATTCAGGCGCCCTACGACGCCTTGCTTGCTGTTCCTGCCCTTTAGCCCGTAGAAGAAAAGCACTTTGTCCTTGTGCGGCAGGTGTTCTATAGAATACGTGTACAAAATCTTCTGCTTGTACTCCTTCTCCAGCAAGCCGCATCCGCCAGGACCGCCGAATGTTGTATAGTACAACAGCCCTGTTGTATAGTACAACAAAGCCCGGTATATATACTTTCAGGCTCGGGAATTTCATTCAAGGACAAGCATTTTCTTCTGGCGCAGCCTGATGGCCATTATGCCTTGAGCTTTCAGCTTCTTGATGAGCGCCGCGTCATTAGTCGCAACAGCCCACCCTTCACTTTTAGCAACAGAAAGCAGGGCAGAATCAACAGGGCCCCCTTTCGTTATATAGTCAAAGTCGTGCTTTTCCAACAGCTCAAGAGCAACTCTGGCTGCTTTTGCGTCCTTGCTCCTTCCCAGTGCCAGCTTTTCCAGCTCCTGCTTGACACAACTCAATATTATAGGCACGTAGCCATGCTTCCTAAGCTCCCCTATCACGTCTGCCTTGAACTGGGCGATAGCGAGAAGCATGTTTGTGTCCAGCAGCGCTTTCAGCATTCCATCACCGAGAATTCCTGGGGCGTATGGCACTTGCCCCCAGGGCCGAGAACGCCCATCTTTCCGCCCGAGCTCTCGAAGGTGCCCGGGCTGCCGTCGGGGCCAATCCAGCACGCTTTGCCGCAGTTTCCGGAAGGCTGCCCATAGTCTGTGCCTGAGACGATAGCTTGCGCCGCCTTCGGCTCGCCCTGTTCCGAAGCCAGCGCAGTCGTTTGCGTAAGCATAAAACCTGCTGCCGCAAGGGCTATTATCACAGCTATGCAGAGCGCGTACACGAGCTTGATTTCCGCCATCGGGGCTTCCTGGTTCATGAGAGGAATATGCAATGCCACTATTTTAATAGTGGGAAAAGGCAATTCTAAATATGAATGTCAGGCAAGTCCGCAAGCGCGATGGTAGGCTGGAAGAATTCAGCCTCCAGAAGATAACCGGCGCTATACACAAGGCGCTTGAAGCCACGGGAGAAGGCGACGGGGAGACGGCAAAAAGCCTGAGCGCGGAAGTCCTGAAGCGCCTCGATGAGAAGTTCGGCAGGAAGCCGCCCGAAGTCGAGGAAATACAGGACGTTGTAGAGCAAGTGCTGATACAGGCAAGGCTCTACCAGACCGCCAAAGCCTACATACTATATCGTGCAAAGCGTGCCGAGCTGAGGGAAGCCAAGAAGTTCCTCGGAGTCGCGGACGAGCTGAAGCTGTCGATAAATGCCATAGCTGTGCTCGAGCGCCGCTATCTGCTGAAAGATGACCAGGGGCGCATTGTAGAAACACCCACGCAGCTCTTCAGGAGGGTCGCCAAGGCAATAGCCCAGATAGACAGGATGTACGGCAGCGACCCGAAGAAATCCGAGGAAGAGTTCTACAGGATGATGTCGAGCCTTGAGTTCCTGCCGAATACTCCGACGCTCATGAACGCCGGCACGGAGCTTGGCCTGCTTTCGGCATGCTACGTCATACCTGTCGAAGACTCGCTGGAAAGCATATTCAAGGCGCTGCACGACGCCGCAATCGTGCAGCAGCAGGCGGGCGGCACAGGCTTCAGCTTCAGCCGGCTGCGCCCGCGCGGCGACATAGTGAAGTCGACAAAAGGCATAGCATCGGGTCCTGTTACTTTCAACACCATCTTCGACAAGATGACTGATGTCATAAAGCAGGGAGGCAAGCGCAGGGGCGCAAACATGGGAATCCTGCGTGTAGACCACCCCGACATAATAGAATTCATAACGGCCAAATCCGACCCGAACATGCTCAGGAACTTCAACGTATCCGTCGCAGTCACGGACAAGTTCATGGAAGCCGTGCGCAAGGACGAAAGTTACGATCTCATCAACCCGCGCACAAAACAGCCCGTGAAGAAAGCCAGGGCACGCGACGTATGGGACCTCATAATCACCTACGCCTGGAAGACCGGCGACCCCGGAGTGATTTTCATCGATGAAATAAACAGGAGGAACCCCACGAGCCATGTAGGGGAGATAGAAAGCACAAACCCCTGCGGGGAAGTGCCGCTGCACCCGTACGAAAGCTGCAATCTCGGCAGCATAAACCTCAGCAAGATGCTCAAGGAAGTCGGAGGCATGCACGAGCTGGACTGGGACAAGCTCAGGAAGGCCGTGCATTCCGCGGTGCACTTCCTTGACAACATCATAGATGCCAACAAGTATCCTGTAATAGAAATCGAGAAGGCGACAAAGGCGAACAGAAGAATAGGCCTTGGTGTCATGGGCTTTGCAGACCTTCTTTGCAACATGGGCATCAAATACGACAGCGAAGAAGCCCTGAAGCTCGCAGAAAAGCTCATGGACTTCATAGAAAGCGAGGGGCACAAGGCATCGCAGGAGCTCGGAAAGAAGCGGGGAAGTTTCCCGAACTTCAAGGGCAGCATGTGGGACAAGAAGAAATACAAGCACATGCGCAACGCCACCGTAACCACAATCGCACCGACGGGGACGATTTCAATCATTGCAGGCTGCTCCAGCGGCATCGAGCCGCTGTTTGCAGTCTCTTTCGTGCGCAACGTCCTCGAGGGCACGCGCCTTATGGAAGTAAACCCCGTCTTCGAGAAGATAGCGAAGGAGCAGGGATTCTACAGCACGGAGCTTATGCACATGATAGCAAAATCGGGAAGCGTTGCCGGAATAAAGGAGGTGCCCGAAGAGTTGCGAAAAGTATTCGTTACTGCCCTGGACATAGAGCCGGAATGGCACGTGCGCATGCAGGCTGTGTTCCAGAAATATACTGACAACGCGGTCAGCAAGACCATAAACTTCAGGGAAGACGCGGCAGTAGAAGAAGTGCGCAGGGCATACGAACTGGCGTACAAGCTGAAGTGCAAAGGCATTACGATCTACCGCTACGGCAGCAAGCCCGAGCAAGTGCTTTACATAGGCGAAATCGAGCGCAAGAAAGCTTCAGAAAAAGGCGCGTACACCACGGCAGAAGCCGAGTTCGCCGGCGGCTGCCCCACAACTCTCTGCCCGTCTCCTGGCTGATTAATAGATTTCCTTTCTGAATAATCAAATGGAGATTGTCGACATCATTAATGATAAAGACGAAGTAGTTGGTCAAGCAGTAAAAGAGGAGCTTTACCAGAAGATGTTGCCTCATCGGATTGTGGAAGTTCTTATCTCCAACGACAAAGGCGAGCTTGCGCTTCAGCTTCGCTCAAGGAACAAGGAGGGCTATCCGCTTTATTGGGCGCCGACAGCCAGCGGCCATATGCACGCAGGAGAAGGCTACGAAGCCGCGGCCCTGAGGGAGCTTGAGGAGGAAGCCGGCGTAAGCGCTAAGCTCGAGTTCATAAGAAAAGACCTCTTCGAAGGAAAGGTATTCCGGAACAACAAGCCCATAAAGAAAATGCTTGCATGGTTCTCGGCAATGCATAATGGCCCGTTCAAAGCGGACAGTAGCGAAGTGGAAAAGATAGAATTCTTCAGCCCCGAAAAAATAAGGCAGATGATAAGGCGCGGCGAGAAAGTCCACCCCGAGCTAGCCTTTTTCATGAAGAAGCAGTCGCTTCTCTAGCTACACCCACTGGTGCTTGAGAACGTTCTCAATCCTGTCCAGCGCTTCGTTGATTTCTTTCAGCGAAGTGGCGTAAGAGCAGCGCACGTAGCCTTCGCCGTGCTTGCCGAACTCGGTGCCCGGTATCGTCACTACCTTCGCTTTCTTCAGCAGTTCATCGACGAAATGGTTGGCGGAAGAGCTGAACTCCTGCACGTTGGAGAAGGTGTAGAACGCCCCTTTCGGCTCTATGGTGGGAAGCCCTATCTCATTCAGCCTTGCAGAAATCAGCTTTCTCCTCTCGTCATAGCTCTTTCTCATGTCTTCGACGTGCTTCCTGCCAAGCTGGCGCAAGGCGAACGTTCCCGCGGCCTGCGCAAGGTTGGGTGCGGAGAGCGACGTGTAGACATGGACCTTCGTTATGGCTTCCGCTATCGCCGGCGGGGCGCATACATAGCCGAGCCGCCACCCAGGCATCGCGAAAGTCTTCGAGAAGCTCTGGAGGGTTATGACCCGGTCGTCAATGCCGTTCAGGCTTCCGATTGAGACGTGCTTCGCATCGCCGTAGACAAGCTTCTCGTAAGCCTCGTCCGATATTATCAGCAGGTCGTTCTCAATAGCCACGGCCGCTATTTCCTCGAGCGTTTTCTTGGAATACACGTTCCCTGTGGGATTTGCAGGGCTGTTGAGTATGAGCACTTTTGTCCGCCCCTTGTCGACAAGCGAAGCAAGCCTGTCTATGTTGGGCTCCCATCTCTCTTCCTCGCGCAGCTCAAAGGATACCGGATGCGCCCCAAGGAGCTCCACGCTGGGGATGTAAGACAGGTAGCTTGGATCCGGGACTATCACATGCTCTCCAGGGTCTGTGGTGCACACAAGAGAAAGGAATATTCCCTCGGTAGAGCCTGCTGTGGCCACTATGCTCTCGGGGCCGCAGTCTATGCCGTTCTCTTTCTTCAGCTTCTCCGCAACCGCATTCCTGAAGTCATCAGTGCCTTCCGAAGGTGTGTAGCGCGAGCATTTTGCAAGCATTTTCTTTGCGTAAGCTACTATAGGGGCCGGCGTTGCGAAGTCAGGCTCGCCCAGGCCGAGCGAAATGAAGCCCTTGTCGCGGCCTTTTTCACCGAGCTCCTCTACCCGCGCGCCCGGAAGTTCCCTTTCCCGCTTTGAAATCCTGTCTGAGATTTTCATTCCTTCAGCACCGAATGGACAATTATGAGGGCATAACTTGCGGTAAAAAGCGCGATAACAGCCAGCACTCCTGCCCTGCCGTCAAAGGCGGTAAGCTCGCCGGTTGCGCTTGCCGCAAGGAACGGCAGCATGAGCAGTCCTATCACAGCCACGAAAGTCACGGTAAGCGCGCGGTTCACCTGCACCCTTCCGGGAACTGCAGGCTTCTTGCGCACGGCTTTGTGGACCCTGTGAGCTCCGTGCAGCATGAAAACAAGGAATGCAACCAGCACCGCCGCAATGCCTGCCGTTATTTCTATGAATGTCATCAATTCACCGTCAGCATATGTCCTCTCCGAACCTTGCAAGAAGGTCCGAGCTTATGTATATTGGACTCTGTGCCCTGGGGGCGAGCGCGAGTGCATCAGAAGGTCGCATATCAAGCTCCAGCACGGAAGAGCCTTGCCTGAAAACGCCCGTGGAGAGGTAGACGTTGCCGTCAAAATCGTGTATCGTGACTGCCTCAAGGATTATCCCGAAAGTCTCCAGTGAGTCAGCCCACTGGTCGTAGGCTGTGGGCCTTCCGCTGACTCTTCCCTCAAGGCCGTCCTTTATCGCTTCTGCCCTTTCAGGAGAAGTATCCGCCACAATAGCCCTGCAGTCCCTGCCGATGACTATGGTCTGTATGCCGTCGACCCTGAAGACGTTCTGCTCGACAAAGCCCAGCGGGGGCACGAAATAAGCCTGCCCGCCGCTCTCCCTGACTTCGCCCACGGAAAGCCTCGTTCCTACATTGAGCGTCGTGTATGCAACATAGCCCAGCGAAATCGCAAGCATTGCTATGAGCACGGGGACAAGCCATTGCTCGCTTTTTGTTTGCTTTTTCTTTGCCATAATTGGTTGCCTCTGACCTTCATTCCCTCACGTAAAGCGCGAGCCTCGCGGCATATACGAGCGCAGTTGCGCTTCCGAATATAAGTGTGCTTGTAGGAGTCCCGCAGTAGACGAGCGAATAAGCTATTCCGGCTGCAGCAGGCAGGCCTATCAGTGGCGCAACAGGCACCTGCAAGCCTTTCCTCCCAACCGATATGGTTATAGGAACGACAAGCACGGCAATGAGCACGATGCCTATGTACATCGGCAGCGCTGTGCTTAGCGGCTGGCAGAGTGGAGACGGTGCAGCGACAAGTGGCGCCAGCTCAGGAGCCTCACATGAGCGGGTCTCGCGTGCAGGCTTGCACGTGTAAAGCGTAGCGCGCCCGCATTCATACCCATCGCGTGACTGCGCTCCAAGCAAATTGCACTCATCCCACGCGCCCGCAGGGCACTGGCCGCACACTATCTTGCCCGACATTCCGGCTATGCTGAATGTCTCGAAGCGAGGCAGGCTGATCTCATAGTATTCGTAGTTCTCATCCTGGCTCACGTATTCCAGAGGCAAAGCGCTTCGCACAGCGCCGTCATAGCGCCACGCTGATGTTGTTCCTGGCATTATGTCGTGCTGGGCGATCCAGCTCTTCTCCACCCGCACGCCATAAATGACTTCGCTGACAGAATCTCCAATGTCCTTAAGCTCATAGCCAAAGCTCTGGTAGGTGAGCTCCGCGAACTTCTGGGGCGGCGTCGGGTCAACCCTGAAGAGGGAGATAGTCGCGTTCTCGACTTTCCTGTTGAAGAACAGGTCCGTAGTGTAGAGCGCCATGCTTGAATTTATAAAAGTAAAGCTGGCTAGGCCTGGCGTGCTTTCAATGACAGCTATGTCCACGCTGCTCAGTCTCGACTGCATCACGAACTTGATGAATGCAGGCCTCTCGCCTCCTGCAACGCCTCCGGCAGGCCCGCTCCCGCCGGCACCGCCAGGTACTACAACAGGCGTCGCCACGGTCGTTGTGGTCGTGGCAGTCCCGTTGATAGAGGAATTCGTCGCCATAAGCGCAGTCACAGTCACGACAAACGTCCCGTCAGCGCTATTCCCGACAGTCAGCGTTGCAGTAGCAGAAGAGCCGGAAGCAAGCGTGAAGTTAGTCTGGTTTATCGTAACAGTACCAGCACCGCTCACGTTCTGCACAGTCAGGTTGTAAGTGTTTATAGCAGAGCCGTTGTTCGTTAATGTAATAGCGTAAGTTACGGTAGTGCTGGGCGTAGTGCTCTGGGCAGACGGGCTTGCCGAGACGCTGACGCTAAACACCCTGACGACAGTCGTGGTGATTGTCGGGGTGGTGTCGTTAATCGTGGAGTTCGTGCTGAGTATTGCAGTAACATTTACGCGGAACGTCCCGAACGTTGCATTCGTGACAGACAGCAGCACCGTGCCTGAAGCTCCGCCGGCAAGGGTTATCTGCGACTGGTTTACTGCTGCGACAGAAGCTCCATCAAAGTTCTGTACTGTTATGTTGTACGTGCTAGTAACCGTGCCATTATTGCCGATTGTTATTAGGTATGTTGCATTAATGCCCTCGATTGTCGTCGCAGACGTAGCGTTAGCCGTGATGTTTACGCCTAGTATTATCACGGTCACAGGCGCAATCACGGTCGTGTCCTCCGTATCCGCAGCATTCATAGTGGCATTCGAGGCGTTGACGAAGCTTACATTGGCGACATTGGTAATAACGGTGCCGTTGCTCACGTTTCCTACGAGGACGGTTATGTTAATTAGGACCTGTCTTCCTGGGCTGAGGTTGCCCAGGAAGAAGGTGTTGTTGGTCCCCGCCACAGGACTCGGCTGAGAACTGACGAAGGCTACCTGTGACGGGTAAGTATCAACTACCGTGACATTGAACGCCGTGGCGTTGCCAGTCGAAGTCACGTTTATCGTGTAGTTTAGCTGCAAAGTAGCATTCACAGGGTCTGGGAAGTCTGTCTTCACGACCGTAATGTTCGAGAAGTTCAGAGCTACAGCAGTCTCCTGGCTGCTGTACGTAGTAAAG
>Ga0187893_10011199_pt1 | contig 13100 bp, 9 predicted proteins | sample MA1701074metaG_FD_139574 | JGI IMG/M metagenome (GOLD analysis project Ga0187893, IMG submission 139574) | White microbial mat communities from a basaltic lava cave in the Kipuka Kanohina Cave System on the Island of Hawaii, USA - MA170107-4 metaG ...
ACGTCGGTTGGCTCGAAAGCCGACCTCCCGGAGTGCGGGAAGGTTGTGAAGCCGTTTGCCGATGTCGAAGTCGCGGCAGTTGTTTATCGTAGTCTCTGTTCTGAGGGCGCGGCCCTCCTTGTGGTACTGCTTGATCCGTGTGCTCTTGTAGTCTACGTGGAGCGAGGGATACACGCCCTCGGTGATGACCCGTGTCCGAAATCGACCCGGGGTGGCGTTGGGTCCCGTTCGCAGGATTCGCCTCTGGAAGATCAACTGGACTTGGTCGGGCCTGCCGATGTCGAGGTTTTCGCGAATGACTTCCTCGAAGAAGATGCGCCCGGTCACCGGACGGTCCAGGACCTGAGTGAGGGAGAACTCCGCCTGAAGAATCGACAGCTGGTATCGGATGCCCGCCGCGCGGTCCTTGGCCTTGAAGGGATGGGGAACACGACGAAGCCACTTCCGGAACAGGGTGTCGATGCGCTGAGCCGAAAGCTCATCGCAGATATTCTGGAGGATGGCGGGTTTCTCGCACTTGAGGACCCCGTTGTCGAGCGCTTCGTAGCCGATTCCACGACGCGCGAGCTGGCGCTTGGCGTACTCGTGACCATTGATGCAGAGCTTTGCGTTGTAGGGAAAGTACGAGCAGAACTTCAGGAAGAACGGTCCGAAGTCACGATCGACGGCGTAGATATAGTACTGGTTCACCATGGCGGTCGAGCGATACAACCATGCGTAGGAGGCGCCTGTCGTAGGGTTCTTTCGGCGTTGTGTCCTGAATACGGACACCTTCTCCTGCGCCTTGCCTACGAACAGCACGCCTTCCTCGCCGCGAAAGCGCTCCCGATACTCCGCTGCCACATCCTCCTTGCGCTGCTTTTTCTCGAACGTTACCAGGTCGAGCTTTTCCGAGTCCGCCCAGCCCTCCAGCGCCTCTACGAACGCTCGAGTCATCGGTGCCATCAAAGCCGACGAGGCGAAGGCGTTCCCCCGGTGTTCTCGGAAAAACCAGCAGATTCCTCCCTCCGTCTGCAATACCGGCACGATCGCATTCAGGTACATGCGGTCGATCCCTTCCACTTCGAGGGTCACGTGATGGCGAAGAACGTCAGCAACGCTCTGTGGTAGGCTCATCTCGGGCTCCGGTCGTCCATGGTTCCTTAGGGGACCAATGACCGCTGTGCGGTCCAAAGCGGCGAAAGCCCAATCTTAGGCTCGATCGGAGCCCTTATGAACTCGCAGAGGGATGCGTTGACCGAGCGCATCATCGGCTGCGCTATCGCCGTGCATCGGGAACTCGGTCCTGGCCTTCTCGAGGCTATCTACGAAGAAGCGCTTTTCGATCGAACTCGACGAACAGGGCTTGGTCTTTCGCCGACAGCTGGCGGTTCCTGCCGTTTACAAAGGCCGTCCCCTCGGAGAATACCGCCTCGATCTCCTCGTCGAGGACGCCGTCATTGTCGAGGTCAAGAGTGTCGACCAGATGCATCCGGTTTTCGAAGCCCAACTACTCACCTACCTCAAGGTCACGGGGAAGAAGACCGGCTTGCTCATCAACTTCAATACAAGGCTCCTCAAAGACGGGATCAAGAGGCTCGTCCTGTGAATCTCTGTGTCTCTGTGCCTCGGTGGCCAATCCCCCCTTGGAGCAGGCACCAATGGCCACGCTACCAGCTAGGACACATGACTCGTCGGTCTGAGGCGCAGCCTCGTTAGTTTTTCCCCTGGAAACGACGGTGCAATGCGTCGCCGAGAAAGGAATCGACACACTGGTTGACGGCGCCCACGCTCCGGGAATGCTCCCGCTCGCTCTCGACGCGATTGGCGCGTCGCCTCATGGCTCGCGGTGCGGGTGGAGGGAGGCTCGGTCGACGACCTCGCGCAGGACGTCTAGCTGATTTTCTACAGCCGGTTTCGCCGCTGGGAGTTCGGGACCGAGATGGAGTCGGCGGAGGCCCGGCCGGTCTTGAGCTTCCTGTTCCGCACCTGCCAGTTCGTCGCCAGAGGCCACGCGCGGCTCGCTCGCTCGCGGAGTCGAGGTGCAGAGCGCTCGAATAGACCTCCTGCGCCTCGCTCGGTCATCGAGGGCCGCCGCATCGTGCTATCGACGATGGAGTCGTCGACGCGGCTGAAGGTCCGTTGCTAGCTCGGGTCGACGGCGCGCAACCGCTTCGCTAGTAGATAGAGGGACTCCCCCGGCGCTCTCGGGGGAAAAAGACGACACGGCCTGAGGGGCTTTCGACACAGTGCAGCTCAGGGCGGGAGCTCAACGCCCTCGGGAACGGCGCAGTTCACCTTCTAGCAGGCGCAGCCGATGGTGGTGACCTGGAAGGGATGCACGCTCTGCTGAGCCCACAGGGAATCGGCTCGGGGGCTGTGTTCTGTGAACTCGAAGGAGGTGCTTTCGTTAACCGTATCGAGGTGAGCGTCGCTCCCTCCGAGGTTCTCACGTTCCGCATCTCCATTCCCGAGACCCGGATCGCGGAGAACGACTAGGTCGCCCTGGCACACCAGCGTCGAAAACCGCCAGAAGGTCTGGTGCTGGTCGTATGGGGAGTGCTGTATGAGCGGGAGGAGCGCCATCCGCTCCTTCGGGTCGATCCGCGCGTCCGAGCCCATTGGAACAGGGATGGTTGTTGCGCGAACTCCACGAGCGATTCGGACCGAGCCTGAACGAGCTCGCCTTGCGGTTCGACCGTGGCTCGAGCTGGGTTTCGAGACGGCTGAGCCTGGTCGGGCAGCTTCCGGAAGAAGTGCACCAGGAGGTTCAGCCGATTCCGTAGCGCTCCTTCAGCACCGCCAGGTGGTGCCGGGCGTGGCCGGCCATGATGTAGGCGAGGGCGCGCACGGTGACCTTGGAGTTGTTCGCGACGCCTTCCTGCGGCCAGGCGGAAGCCTCCACCGTCTCGAGGTGCCGGACGTTCGCCTCCCGAAGGAGCGAGAAGTCCTTTACCAGCTCCGCCAGAGGCCGTGAGTCGTAGCTCGACCGCGCGACGTAGGTGTTCTCGTCGAATCCGGGGAGAGGGTTCGGGTCGCTCCTGCTGATGCAGAACGCGCGGTGACCGAAGAACCGCTCGGCGTCGACGAGGTGTCCGAAGATCTCCCGCACGCTCCACTTCTCGGGGCCGTAGCGAAGGCTCTCCTTGTCGGGCGGGACGGAGTCGGCGACTCGTTTCAGCTCCTTCGGCTGATCCCGCAGCGCCTTCAGGATGTCCATCTCGGGAACCCTCGCGATGTAGCCCGCATAGAACGGCGGATACTCGTTTTCCATCGGTCGTTCGATCGTCATTGTGTCTCTCCCGTGAGCACCGTCGGGAGGTCTCGCTCCCTCAGGGTGCGGTTGAAAGCGGGAATCTCCTTCTCGAGAAGAGAGTCCAGCTCCTGCTGGTAAGCGTTCAGCCTGTCTTTCAGCACCTGGTGGACTTCGCGATGCTGGTCGGCGGGGCGAAAGTCAGAAACAGCGACAGCGTTCGCGAGGTACGCGATCCTCCCCGCGAGCATCGTCGGCCAGCGCACGCGGTCCTGCCCCCGATCGGTCACCTTGAGCTCGTAGAGCTTCTCCTCGAGGGCGACGAGAGTGCCGTCGAGCTCGGCCGCGCTGTCCACGACCGCGGCGTGGTCCTTCGCGCCGAGCTCCTTCACCACCGACCGGAGCTCCTGGAGCTGCTTGCGGACCCACTCGATGCGGTTGATCGAGGACGCCGTCTCATTCAGATCCTTCCGCAGGTCTTCCAGCATCTCGGTCTGAAGCCGGATGTCCTCTTCCGTTCCTTCCGAGTGCGGGTCCTTGAGGACCCGGAGGCTCTTCCGGTACTCCTTCCCCCCGACGGCGAGGACGACTGAGTACTCCCCGGGCGGCTGCAGGATCGAGATTCTTCCTACGGTTGCCGCGCGGAAACCTTCGTCGCCCATCTCCACCCAGTCGGCGTAGAGGGGCTTCATGCGGAGCTTGATCTGGGTCGAAGGCTCCCCCTCGAGATCCCAGGTGACTCTATTGACGCCGGCCGTCTTCGTTCCGTCCACCGTTCGGACTGCCTCGCCCCTCCGGTTCTCGATCCGGATCTTGACGTCTCCCTCGGGCGCTTTCGAGAGCCAGTAGTTGATGGAGGCGCCGTACGGAGGATCTTCTCCTCGGGAGGGATCGTCGAACATCGTCATGGGGGACGTGATGGAGCGGAAGCGGTACGCGTCGCGCGGAGTGAACAGGTGCGCCTCCGTTCGCGCGACGTCCGGCGTGAGCTCCTGGAGCGGCGTCAGATCGTCCAGGATCCAGAACCCGCGACCGTAGGTGCCGATGACGAGGTCGTTGAAGCGCTCCTGGATCGCGATCCAGTACATCGGCGTCGACGGGAGGTTGTTCTGAAGGGACTGCCATCTTCCCCCATCGTCGAAGGACACGTAGAGCTTGTTCTCGGTTCCGAGGTAGAGGAGTCCCCGCCGCACGGGGTCCTCGCGCACGTTCCGTGCGTAGCTCAGGGGGTACGCGTCGATCCCGTTCGTGATCTTGACCCAGGTCTCGCCGAAGTTCTCCGTCTTGTAGACGAAGGGCTCGAAGTTCCCGACTTCATGGAAATCGAAGGTGACGTAGGCCTTCCCCGCGCTCCACTTCGAGGCGTCGATGTTCCGCACCGTGCCCAGGGGCGGAAGCCCGGGAAGGTTCTTCGTGACGTTGGTCCAGGTGGCGCCCGCGTCGCGGCTCACGTGAACGAGGCCGTCGTTCGAGCCTGCCCAGTAGACGCCTTTCTGGGCCTCGGATTCCTCGAACGCGTAGATGACGCAGCAGTACTCGACCCCGATGTTGTCGGGAGTGAGGCCTCCGGAAATCCCCTGCTTCGACTTGTCGTCCGTGGTGAGATCCGGGCTTATCACTTCCCAGCTCTGTCCGCCGTTCGTCGTCCGGTGCACGTGCTGGCTCGTGACGAAGACCGTCTCGTGATCGTGAGGCGAGACGAGAACGGGAAACGTCCACTGGAAGCGGTACTTGAGATCGGCCGCGGGCCAGCCTCCCGTCGACTCCGGCCAGACCTCGACCTGGCGGAACTGCCGCGTCGACTCGCGGTAGCGGACGACGATGCCCCCGCGGGCGCCGGCGCCGGAAGCGCTCGACCAGATGACGTCGGGATCGACCGGGTCGGGAGTCGCGAAGCCGCTCTCGCCGCCTCCCACCGAATGCCACATTCCCCGCGTGATGCCGATACCGTCGAATCCCCCACCCGTCCGGCTGTTGCTGGGGCCTCGGAACGACGGCCCGTCCTGGCGGTTTCCGTAGACGTAATAGGGAATCTGGTTGTCCACGGTGACGTGGTACATCTGCGCGAGGGGAAGCTGCACCTTGAGCCAGGACTTCCCGCGGTTCTCGGAGATGGAGACCCCTCCGTCGTGAGCGACCGCCATACGGTCGGAGTTCGTCGGGTCGATCCACATATCGTGGTGATCCCATCCCGGCGTTTCGAGCGTGGACTCGGAGCCGCTCGCGGACTCGTTCGTTCTTCCGCCGTCCAGGCTCCGGCTGTAGGAAGCGGCGAGGAAGTAGACCTCGTCGGCGTCGTCGGTAGCGACCGCGCACCGCGAGTAGTAGGCGCTCCGGCCCGCGAGGCTCCGATCGTGGCTCATGAGGGACCACTTGCCTCCCCCGTCGTCCGATCGCCAGAGCTCTCCGCTCTCCGTCTCCTCGCCGTGCCAGGGGGCGCCGTCTCCGGTCTCGATGAGGGCGTACAGCCGATCCGGATCCCGCGGCGTCGTGCAGAGCGCGATCTTCCCTACCGCGAGCTTGGGAAGGCCGTCGCCTTTCAGGCGGGTCCAGGTGTCGCCGCCATCCCGGGTCACGAAGATTCCGCTTCCGGAGCCTCCGCTCTCCCGGCCCCACGTCTTGATCTCGAGCTGCCACATGCCAGCGAAGAGAGTCCTCGGGTTTCTCGGGTTCATCACCAGGTCGGAAGCGCCGGTCTTCTCGTCGACGAAGAGGACCCGCTCCCAGCTCTTCCCGCCGTCCTTCGTGCGGTAGACGCCCTTCTCCGGCTGCGGAGCGTACGCGTGGCCGAGGACGGCGGCGTACACGATGTCCGGGTTCTGGGGATGCACGATCATCCGGCCGATGCGGCCCGTCCCTTCGAGCCCCATGTGCTTCCAGCTCTCTCCGCCGTCGACGGACTTCCAGACGCCGTTCCCGATGGAGACGTTCGAGCGGATGAAGGTCTCTCCCGTGCCTGCCCAGACGATCTTGGGATCCGAGGGGGCGATGGCGAGAGAGCCGATGGCGTGAACCGGCTCCTTGTCGAAGACGGGCTTCCAGGTGAGCCCGGCGTCCGTCGTCTTCCAGACGCCGCCCGAGGCCGCGCCGACGAAGTACGTGGTCTGGTCTTCCGGAATCCCCGCGACCGAGATGGTGCGGTTACCGACGGGCCCGATGTGGCGGAAGCGGAGCTTCTCGTAGCTTTCCTTCGAGGTGTCCTGCGCCGCGACGCTCGTGGCGAGCGACATCCAGATGGCGATCACCGACTTTCTCATGAGTCTCCTTTCCGGCGTTCCATCTCCCAGAGCTTCGCGTGCTTGCTGAAGGAGTAGAAGGCGCCGAGCGTGGCGAGAACGACCCCCGTCGTTCCCTCGAGAATCCCGCCTTTGAGCATCAGGTCGCGCAGTAGCGAAAGGGGCGGAACGAAGAGGAGCTGGAGGAAGCTCGCCCGCCGGCCTTCCCGAAACCACTCCTCGGCGGCGACGGCGGCGTACTCGTCGTTCTTGCGGACGCGGTGGGCGATCGACTCCGACGTGTAGTGGTGGAGCTCCCCCTTCAATCGCTCCACGGGGCCGTCGATGAGGACGCGCTCGTGGACACGATGGTCGGAGATGCGTCCTTTGCCCTTCTGAAAGAGGCGCTCGACGTACGACGGGCGCGAGTGGCCGAACCGCACGCGTTCGGGACCGAAGAAGTTCACCCGGAGCATCGAGTATCCAGAGACTTCTCCCCGCGCGGCGGTGACGCGCCGGATCTCGGAGGCGAGCTCTTGGTCCACGACCTCGTCGGCGTCGAGAACGAGGATCCAGTCGTCCTCCGCGAGCGAGAGCGCGTAGCTCTTCTGGTGGCCGAAGCCCTTCCACTCCGGCTGCACGACCACTCTCGCCCCGAGCTTCTCCGCCACCTCCCGGGTGCCATCGGTCGAGCCCGCGTCGACGACGAGGATCGAATCCGCGAACGAAACGGCCCCGAGCGTTCGCGGGAGGAGGTGTGCCGCGTCGCGGGTGATGAGAACGACCCCGAGCGACGGGCGCATGCGGCCTATAATAGCCGACGCCATGGACTACCGTTCCGCCGGCGTCGACATCGACGCCGCCACTCGGGCCGTCGGGAAGATCCGGGACCTCGCGCGCTCAACGTTCCGCCCGGAGGTCCTCTCCGACATCGGGAGCTTCGGGGGGCTCTTCCGTCTCGATACCGCGCGCTACCGGAAGCCGGTCCTGGTGGCTTCGACGGACGGCGTCGGGACCAAGCTCAAGATCGCGATTGCTGCGGGCCGGAACGAAACCGTGGGGTACGACCTCGTCTCGCATTGCATCAACGACATCCTGGTGCAAGGGGCGCGGCCGCTCTTCTTTCTCGACTACCTCGCGATGGGGAAGCTCGATACGGAGGTCGCGGCTTCCGTCATCTCGGGGATGGCGGAAGCGTGCCGGGAGTTCGGGCTCGCCCTTCTCGGAGGCGAGACGGCGGAGATGCCCGGCTTCTATCAGCCGGGCGACTACGACATCGCCGGCACGATCGTCGGGGTCGTCGAGGAAGATGGGATCCTCGACGGCTCGCGGGTGCGGAAAGGCGACCGGCTCGTCGCTCTCGAGTCATGGGGGCTGCACACGAACGGCTACTCCCTCGCACGAAAAATCTTCTTCGAGCAGGAGGGGCTCGTGCCCTCGAGCCACGTCGCCGCGATCGGAGGCACGGTGGGAGACGTCCTCCTTGCCCGGCACCGCTGCTACCTCCGGGAGCTCGAGCCTCTCCTCGAGGCCGGCGTCGTTCATGCGATGGCCCACATCACGGGAGGGGGTCTCACGGACAACATTCCCCGCGTCCTTCCCGACGGTCTCGGCGTTCGGATCGATCTCGCGGAATTGAGGCCGCAGCCCGTGTTTCGCTACATGATGGAAAAGGGCGCGGTTCCGCAGGACGACATGCTCCGAACGTTCAACCTCGGCGTCGGGATGTTGGTCATCGTCGCCCCGGAAGACCTGGGTCGCATCCCTGGAGGTTTCTCGATCGGCGAAGTAGTTTCGGGCTCTGGCGTTGCCTACGAGGGTCGCCTTTGAAGACGCTCGGAGTTCTCATCTCAGGGCGCGGCTCGAACTTGCAGGCAATCCTGGATGCGATCCGCGAGGGAAAGCTGAACGCGCGGGTGGGGGTAGTGCTCTCGAGCGTCGCCGGTGCTCCCGGTCTCGAGCGCGCGCGGAAGGCGGGTGTTGAGACGGAGGTGCTCGTACCGAAGGACTACCCCTCCCGCGAAAAGTACGACGAGGCGCTCGTCGCGCGCCTGCGCGCCCACGGCGTGGACCTCGTCTGCCTCGCAGGGTTCATGCGCCTCCTCTCGCCGGTTTTCGTGCGCACGTTTCCCGGGAGAATTCTCAACGTTCATCCCTCGCTCCTCCCCTCGTTTCCGGGGCTCCACGCCCAGAGGCAGGCGCTCGAGCACGGGGTCAAGGTGTCGGGAGCGACGGTGCATATCGTGGACGAGGAGCTCGACCACGGGCCGATCCTCCTGCAGCGCGCGGTGCCCGTCCTCGAGGGCGACGACGAGGAGTCGCTCTCTGCCCGGATTCTCGAGCAAGAGCACCAGATCTATCCGGAGGCGATCGCCCTCATGCTCGAGAGAACATGACCCTCGACGAACAGATCGCGTATCTCACCAAGGGGGCGGTCGACGTCGTCCGCGTCGAGGAGCTCAAGGCGAAGCTCGAGAAGTCGGCGCGCACCGGGAAGCCCTTGAAGGTCAAGGTCGGGTTCGACCCCTCGGCCCCCGACATCCACCTCGGACACACCGTGGTCATGAGGAAGATGAAGCACTTCCAGGACCTCGGGCACGACGTGGTGTTCCTCATCGGGGACTTCACCGGGCTCATCGGAGACCCCAGCGGAAAGTCCAAGACCCGGCCTCAGTTGACGCGGGAGGAGATCGACAGGAACGCCGAGACCTACAAGGAGCAGGTCTTCAAAATCCTCCACCCGGAGAAAACGATCGTGGACTTCAACAGCCGCTGGCTCGGGACCCTCGGGGCCGACGGCTTCATCCGGCTCGCCTCCCGGTACACCGTCGCGCGGATGCTCGAGCGCGACGACTTTCAGAAAAGGTTTCAGGCCCAGCAGCCCATCGCCATCCACGAGCTCCTCTACCCGCTCGCCCAGGCCTACGACTCCGTGGCGCTCCAGGCGGACTTCGAGCTCGGGGGCACGGATCAGCTCTTCAACCTCTTGGTGGGCCGCGACATCATGCGCGAGTACGGGCTCGAGCCCCAGGTCGTGATCACGACGCCTCTTCTCGAGGGGCTCGACGGCGTCGAGAAGATGTCGAAGAGCCTCGGGAACTACATCGGGGTCACGGACCCTCCGGAGCAGATGTTCGGGAAGGTCATGTCGGTGAGCGACGGGATGATGTGGAAGTACTACGAGCTCCTGACGGACCTGAGTCTTCCTTCGATCGAGGCGCTGAAAGCGAAAGGCGAGCCGATGCAGGCGAAGATCGATCTCGCGCGGCGGATCGTGGCCGACTTCCATTCGAAGGAAGCGGCCGAGGAAGCGGCGCGTCACTTCGACTCTGTCATCCGCAGAAAAGAGACGCCGGAGGAGATCCCGGAGAAGACCTTTGCCCCCGGGTCCTATTCCCTGAGCGCGCTCCTCTTCGCCGCGGAGCTTGCTCCGTCGCGCCAGGAGGCGAAGAGGCTCATCGAGCAGTCGGCGGTATCCATTGACGGGCAGCGCGCTTCGGCAGACGACACGCTGCAGCTCACGGCGCCCGGGGAGCTCATTCTAAAAGTTGGCAAGCGGAAGTTCGCCCGCATCGTGGTCAAGGTTTGATCGAGATGGAGGTTTTCGCATGAAACGGAAGCGACACTCGTTCTGGCGGCTCGTCGCCGTCGTCTTATTCCTCGCGGCCCTCGTGCCGCATCAGCCCGCGGCAGGACAGACCCAGCCGCCTCCCATCGTCCAGCCGGGAGCTCCCGGCGCAGCGAGCCGGGTGATCTCGGAGAAGGAAGCTTCGGATCTCTCCGGCATCCAGTACGCGGAAGCGGACGTGAAGTTCATGCAGGGGATGATCTCCCACCACGCGCAGGCCCTCGAGATGACGAGCCTCCTCGCTAGCAGGACCGAGCGCGGCGTCATGAGGGATCTCGCGAAGCGCATCGAGATTTCCCAGGAAGACGAGATCCGCATGATGCAGGAGTGGCTGCGCGGCCGCGGTCAGACGGTCACCGCCGTCGACGCCCATCACGCGCACGGAGCGAAGCTCATGCCGGGCATGTTGACCCCGGAGGAGATGACCGGGCTCGGGGCGGCGCGAGGGGTCGACTTCGATCGGCTTTTCCTCGAGCTCATGATCAAGCACCACCAGGGGGCGCTCAAGATGGTGGAGGACCTCCTCGCCCAGAGGGGCGCCGCCCAGGACTCGCAACTCTTCGCATTCACCTCGGACATCACGGCAGACCAGAGCGCGGAAATCGACCGGATGGATCTCATGCTCCGTGAGCTCTCGCCGGATCCGCGCGTCGCCCTCCGGGCGGGATTTCGAGACGCCGGCGAAGCGGCGCGGAATCTCGAGCGGGTGACGACGCTCCAGAATCCGGGCGGGTTTTTCGACCCCTACGCCCCGGCGGGCCGCCCCATCCCTCCGGAGAAGAAGCCGAAGGAGGGGGACAAGGAAGAGGAGCAGAAAGACGAGGGGCTCTCGAGACCGGGCATCCTGAGCTTCGCGAACACGGACATGGCGTTCACCAAGGGGTTCGTGATCGAGGGGAGCTACCACGGGTTCAACTCGTACAACATCGAGGACCCGATGAACCCGCAGCTCCTTGCCTCGGTTGTCTGTCCCGGGGGCCAGGGAGACATCTCTATCTACAAGAACCTTCTCTTCATGTCCGTCGAGGAGACGCGAGGCCGGCTCGACTGCGGTCTTCAGGGGGTCGCCGAGCGGGCGAGCGAGGAGCGTTTCCGCGGGATCCGCATCTTCGATATCACCGACATCCGGATGCCGAAGCAGGTTGCTGCGGTGCAGACGTGCCGAGGCTCCCATACCCACACTCTCGTGAACGACCCGGACGACAAGGGCAACCTCTACCTCTATGCCTCGGGGACGAACTCGGTGCGTCCGTCGGAGGAGCTTTCCGTGTGCTCGGACGCCGCGGCGGATCCGAACACCGCGCTCTTCAGCATCGACGTCATCCAGGTTCCCCTCGCCCACCCGGAGGGCGCGCGCGTCGTCAATCGGCCGCGCATCTTCGCCGACGCGAAGACGGGCGCGGTCGCGGGTCTGTGGCGGGGAGGCGACCACGGGCCGGGGACGCAGAAGACGTCCGAGACCAACCAGTGCCACGACATCACGGTCTATCCCGAGATCGGGCTCGCGGCAGGGGCGTGCTCGGGAAACGGCATCCTTCTCGACATCTCGGACCCGGCGAACCCCGTCCGTCTCGACGAAGCTGTCGACCCCACGTTCGCATACTGGCATTCGGCGACGTTCAACAACGACGGCACGAAGGTGATCTTCACGGATGAGTGGGGAGGAGGAGGCCGCGCCCGCTGCAGGGCCTCCGACCCGAAGAACTGGGGAGCGGATGCGATCTTCGACGTCGTCGATCGCAAGCTCGAGTTCCGAGGATACTTCAAGATGCCAGCACCCCAGACGGAGCAGGAGAACTGCGTCGCCCACAACGGCTCTCTCATCCCCGTTCCCGGGCGCGACATCATGGTCCAGGCCTGGTACCAGGGCGGAATCTCGGTGTTCGATTTCACCGATTCCTCGAAGCCCGTCGAGATCGCGTTTTTCGACCGCGGCCCCATCGACGGGAAGGATCTGATCCTGGGCGGGTACTGGTCCGCGTACTGGTTCGACGGCTTCATCTACGGGACCGAGATCGCCCGCGGCCTCGACGTGCTGAAGCTTCTCCCGAGCGAGCACCTGACAGAGAGCGAGATCGACGCGGCAGCCCTCGTCTCCCCGGAGAAGTTCAACGTGCAGCAGCAGCGCCGCATCGATTGGCCCGCACACCCCACCGTGGCGCGCGCCTACCTCGACCAGCTCGGAAGAAGCGGGGCGGTGAACGCGGCGCGAGCCCGCTCGTTGAGGGACCGGCTCGACGAGGCCGAGGCCGTCCTCGCAGGCGAAACCCGCAAGAACGAGCAGGTCGCTCGGAAGCTCGATGCCCTCGCGGCGGAGCTCGAGAGGGATCGCTCCGCGGCGGTGGGACGCGACCAGGCTCGGCTGGACTCCCTGGCTTCGACGGTCAAGGGGATCGCGAAGACCCTGCATTAGATCAAGCCTCGCTCGCGTGTGCGAGGGAGGTCCGAGTCTCCGGCGACGAGGACCTGTCCTGTCCCGGATGGTCACGCAGAAAATTTCTAACGGTCGGCATCATGGCATTTTGAAGCCAGGCCGACGTCTTTTGTCGTGAGACCAATGACGCGAGCATGACGAACGAGTCCAGGACAAATTTCCCTTGACCGCGAAGCCCAACTGTTGTACTCTCGCCAATTGCCCCGGACGGGGCCTGTTCTTTGAAAACTAGGTAGAGCGAGTCCAAGCCAAGCGAGTAATCACTAGGATTGAAAGCCTCTTAGGCCGCCAGGCCGAGAGGCGCTCGGGTTTTTCCGCCTTCGCCCTCACGGGCTTCGGCGGGATAAACACTTTAACTCGAGAGTTTGATCCTGGCTCAGAATCAACGCTGGCGGCGTGCCTAACACATGCAAGTCGAGCGGGAAAGGGGGCTTCGGTCCCTGAGTATAGCGGCGGACGGGTGAGTAACACGTGGGTAATTTGCCCTTGGGTGTGGAATAACTCAGGGAAACTTGAGCTAATACCGCATGACATCCTCGTTTCACAAGGAGTGAGGATCAAAGCCGGGGACCCTTCGGGGCCTGGCGCCTG
>Ga0187893_10011200_pt1 | contig 13099 bp, 9 predicted proteins | sample MA1701074metaG_FD_139574 | JGI IMG/M metagenome (GOLD analysis project Ga0187893, IMG submission 139574) | White microbial mat communities from a basaltic lava cave in the Kipuka Kanohina Cave System on the Island of Hawaii, USA - MA170107-4 metaG ...
CTGACCAGCCCTGGTCGTGAGCAGCCGTCCGTACTGAATCCTGGCGCTCCGGTGATCCGGCTTGAGCCCCAAAGCCTTTTCCAGAACCTTCTGGGCCTTCTCGTAAGATTCATACGCCGACTTCACATCGCCCAGGTTGGCCTCGGAATGCTTGCCTTGTACGTCTCCCAGGCGCACATAGGCGGTGGCCAGTTCCACCAGCAGCGCTACGTCATTGCCGGCCTCTTTGCTCAACTTGTCAAGGTATTCGAGCGAGCGCGCCACCATTTGCTTGCGGACGGGCGTGGCGCCGGCCAGTTTCGAAACGCCGTCATGAAACTCGAAGATGATGGAATTGGCGAGGGCCCGGACGTCCTGGAAGCGTCGTTGCGCCAGGTCGCGCTCGATGCGAGCAATGCGGGCCTGCCAGAGCGCTGCCGCAAGGCTCAGCAACAGCAGCAGCAGCCCGCATGCGCTCGCCAGAACCGCGTTGCGGTGGCGCTTAATATACTTGCCGGCCACATAGCGGAATGAAGGAGGACGCGCCGTGACCGGCTCGCCGGCAAGGTGACGCCGGATGTCGGCGGCCAGTTCATAAGCCGAAGAGTAGCGCCGGGAGGAATCCTTCTCGAGCGCTTTCGCGACAATCGAATCCAGGTCTCCACGTAACTGGGCGCCGCGCGCTGGCGGCGCGGCTTGACTGGCCGGTGGCGGCTCCTGTTCGCAAATTGTGTGTATCGCATCCGCCAGGTTCGATTGGCTGAGATCGTACGGGCGCGCCGAGGTCAGCAACTCGTAGAGCAGCATGCCAAGCGAGTAGATGTCGGAGGCAGTGCCGATGGCGTCGCCGCGGGCTTGTTCCGGGCTGGCGTATTGCAGTGTGAGCGGCGCCATCAGGTTGGTGGTTTCGGTACGGTTCGGGGAAGGCATCAGCAGTTTGGCGATCCCGAAATCGAGCAGCTTAGGCTCACCCTCCTGAGTCACCAGGATGTTGGCGGGCTTGATGTCGCGATGAACGATCAACTGCTGATGCGCGGCGTGCACCGCAGAGCAGACAGTTTGAAACAGCCGCAAACGGTCGCGGACCGGCAAGGCGCGCGATTCGCACCATTCGGTGATCGGCTCGCCGCGGACGAATTCCAGCACCAGGTAGGGCTCGCCATTCTCGCTGAGACCCGCGTCGAGCAGCTTGGCAATGTTGGGGTGCTCGAGCTGAGCCAGAACATGGCGCTCCGTTCCAAAGCGGCGAAGCAATTCCCCGTGCGCCCCTAGCGAGCGGATCACTTTGATTGCGACCTCGCGCTCGAACTGGCCGTCATCGCGCACCGCCTGGTAAACGACGCCCATCCCACCTTCGCCCACGCGGCCAGTGACCCGATACGGGCCAAACCGTTCCCGCGATTCGGAAAAGGGCGCTGGGGGAGGCGATTCCAGAAAATCATCGACTATGGCGGCATGGGAGAGCAGTAGGCCGGCTTCGTGGCGCATTTGCGGATCCCCGGCGAAGCGCCCGTCCAGAAATGGCGTCCGCTCCGATTCAGCCAGCTCTAACGCTTCCGCGACTGCGGCGGAGATTTCGAGCAGCCGCGCCGCATCGGATTCCCGGCTCATACGAGCCCCTGTATCCTTTGATGCAGCCACAATTTGGCCGCAGTCCAGTCGCGTTTCACCGTTGAAAGGGAAACACCGAGCAGGCCCGCAATTTCCGGCAGTTCCATGCCGCCAAAATAGCGGAGCTCGACGATCCGGGCGCGGTTTGCGTCCAGAGCGGCCAGTTCTTCCAGCGCCCGGTCGACGTCGAGCAGTTCCTCCATCGGCCTGCCGTCGATTTGCAGAGCCGCGTCGAGGGGAACTGGATCGAGGCCGCCGCCGCGCTTATCCGTCAGGCGCCGGCGCGCATGATCCACAAGAATGCGCCGCATCAGACGCGCGGCTACTCCAAAAAACTGGTCGCGGTTCTGCCATTCAAGCGGCGTGTCCTGGGCCAGGCGCAGAAACGCTTCGTGCACTAGCGCCGTGCGTTGCAAGGTATGGCCGGAGCGTTCCTTCTGCATATGGAACTGTGCGATGCGGCGCAGCTCGTCGTAGACGAGCGGAGCCAGTTCATCGAGCGCGCCGGAATCGCCGTCGTTCCAGCGGCGCAACAGTTGCGTAATCTCCCCCGCCATAGCCTCATGAGAATTCTACCCCAGCCGCTTGTGAACCGTTTAGAACGGCTTTCGCGCATTACAAGTTAAGAAGAATGTTTCGACCGCGAAGAGCGGTTTCTAAAGGAGTCGGAATGCCGTTATCAATGCCAGTACTCGCATATCCGAAAATCGGGTACACAATTAAGAGCTCGAAAAAGACCTATTCAGCGGTGCTGCAAGCGGCCATGGCTGTGGTCGCAACTTCGGCAGGCATAGCCATTGCGGCCATGGGAGGTGCGGCCGTGGTGGCTTCGGCCATCGCTGCCGCCATCTCGGCAGTGGTGGGCATCTGCACCATACAATCTGTGATGATGCAAATGATGATGATGCAAATGATGATGCAAAAGGCGAATCGCGACGCCGTTTACGCAGTCCTTGTCAAGCTGGTCTGATATTCTGCCGGAAAAACCGATGACCTTTCGAGAACTGTTGCTTATTCTGGGGGCAACCTTGACGTGCGCGCAGAGCGGCATGACCACCTTCCAGCACCCATCCGGCGTCAGCATGAGCTATCCGCAAGACTGGCAGCTTGATCGCAAAGACGAAACCATCTTCCTGACGCCCAAAGATGCCGGCAGCGGCGAAACGATTGTGCTTGGCGGAGAAGAAGCCGAAGGTGTCACGTCCGTCCGCGATGCGCGTGTGGTGCGATTCTTCGAGCAATCCATCGCCAAAGCCGTTCCGTTATTGCGTCGCGTGGGCGAGGTGAAAGCTGCGGACACCGCACTCGGGCCCGGGATCACTTTTTCGTTCGCCGGCAAGAACCCCGCGGGCCATGAAGTGGAGGCGGATGTATACGTGACTCTCCACCAGGGAACAGGGATCTACCTGGCGCACATTGCGCCTGCCGCTCTGGTGGGCAAACGCCGTCCGGTGATCCAGCAGGTGTTTGCCAGTCTCCGCAAGAGCGCCCGGCAGCAGGATCAGGCGCTGATCGGCAAGTGGGAAAAGTCGGAATACCGGCGTACGGATTCATCAGGCGCCTTGGGCCGCGCCGGTACACTGTCTCGAACCGCCTACACCTACTTCGTCTTCCTCGACGACGGCCGTTTCGCTTTCATTCAGACGTCGAGCATGTCCGGCAACACGGCGAACCTGGGAGTCATCGCCAGCAGCAAGTCCTCGGACGCGGAGCGGGGAACCTGGTGGACGGACAGCGGAAAACTCAATCTCGCCTTTGAGAACAGCGATTCGGCGGTGTTCTCCTACAAAGTGGAACGCGGCATCCCGACCGTGCTGGAACTGATCACGCCGGCGGGCTCGTCCACTCTTTATCGGCTCTTGCGCGACTGATCCGGCTGGGAAGCCATCAGCCGGTGATAGGCCGGGTCACGGCGAAGGGCCACCAGTTCCGGATCCCTTTCGATCTCCCTGCGCGCATAGCCCAGCTTCAACGCGGCGCCCAAGTGCGCCAGGGCCCTTTGGCGATCGCCAACGATCTCGCGAACCTGCGCCAGCTTGAATCGGATCGCCGGATTCTCCGGCTTTTCGCTCTCCACCAAGCCGGCCTCGCGCAACGCCTCCTTCTTCCGGCCACTCTTTACGAAATAAGTGGCCAGGGTGCTTCTGAGGTTCAGATCCGCCGGCTCAACCTGAAGTTTGCGGGAGGCCAGCTCGATTGCCCGCGCATAGGCGTCCCCCGCTTTGGCGCGATCGGCCGGACTCCAGCGGCAAGCGTCGCCGTAATTGCCCCAATAAAGGTAGGAGTTCGCGTTGAGGCTGAGCGCCTTGTCAAACGCTTCCACCGAAGGCGTGCTTGCCTTGAAAGAAAAAGAAGGTTCCCAGGTTGTTGTAGGCTTGCGCAGTGGGTCGCAGCTCCAGGGCGCGCTGAAGGCTGGAGGCCGCTTCGTCATTACGATCGAGGTGATGGTACGCGCCAGCGAGGTTATGGTGAACTTGCGGGCTATCGGGCGCGAGGTCCCTAGCCCTTTCGAATGCTTGCGCGGATTCGGCAGGCCGTCCCTGGCGATAAAGAAACGCGCCGAGTTCCATGTGGGAATTCCAGCGGTTGGGATCGAGCGCCACCGCCTTGCGAATGTGATTCTCGGCTTCGGCCACGTTCTTACGTGCCTGCTCCAGACGGCCAAGATAGATCTGGTAGACGGGATGCAGCGGATCCAGCTCGGCGGCTTGCCGCAGCTCCGGTGCGGCTGACTCCGGTTTACCTTCAGCCAGCAGATAGGCGCCGTGCACCCAGCGGGCGGCCAGTTGCGGGTTCAGCGCCGCCGCCCGTTGGGCATGTTCCTTCCACATCTGCATCCAATTCGTATCCGGGGACTCGCCGTTTTTGCGAAGGAACGCCTCGGCGAGCATGGCGTGCGCGGTGGCGTTTTTCTCCTCTAAAGCCAGTATCTTACCCAAGGCCGAAATCGCTTTGTCGGTGTTCCCCGGCCGGTAATGATCGTTCAGCCAGACCCGGCTCTGGCGGCGGAGCGCATCGGCATCGGAAGGAGAGGTCCCTATGCCGGCAGATCTGTCTCCTGAATTCCAGACCCTCGGCCATGGGATCAGCCACGCTCCGGCGGCGATGCCGGCCGCAAGCAGGACGCCAAGCGCGGCGTAAGCCGGCTTGCGAGGCGGGCGCCGCAGTGGAGCTATGGAGTAGGATGCGGTTTGTGTTTCCTCCAGCGCCGCCCCCGTTAAAACGGCACGCAGATGAGCAGCTACTTCCGACATCGTTTCACAGCGGGAGGAAGCAGCTTTTGAAAGAACCTTGTTCACAATCCCGATCAGCGCTTCCGGCAGCTCTGGACACAACTCACGCAAAGGCTTTGGGTCGCTATAGACGATGTCATGAACGGTTGCCACCGCTGTAGGCTGATGAAAGGGCCGGACTCCGGAAAGCATCTCATACAGCACAATGCCGAAACTGAACATGTCCGATCGCGTATCAATCGTTTTTCCGAGGATCTGCTCCGGCGACATGTAAGATGGCGTCCCGAGCACTTCACCGGGCGCCGTGAGCGACTGGGTAACAGTTTGAGCTTCACCGGAGCCGGAGGATAATAAAGCCTGCTGCTCCCGTTTGGCCAGACCGAAGTCCAGAATCTTGACCAGCCCATCCTCGTTCACCATGATATTTCCGGGCTTCAAGTCCCGATGAATGATGCTGGTGGAGTGAGCCTTTGCCAGACCTTCGCACACTTGAATCGCATACCGGAGAACCTGATCCACGGGGATCCGCCCGCTCTTCTGGATGCGGTGCAAGGTTTCCCCTTTCACGTACTCCATGACGATCACGTCCATGCCTTCGACCGTGATCACTTCGTAGATCGTAATAATGTTGGGATGATTCAGCGCCGAGGCTGCCTTGGCTTCACGAAAAAACCGCTCGCGCCGCTCCGGGTTGCTGTCTCCGGGTGGCAGCACTTTGAGCGCCACTTCCCGGTCCAGACGCGTATCGTAGGCTTTGTAGACGACACCCATCCCGCCTTTCCCCAGTTCGCCAAGAATCTCGTAGTGGAGAATCCTTCGGCCAATCATCGGAAGTCTTTAAGGCGGGACATGTAGCTCGTTTCAGGAACAGTTTATCGCACCACAGCCTGCGCTTTCACCACATCAGTCGCAGCGCGAGCTGAATATCGCGATTGTCGTTGATCGTGTCGGTGATGGTTCCGAATTGCGGTGTGTTGAACACGCGGCTCGGTATCTGGAACTGTGGTGTGTTCATTATGTTAAAGAACTCGGCGCGGAACTGGAGTTTACGCTTGCCGTCGGCGCCTAAGTCGAAATCCTTGAACACGGAGAAATCGAAGTTGGTCTGCGGTGGGCCGGTGCCCACGTTCCGGCTGGTGTTGCCGAATGCGAAGCCTGCCGGGATTGCGAATGCCGCGCTGTTAATGAACCGCTGCGGCGACCGCTCACTCGACGGCAGGTGCGGTGAAATCCCGGTCGCGTTGGGCCGGATGTTGGACGAACCCGAATTGGAGTGGTCGAAATTGGAGGCGACCGTGAAAGCCCGCCCGCTCTGATAAAACGTGATGCCGTTGATTTGCCAGCCGCCAACAACGTGATTCCACGCGCCGCCGGCATCGGTAAGGAACTGCCGGCCTTTACCGAACGGCAGCTCATAAAGGTAGCTCAGCACAAACCGGTGGCGGACATCCTGGAAGGAGCGGGAGCGTTCCCCGCGCAGGTTCCGCTGGTCCTGCAAATTGCCGGTGCCGCTGGTGGTGCTGAGCTGCGTCGAGTCGGAATCGTCTATGGCCTTGCCGTAGCTGTGTGACAGGAGGAACATGTGCCCGCGGCTGAAGCGCTTTTCCACTTTCGCCTGTAATGCGTGGTAAAGGGAATTGCCGCGCGGCTCCTGGAAGTTCACGTTCCCCCAGCCGTTGAAGATGCGGCGGGCGTTGACCGATCCGGCCGCGGGCAGTGGCTGGTTAATATTACGATTGGCCATCAGCTTGTTGGCTTTGTTGCCCACGTACGCCAGCTCGACGTGGATGTCGCCAATCTGGCGGTCCAGAGTGAAGTTCCACTGCTGGCTGTAGGCGGCGGGAAAATCGCGAGGACGCCCGTTGATGTTGATGAACAAGTTCGTGAACACGCCGTTAGGGAAGCCGAGCGGAGGAAATCCCAGCGCCGGACGGCGCGAGGTTGCCGGGTCCAATTGATTGCTGGGGAAGCCGAAGCTAGCCGAGAAGGGCGGATTGAACGTCGGGTTGTGGTGCCCGGCGTCTTCGAGCGTATGGAAAATTCCATAGCCTGTTCGAAGCACCGTCTTCGAGTTCAATTGATAGGCTGCGCCGAATCGGGGCGCAAAGTTGTTCCGGTCGGGATTCGCCAAAGCCCGCTCACGGATGCCGCCGGCGCCTGCCAGCACGACGCTGTTCGTGGCCATATCGAAATTCGCCATCCGGTTGACAACCTCCGTCACCGGCGTTGTGTATTCGTAGCGCAACCCGATGTTCAAGGTCAGCCGGCTGGTTACTTTCCAATCGTCCTGAATAAAGGAGCTGTAGTTGCGGACGCGTATTCCGGCGCGGACATTCGTGCCGATCGATGCGCCGTCGGGAACGCCGAGCAGGAAATCCGCGAACGGGTTGCCGCTGCCGGGCCGCGCCGCAGGATTCTGGCTGAATACGCCGTTGTAGCTGAATGACCCGCGCGGCGAGCTGCCTTGCCCAAGATTGAACTGCGTGCGCCGGTGATCGAATCCCATCTTGAGCGAATGCCGCCCGGAAATAATCGTCACGTTGTCCAGAATGTGATAAACATTCTGCCCGCGGCGCGTATCGAAGCTGTCTCCCAGCGAAGAGAATCCCGTGATGCCGACAACGGTGAGTCCGTTCGATTGCCGGTCGTCGGGTACGCCTCGAACTCCGAATTCCGTAGCCAGGTTTTTTCCTTCGCTGCGCGGCGTCACCGTCGCAAACAGGCGGTTGAATCCGACTCGCGCCTCATTGACGATCCGCGAAGACAAAGTGTGAGTGTGGCTCAACACGGCGCCGCGATTGTTGATGACCTGTGGAAGGAATTCGTTAGCCGCGAAGTATCCGTTGAATGGAACGTCGGGCACATTAAGCGGCACGATGAACGTGCGGTCGCCGCGGCTATAACGGAACATGAGCGAATTGCGCGGCGAGAACGTGTGATCCAGCTTGAAGTCGCCCTGATTGTTTGTGTCGGTGTATTTCGGATTGAGGATATAGTTGTTCGCCAACCCGGTCCGGTTCGGCAATGGATAAAGCGCCATATATCGCTGCATGACGGGGTCGAACAAGTTGGATGGAACCCGGTTTCCAGCAAATGGCTGGCGCGTGTTTCCGGTGGTTGTGAAAGGATTAAAAATCGTCGCCAGACCACTGAAATCGCCGCCTCGCATGGCGGGCGTCGGGACCGTGAAAAGGCGCGTAAGGCCCTTGCGAATGCGTGTGCCCTGATAATTTGCAAACCAGAACGTCTTGTTTCGTCCGTTATAGACTTTGGGAATGAATACGGGACCACCCATTGCGCCGCCGAACTGATTCTGCTGAAAAGACGGCTTGGCCCGGCCGGCGTTGAAGAAGTTGTTGGCATCCATGTGTACATTGCGCAGAAAGTGAAACAGCACGCCATGGAAATCGTTTGTCCCGGAACGCAGGCTGATGTTGATGGTCCCGCCCAGACCGCGGCCGAATTCCGCGGGCAGGAGGTTGCTTTGCACTTTGAACTCGGCGATGGCGTCCGGACTCGGCAGCACGGGCGCCTGGTTGTTGTCGGTGGTGTTGTTGTTGATTCCATCCAGCAGGAAGTTGTTGTTCTGTATCCGGTTCCCATTGATTCCGATGAGAAAATCCTGATAAAGAGAATTATTTCTTTGCGGGATGTAGGCGCCGGGAGTAAGCGCGATCAACTGGATGAAGTTGCGCCCGTTCAAAGGTAATTCCGATAGCGGCTTGGTGGCGATCACTTGTCCCAGTGACGATGTTTCCGATTGCAATAGCGGCGCCTCGGCGGTCACCGAAACCGATTCGCTGACTTCGCCCAGTTCGAGCCGGAAATCCACGCGCAGTCTGTCCTGCACGCGCAGAGTGACCATCTCGCGCACGGCTTTCTTGAATCCTCGAGCTTCAACAGAGATCGAGTACACGCCGATGCGAAGCGGCGTCGCTACGAATAGTCCACCCGAGTCCGTTGCCACCGCCGTCCGGACGTTGGTGGCCATGTTCACCAGTTGCACATTGGCGTCCGGGACCCCCGATCCTGTGCCGTCGAGCACAATACCGGTAATCATTCCCGTATCCTGCTGCGCGGAGATTACCGCGGCCAGCAACAGGAAACAGGCTATTATACGAACCACAAGCGCATTCGACATGTCGGTCTCCTCGTAAACGATGGAGTGATTCCAGCTACGAGCAGTATATAACCGTTGGTGCGGATGCGCCCGCCTGATTCAGTTTGCGAAGATGGCTGGCCGGCCGGCCATTAAGAACAACACTCCGGCGCGCAGCAATTGGCGGGTTTGTTTGCGCGAATGAACGCACTCATGAATTTGTCCTGCACTTGCGGCGCAACCGCGTCCACGTCAACGCCTCTACCAGTCAGGAACTGGCGGGCATCTTCGATGTTATAAACGCGTGTCGGCTCGATGTCTATGCCTTCAAACCCCGCCTTCCCGAGTTTGGCCATGTAGTCCTTGTCCTGAAGAGCTCCGGCGATGCAGCCAACCCACAGTTCCATGCTGCCGCGGATTCCGGCCGGAACATCGCCCCGCACAACGACGTCGGAAACGGCAAAACGTCCGCCGGGTTTAAGCACCCGAAACGCTTCCCGCAAGACGCGGTCTTTGTCGGCGGAAAGGTTGATGACGCAATTGGAAATGACAACGTCCACGGAATTGTCCGGGAGCGGGATATTCTCGATCTCGCCCTTGAGAAATTCGACGTTCTCCACGCCGGACTTGCGTTGGTTCTCGCGGGCCAAGGCCAGCATTTCTTCGGTCATATCGAGTCCATAGGCTTTCCCGGCCGCGCCAACGCGTTTGGCGGAAAGCAACACGTCAATGCCGCCGCCCGAGCCGAGATCCAGCACGATTTCACCAGGATTAAGCTTCGCAAGCGCCGTGGGGTTTCCACAGCCCAACGAAGCCAGCACGGCCTCCTTGGGGATTTCCCCTTGCTGGGTGGCGTCGTACAAATTGGAGCTGATCGGATTCGCGCAAGCACTCGCCGCGGAGCCGCAACAGGTGCTTCCGGCCGCTCCGGCGCGCAGAGCCGCCTGTCCGTATTTTTTCTTGACTACGTCTTTGATGCCGCTGCTCATGACTCTGGTCTCCTTATGGGTTTATTTGCAAAGAGTGAGAATTGTCTCGGGTGGAACAGCCTTGTTCCGTGTGCAGCATTCCGCGTACAGGAAGCCGAGCAGGTTCTGCAATACCCTCGTGTTGGCCGTGTACCACAGAAAAGTGCCGTCGCGGCGTACGTTCACCAGGCCCTCGTTTTTGAGCTTCTCCAGATGATGTGACAGGGTTGAATTAGGGATCGCCAGTTCGTTTTGGATGTCGCCAACGACGAGACCATCGGGGTGCGCGGACAACAGAAGCTGCATGATCCGCAATCGGGCTTCAGTTCCCATTGCCGCGAACATGTCCGCGTAGCGGGCTGACTGCTCGGTAGTCGCTCTGTTCATATTTCCATGATCGCAGAAATATAGAAATTGTCAAGCACTTGCGGCGCCCGGGCACGCTAAGTAAACTGCCGACCTCCCGTTGTATAATGACCACGTTCAGAGGCGGGTTATCTAATTCATGATCGGCCAGATGCTGGCTCACTACAAGATCACCGCCAAGATCGGCGAAGGCGGCATGGGTGTGGTGTATCGCGCCACCGACACCAAGCTTGGCCGCGAAGTCGCGCTGAAGGTATTGCCGGAAGCCTTCGCGCGCGATCCGGAGCGGCTGGCGCGATTCAAGCGGGAAGCGCACCTGCTGGCGTCGCTCAATCATCCCAACATCGCCGCGATATACGGTATCGAAGAGCGGGCGATCGTGATGGAGCTGGTCGAAGGAGAGAACCTGAGCGGGCCTCTTTCGGTCGAAACTGCCATCAGCTACTTCCGCCAGATCGCCGCCGCGCTCGAAGAGGCGCACGAAAAAGGAATTACCCACCGCGATCTCAAGCCCGCCAACATCAAGGTGAAGGCGGACGGCGTCGTCAAGGTGCTCGACTTCGGCCTGGCGAAAGCCGCCGAGCAAACCGTGATTGCAGGCGACCCGGACCTCTCGCCCACCATGACCATCGGGGCGACGCGCGCCGGCGTGATCATGGGTACGGCCGCCTATATGTCGCCGGAGCAGGCGCGCGGTCAGCAAGTGGACAAACGCACCGACACCTGGGCGTTCGGCGTGGTGCTGTATGAAATGCTCACCGGAAACCGGCTGTTTACAGGCGAGACGGTGAGCGACACGCTGGCCGCTGTCCTGCGCGCCGATGTGGATTGGGCGGCGCTGCCGGAATCGACGCCGGTTTGGATGCGGCGGTTGATCACACGCTGTCTGGAGCGCGAAAAGAAACAGCGTCTGCGCGACATCGGCGATGCGTGGCTGGAAGCCGACGCGCCGCCATCACCGCAAGAGCCCGCAGCGCCCCCGCCTCCGCCGCCCCGTTCCCGCGCGCCTTGGGCTGTTGCCGCCTTAGCGGTTGCGGCCGCCCTGGGCCTCGCCGGTGCGTTGTGGCTAAAAGCGCGACCCGTGGAACGCCCGCTGATCCGCATCGACGCCGATTTCGGTCCCGACGTTACCTTAGCCTCTTCCCAGGGCGCAACTATCATCCTTTCCCCTGACGGGACTCGCATGGTCTTCGTTGCCCGCGATCCCAAAGGGGGCAATCAGTTGTACACGCGCCGGCTGGACCAGAGCAAGGCGGTCCGGCTGGATGGCACGGAGGGGGCCTATGATCCGTTTTTCTCACCCGACGGCCAGTGGATCGGGTTCGCCGCCGGGGGCAAGCTGAAGAAGATTTCCGTCGATGGCGGAGGCGCGTTGACCTTGTGCGATGCACCCAGTCTGCGAGGCGCCAGTTGGAGCGAGGATGGTGCGATCGTGGCGTCCCTCAATGTCGAGTCCGGGTTGTCGCGCGTACCCTCGTCCGGCGGCAAGCCGGCGCAGATCCTGGCATTGGACAAACAGCGCGGGGAAGTCCGGCAACGCTGGCCGCAGATTTTGCCCGGCGGCAAAACCGTGCTCTTCACTTCCACTAAGCAGGCCGGGTATGAGGATGCCGCCATAGATGTGCTGTCCCTGGACGATGGCAAGAGGAAGACGGTCTACCAGGGGGCGACGTGGGCGCGTTATCTGAGCACGGGCCACCTGGTCCTGTTGCACAAGGCAACGCTATTTGCCGTGCCTTTCGACCTGGGGCGGCTGGAAGCCCTGGGCGCTCCTTCCCCCGTCCTTGAAGAAATGGCCCACTTCGGCGCCGGAGGCCGGGCGCAGTTTGATTATTCGCTCACCGGCGCAGCCGTGTTCCGAACCGGAGGAGCTGTCACCGGTCGATTCACGATTCAATGGCTGGATCGCGCGGGCAAAACAGAAGCCCTGTTGGCCAAGCCCGGAGATTATTTGACGCCGAGATTTTCCCCCGACGGCAAGCGGCTGGCTCTGAGTGCGGTCGAGGGCGGTAATACCGACATCTGGATCTACGAATGGCAGCGGGATACCATGACGCGGCTGACATTCGATCCTGTTTTTGACTTTCACCCAGTGTGGACCCCGGATGGCAGACATATCGTCTACAGGTCGGAAGGCGGCCTGTTCTGGGTGCGTGCCGACGGGGCCGGCAAACCGCAGCGGCTGCTGGAAGGAAAAACTTTTCTTACACCATTCTCTTTCACGCCCGACGGCAAGCGCCTCGTCTTTTACCAAGTCGAGGGTGGTGGACCAGACTTGTGGACGCTGCCCATGGAATCGGACTCCAACGGCTTGCGCGGCGGGAAACCGGAGGTTTATCTGAAGACATCGTTTGTGGAGGCGCAACCGGCCTTCTCGCCGGATGGCCGCTGGCTGGCTTATGATTCGAACGAAACTGGGACAGACGAGGTGTACGTACGCGCGTTCCCGGATGCGGGCGGGAAGTGGCAGATCTCCAGCCGGGGTGGCCGGATGCCGCTGTGGTCGCGCAACGGGAAGGAGTTGTTCTTCCGCACCGAGGAAGGGCGGATCATGGTGGCGCCCTTCACTACGAAAGGCGGATCGTTCGTAGCGGATAAGCCGCAGGTTTGGTCCGACAAAACGTTTGCAGCGACAGGAAACTTTTCTTCTTTCGACCTGGCCCCCAACGGCCAGCGCTTTGCCGTACTGATGAGCGCCGAGGGCAGCGCGGGGCCACGAACGCAGGTCACCTTCCTGCTGAATTTCTTCGACGAGCTGCGCCGGCGCGTGCCGGTGGGAGGCGGGAAGTGAATGGAAACAAGTGCCTCAGTGGCGCCGGCACTCATGCCGGCAGCCTGAAGGC
>Ga0187893_10011201_pt1 | contig 13097 bp, 8 predicted proteins | sample MA1701074metaG_FD_139574 | JGI IMG/M metagenome (GOLD analysis project Ga0187893, IMG submission 139574) | White microbial mat communities from a basaltic lava cave in the Kipuka Kanohina Cave System on the Island of Hawaii, USA - MA170107-4 metaG ...
GAGCACGCCGTCGACCCGGTAGCGGACGCGGAACATCTTCTCGAAGGGCTCGAGATGGATGTCGCTGGCGCGCCGCTTGATGGCGCTGGTCAGGATGGCGTTGACCAGGCGTACGACCGGCGCGTCCTCGGTGGCGCGCTCGAGCTCTTTGAGGTCGATCTCCTCTTCATTCCTCACCAGCTCGACGTTCTCGCTCTCGACCTGCGCGAGGACTTCGGTGTAGTCGGCGCCCTGGTCGTAGAGGGCGGCGAGCGCGATGTTGACCGAGGTGGTGGTGGCCACCGCGACTTTCACATCGTAGCCGGTGAGGAACTTCACCTCGTTGATGGCGACGAGGTTCGCCGGGTCCGAGACCGCCAGCGTCAACGTCGACCCGGTCAGGCTGATCGGCACCAGATGGTGGCGCCGGGCCAGCGTGGGAGGCACCAACCGGGCGACGTCGCCGGGGATCTCCATCACCGCCGGATCGACCAGCGGCAGGCGGTACTCTCTCTGCAGAAAGGCGGTGAGGTCGGCGTCGGTGAAGATGCGCAGCGTGACCAATGCCACGCTGAGCGCGGGCGCTTCCTCGCCCTCGTGGTGGGCCACCGCCTGCTCGAGCTGAGCGGCGGTGATCAACCCGCGCTTGACGAGCAATTCTCCAAGACGGGTGCTCATGCGACCACCAAACCCCGCATCACGTCAGCGCCGCTGCGCACGCGACGCTAGCGGTGAGTCAGCAAAGTGTCAACGTGAGAATTAAGCGCCAAGACAAAGCGCGTGGCATAGATGCCGCGCAGCCATGGCATCTGCCATGGCGCGATGCGCGGGTCGGGCTCAGCGGGAGGATCGCAGCGCGGCGTGGGCGGCGGCGAGGCGGGCGATGGGGAGACGGTAGGGCGAGCAGGAGACGTAGTCGAGGCCGAGCCGGTGGCAGAAGCGCACCGAGGCGGGGTCGCCGCCGTGCTCGCCGCAGATGCCGATCTTCAGGTTCTTGCGCTCGGCGCGGCCGCGCTCGACGGCGATGCGCATGAGCTCGCCGACGCCGTCCTCGTCGATCGATTCGAAGGGATCGCGCGGATAGATCTCGAAGTCGCTGACGTACGGCATGAGGAAGCGGCTGGCGTCGTCGCGCGACACGCCGAGCGCGGTCTGGGTCAGGTCGTTGGTGCCGAAGGAGAAAAACTCGGCGACGGCGGCGATGCGGTTGGCGACGAGCGCGCCGCGCGGCACCTCGATCATCGTGCCGACGGTGTAGGCGAACTTCTTGCGGGCGCCAGCCAACACCGCGGTGGCGACCGACCGGACGATGTCGGCCTGCAGGGCGAGCTCCTTCTCGTGCGCAACCAGGGGGATCATCACCTCCGGATGCACGGCGATGCCCTCGGCCTGCACGGCCGCGGCGGCCTCGAAAATGGCGCGGGCCTGCATCTCGGTGATCTCTGGGTAGACGATGCCGAGGCGGCAGCCGCGAAAACCGAGCATCGGATTGAACTCGTGCAGGGACTCGACGCGGGCCCGCACGCGCTCGACGGGCAGGCCGAGCTCGTCGGCGAGCGCTTGCTGGTCGGCCGGGTCGTGCGGCAGGAACTCGTGCAGCGGTGGGTCGATGGTGCGGATGGTGACGGGGCGCCCGGCCATGGCGCGGAAGATCCCGATGAAGTCGGCGCGCTGCAGCGGCAGCAGCTTGGCCAGCGCGGCGCGCCGGGCATCGACGCTGTCGGCCAGGATCATCTCGCGCATCGGCCCGATCTTGCCCTCGCCGAAGAACATGTGCTCGGTGCGGCAGAGGCCGATGCCCTCGGCGCCGAAGGCGATGGCGGCGTCGGCCTGATCGGGTTGGTCGGCGTTGGCCCGCACGGCCAGCGTGCGCGCCTTGTCGGCCCAGGTCATGAGCTGGGCGTACTGCTGGTAGACCGGCGCCTGCGCCGGCGGCAGGGTCTTGTCGATGAGCACGCGCACGACTTCGCTCGGCTCGGTGTCGATGTGGCCGCGGAACACCTCGCCGGTGGTGCCGTCGATCGACAGCTCGGCGCCCTCGCCGAGCGCGACGTCGCGGCCGGCGACGCGCATCGTGCGGGTGCGATAGTCGATCTCCAGCGCCTCGCAGCCGGCGACGCACACTTTGCCCATCTGGCGGGCGACCAGCGCCGCGTGGCTGGTCATGCCGCCGCGGGCGGTGAGGATGCCCTGCGCCGCCGCCATCCCGCGGATGTCGTCCGGGGAGGTCTCGATGCGCACCAGGATCACCGCCTCGCCACGCGCGGCGGCGGCCTCGGCGTCGTCGGCGTGGAAGTAGATGCGCCCGGCCGCCGCGCCGGGGCCGGCGTTGAGCCCCTTTGCGAGCAGGCGCTGCTCGCTCACCGCGCGCTGCTTGTCGGCCGTCCGGAACGTCGGCCGTAGGAGCTGGTTGAGCTGCTCGGGCTCGACGCGCAGCAGCGCGTCGGTCGGCGCGATCATCTTCTCGCGCACCATGTCGACGGCGATGCGGATCGCCGCCGAGCCGGTGCGCTTCCCGACCCGGCACTGCAGCATGTACAGGGTGCCCTGCTGAATGGTGAACTCGATGTCCATCACGTCGCGGTAGTGGCGCTCGAGCGTGCGGCGGATGGCGAGGAGCTGGCGATACACGGCGGGATTCTCGCGCTCCAGGTCGCGAATCGGCAGCGGGGTGCGCGTGCCGGCGACCACGTCTTCCCCCTGGGCGTTCATCAGGAACTCGCCGTAGAAGACGTTGGCGCCGGTGGCGGGGTCGCGCGTGAACGCCACCCCGGTGCCCGAGTCGTCGCCCATGTTGCCGAACACCATGGCCTGCACGTTGACCGCGGTGCCCCACGACTCCGGAATGCCGTTCATCTTGCGATAGGCGATGGCGCGGTCGTTGTTCCACGAGCCGAACACCGCGCCGATGGCGCCCCACAGTTGATCCTGCGGATCCTCCGGGAACTGCACGCCGCGGCGCGCGCGAATGGCGGCCTTGAACTCGGCGACCAGCTCGCGCAGGTCGTCGGCGGTGAGCTCGGTGTCGAGCTTGACGCCGCGCGCGTGCTTCTTGCGCTCGAGCAGCTCCTCGAAGGGATCGATCTCGTCCTTGGACTCCGGCTTCAGTCCGAGCACGACGTCGCCGTACATCTGCACGAAGCGACGGTAGGAGTCGTAGGCGAAGCGCGCGTTGCCGGTCAGCGCGATCAGCGCCTGCACGGTGGTGTCGTTGAGCCCGAGGTTGAGGATGGTGTCCATCATGCCGGGCATCGACGCGCGCGCCCCGGAGCGCACCGACACCAGCAGCGGATTGGCGGCGTCGCCGAAGCGTTTGCCGACCAGCTTCTCGATCTGGTTCAGCGCGCGCGCGGCGTCGGCCTGCAGCCCCGGCGGATAACTCCTGCCGTGCGCGTAAAAGTATGTGCAGACTTCGGTCGAGATGGTGAAACCTGGGGGAACCGGCAAACCCAGATCGGCCATCTCGGCGAGGTTGGCCCCCTTGCCGCCCAGGAGGTCCTTCATCGCGGCGTTGCCGTCGGCGGCGCCGCCGCCGAATGCGTACACCAGTTTGCGCTTTTGGCGCGCGGCCGACGCGGTCTTACGGGCGGCGGGGCGGCGCGCCGGGCGCACCGTCTTGCGGCTGGTTCGTCCTCCCATCGCGCTATCGACCTCCGTTCCGAACGCTATTCCGGGGGGCGGCGCGCTGTCGCCGCCGGGGGGGTGGGGCCGTCGCGATCACGCCGGCGACGGCGCGCCGCCCTCCAATATCTCGAGGCATCACCTGGTCCACGGCGCGGCCAGGCGCTGCATCAGCTCGCTCACCAGCCGATCGATGGCAATGCGGATCTGCTGCATGCTGTCGCGATCGCGCAACGTCACCGTGTCGTCGGTCATGGTCTGATGGTCGATGGTGATCCCGTACGGTGTGCCGACCTCGTCCTGGCGGCGATAGCGCCGGCCGATCGCGCCGGCCTGATCGTAGTCGACCGAAAAATGCGGGCGGAGCAGATCGTAGACCGCGTGCGCCTTCTCCGGCTGGCCGTCCTTGCGCAGCAGCGGGAACACGGCGGCTTTGACCGGGGCCAGCGCCGGGTGCAGGCGGAGCACCGTGCGCGCTTCGCCGTCGGCGATGTCCTCGTCGTAGGCGTCGACCAGGAACGCCAGCGTGGCGCGGACGGCGCCGGCCGCCGGCTCGATCACGTACGGGGTGTAGTGCTCCTTCGTTTCCTCGTCGAAATAGGTGAGATCCTTGCCGCTGTACTCGCTGTGCCGGCGCAGGTCGAAATCGGTGCGGTTGGCGATGCCTTCGAGCTCGGACCAGCCGATCGGAAAGTTGTACTCGACGTCGGCGCAGCCCTTGGCGTAGTGGGCGAGCTCGTCGGACCCGTGCGGGCGCAGGCGCAGGTTGTCGCGCCGAATGCCGTAGCGCACGTACCAGTCGAGGCGCGCCGCCGTCCAGTAGTCGAACCAGCGGTCGTCGTCGCCCGGCTTGACGAAGAACTCCATCTCCATCTGCTCGAACTCGCGCGTGCGGAAGAGGAAATTGCCCGGCGTGATCTCGTTGCGGAACGATTTGCCGATCTGGGCGATGCCGAAGGGGATCTTCAGGCGAGCTGAGGTCTGCACGTTCTTGAAGTTCACGAAGATGCCCTGCGCCGTTTCCGGGCGCATGTAGACGACGCTGGCGGTGTCCTCGACCGGCCCCATGAAGGTCTTGAACATCAGATTGAACTGGCGCGCCTCGGTGAGGTCGCACTTCTCGAACTGTCCCGGCGCCTTGCTCGGCTTGAGCGGACACTGTGACGCGGCGACGTGGTCGGCGCGGAAACGCGCCTTGCACGCCCGGCAATCGACCAGCGGGTCGGAGAACCCGGCCAGATGCCCCGACGCCTCCCAGACGCGCGGGTGCATGAGGATCGAGCAGTCGATGCCGACGATGTCGTCGCGCGCCTGGACCATGTCGCGCCACCACGCATTCTTGACGTTGCGCTTGAGCTCGATGCCGATCGGGCCATAGTCCCAGCAGCTCGACAGGCCGCCGTAGATCTCGCTCGACTGGAAGGTGAACCCACGCCGCTTGGCGAGGTTCACGATCTTCTCCATGGTGACCTGGGACATTGGATGAAGGGATCGACCTAGCACGCGTCTACCGGAAAGCAAATTGAGCGGTAGCGTCGTGGAAAAGGGCGACGCATGCGTCGCCCCTACGATACGCGGGCAGGCGTAGGGGCGACGCATGCGTCGCCCAAAAGATGTCGGCGTAGGGACGACGGGTGCGTCGCCCGGCCACCGGTTCACGGCGCGAGGAGCTGGTCGATCAACTTCACCGATTTGAGCGGGCGGGTCAGATGGAGGGCGAGCAGGCGGCCGGTGAGCTGCGATGCTTCCTGGGCGAGCGTCCCGAACCCGCGGTCGCGACAGGCGACGAGCGGGAGCTGTTTGAGCTCGGCGAGGCGCGGCAGCACCGCCGCTTCGATCGCTACCGAGCCGTCGTCCTCCCGCCGACATTGCGCACAGGCCAGGACGCCGTGGCTGGTGCTCAGATGCGCTCGCTCCTCGCTCAGCCAGGTGCGCTCGCACCGCGTGCATCGATCGAGCTGTGGCTCGAAGCCGGCATGGGTGAGGAGCTGGAGCTCGAACCCGCGCAGGAAGGCCGACGTGGCGGGGCCGCGTTCGAGCTCGCTGAGACCCTCATCGAGCAGTCCGAACAGCTCGCGCACGGGGTCCTCCTCGGGCGTCAGCTGATCGGCCAGCTCGACCAGATAGCTGGCATAGGCGAAGCGGGTCGGATCGCTGAACGCCGCGGTCGACCCGAGCAGCTCGCAGCTCTCCAGGAACGCCAGGTCGGCGGACGGCTTGCGGCGAAAATACACCCGGACCCGGGCCAGGGGCTCGAGTGAGTTGGCGAAGCGCCGACGCGAGTTCTTGGCGCCCTTGGCGATCCCGGTGAGCTTGCCGAAATCCTCGGTCAGCAACGTGGCGATCTTGTCGCTCTCTCCATAGGCGCGCCACCGCAAGACGATGGCCCGACTGCTGTGCGACTGCGGCACGTCTGCGAACAAACCACCCCGGCAATTCCTTGACAAGGCATCGTTTGCCCCTAACTTGCCGGTGCCCAAACGGGGGTATCTGTCCCCGTCGGGTTCATTGAATAAGGTGCATCCAGCAATGCCAGCTGCCGACGATCCCAAGAACCCGAATCCTGAGACTTCCCGGTCCGGCCAACCGAGCGCCGATCGCCCGGACAATGGTCCCGAGGAAACCGTCGAGCGGCTGACCAAGGAGCTGGCCGAGAAGACCGCCGAGGCCGCGCGCAACTGGGAGCTCTATTTGCGCGAGCGGGCGGAGACGGAGAACTTCAAAAAGCGCATGCAGCGCGAGAAGGGCGAAGCGTTGCGTTTCGCGGTCGAGCCGCTGGTGCGCGACCTCATTCCGGTCCTCGACAACCTGGAGCGCGCCGTCGACCACGCCGCTTCGGGCGGCAACGGCCAACCACTGCTGGAAGGCGTCCGCCTCGTCTTGAAGAACGCCCTCGATGTCCTCGAGCGCCACGGGGTGGCGCGGATCGAGGCCGCGGGTGGGCCCTTCGACCCCAGTCGCCACGAGGCCATGGTCCAGATCCCCGATGCGAGCCGCGCCCCCAATCAGGTCGTCGAGCAGTTCGCTCCAGGCTACACCCTGCACGACCGCCTGCTGCGTGCCGCCAAGGTCGGTGTTTCGACTAAACCAGCGGTTGAAGACGAGCAGAACGATGATTAACTCGCGATTGCGGCTGGAAATCCGAGCGCGACTCGGGCGCCGCCGCGAAGGAGACCAGTTCTCATGGCAAAAGTAATCGGAATCGACCTCGGTACGACCAATTCGTGTGTCGCGATCATGGAAGGCGGCGAGGCCGCCGTGGTGGCGAACTCCGAGGGGAGCCGCACCACCCCGTCGGTGGTCGCATTTCCCGAATCGGGCGAGCGCCTGGTCGGGCAGATCGCCCGGCGCCAGGCCATCACCAACCCGGAAAACACCGTTTTCGCCGTCAAGCGTCTGATCGGCCGCCGCTTCGATGATCCGGAAGTGCAGAAGGCGATGAAGATCTCCCCGTACCACATCATCAAGGGTGAGAACGGCGACGCGTGGGTCGAATGCCGCGGCAAGAAATACAGTCCCCAGGAGATCTCGGCGATCGTCCTGCAGAAAATGAAGCAGACCGCGGAAGACTACCTGGGTGAGAAGGTCACCGAGGCGGTCATCACCGTCCCGGCCTACTTCAACGACAGCCAGCGCCAGGCCACCAAGGATGCCGGTCGCATCGCCGGCCTCAACGTCCAGCGCATCATCAACGAGCCGACCGCGGCGTCGCTGGCCTACGGTCTCGACAAGAAGAAGGACGAGAAGATCGCCGTCTTCGACCTCGGGGGCGGCACGTTCGACGTGTCGATTCTCGAGCTCGGCGAGGGCGTGTTCGAGGTGAAGGCGACCAACGGCGACACCTTCCTCGGCGGCGAGGACTTCGACCAGCAGGTCATCGACTACCTGGCGGACGAGTTCCGCAAGGACCAGGGCATCGACCTGCGCAAGGACCGCATGGCGCTGCAGCGGCTGAAGGAAGCCGCCGAGCGCGCCAAGATGGAGCTGTCGACGGCGAGCGAGACCGACATCAACCTGCCGTTCATCACCGCCGACCAGAGCGGGCCGAAGCACCTGACGATGAAGCTCACCCGCGCCAAGCTGGAGGCGCTCTGCGGCGAGCTGCTGGACCGGCTGGACACCCCCTGCGTGACCGCGCTGAAGGACGCGGGCATGAGCGCCCGCGACATCGACGAGGTCATTCTGGTCGGTGGGATGACCCGCATGCCAGCCGTTCAGGCGCGGGTGAAGAAGCTCTTCGGCAAGGAGCCCCACAAGGGCGTCAACCCCGACGAGGTGGTGGCCGTCGGCGCCGCCATCCAGGCGGGCGTGCTGAAGGGCGAGGTGAAGGACGTCCTGCTGCTCGACGTCACGCCGCTCTCCCTCGGCATCGAGACCCTCGGCGGCGTGTTCACCAAGCTGATCGAGAAGAACACCACGATTCCCACCAAGAAGAGCCAGGTGTTCTCGACCGCGGCGGACAATCAGCAGGCCGTGACCATCCGCGTCTTCCAGGGCGAGCGCGAGATGGCGGCCAACAACAAGCTGCTCGGCCAGTTCGATCTCGTCGGCATTCCGCCGGCGCCGCGCGGGATGCCGCAGGTCGAGGTGTCGTTCGACATCGACGCCAACGGCATCGTGCACGTCAACGCCAAGGACCTGGGTACGGGCAAGGAACAGTCGATCCGCATCACGGCGTCGAGCGGCCTCTCGGAGGCCGAGATCAAGCAGATGATCAAGGACGCCGAGCTGCACGCGGCCGAGGACCACTCGCGGCGCGAGGCGGTCGAGGCGCACAATCAACTCGACAGCTTGATCTACCAGACCGAGAAGAACCTCGGCGAGCACGGCGGCGAGGTCGACGCCGCGGTCAAGTCGAGCATCGAGGAGGCGCTCACGGAGGCCAAGGCGGTGCTCGAGAGCGGCGACGCGGAGAAGCTCAAGGCGGCGGCGGAGCGGCTGACCACGGCCCAGCACAAGCTGGCCGAGGCCATGTACGCCAAGGCGTCGCAGGCGAAAGGCGACGCCGGTGCCAGCGGCGACGGCGGCCCCCGCGGCGGCGACGGCCCGACGGGTGGCAAACCGGGCGGCCGTGACGACGTGGTCGACGCCGACTTCGAGGAGGTCAAGGAGTAGGCGGTTCGGTCCCTCGATGTGATCTGACCCACGAAAGCCCTCCCTCGACTGCGAGGGGGGGCTTTCTGTATTCTCGCCCCGGAGTTTGTGTGGCGGCTAAGCGCGATTACTACGAGGTGCTCGGTGTCGGGAGAGATGCCAGCCCCGACGACATCAAGAAGTCCTACCGCAAGATCGCCTTGAAGTGTCATCCGGATCGCAATCCCGGTGACAAGCAGGCCGAGGAAAGGTTCAAGGAAGCCTCCGAGGCCTACCAGGTCCTCAGCGACGCCGAGCGCCGCGCCCAGTACGACCGCTTCGGCCACGCCGCCTTCGAGCAGGGCGCCGGCTTCGGCGGGTTCGACTTCGCCGCCGCGGGCTTCGAGGACATCTTCGGCGACATCTTCGGCGACTTCTTCGGCGGGCAGCGGCGCGGCCGTACGCGGTCCCGCCGCGGCGAGGATCTGCGCTACGATCTGCAGATCAGCTTCGAGGAGGCGGTCTTCGGCAGCGAGAAGACCGTTCGCATACCGCGCCTCTCGACCTGCGGCGACTGCAAGGGATCCGGCTCGAAGAACGGCGCCCCGCGCGAGACCTGCAGCGCCTGTCGCGGGAGCGGTCAGCTGCGCTTTCAACAAGGACTGTTCAGCATCGCCAAAACCTGCGGTCAGTGTCAGGGACAGGGCAGCGTCCTGCGCGATCCGTGTCGGAAATGCGGCGGGGCCGGTGCCGTGGAGACGCAGCACTCGCTCAGCGTGCGCATACCGGCCGGGGTCGACACCAACTCCCGCCTGAAGCTGCGCGGCGAGGGGGAAACGGGGGCGAACGGGGGCCCGGCGGGCGACCTGTACGTCGTGCTGCACGTCAGCGAGCACCCGCTCTTCACCCGCGAAGGGAACCACATCATCTGCGACGTGCCGATCGGGTTCACCCAAGCGGCGCTCGGCGCCGAGATCGACGTGCCGACCCCGCACGGCAAGGTCAAGATGAAGATTCCCGCCGGCACGCAGTCGGGCAACGTCTTTCGCATCAAGGGCAAGGGCGTGCCCGATGTGCGGGGCTACGGCCAAGGCGATGCGTTGGTCCGGGTGCTGGTCGAGACGCCGAGAAAGCTCACGGCCAAGCAGCGCGAGCTGCTCGAGGAGTTTGCGCGCCTGAGCGGAGAAGAGGTACACCCGATCGCGAAGGGGTTCCTGGACAAGGTCAAGGAGATGTTCGGTTAGCGCGGGCTAGCCGAGCGCGTGGGCTGACGGTTATGAGCGCTCGCGGGCAGGTGATCGCGGTCGGCGTCATGCTCCTGGCGGCGCTTGCAGGAGTCGGCTGCAGCCGGCGCTCGGTGCCGCTCGAGGACGCCCCCCTGGCGTTCCGGCAGGCCGAGGACAACTTCCGCCTGGGCAACTACGAAAAGGCGGTGCGCGGCTACCAGGTCTTTCTCGACAGCGAGTCGAGCGACGAGTACGAGGAGCTGGTTCCGCGCGCGTACTACCGCATGGCGGTGGCCGAGTACCGGCGCGGGCGGTACACCGAATGCCTCGGCGTGCTCGATCGCATGGAGCGCCAGCTCCCCGACGAGCAGTGGCCACAGGTGTATTCGCTGCGCGGCGATGCGGAGCTGGCGCGCGGCAACCCGATCAGCGCGTTGCACTGGTGGGAAGAGGGGTGGGAGATCGCCGACGGCCAGGAGAAGCGCGAGGCGCGCCAGCACATCGCGGACGCGCTCGACCACATGGACGCGAGCGCGCTGGCGCGGGCCCGCACCGTGCTGACCGCCGAGGAACTGCGCGCCATGGTCGACGCGCGGCTCAAATCACCGGGTGCACCGGCCAAGAGCCGGGCCGACACCGTGCCACCGCCGGTGCCGCCCAAGGCCGCGCCCAGCGAGGTGCCGAGCTCGGAGCTCGGCGAAGAGCGCGGCGGACCGCCCCCGCGCATCGGCGTGCTGCTGCCGCTGAGCGGGCAGTACGCGACCTACGGGCAGCGCTCGCTCAACGGGATCAAGTTGGCCTTCGGCTCGGCCGCCGACGGGCTGGTGGTCAAGGACGACCGCGGCGAGCCGCAGGTCGGCCGCGGCGCCCTCGATGAGCTGCTCAACGATCCCGGTGTCGCCGCCGTGATCGGTCCCCTGCGCGGCAAGGTGGCGGAGGCCGTGGCGCCGCGCGCCGAGCGTGCGGGCATGCCGATGGTCGTGCTGTCGCAGCAGGAAGGCCTGGGAGGTCGCTGGGTGATCCAGCCCGCCATGACGGCCGATCGGCAGGCCAGCGAGCTGGCAGAATACGCCATGAACACCGCCGGGATGCGCAAGTTCGGCATTCTCTATCCGAACGATCAGTACGGGATCGCGCTCTCGCAGGCATTCCGCCGCCAGGTGGAACAGCGCGGCGGGCAGGTGGTCGGCGCGGTGACCTACGATCCGAACCAGAAGGAGTTCTCGGTCGAGCTGCTGAGTCTCGACAAGTGGATCAACGGCGACGGCCTGCAGGCGGTGTTCATTCCGGACTTCGCCCAGACCGCCATCCCGCTCGCCACCCAGCTCCGGCAAGCGCACCCCGAGGTGGCACTGCTCGGCAGCAACGGCTGGAACGACCCGGCGCGCTTGGGTCCGGCGGCGGACAAGCTCGACGGCGCGGTGTTCGTCGACGGGTTCTTTGCCAGCAGCCAGCGGCGCGCGACCCAGGACTTCGTCGCTGCCTATCGGACCGCCTACGGCTCGACGCCGGACATCCTCGAGGCGCAGGCGTACGACGCCGCCAAGCTGGTCGTGGCGGCCACCCAGGGCGGCGCCCGCAGCCGCGCGCAGATCAACGCCGCGTTGCGCTCGCCGCACACCATCGAAGGCGCCGCCGGGCAAGTGGCCGTCGGCCCCACCGGGATTCAGCGTCAGCTCTTCCTGCTGCGCATTGCCACCGGGACGATCAGCGAGATCGCCCCCAGCCGCCCGGCGCCCCCGCCCCTCCCGCCACCCCTGCCGATGGCGGGGCGGGTGCCGGCCAGCTGGTAGTGGCACGAGCTGCGGGGTTTACACTGAGCAGAGGGTTCAGAGTCGACAGTTGAGAGCTCAGAGACCGGAAAGCACATCCGCGCCGGAACACGGTCGACGGACACTCAACTCTGAGCTCTCAACTCTGAGCTCTCAACTCTCAACTCTGAACTCTCGACTGTACCCCCCATGTCCCGACCGCGCAGCATCGCCGACGTAGGCGAGTTCGGCCTTCTCGCACAGCTCCTGCCGACGCTCGCCTCCGGGCGCGGCGTGACGCTCGGCCCGGGCGACGACTGCGCGGTGGTCGAGACGCGATCCGGACGTCTGCTGCTCACCATCGATGCGCTGGTCGAAGGCGTGCACTTCCGCCGCGGCTGGCTCACCCCGCAGCAGCTCGGCCGCAAGGCCTTTCTCGTCAACGCCAGCGACATCGCGGCCATGGGCGGTGCACCGCGCTGGTGCGCAATCAACCTCACGGCGCCGCCGCATGCGCCGGCGGCGGACCTCGCCGCGATCAGTCGCGGCGTGGCGGCCGCGGCGCAGGAACACGGCGCGGTCCTGGTCGGCGGGAATCTCGCGCGCGCCCGCCAGATCTCGGTCGCCCTGGCGCTGCTCGGCGACGCCCCGCCGCGCCCGGTCACCCGCCGCGGCGCGAAGGCGGGCGACCTGCTCTTCGTCACCGGACATCTCGGGGAAGCGGCGCTCGGCCTGCGCGAGCTGCGCCGCGATCCGGCCGCGCGCGGCGCCGCCGTCCGGCGCTTCCGCGAGCCACCCGTGCGGCTGCGCGCCGGCGCGCTGCTGGCGCGCAGCCGGCTGGCGAGCGCGCTCATCGATGTCAGCGACGGGTTGGTCCAGGACCTCGGTCACCTCTGCGCCGCCAGCCGCGTCGGGGCGCGTCTCTTCATCGACCACATCCCGATGCCGCCGCCGGTGCGGAGAGCCGGCGTCCGTCTTGCGCTCACCGGGGGCGAGGACTACGAGTTGCTCTGTGCAGTGCCGGCCCGCCACCGCCGCCGCGTCGAGCGTCTCGCGGCGCGATTCGGCTGCGCGTTCACCCGGATCGGCGAGTGCGTGCCGGCTCGCGGCGGCGTGCGCGTGGTGGACGCCGAGGGGCGCGCCGTGCCGCTGAACCACCCCGGGCACGACCACTTCGCGCGCCGGCGGCGCGCATGACGCCCGAGCGGCTGCGCGAGATTCTCGAACAGGTCGCGCGCGGGACGCTCGACCCCGCGGCGGCGTTCGAGGCGGTCAAGCGACCTGCCTTCGGGGATCTCGGATTCGCCAAGGTCGATCATCACCGCGCGCTGCGCAGCGGCTTCCCCGAAGTGATTCTCGGCACCGGCAAGACGGCCGAGCAGATCATCGCCATCGCCCGCCGCGTGCGCGATGCCAGCGGCAGCGTGCTGATCACCCGGCTGGCGGC
>Ga0187893_10011202_pt1 | contig 13096 bp, 13 predicted proteins | sample MA1701074metaG_FD_139574 | JGI IMG/M metagenome (GOLD analysis project Ga0187893, IMG submission 139574) | White microbial mat communities from a basaltic lava cave in the Kipuka Kanohina Cave System on the Island of Hawaii, USA - MA170107-4 metaG ...
AAGTGTGCGACGCAACAAAAGCTTAATATTTATTCCCGCCGTGGTACGTGTCTCACGTACCACACATCCGCTTCGATAAAGTTGCATTATATTCCAACCGTACAAGTGTGCGACGCAACAAAAGCTTAATACTTATTCTGCAGCTTAGTTCAAAAAAATTCTAACACACTTTTCCTTTTGTATCTTTCTCCACCAATTCAGTAAATGTATCGCTCTTGTCTTCTTCGGGCCTGTCTTTGCAGGGGAAATCTTTTTCAATGACGATGTCGAGCACTTCATCTTCATCAAGATTGATAAGACGATAAATACCCACTTCATCTGTATCGAGCCATTGATTGGCTTTAATGAGTGGAATATGTATAGTTATCTTATTATCCGAAAGAGCAGGTGTTATTTCGGGAATATCCGCGATACGCAATTCATAAGTAAGCACAGCATTTGGAAACGCAATTTCTTCTTTTACAAAACCATGCTGTTTCAAATGCTGCAATTCAGATTTACGTATGCGGAAGCGAACGGAATTATTTTCAAAACGCAATTTCATTACTACTAATTTATGCTAAGTTACGACTGAATAATTCTTTCTGTACCGCAATAAATATTGTAGCTGTTATTTTTCAAAAAACCAACTACAGTCATACTGTTATCTGCTGCAAGTTCTAATGCCAAACTTGATGGCGCCCCAATGGCGCAGGCTATTGAAATGCCCGCCATTAAAGACTTCTGCACCAGTTCATACCCCAGCCTTCCACTAAATAAAACAAGATAATCTTTAAGTGGCAATAAATTTTTTTTGAGCATAGCGCCAACTAATTTATCCATTGCATTATGCCTGCCCACATCTTCACTGATATGCATCAACTTGCCTTGTTCCCCCCCACCGGGTCCCGAAAGCTTTCGGGAAGAGGGGGCTATCAGGGCAACTGCATGTGCACCACCTGTTTGTGTAAACAGATTTTGTGACTGATGCAATAAACCGGGAAGTGTATATAACAAGCCTGACCGCACCTGCATTGAATTACTCAGTGGCGCAAACACCTGCTGCTGCACAATATCAGCACTCGTTTTTCCGCAAAAACCACAGGATGCCGATGAAAGAAAATTTCTTTTTTTATCTTCTATATTAAATACAACATTTCCTGCAAGCTCTGCCAATATCATGTTTTCCTGTAAGGTTGTATCATCAGGGTTGCCGATGTATTTGATGGATAAAATATCTGCAGTATGCTGAATAAAACCTTCGCAAAATAAAAAACCGGCAACCATATTAAAATCATCACCGGGTGTACGCATTGTTACGGATAGTGTTTCTTTTTTGCGGTTGCTTGCAACGCCGTAAGCTATAACGATCTGCAAAGGAGATTCTTCAACAATGCAGTCTTCTTTTAAAGCAATGCTGTCCTTTTCAATTTTTTGTATGGAGATATTTTTTGTGCCTTTCATTTTGCAGACCTTTTGTTTGCTTTTTCTCCAAAGTGAGATGGTGCGATGCATACTTTATATTGCCCCGCTCTTTAGAGCGGGGTCAACAGATAAAACAAAAATGGGCTTTAGCCCAACTGTATTCTTTATTTGGCTAAAGCCAAAAAATTTATTCTATTCATTCCACGCCCTGAAGGGCGTGGCAATACAAAGAATCATCACGCAGAGACGCAAAGTCAAAAATTTTTGTAATTCATCCCGGCGTCCTCTGCGCCTCTCCGGTAAAACTTACAACCATTTGCCCAAACTTCTTAAACTCTCTGCATTATGCACCGGTGCAAATACATTTATAAATGGCAATGCGGCTTTCATACCGGCAACATGCGGTTTATAATCTGTATAACCGGCCAATGGGTTTAACCAGATTACTTTTTTACTCCTGTTATGAATAACTTCCATACTTTGCTGCAGCAGGTCAATATCGCCTGTATCCCAGCCATCACTCATTATTACAATGATTGTTTTCTTATCAAGAAATTTCAGCACATGATCTTTTACAAAAGCGTGCAGGCTTTTACCAATTCGCGTACCGCCGCTCCAGCCTTCGTTCTGCGCACTTAATAAACGCATGGCTGCATGAAAATCGTTTTGCTTTAGCAATTGTGTAATATGCTGTAATGAAGTACTGAACGCAAATGTTTCTACGCGTTTATACACCTGCTGAAAAGCATACATGAACTGCAACAGGAATGCAGCATACAATTCCATTGAGCGGCTTACATCGCAGATCACCACAAGTTTGGTGCGGTTTTGTTTGGGTTTGCGAAAGGCAAGTTCAAGCAACTCCCCTCCCCTTCGCAGGTTTTTTCTAAGCGTTCTTCTGAGGTCTGGAAGATTAATGCGATTATCTTTTTCATAACGCCGGTTGATATGTGCAGCTAACCTTTTTGAAAGTGCTCTGATATTACGCATCAGCTCTTCCACCTCATCATCGGGAACATCTGCAAAATTTTTCTGCGAAAGGCTTTCATACAAACTGTAAGAAGCAACTTCTTCAATCTCATCACTTTTTTTACCATTCAGCCATGCTTTTAAAGATTTGAATGAAGCATCTTTTACAACAGGCTTTGCTGCTGGTTGTTGCTCTTGCTTTAATTTCGCGTCACCCGCATCTGCGATTTCTTTCCAGTATTGATTAAACAAAGCATCAAATTCATTCAACTGTTGTTTACTTCTGCAGCAAACAGCTTTTAATGCTGTCCTGAAAATATTTTTATCATGATAATCTATAAACTGCAGTGCGGTTAATGCAGTTGTTTCTTCCTCAACGCTCAATACAAAACTTTTGTTCGCAAGAAACGGCAGAACTGAACAATATTTGCAGATAAAGATGTTTGGCGAAAAATCATGCCCGGTCAATTTTTGGAATGACACCTGTTTTTTCCATCAATTCGCTCAAAGACATTTGCACCTGTCTTGTATCTCTCCAGTCTTTCAGCACCACGCCCAGTGTTTGCTCAATAATTTCTTTATTTAAATAATCTATGTGCAGGGCAGATAAGGCAGCCGCCCAATCCAGTGTTTCTGCAATACCCGGTGTTTTCTCTAATTTCATAACACGCAGTTCCTGCATAAATTTTGTGATCTGTGTGGCAAGTTTTGTATCTGCGCCATTCACTTTGTTCTTTACGATCAGGTATTCCTTTTCAAAGTCAGGATAATCAATATAGAGATATAAGCATCTTCTGCGCAATGCTTCACTTAATTCTCTTGTGCGGTTGCCCGTTAAAATTACCTGCGGAATATTTATTGCTTTAATCGTTCCTATCTCTGGTATGGTTATCTGCCAGTCGCTTAATACTTCCAGTAAAAAACTTTCAAACTCTTCATCGCTCCTGTCAATCTCATCTATCAAAAGTACAGGTCTTTTATCCTGTGTAATGGCCTGCAGCAACGGACGTTTCATTAAGAATGCATCACCAAAAATGGTTTGCTCTTTTTCGTCAATACTTTGTGCAGTATGCTCCGTCATTTTCAAATGCAGCAACTGCCGCTGATAGTTCCATTCATACAACGCATGTGTTGCATCAAGCCCTTCATAACATTGCAGGCGAATTAAATCAGTTTGCAAAGCCTTTGCCATTACTTTGGCGATCTCTGTTTTACCAACACCCGCAGGGCCTTCTATCAATAATGGTTTATTTAACTTCAGTGAAAGAAATACAGACATGGCAACAGATTCATCTGTTATATATCCCTGCTGCAACAGCATTTGTTTAATATCGTTCAGTTGAATCATTGTGGTGAATGGTCAATGGTGAATGGTGAATATTTTTTGTGACCGGCTTTTGTATTTCACAGGATCTTCGTTGTGTCACTCACTTGTACGTTCTGATCGTTGACCGTCATTGCGAGCCATGATGGATAGCCTTGTGTATTGGCATCATGGCGTGGCAATCTGTACAGGTAAAGCGATAATATTTCAAAAGATAGCCACGTCGCACTGCCCACAAATCTTCGCTTCGCTCCTCGCTATGACGAATCATATTCAACAGTACAAGAGTGCGACGCAAGAGACGATGCCATGAAAAACTTATGCCCGGTTCATAAAATTTCTTCATCCTCCAATCGTTGCCATGCTTTCATGCACCGGTCCTTTTTCTTTTCGCAAACGTTCTGCTTCAAAGCCATCCTTTGCACGATGGTCTATTGCATATAATAATTGTTTTGCAATTTCAGCATCACTCAAACCATTGCGCATAAGGTCTTTTATGTTCAGCACACCACCATCATACAAACATGTATTGAGCATGCCCTGCGGAGTTAAACGGATGCGGCTGCAGGTGCCGCAGAATGTGCGTGAATAAGCCGCGATGATTCCAACATTACCAAGATGATTTGGAATATGATAGTTGTATGAAGTGGAATGCGGCGGATCAATAAGTTTTTGAATATCGGGAAACTTTTCCTGTATCTTTCTTAAGATGCGCATGTAATGCCAGTGCAGATGTGAGTAATGATTGCCTTCGCCGTTAAATGGCATCTCTTCTATAAAACGCACACTCACGGGAAGATTTTTGGTAAGTTCCACAAGCGGAATAATGTCATCAATATTTTTTCCATCCATTACCACCGCATTGATCTTAACATCAATTTCATGTTTGAGTAATTGCTCCAGGGTTTCAAGTACTGCCGGTAATTCATCCCTTCTTGTAATGGAAAAAAAACGGTTTCGGTCGAGTGTATCTATGCTTAGGTTTACAGACTTTACGCCAATCTTTTTTAGCTGCGGAACGTATGGTGCCGTTAATACACCATTTGTTGTTAAAGTAAGGTGCTGTAATCCATTCAGCGCGGAAAGCGATGTAAGCAACTGCATAATATCTTTTCTTACAAATGGCTCGCCACCTGTTATGCGTATCTTCTCTACTCCCATACTCACCAATAAAGAACAGATGCGCAACATTTCTTCATAACTCATCAGCTCTTTGCGTGAAAGCCATTCCAGGCCATGTTCGGGCATGCAATAAAAGCAGCGCAGGTTGCACCTGTCTGTTACAGCAAGCCGTACATAATTTATTTTTCTTCCATGGTTATCTGTAAGCACCGGTTACTTTTTTTAGTTGCCATAAATAGTTCCTTCTCTCAACCGCAGGTTATTTCCATTTCTTCCTGCAAACACGCTGCGTATTTCTGCGCAAATGGATAATGCAATTTCTTCAGGGGTTGCAGCGCCGATATCCAAACCTGCCGGAGCAAAGATACGCTGCATATCTGCTTCGCTGATACTATTGCCCTCATTTGTCAACGCACCGAACATTTTCTGACTGCGTTTACGCGGACCAAGCAATCCAATATACCTTGTATTTGCTGCAAGCATTTGCAACAGGTTGTTAAAATCGGTTTTATAGTCATGCGCCATCAGCACTACAGCAGTATATGCATCAACCGGAGGTTTCTCTTCCCCTTTATTATGCAATACACATGTTGCAGCAGTAAACAAGGATTTATCCGCTTTATGCACATTGGTTACAACTGTTACATCCCATCCTATTTCTCTTGCAATCCTTACCAGGGGGTAAATATCATAACCACCTCCATACAGAACAAGATGCGTTACGGGCAACAATATTTCAATAAAAAGTTTTATGCCGGCCTGTTCATACATAACTGTTGAAGACGATTGTTTCTTTATGCAATGATGTATATCATAAAGCACTGCCGATGATAAAGCCGGTAAAGGAAAGACCTGTACAAATTTTTCATCGGTTTCATACAAAACCGTTTTACCTAACAGATCCTGTTCATCAGAAGAAGTAATTGTAACAATCACTCCTGGTTCCCGGGTGTTTGTAAGTGTTGATAATAATTCAACAGGATTGGATAATTCATTTTTATGTAAAGGTGTAAACAACACATCTATAATACCATTACAACCAAGGCCCACACCAATCTGTGCGCCATCATCCTGCGTGGTATCGTAAGTTATAATGGAAGGTTTATCCTGTACAATTGCTTTTTGCGCCCGGCGAAGTGCATCACCTTCCAGGCAGCCGCCACTGATACCACCGAGATAATTACCATTATCCAAAACCAGCATTCTTGCACCGGAGCGCCTGTAAGAAGAACCCTCTACCCTTGCAACTGTTGCCAGCGCGGCTTTGGTTTCAGTAAAATCAATGCTCCTGTACGCGTTTATTATTGCTTTTATTTCTTTCATATTCAGCCTGCTTCAATCATTCAAAAACTAAATTTACCAATAGTTGGTGTAAAACGGATGCTCATATAAAGCCAGTAAGGAAATGTTTTTGTATCACCGGATTTTTTAATAATTACCGCAGATTCTGTAACCGCGGCCCAGCAAAATCCACTTTCTATTTCTGTAAAGCTATTTGCTTTATAATTTATCCGCCAGTCATTTTCAAAGCCCAGGTATTTCTTAATTGCAGTTCCGTTTAAAAGAAAATTATTCTGCGAAAAAAATAAATGGTTTTCACAACGCAATGTCGTTTTTTTTTTCTGGTACTGCAGGAATAAATAAGGATTTACCAAACCTGCATTGTTTACATCTGCCGGAAAAGTTGTAAAGAAATCCATATTACCCATAAACCTGTGCGCCACACCATATAATGGCACAAAGTTATTATCTTTTGTTACCGGCTTATTACCATCATGACCGCTCAAATATTCCACACCCAGTCTTGTAGTAAAAGTTTTAGATGTATATTTTATTTCGGGCTGTAAATAATATGCAGCAAGCTTTCTGCCCGATGAATCCCTTCCATATTGATAATAACCACTGAAAGCAGCATACCATTTACCTGCCGTGTATTCAACCCTGCCCCCGCTGGTAAAACGCATATAAGTGGTTTTATAATCAGCAGGCAATGAACTTTGAAAGCCATCCGCGCAATTGATTGTAAGAAAATTTACATGTTCGTTTATCTTGTAATTGAGGTAATGTAACAGTAATACTTTGTAGTTAATTAAACCATTTGGCTTATAATTGGTGGTATAATTATTTTCTCCGTACTGGTTATATGCACCCGTAAATTCTGTTACAAAATTTTTCTTATTGTTATAGACCAGCCTAACCGCATCATGGGAATTGCCGGGTAGTCTCCAGTCGTTTTCAGCAAATAATCTTTGGTTATCGTACATAATTCTTTGCCTGCCTATCCGTACGGAGAATTTATTGCCAAGATGAGGTTCTGCATAAATTTCATAAAAGTACAGCGGGTATGTAGTTGTTGAAGTGGGTGCAGGTGTACCCTGGCCTTCCCTGGGGTCCTGCTGCCCCCAAACCCTTGCATCCTGCAGTGATGCATACAGGTCAAATCCTTTTGTTTTGAAATCAATATTTATACGGCTGCGCTGGTTAACAAAAAAAGCAGCACCTGTATCGGCTGTTGGTATAATTCTGTAACCCCGCCTGTATTCTGCCCTTACACGAAAATCTGCAGATACAGTAAGGGTACTTTGCTTTTTCGAAGCAGTATCAGTTTTTGCTTTCCCGTTTTCCTGTGCGTTAACAGCAAAAGAAAAAAATAATGAAAAAGATAAAAATAAAAATTTCACAACCTCTTTAATAGCTGGTCTGAGAAGCATAGTTTGAGTTTGCCTAAACCTATTAATGTTTATAAGAAATGTCTATGAACAATCCTATCAAACTTATAACAGAAGAGATTTACGGTATTGTGCCGGTGTTAGTCCTGTATGCCTTTTAAACATTCTAAGAAAATAATTCAGGTTATTAAAGCCGGAAGCAAAACCAATCTCTGTAATACTGTAATCAGCAGCCTGCAGCATCATCTTTGCAGCCCGTATGCGCTGTTCATTTATATAATCAACCGGCGATACACCAAACTGCTGTTTAAAGCAGCGGAAAAAATGAGGCTCACTCATATACGCTTCCCGGCTGAGTGTTTTAACAGTAATATTTTGCTGAAGATTCTTTTGAATAAAGTCAGTGATATGCTCAAAGCGGTTTTTAGAAGTGGTTTTCCTATAATTACCTAACCGCAAATGTTTCATTTGTGTCTGCATAAAAGTCCAATATGTTTATCCTGCTTCCGGATTAATAAATTTCCAAAACTCCTTTTTCACATGACTTGTTTTGGCTGTAATTTAGGATTTTCCGCTTTACGAAAAATATTGAACAGTGTTTTGAACCAGGCGTCTGTTTTTCAATTAAGCATCGTTGCGTCGCACTCTTGTACTTTGTAATTTCATTGTAACAAAAAAATGACACAGAATCTTTCACTTTTTTAATACCAACGTTGTAGTTTTTTATTACCTTAATAGTGAAATTGCTGCAGCGATTGTAATTGTGCCTGAATCTTTTTATTACTTCTTTTTATATAACGATTGTTTTATGCAGCTAACAGGAAATCATGTCATCAATGCAGCACCTGCGGAAGTGTGGGCCTTATTAATGAATACAGATACATTGGCACGTATTGTACCCGGGGTGCAAAAATTAGAACGGATAGATGATAATTCTTTCAAATCAACACTGGGTGTAAAACTGGGGCCGGTAAGTGCATCGTTCAATGGCAATCTTCAAATGGAAGATATAGCGGAAGAAAAAGGATTTACGCTTAAAGTGCAGCAAAACAGCAAGGTGGGCAATGCCAGTGCTGCCATAAAAATAAACCTTACACCAGTTGCTGAAAAGCAGACAGAGGTTGCATTTGATGGTGATGTAAAATTGTCGGGAATGCTTGCAAGTATGGGTCAGCGCCTGATTGGCGGGGTTGCAAACACATTAAGCAAACAGTTTTTTACAAATATGGAGAAGGAAATTGTCTGAACCGGGATTTTGACCTGATTTTTCTTATTGACGTGATTAGTATTTCTTCAAATCAGTATCATCAGGTTAATAAGACTGAAATCATGGTTCACATAATGTTCCGAACGGTGAACGGATTGCGACGCAAGAGGCGATGCTATGAAAAACAAAAGCTGGTATCAGCCAAAAAAATTAAATAAACCGCTAATTATAACTTTTAAACCATAGATTCATGAGTATCAACATTCATGTAAAAGTAAACGGCGTTTCTTATTGTCACGACGTTGAACCACGATTGCTGCTGGTGCATTACCTGCGTGATACACTGCGCTTAACAGGCACGCATGTAGGCTGCGATACCAGCAGTTGCGGCGCCTGCACCATTCATGTGGATGGCAAAGCCACAAAAAGCTGTACCATGCTTGCCGTACAGGCAGATGGCTGCGGGATCACTACCATTGAGGGCCTGGCACAAAACGGTAACCTGCATCCATTGCAGGAAGGCTTTAAAGAATGTCATGGCCTGCAATGCGGATTCTGCACACCGGGTATGATCATGACCGCCGCCGATCTGCTGCAGCACAATGACCAGCCCACCGAAGAAGAGATTCGTACGGCGCTGGAAGGCAATATCTGCCGCTGCACCGGTTACCACAATATTGTAAAAGCTGTTCAGTATGCCGCTGAGAAAGTACATGCGGGACAAAAAATAAAAGAGGAGGCTGTTGTATGAGTACAAATGGATTGATCGGAAAATCCGTTAAACGGGTTGAAGACAAAAGATTCATTACCGGCCGTGGTAATTACACGGATGATATTGTACTGCCGCATCAAACTTATGCTTCTTTTGTACGCAGCACTTATGCGCATGCAAGGATTCTAAACGTTGATACAAGCGCGGCAAAAGCAATGCCCGGAGTGGTGGCTGTTTATACGGGTGCAGATGTTGCAGCAGTAAATGGCGTTCCCTGCGGATGGCAGGTAAATTTCAAGAATGGCGATACCATGAAAGAACCTAAGCATCCTTTGCTTGTTGCAGATAAAGCCAGGCATGTTGGCGATGCTATTGCCGTAGTAATTGCAGAAACAAAAGAACAGGCTATTGATGCCGCTGAAGCTGTAATAGTAGAATATGAAGAATTGCCCTGTGTTGTAGATGCTTATAAAGCAGCGCAGCCAGGTGCTCCTCTTGTGCATGATGAAGCGCCCAACAATATCTGTTATGACTGGGCATTGGGCAATCCCATTGAAGAAGTAAATGCAGCAATTGACAGCTCAGCGCATGTGACTACACTTGAATTTATAAATCAGCGGCTGGTGCCCAATGCCATTGAGCCACGCTGCTACAACAGTTCTTACGATGCCACCAGCGATAAATATGTATTGTACACAAGCACACAAAACCCGCATGTCATCCGGTTGCTGATGTGCGCTTTTGTACTGGGCATTCCTGAACATAAAGTAAGAGTAGTTGGTCCTGATGTGGGCGGTGGTTTTGGCAGTAAGATATTCCACTATACTGAAGAAGCATTGCTTACCTGGTGCACCAGGCAAATTGGCCGCCCAATAAAATGGACAGCTACAAGAAGTGAAGCATTTGTATTAGATGCGCATGGCCGCGACCATATAACAAAAGCGGAAATGGGCTTTGATAATGATGGAAAGATCACCGCGTTGCGTGTAAAGACCCATGCAAACCTGGGTGCTTATCTCTCTACCTTTGGCAGTTGCGTACCCACTTATTTGCATGGCACATTGTTACAGGGTTTATATACTACGCCAAAAATAAATGCAGATGTAACGGCCACTTTTACACATACAACTCCTGTAGATGCATATCGTGGTGCAGGCCGCCCTGAAGCGACTTATTTGCTGGAACGCCTGATTGATCTTGCTGCGCATGAAATGAATATGGATCCTGCTGAAATTCGTTTTAAAAATTTTATTCCACCTTTTGATGGCGTAAATCAACCAGGATATCAAACACAGGTTGCCTTGCAATATGACAGTGGCAATTATCAAGGCGTATTGGAAAAAGGGTTGAAGATACTGGGGTATGAAGATTTCCGCAATGCGCAGAAAGAAGCATTAAATAATGGCCATTTGCTTGGTGTTGGTTTTTCTACTTACATAGAAGCTTGTGGTATTGCGCCTTCAGCGGTTGTTGGGTCACTTGGGGCAAGAGCAGGTTTGTTTGAAGTAGGGCAGGTACGTGTGCAGCCCACGGGCAAAGTAACTGTATTAACCGGTTCACATTCACACGGGCAGGGGCATGAAACAACATTTGCACAGGTAGTTGCAGACAAACTGGGTATTCCCATGGAAGATGTTGACATCATTCATGGCGATACTGACAGTGTTGCGTTTGGTATGGGTACTTATGGTTCACGCAGCCTTGCGGTGGGTGGTTCTGCTATTATAAAAAGCATCGAAAAAATTGTAGATAAAGGAAAGAAGATCGCCGCGCATAAATTAGAAGCAAGCGAAGGCGATATAGAATTTGCAGAAGGTAAATTCACCGTAAAAGGAACCGATAAATCTGTAGCCTTTGGTGATGTTGCACTCACTGCTTATGTGCCGCATCATTATCCTGCCGGACTTGAACCCGGTCTCGATTTCAGCAGTTTCTACGATCCTGCAAACTTCACCTATCCATTCGGTTGTCATATTGCCGTTGTGGAAGTAGATAAAGAAACAGGCAAAGTAAAGCTGCAGCGTTTTGTTGCGGTAGATGATGTGGGCAATGTCGTTAATCCAATGATCGTTGAGGGGCAAATTCATGGTGGTCTTGTGCAGGGTATTGGCCAGGCTTTGTTTGAAGGTGCAGAGTATGATGACAATGGTCAGTTAACAAATGGCTCGTATATGGACTATTGCATGCCGCATGCCGATGATGTGCCATTCTTTGAAACAGGCAGCCAGGTTACACCTTGTCCGCATAACCCGCTTGGCGTAAAAGGCGCCGGTGAAGCAGGCACTATCGGTTCAACGCCTGCGGTGGTAAATGCAGTGATTGATGCGTTGTGGAGCGGCGGTCATAAAGTAAAAGATATACGCATGCCATTGACATCTGAAAGAGTTTGGAGGGCGATGCAATAACCCCGGCCCCTAAAGGGGAGTTGATACAGGTAATATTTTTAGTTCTTTACTAACAAGGATAAATTTATGAGCCAGAGTGCATCGCTAAGATTAAGCATCGTTGCGTCGCACTCTTGTACGTTCAAATCTTTATTCAACTATTTTAACCGCAAAGACGCGGAGACGGAGAGTAATAAAAAATCTTTGCGCCTTTGCGTCTCTGCGGTAACATTTTTCAAATTATATCATTCTCAAACTACCGAATATGATACCAGTTGCATTCGATTATCAAAGAGCAAGCACTGTTGATGAAGCTATTGCAGCTTTATCAGGCGACAGCAAAATACTGGCAGGCGGGCACAGCCTTTTACCTGCCATGAAACTGCGTTTGAATCAACCTGCAAAGCTGGTTGATATAACAAAAATAGAAGCGCTTAAAGGCATTCACGAAGAAGATGGAGAAATTGTAATTGGCGCTGCCACAACGCATGCAGAGATTGCCAATAATGATCTTATTAAACAGCATTTACCCTTCTTTGCAGAAGGTGCATCTGTCATTGGTGATGTACAGGTACGCAATCATGGTACCATCGGCGGCAGTCTTGCACATGCAGACCCCGCTGCAGACTGGAGTGCCATGGTGCTTGCTGCCGATGGAGCATTGGTAGTGCAGGGCAGTAATGGCAGAAGAAGAATAAAAGCAACAGATTTTTTTACAGGTCTCTTTTCAACCGCGTTGGAAGACGGAGAGATTATTACAGCAGTGCGCATCCCTGTACCCGCTAATGGCACTAAGACCAGTTATCAAAAATTTCCACAACCCGCATCAAGGTTTGCTATTGTTGGCTGCGCTGTTATGCGCAAACCAGATGGCAAAACAAATATTGCATTCACCGGTGTAAGCGAAGCTGCATTTCGTGACTCTGCCGCTGAAGCCGCTGGCTCCATTGATGATGCAGTTAACGCGGCAGCAGCTAATATTTCTGTATTAAGTGATCTTTTTGCGTCTGAAGAATACAGGAAGCATCTTGCAAAAGTTTATTTAAGAAAAGCATTACAGGCAGTATCTTAACAGTTATGGTTTTACGGACTTGTTTAAGGCGGCAATCAATTGCCGCCTTTGTCTTTCATACTATTAAGTGAAGTCAGAGACTTCACGCATAAACGCTGCGAAGTCCGGAGACTTTGCAGAGCGGAGAGACTTCACGCATAAACGCTGCGAAGTCCGGAGACTTCTCAGAGCGGAATAAGCACTGTGAAGTCCGGAGACTTCGCAGAGCGGACGGAATAAACGCTGCGAAGTCC
>Ga0187893_10011203_pt1 | contig 13096 bp, 12 predicted proteins | sample MA1701074metaG_FD_139574 | JGI IMG/M metagenome (GOLD analysis project Ga0187893, IMG submission 139574) | White microbial mat communities from a basaltic lava cave in the Kipuka Kanohina Cave System on the Island of Hawaii, USA - MA170107-4 metaG ...
ATGCTGGCGGAGCTGTGCGAGCGACTGCCAGGCGCTGACGTCGATGTCGTCACCAGCGCTCTCGGGGTCGACCGCCGCATCGGGCCCGGCTATCTGAAAGGGGCGGTCGGCTACGGCGGGCCGTGCTTCCCGCGCGACAACGCCGCGTTCGCGGCCATCGCCTCGGGCCTCGGTGTCAACGCCGCGCTGGCGGTCGCAACCGACGCGATGAACCGGTACCAGCTCGTCCGCGTGGTGGAGCTCGTTCGTGACTACGCCACCGCCAACGCCACTCGCGTGGGCGTGTTGGGGCTGTCGTACAAGACGGACACGCACGTCGTCGACGAAAGCCCAGGGCTCCTGCTGGCGAATCGGCTCGCGGGGGACGGCTATTCGGTCACCGTGTACGACCCTGTCGCCAACGACCAGGCCAGACCGCACCTCGACCCGTCCATTGCCGTCGCCGGCTCCACGGCGGCCTGCCTCGAACGCTCGGACATCGTCCTCGTCACCCTGCCGTGGGGGGAATTCCGCGAGATTCCGCACATCCTGCGGGCCAAGCCGCGCCCGAATCTGGTGGTCGTCGACTGCTGGCGGCGATTCGATCGAGCGTCCTTGGAAGGGCTCGCGCAGCTCGTGCACATCGGGCGATCGCCCGCCCTGGCCGCCATCGCCGCCGAGATCTGAGGGAACCGCGCTTCGCGCGGAGCCTTGTGGACCCGCTGGGAAATGCGACTATGCGCTGGAGGAGTCGTCGAATCCGACTCCGGCGGGATGCAGGTTACTGATCCAGGCGCAGGAGATCGTGGGCGACGAGCTGGTCCACGAGCGGATACAGCTCCCAGACTGGTACGCCGCATTCGTCGGCGACCTCGATCAACGACCTGGTGCCATCGGCCCACGTAATCAGATTCAGGATCAACGGCACGCCATTGCCGTGTGCCGGCGTCGACAGCTGCGGATACAACCCCCGTCTGCCGAGCTGCGGTTCGCAGAGCACCGTCAGCCGCGGCTGACAGTGCCGTTCAATTGCCTCGAGCGCCAACATCAGCGCCGTATACCCTCCCTCGAGTCCGGCAGGGGTGACGACATGGACCAGATCGTCGAGCGACGTGTGGTACTCGGGGTAGCGATCGAACTTCGAGCGCATGATGGATGCAATCGGCAGGTCGACGCCTGGCGAGCAATATTGGCGTTCGTCACTCCCGCGATCAGCCCAGCTGTACGACGTGAATGTCGAGTCGACCCATTTGAGGACGTGCTTGGCAACGACGTCGCTGAGCGTGCGACCGTTGCGGGACGGCAAGTAGGAGTACGCCCGCTCGTCTCCCACGCACGCAACGTTGAACCCGGCGATGACGTGGGACTTCAACCAGTGAAGGTGCCGGCTCAGGTACGCAATCGAGCCGATTGTTTCGGGCACGAACACGATCCGGTAGGTGAACCTACGGGAGGGCACTGCACTGAGCCACTTGGCGAGAAAGGTCGTCACCGTGGGTCCGGACAGCTCGTTGTTTGCCATCGACGGGTGGCAGACGTACGTTGAGAGGAACACTTCCTCAGCGGTCGCTCCGGGAAGCAGCCACTCGCCGTACGTCAGCGAGCCGTCGAACAGCTCGGAATCGATCAATACGCGGTACGGGCCGGGCTCCAGCCTCGATCGTTGCTCGTGGCTCAGGGAGAAACCCCAGCGCTCCTGGTAGTACGACGTCACAAATGGAATGGCGGTGGGCCGATCCGGCAACGAGTGCAGGTGCCGATCGAGCTCCTCCAGCGGGACGACGCAATCCACCGCGGTGCTGTAGCCGACGACATGCAAGTTGTTCTCAGCGAAGTCGCAGATTCGCTCTCCGCGAGGCGTCACGATATAGGCCGCGCGAATCCGCCACTCCTTCGGCACCACCCAATCGAAGACCGGCGTTCCCGTCGGCACCTCGTGGATTGTCAGATCGGGCAGGTGCAGACGCTTGATGATCGACAGCGTCTCGCGCACGCCGTCGCCGGTAATGCTGCGATTGATCGGCCACAGCGTGCGTGCCAACTGATGGATTTCGTCGCCGATCACGCGGTCGTCTCGATCGAGTAGAGCGTGCCGAGCGCCCGAGAGCCGTCGATGAGGCTCGACACGAAATCGAACATGTCGGAGGACCTGATGGTGCGCAATCCGCAGCCGACGCCAGGCCTCGAACCATGGTACAAGCCGTGCTGCCACATCAGCTCGCCGGCGGGATTGACGTTGGTGACGACCCCGTGGTCCAGATCGCGCACGTACAGCGTGTACGTCTTGGTCGCCACGACGCCGTCCCAGCCCGTGTACAGACCGGTGAAGTCCTTGAAGTACCGGTACGGGACACGTTTGACCTCCTCGACATGGTGATAGAAGGTCATGCTGTTCTGATCGTCGAGGTCCAGCACCGCGATCGCCCCGTTCATCGCCCGGAGGATGCCGAATGGGGAGTCCTCCGCGTACCCGCTCGCGTTATCGACGGTACGAAACCGGACAGACTGGGCGCCGATCACCGCGAACGAGTAGATGGGATGGCCGGTCCGCACCGCATGGGGATGCAGGCGTCCCGCTTCGGTGAGCGCACCCATCTGGGACGGCGTGTGACGGATGTCGAATGGTCCGCCGTTGGCGAAGTCGAAGTTGAACAGGGGCAGCAGCAACGTTCCTTCCGGCCCCAGCGCCTCGAGGAAGCTGTCGAGCACGTCCGCGGGCGAAATGGTGCGGCCGGCTCGACGGCTCGCCAGGAGCGTTCGTTTGATGCTGCTGTGGAGCAGAAGTGTATCCCCGCGCGCCACGCCGGCGGCAGCCCACTGCTCCGCGAGGAGCCCAGCCGGCATTACTTCCGCATGGGATGCTGCAGGAATCGATCGCCCGTGAAAACGACGCAGCGCTGGCACACCTCCGGCACTGCTGCGACGTCGTGGTGCAGCATCGCTCGCCGTACGGCGATGTACTGCTCCGACTGATACAGCTGCAGCAACTCGTCTCGCATGACGTTACCCATGACATGGCGGCCCGAGATGTCGTAACAGCACAAGACGACGTCGCCATTCGCCCGGATCGCGAGGTCGTAGAACGGGTGATCACAGAAGCGGCGGGGCTTCTCCTGATACACCTGCAGATCCTCGAGCGTGGTCTCGCCGGCCGTCATGCCGGGCCACACCATCGCATAGCCGGGCCGCACTTTGATGCCGGGAAAATCGCGCTCGATGAACTCCGGCGCCGAAGGGGCCATCAGGTCATCCGGACGCCGGAACACGGTGTTGGCAATGACGATCTTGGTCCGACAGCCTGCTTCCCGCAGTGTCCGCTCCAGCATGCGTAGGTTGTCGCGGATCGTGGCGTAGGACGAGCCGAGGCGAATGCGATCGTTCTCCTCGGGAGAGCGGCCGTCGATCGAGACGTGAATGCCGTCGACGTTCGCGGCGGCAATGTCGTCGCACCATTTCTGCGTGAGGAGCATGGCATTGGTGACGAACTTCACCGTGGTCACCTGCGTCTCGTCCTTGACGCGTCGACACATCGTGGCGTGGTGCTTGTTCAGGAGCGGCTCGCCCCCCAGGTACATGATCGCGGTGCGAATCGTCGGCAGCGTCCGGACCTGGCCGAGCACCCGTTCGAACGTCTCCTGAGACATGACCCGGCGGTCGGTGCTCTTGTAGGCGACGCCGGTCGTACAGTGCTGGCACCGGAGATTGCACACGCTCGCCGTCTCGATCCTGATGTGGGTGGGGAGTGGCAGCCCGACGAGGGCGTCCTCGAGGGTGCGTGCCTCCGGCGAGTCCACCTGCCCACTCCCAAGGTAGCTGCCGATCCGGGATCGCACCGCCGGGTCCGAGGGGCGTTCCCGCAGAGCCGCGGCAAACTGTGCGGGATCCGACAGATCGAGCTGCTCCTGCAGCCGCCGGACAACGCCGTCGAGCCGGTCGGGCGTGATGCCGACGCTGGTGAGCCGCGCTTGCATGCTGACGGCGCGCGCCGGGTCGCCGAGCCGCTCCAGCACGCGCTCGAGCCCCTGCCATGCCTGCTCGTTCTGGGGATCGCTCTCGATGGACTGGAGGTATGCTTTCGCCGCCTTCTTCGGACGGCTCGCTTCAATCGCCGATGCCCGCTGCAACTGTTCGGCGCCCTCAGCCGGGTTCATCGACGGCGCTCCCCGAACAGCGCACGATAGTGGTCGCCGGGGCCGACGCTCTTCTCGGCCTGTTCCGGATCCTCGTCGCGTACAGCGAGCAGGTACTTCTGCACCGGTGTGAGGCGCGCCAGCGTCCCGGCCGAGAGATACCGCTTCTGATTGAGGAGCTGCGGCAAATTTCGGCGTCTGACGTTGACGAACAGGCTTCGGCGCCGTTCTCCATTGACGTTCGCCGCACCCGCATGCCACAGGTTCAGATTCATCACGATGACGGATCCGGCCGGTGCTTCCGCCCGGCGCTCGTCAGGATGCACGGCGTGAACATCGATCTGCGTGTCGGGCCAGCCCAGACGAGTGTGGCTGCCGGGCACGTATCGCATCGCACCATTCGCGAGGGTGCAGTCGTCCAGCTGCAGCATCGCGACGATGCCCCCGAACGGCTCGTCGGAACGTTCGCGCGGAAGCCAGTCGATATGTAGCGGCTGATGGCCGCAGCCCTTGTGCGGCTCACGCATGAGCACGGAGCCGACCTTCAGCTCGGTCCTGAGGGTACGGTAGGCGGCCTCCAGGAGCGTCGGCAACGTGATGAACTCCGCGGCGAACGGAATCTTGTCGACGAGATTTCCGAGGCGGTTCGCCCCTGGCTCGAATGGCTTGCCGGGCGCGAAATGCTGTTCCTTTCCTTCCCATCCCGCACGCGAACCTTCCTGTGCCAGCAGCGTGTCGACCGCCTCGCGTAGAGCCGGTAACTGCTGCTCGATTTCTGGGCGCGGCGGCAGCATGACCAGCCCGTTCTCCTCGATTGCAAGCGTCTGCTCGGACGTCAACACGCCGAAGTCGTAGTTCATGGGCGATGGATCGACTTTTCGTAGATCGCGGCGCGCCGGCGATACCCCGCCTTGCTGAACAGGCGGTGGGACCGCTCGTTGTCCCCGAGCACCTCTGCGACAAACGATGATACCTGCGGCCGCCGGACCGCGAGCCACGCTTCCGCGGCGTGCAGAAGCTCCAATCCGACGCTCCGGTCGGGAATGCCGGGTACCCGGTAGATCGAGACCTCGGCGACGTCGGCGCGGACGTCGAATCGCACGACGCCCAAAGCGCGCCCATGGCGCTCGCCAATCAGCAGCATGCGATTCGGGTCGGCCAGTACGGCTCGCAGCCACGCGTAGTGGTCCCCGGGCGCGATCGGATCGACGCGTCGTGCAAACGCGCGAACTGAATCATGATTGCGCCATTCGAGCAGGTTCGCCGCATCGTCGATGGTCGCCTCACGAACGCACACGGGGTTCGCGCCCATCGCGTCCCCAACGCGCGCCGTCCCGTTCCCGTCGACCGCGTCCATTCCGTTCCGAGAGAGCATTTCGCGCAGGTCAGGGTTCTCGATCAGCGCCGCGATGTGACGCGCCAACGACGTCGCCGTGGCCACCTCGCCGGCGGGCGAGTACACGAGTCCTCGCCGAGCCGCCTCGCGGACGCCTGGCTCCTGGTTGGCCGCCGTCGCCACCGTCAGCGCCGGCAGGCCCACGCAGCAGCGCTCCCACATCGTGACACCGCCCGCGCCGATCGCCAGATCCGCGGCCCCCATGAGCGGTGCGATCTCCGCCGGTTGCACCTGGCACTCGAAGCCATATTGCCGGCAGGCAGCGTCGACTGCCGCTCTCTCTCCGTGTCCGTCACCGATCACGACGTCGACTCGGCCCACATCGCTCCGCGCGCCAGCGAGCGCATTGACGGCGATGGCCGTCCAATTCGTGTCGTCCGACCCTCCGAACGAGATAAAGGCTCGCGTCACCGCGCCGGTGCGAGGCACCACGGCGCGTCGCGTACGGCGAAACTCCTCCCGCAGCAGAGTGTAGCGAGGTCCGAGCAGCACCCGGCAGTGCCGAGGTATCTTGTCATCGTAGCGGCGATCCTCTTCGGCCGCCACGTTCTGATCGAGCAACAGATCGCAGTCGTGCCGCCGATTCGCGAGATCGTCGATCACGAAGATCCGGCTGGCGGATCCGCGTAGCGACGACTCCCAGCGTGCGTCGAGCGAGTAATGATCGACGACGAGCCAGTCCCACGCCGACCCCGCGAGCGCGAGACGCGAGTCTTGGACATCGGCGTCGGACGCCGACGACCCGAGCGAGGCGCAGTCGTAGCCCCGCTCCGCCAGCATCCGCGCAAGGTACACAGGCAGCGCATGGCTGATGAACCGGATGCTCGCGCCCGTGGACCGCAGATAATCGGCCAGGCCGAGACACCGCATGAAATGTCCCGTGCCGATGCGCGCGCCCGCGTCGACACGGAATGCGACATTCACGAGGCCACTGCCCCTGCGAAGTTCCGACGCACCGGAATCCCCGCGGCGTGCAGCGCCGCCTTCGCCTCCGCCGGCGTCTGTTCGGTGAAGTGAAAGATGCTCGCTGCAGCGACAGCCGACGCGCCACCCCGGCCGACGGCATCGATCATGTGCGCGTAGCTCCCGGCTCCGCCCGAAGCGATGACGGGAACGGATAGGACCGCCACCTGCCTAATGAGGTCGACGTCATAACCGGTCATTGTGCCGTCGCGATCGATGGACGTCAGTAGGATCTCGCCGGCCCCTCGCTCCACCGCCTCGCCCGCGACGTCCAACGGCGCGCGTCCCGTGTCGCGTGTCCCCGAGCAGCTCGCACAGGTATAGCTGGCGTCGCTGCGCCGGGCGGCGTCGATGCTGGCGACGACACACTGCGAACCGAACTGGCGCGCCGCCCGATCGACGAGGGCCGGGTCCTCGTAGAGCGCCGTGTTCAACGCGACCTTGTCCGCGCCCGCGCTGAGCAGCGCTGCGATCTGGTCGGTCGTCCGGATGCCGCCTCCGATGGTCAGAGGCACCGAGCACTCCTCGGCGAACTCTCTCACGGACTCGTGGTCGGGCTCGCGGTGCTCCAGCGTCGCAGTAATGTCGAGCAGGATCAGCTCGTCGACATCACGCGCGTTGTACACCTTGATTGCGGGCAGGACCGACCCGATCCGACGCCAGCTGTCAAAGCGCACGCCCTTGACCAGCCCCACGTCCTTCCAGAGCAGTGTCGGAATCAACCGCACCTTCAGCACGGTCCGTACTCGAGAAAGTTCTTTAGCACCTGACGCCCGGCTCGCGAGCTCTTCTCGGGGTGGAACTGCGTGCCGAAGATGTGCCCGACGCGAACGGCGGCTGTCAGCGTGGCGCCGTATGTCGTGGTCGCACACACGGTCTCGGCGCTATCGGGTTCGAACGCGTAGCTGTGCACGAAATAGAAATCGGTCGCCTGCGGAATGGCGCGAAACAGTGTCGCCGCCTCCATGAACCGGACCTCATTCCACCCCACGTGTGGAATCCGGAGCGAGCAGCCGAGGGCGTCCAGCCGGCGGACGCGTCCTGGCACCAGTCCGAGCCCCTCGTGGAACCCGGCCTCCTCGCTCGATGTCGCCAGCACTTGCATGCCGAGGCAGATGCCGAGGAACGGCGTGCCCCGGACGAGGACCTGCTCACGGAGCGCCTCGACCCAGCCCTCGGCCCGCAGTCTCGTCATCGCCTCGCCGAATGCGCCGACACCGGGGAGCACGATCCGGCGCGCCTCGCCGAGCGCGTCAGGGTGCGCAGCGATCTCGACGTCCGCGCCGAGATCGGCGAGCGCGCGTCGTACTGATCCGAGGTTGTTGATGCCGTAGTCGAGGACGGCGACCTTCACGGGTTGTCGTAATTGATCTTCTCGAGGTTGCCGTGGCGGTCCTTGACGAGCGCGCCGGCGGCATCGCGCTTGAAGATCTTCTTGTTGGTGAAGCGGTCGCAGATCGCGACGAACTCGTCGACCGACATCTCGAGCGGCTCGAGAATCTCCGCGAGCGGCTTGCCGAGATACGTCCAGGGAAAGCGGCCGTCGCGGGCACGCACGACGGTGAGGGCCTCCTCACGCGTGATCCGTCCTCGGCGCACGTGGAGACATGCGATGTCGGTCGCGCGCGAGAACCCGAACTTCAGGAACTTGAAATAGTCGTGGACGCCGGTCTGATGGTTGTCGAGGTTTTCGTAGTCGACCATCGATCCCTCGACCGCGGTTCCGAACGTGGTGAAGCCATGCGCCTGTGCGATGAGCGCATTGGTCAGACCATCCCACGGCAGATAGTAGCCCAGGAACAACCCGGTCACGCCGACCCGTCTGAGCTCCTCGTCGCTGGGATACTGATACGGCAGCAGATGCTTCGAATCGATGCCGTAGGTCGCGGAGAGGTCGCTCACGCGAAGTCCCAGCAGTCCACCGAATTCCTCCAGCCAGCGGCGGTCGAGCACATGGTGTTCCGCTGCCGCGGCGGGCCCGCCGTATTCGTTCTGGGAGTTCTCGCCCCAGATGATGAGCGGCACGCCGAACTGTACCGCCGCCCGCACGGGAATCGTGAAAATCGCAACGTGCTCAGGCCAGGAGATGTCGCCGACCTCCGTCAGTCCGATCCGATTCAGCCTGGCGCGAACCCTCGGGTTGGGCGAGCACTCGATGTGGTCCACGCCGAGCCGCTTGAGGTTCTCGATGTTGCGGCGGCCGATGGATGACGGATCGCACGTCGTTGCCGTCACACACAACGGGTTCAGGTCCAGCTGCAGCATGCGAATCACCTGATAGGTGCTGTCCTTGCCGCCGCTGACCGGGACGATGCAGTCCCAGTGGCGTCCGTGCTGCCGATAGCGATCGAGCACGGCCAGCAGCTCCGTCCGGCGTCGATCCCAGTCAATCGCCTGTCGCGCCTCGTACGCGCGGCAGGCGCTGCAGACACCCGTCGCATCGAAGGCGAGATCGGGTTTGGTGCTCGGCATCACGCACCGGACGCAGTACCTCAACATGAGAGAGGCGGACTCTTAGGTCCGCCCTCCCTTCTCCAAGAGGAACCAGGTCACGTCGTCCTGCGGGAACGCGGGATCGCGCCGGTACACGAATCCGTAATCGCAGAGCGTCAGATCCGCGTATCGATCCAGGAGCTCGCCTGCGAAATCACGCTTGAAGAGCCGGTCCGCATGCCCGCGGTAGGGCACGCTGACGGGCGTCGGATTGTAGTACTCGACGAGCAGCATGAACCGTCGCGACGCGCGGTACATCCGATCGTAGACAGTCGAGAGGCTCTCGGGGTCGATATGGATCAGAACGCCCTTCACCAGCACCAGATCGAATTGCTCTGCCGGTTCGTAGTCCAGAATCGACTCAACCCGGACGTTCTCGGCGCCGATCACCTGGCCAAGGGTACGGGCCGCCTCCGAGTTGATCTCAACCGCTTTGACGGTGAGGCCTGGGTACAACAGCCGCAGCGCCTGCAGGTTTGCGCCGACGTTCGCCCCCAGCTCGAGACACGAGGCGATGGCACCTGCGCCACGCAGCGCCAGAGAGAACAGCCGAAGATTCGATGCAACGAGCCGGTCGCCCGAGTTGCGGCGGCCGTAATCGGCACCGAACTCCCCCGCCCAGAACGCTTCTTGCGGCGTACGCGAGCCCGAGCGCTCGCTCATCGACGCACGTGGCGTCCGGCTTCAGCCGGACCGCCGCCGACGGTTCTCATGTAACTGAACATCAGCTCGGCGCGCGCCCAGTCATCGGGCTCGTCGATGTCCTGGACGCGCCACTTCGGGATGAGAACGGGGACCGACCATCGGTCGAACAGGCGCCGCTTCTCGATCCAGGCCGACGCTCGCCCCCAATAGAACTGCCCGGCGTCGTGGAGCGCACGCGGCAGATCCTGCGACCGCACGCCGAAATACTGTGGGAACACCATTTCGAGGCCACCGGCGTCTTGCTGCCGAAACGATCGAAACACCGAAGGGCTGCACTCCGCCGCGGCGACGGCAAAGGCCCAGTCTCCCGAGCGCAGCGCGTCGAGCCCTCGTTTCAGATCCTCCTGATCGACGAACGGCGCCGTCGGATAGATGCAGCACACGGTATCGATCGGCCAGCCGGCCTCGATTGCCCACTCCGTGGCGTGCGCCATCACCGCCCCGGTGTCGGCGTAATCGTTGGCCAGCGCCGCGGGACGGTCGAACGGGCATTCGGCGCCCCACTGAAGCGCGACCTGCTTGATTTCCGCGTCGTCGGTCGAGACGATCACGCGATCGAACAGGCCCGATGCCCGTGCCGCCTCGAGCGTCCAGGCCATCATCGGCTTCCCGCAAAACGGCCGGATGTTCTTGCGGGGAATCCGACGGCTCCCGCCGCGCGCTGGGACGACGGCGATGATCACGGCGCGGCCACGCCGCAGCCAAAGGCCGCGCTGTGATGATGATCCTGTGTGTCTCGTGACACGAACGCGCTGACAGTCATCTGTCGGAAAAACGAAATCCAGCGCGTTCGTGTCACGATCCGCACACCTCCGTCACGGCCGCGATGACCCGCTCCTGCTGAGCGTCGCTCAACCGGGCGAACATGGGAAGACTCATCGCCTCGGCGTAGTACCGCTCCGCCTCCGGGAACGCGGCCGGGTCGTAATGCCGCCGCGCGTAATAGGGCTGCCGATACACCGGGATGTAATGCAGGTTGACGCCGATGCCGGCGGCGCGCAGCGCCGCAAACACCTCGGCGTGCGTACGACCGGCTGTCGCGCGCTTGAGGCGAAGAATATAGAGGTGCCAGGCGGACTGGCTGTCTGGATGCTGCCAGGGCGTCACCACTGGCACCGCGCTGAAGGCATCGTCATATCGGCGTGCGATCGCGCGTCGGCGTTCGAGGAATCGATCCAACTGCGCCAGCTGGCTGCGGCCGAGCGCCGCCTGGATGTCGGTCAGTCGATAGTTGAATCCGAGATCCGTCTGCTCGTAGTACCACGGGCCGTGCGGCTCGCGCGTCATCTCGTCGACCTGGCGCGTGATCCCGTGACTCCGCAGCCGCTGCAGGCGCTTCGCCAGCCCTGGGTCATTGGTCACCGCCATGCCGCCTTCGCCGGTGGTGATGAGTTTGACGGCATGGAAGCTGAACACCGTGATGTCGCTGTATCGGCCGCAGCCGATCGGCTCGCCGCGATACCGGCCGCCAAGCGCATGCGAGGCGTCCTCGATGATCGTGAACCCGAATCGCGTCGCGAGCGTCCGGATTGCCGCCATGTCGCACGGCTGGCCAGCAAGGTGCACGGCAACGACCGCCTTCGGCAGCCGACGATCGCGCTCGGCCTGCTCCAGCTTTTCGGCGAGACACTCGGCGCTCAGACAGTACGTGCGCGGGTCGATATCGACGAAATCCACACGCGCGCCGCAGTAGAGGGCGCAGTTCGCGCTCGCCACGAATGTAATGGGGCTCGTCCAGACGCAATCGCCCGGTCCCACGCCGAGCGCCAGGCACGCCAGGTGCAACGCGCTGGTCGCACTGTTGACGGCCACGGCGTGCGCGGCCCCGCAATCGGCGGCCAGCGCAGCCTCGAAGGCGGGCACCGCCGGCCCCTGCGTCAGAAAGTCAGAACGCAACACGTCAACGACGGCCTGTACGTCGTCGTCGCTAATCTCCTGGCGGGCGTAGGGGACGACGTCGATCACAGCCGACCGATCTGATCGCGGTTACGCTCCACCCACCCTCGCAACGCCTCGACGGTCATCCATTGCGGGTTGTTGTCCGAACGGTAGGAGAAATCGGCAGCGACCCGCGCGCCGCCAGTGATCCGCGCCGGATCGCTGCTCCACTCGTGGATGGCCGGCAGGATCTTGTAGTACGTCTGGTATTCATAGGTGTGCGGAGCATCATCGATACCGATCATCTGCTCGTGTAGCTTTTCCCCGGGGCGAATGCCGATGATGTCGTGCCGCGCGTCCGGCGCAATCGCACGCGCGATGTCGACGACCTTCATCGACGGGATGCGTCTGACGTAGATCTCGCCGCCCACCATGTCATCAAAGGCGTGCAACACGAGCTCGATCCCCTCGTCCACCGTGATCATGAATCGCGTCATTTCGGCGCTGGTGATCGGAAGCGTGCCAGTATGCGCCAGCGAAAGGAAGAGGGGAATCACGGATCCACGGGACCCCATGACGTTGCCGTAGCGGACGACGGCAAACCGCGTGTCGCCGCTGGCGGCGTACGAGTTTCCGGCGACGAACAGCTTGTCCGAGGCGAGCTTGCTGGCGCCATACAGATTCACCGGGCTGCTCGCCTTGTCGGTGGAGAGCGCGACGACCCGCTTGACACGGCGATCGATGCAGGCATCGATCACGTTCATCGCGCCGAGGACGTTCGTCTTGACGCACTCGAACGGGTTGTATTCAGCGACCGGCACGATCTTGAGCGCCGCGGCGTGCACGACGTGTTCGACGCCGTCGAGGGCCCGCCACAAGCGGTCGCCGTCGCGGACGTCGCCGATGAAGAACCGGACACGGTCGTCGCCGCGGTACCGCTTCGACATCTCCCACTGCTTCATCTCGTCGCGGGAATAGACGATGAGCCGTTGCGGGTTGTACCTGGCGAGCGCGTGGGCGACGAAGCGCTGCCCGAAGCTGCCCGTCCCGCCGGTCACGAGGATGTGCGATCGCGTCAACATGACGGAAGGCTCGTAGCCGGAAGAAACCTCCGGCCCGTCAGTCACAACGGAGCCCTGTGGGAGCCGACGTTCAAGAGTTGAACGAGTTGTTCATGAATTGAACAGCCCGGGTATTGTGGTCCTCCCAAATCGAGGCTGTCAAGCCGACGCACGGCGCGCCGCCATCTTGGCCGCCTTCCGTCGGCGACGCCGTACGAAGGCCTGACCCTCGGCAACAGTCGCGGCGGCGCGCTCGATCGTGCCTCGCGCCGCAGCGGCTACGGCACGCTGTTCGCGCACGCCGGCCCGGTAGCGGTCCAGCGACACCTCGAGCGGCGTCTGATCGGCGGTGTCAGCCACACCCAAGGGATGGTCGGGCGGGCGCTCGTCCAAAGGGAGGACGATCCGCGACAGATCAACGAGCGGCGGCACCGCATCCCAGGAGAAAGCGAGGTATGTTCGACGCGGGCTCAGGGTCCGCTCCGGAGCGG
>Ga0187893_10011204_pt1 | contig 13094 bp, 13 predicted proteins | sample MA1701074metaG_FD_139574 | JGI IMG/M metagenome (GOLD analysis project Ga0187893, IMG submission 139574) | White microbial mat communities from a basaltic lava cave in the Kipuka Kanohina Cave System on the Island of Hawaii, USA - MA170107-4 metaG ...
CGCCGCCGCCGCCCGCAGGAACCCCCGCCGTATTCGCCCCACTGCCGCCGGCGCGCGTTCCGGCGGTCCCTCCCGACACGGGGCCGCCGATGCCCGCGCCGCCGCGGCCGACCATCGAGATCGTACCGGCGGTGATCGCGGGACTCTGAACGCGCAGCACCAACCGCGACCCTTGCGTGGGTTGCGCCGCGACGGTGGGCGCCGGGCCACAGGTCAGGGTGCCCCCTGACAGCGTCAGCGTGGTGAAGTTGTAACAGCAGTCCCACAACGTGGTGGACGTGTTCATTAGCCCGAGCGCGCAGTTGCGCGTCAGCTCGCACGTCGAGCCGTTGATCGTCCCGTTCGTGCAGCCCGTCGTGCCGTTCCAGCTCTCGGCCCCGTCGCTCCCGTCGCCACCGATCCGCCAGAGCGTGTGCCCCTGCCGCTCGTAGCCCGCCGTGCCGTTGCACCACATTTTGCGGGCGCCCGGCGGCCCTGACGTCTCGTACTGCCCACGTCCCAGCTCGCCCGCTTCGTCGCAGTCGGTCGCCGTGACGGTCGCCGCGTAGGGTTGCTCGACGCACGTTCCGCCCTGCTGGATGCCGCCCGCGCCGCAGTTGCGGAAGTCGTCGGGTTCGCCGATCGACTGGTCGCCGTCGATAGTCACGCTCGGCGCGACGTCGATCGCACAGCCGGTGACGTCGAACCCCGGTCCATAGTCGAGGCGCGCGCACGCGCCCTGCGACACGCCCTCCTCGAGCACGCCAATGCGGGGGCTCTGCGGCTGCGCCGCGGCGAGGGCGGCCGTCAGGACCACGGCCATGCCCGACCACCAGGCGGCGCGGGCGATCACCCGGAGTACGCATCTATGCGCATAAATGCGCATCTATGCGTACTCCTCGACCCACGCGTCTTGGCTCGCCGCCGACGCGATCACGTTGACGTCGGCGACCGCGTCGAGCCAGAGCTCTTTCCATTCGTTCGCCACGAGGCTCGGGTGGGTGGCGACCACGGCGGCGGTCCCGGTCTGGCAGTAGTGCACCGTGCCCGCGTTGTTCGGATGCGCGCGGATCAAGAACTTCTTCCGGTCCGCGAGTGCCGTCCCGGACGGCAGGAGCGAGGCGAGCGACGTGGAGCCGGTCGGCACCGTCACGCGCGTGACGCGAAAGGTGGAGTAGGACTCCGTGACAATCTGCGAGTGCGTCGCGTCGGCGTTCTCCCACGTCCGGACCGGCGGATCCGATCCGGTCCCGGGATGCGTTTTGATGGATGAGCGGCCCACGGGGGGCTCAGTCGACCGTCAAGCGCATCTGGCCGGGGGTCGATCCCAGCGCGAGCGAGCCCATGAGGCGCGCCGTGTTGCCGTTGAAGACGTGATACTCGCCGGCGTTGTTGATGATCCCGCCGAAGAGGAACGTCCCGCCGGTCGACGCGTCCCACACGCCGAAATGCGTGAGGTCCGCGCCGCTCGCCCAATCCGCCGTCGCCGTCGGAAAGACGATGTCGAGCCGGTTGCTCACGCGCCGGGTCGTGCCGGACGTCTCGAGGTCCGTATAGTTGACGTGCGTGGTCTCGTCGGTGTCCGGCGCGAGCGCCGCGCGGGCGTAGCCGCCCGAGCTCGCGAGCTCATTCGCGCCCGTGTCGCCGGGGTCGGCCGAGTGCAGCGAGTAGTGCAGTTGCGTCGGCGCCGAGAGGAACGCGCGGCGCTTGAACATCCACTGCTGCAGTCGATCCTCGAGAGTATTGCTGAGTCCCGGCATGGGTTCGCTCCTTCAGTTTGGGACCGCCCGGCAGTCGCAGACCCACTGCAGGCGGTGGTCGCCGTGCTTCACGCTGCGCACCGTGTAGGTGCGCGTCCCGTCGGTGATGGTCGAATCTTTCGGCGGCTCGAGCGGCACCGCCGCTACTGCGAGCCGTACTTCCCACCCCGGACTCCGGACGTTTGCGCCGAGCAGCGTGACGTCCGGGTCGTGCGCGGTGATGAGCGCGCGGGTGTGGACGGGCACGCCGCCGGCCGGCGTGTACGTCACGTCGCGGGGCCCGTGCGGCCCCGCGAACATGACGGCCGTTGCCTGCTCGAAGGCGTCGCCCATCCCCCCAACCTCACCGCGAGAGTGCTAGTCGATGTTGACGCCGCCCCGGACGAGCGCGTTCGGGCGCGCGACGAACGGGAGCGGGTTGAACTGCGTGTGCAGGTCCCACCCGCGGTTGAACTTGCGCCGCTCTTGCATCGCGTAGAGCGGAACGCCGATCGTGTTCGCCGTGTCGATGAAGTCGCCGGGCGCCCACCAGAGGTGAAACGCGTCGGCCGACCCCACCGGGAAGAAGCGCATCGTGTTGTCGGGAATGAACTTCCGCACGGTGCCGTTCGGCTGCGCGGCCTTGCCGGAGTACTCCTCGAAGAGGATCCCGCCGAAGTTGAACCCCTTCCGGATGTCGTCCCGGTTGGTCAGCGACGCCTGATGGCGGAACTCCTCCTTCACCCGCTCGTGATTCGTGAGCGCGGCGAACGAGAGCGGATCGCAGAGCGCGTGCACGTGGTCGAACGGCTCGCCGAGCAGCCCGTCCTCGATGTAGCGGCACACGTCCATGCACTTGCCGCGGACGTTCGTCGCCGTGTCGTCGAGGTCGAAGTCGACGACCTGCTCGGTCGTCCCCCAGAACGCATTGAGGTCGACCGACGTCGCCCCGTTCGCCGTCAGGATGGTCCCGCCGATCGCGCCCGCGAGATACGCCTCGAGCGTGATCGAGTGTTTCCGCCCCATGCCCTGGAGCTTCTTCGCCATCGCTTCCGTAGCGCTCTCGACCTCGTTCGTCGAGCCGAGCTTGCGCCGGCCCTGCACGTCCTCGGGGAGCAGCACGTCCTCGAGCGGCACGTGGTAGGCACTGATCGGCCGCATGTCGCGGCTCCCGCCGAGGTTCTGCGTCGCCGGCGCGCCGACCGGCACGTCGGGCAGAATAGAAAGCGTGTTGTTTTCACGCTCGACGACGACGCTCCGGGTCGTGACGCCCTGCTCGACGAAGACCTTGAGCTGCTGCAATCGGCCGTACATGCGCGGGAAACTCGAGATTGCGAGACTGAGCTCGACCACCCCGAACCCGCTCCCTTCGAACGGATCAACCATCGGTGCCATTGTGTTTTGTCCCCTCTCCTCTTCCGCCGCGCTGCTAGTGTTTGGTGTTGGTTTCTTGCGCCCTGACGCGACTTCGTAGGTCAGACGTCCGTGCGCGCGAGGATCCCGGCCCGCTCGAGCTGCGCGAGCGCGATGTTCTTTTGGTCCGAGGTGATGCCGGCGGGCCAGACGAGCCCGTTCGTCTTCACGACCGCCGGGCCGCGCACGAGCATGACGCCCGATGCGTCGACGCTGGCCGGCGCCGTCGTCGGGCCGATGAGCACGCCGATCGCGTCCTCGATGCCGGTCGTCCCCGCGAGGTCGAGCTGCACGACCTTGCCGGAGCCGGCCGCCACGGTGATGTCGAACGCGTCGCCGGCGACGAAGTTGTTTGAGCCGTCCCCGAGCGTGAAGCCGAGGCCGCCGGCCGAGAACGCGACCGCGACCGTCCCGCTCCCGATCACGATGCCGTCGGGATCCTGCACCATGAACGCGCCGGCGTCGGTCGCCGGTTCGATGATCGTCAGGCGGTACACGCCCGGCTTCGCGTCGGCGCCGACAGTGATCGTGCCGAACGTGCCGTTCCCGCTGTTGCCGCCGGCCTTGGCCGCGGCCGTCGCCGCACCCTTCGTCACGGCGCCGAGGACCATCCCCTCGGTCAACACGCGATCCGCGCCGGACCCGGCCAGCACGGTCACGACCTTGCGCGCATACCGCGCGTCGACTTCCCAGGCGAGCCAGTCGCTCAGCCGCTTCGGTTCGGTCTTCGTTGCCATCGCTCGAGCTCTCCTCTTCCCCGTTTGCTTTCGCTTTGCCCTTCGCCCTTACCGCTCCCGGCCGTCGTGCGGCCGTGCTTAGGCCGACGCGCGCGCCTTGATGCGCGCCTCGTCTTCCGCCGCGAGCTCGCGGCACCGCTTCACGATCGGCGACTGCTCGGGATCGCCGCCGGCGGCTGCGGCCGGCGCACCGGGCGCCGGCTCCCGGCCGTCCGTGGCGCCCGCGGCCGGCCTCGCCTGCTCCGCGAGCGCCCACGTCTCGACGTCCTCGACGCTCTTCCCCGCCTCGAGGAACTCGCGCGCCTTGGCCGGCTGGCCGGCCAGCGTGCAGAGGGCGAGGATCCGGCTGGTCTTCTTCCGCTCCTCGGCCGCCGCCGTCGCGGAGGCCGCGCCGAGCTCCCGGCGGTGATCGTCCAAGTTGATGACCTTCGTCGGATCGTGTTCTTGGCTCATGGCTCCTCTTCCTGTTGAGGAGCCCGGCGCCGTGCTCGAACGCACGATCTCTGCGAGCTCCGTTAGGGTTTCGTCGAACGTCGCGACACCGTCGGCCAGGCCGACGGTCTCCGCGTCGTCACCGCTGAAAATCGCCGCGTCCATCGCGGCTATGACTCGAGCGCTGAGTGCCCGGTTGCGCGCGACCGCCTCGAAGAAAATCCCGGCGACCAGGTCGATGCGCTTTTGCAGCGCCGTCAGCTCAGCCTCGGTCACGCCCTTGTGCTGGTAGAAGTCTGCCTTCCGCGCCCCGGACGCGATCACGTGATAGGCGACCCCGAGCTTCTCGTCGTACCCCGTGGCATCGATCCGGACCGCGAAGACGCCGATCCCCGCGAGTCGGCCGACCTGCGTCGTCCGCACCGTGTCGCACGCGCTCGCCAGCAGGTAGGCCGCCGAGGTCGCACACTCGTCGGCGTGTGCCCAGATCGGCTTGCCCCTCGGGTTGCGGGCGGCGAAGACCGCGTCGCCCAGGTCGAAAATGCCCTCGACGCCCCCCCCGGGCGAGTCGATTTGAAACAAGAGTGCGCGAGCCGCCATGTCCGCGAGCGCCGCCGTGAACGTGTGCCGGAGCGACTCGACCGTGCAGAGTCCGAGCCAGTCGTCGAGCCACGGATCGCCCGTGCCGCGTTTCATGAGCGTCCCGGCAACCGGGATCACCGCGACGCCGCGGTCGATCTCGTAGTACGCTTGACGGGTCGGCGGCGTCTGGCCGTCGCTGTACGCCCGCAGCGCCGTCGACGTGAGGATCGCGGCGAGCGCCGGCGGATCCATCGCGAGCGGACAATCGAGCAGACGGGCGGCGACGGACGGCGGGAGCGGATGCGACGCGAGAATCCGGTCAACCATTGGTGCCCGTCCTCGGCGGCGCCGGCGCCGCCTTCGTCGTGCTCGGCGTTTTCAACTCGCTCTTGTCGATTGCCGCACGCTCGATCCCGAGCGCAGCCTCGCGGGCGTTGTCGGCGGCACGCTCGCGGTCGATCTCCGCAACGTCGTCGCCCTTGCTCGCGACCACACGCGAACGGCTCGTGAGCCCACCCTCGATCTCGAGCAGCGCCGCCTTGACCTCGCTTTCGGGATCGACCCATTGCCGCCCGGGCGGAACCCAGACGCATGCGCGGAAGGCCTCTTTGTTGTCGAGGTACTCGTCGGCCGGAATCACGCCGGCGAACGCCGCTTGGTCGAGCCAGCGATCCCAGATCGGCCGGCACCACTTGAAGACGACGTCGTGGTGCGTGACGGCGTCGCAGCGGCGCCAGAACTCGAGGGTCCCGGCGCGAATCGACGAATAGTTGACCTTCGAAAGGTCGCCCGTCAGCATCTCGTACGGGATCCCGATCCCGGCGGCGATCTCGCGCAACGTCTGCTCGAAGAACGCGTTGAAGTTGGCTCCGACGTCGGCCGGCGACAGGGTTTCCATGTGCTCGCCGGGCCCGAGCACCGGCACGGACCCCGGCTCCATGATCGTCGCCCCGCCGTTTGCCTCGGCGGCCTGATCGTGGAGCTGCGAGACGATCTCCGTCGCTTTTTCCGGGTCGGGCAGCTCGAGGACGAAAGCGATCATGGCCGCGGCGCTCTTGCGCACGACCTCGGCGTCCGAGTAGCGCGCGAGATCCGCGAGACGCAGGATCACGCGCGCGAGCCACGGCTCGCCGCGGAGCTGCCCCGGCCGCAGCGGCCGGAAGAGGTGCAGGACCTCGGACGCCGGGACCCGCACGAGCTCGAGCGAGCGCGCGGTGAGCGACGACATTTCGCCCGGATGCTCGCGGTACATCCACACCGCGCGCCGGCGGCCGATCTTGTCGAACTCGAGGCCGGCCCGAATGTAACCGTCCGGGAGCGTCTCGTTCTTCCAGAGCGGCACCATTTCGGCCTCGAGGATCTGCACTTGCAGCGGCACCTCGAGCCCGTCGGAGCGCAGGCGGTTCCGGAGTCGGCCGAAGCACTCGCCCGACTCGAACATGCCGCCCACGGCGAGCGACGTTTGCCCATAGAAGTCCGTCAACCCGTCGGCGTCGGCCTTGTCCGTCCACGCGGCGAACCGCGCCTTCAGGTACGTCCGGAAGGCGTCGTCGCCGTGCTGCGGATGTGGGACGATTCCGGTCCCGACGATGTTCGCGACGAACGTCTCGCGGCCACTGAACGCATAGGCGTTGTTTCGCAGGAGCGCATGCGAGCGGTTGCGGAGCGACTCGTTCGACGAGACCAGCGACGCCGTCGGCCCGGTCCCCGGCGACTGGAGGCCCACCCACCGCCGCCCCTCGCCGGCGTTTTCGTAGACCGACCCCGAGGCTTGGATCCCCAGACGGGAGGCGACCATGCGGCCGAAGCGACGCAGGAACCCTGGCGACGTCGCCACCCGCTGCACCTGGCCGCCGCGCGCGAGCCGGAGCGTCGTCACGATTGCGCCCCCGAGCGAAACCCGAGGTGCAGGCACCGCAACGTCGTCGTGCCGGAGGCCTGCGCCGTGATCTCGGCCTCGACGGCGGCGATCGCGAGCGCGAGCTCGGCTTGCGACGGGTACTCGACCGCGGAGCCGTCCGGGAAGCGGACCGACTGCACGCCGGCACGTTGCGCGGCCTTTAGGGTCGTGAGCTGCTCGGCGAGCGTCGGCACTGCTCGCCCCAATGACGAAGCGTCGAGGCACCCACCAGTAGCTAGCGGTGCGCTAGCGCACCGCTAGCGCACCGCTAGCTACTTGATTTACCCACGCGGGTTCGTTCTCAGTCCGACGCCATCACGTCAGCCCGGCCCGGCGGCGCACCTTCGCATCGTTGAGGGCGATCTCCAGCAATCGCCGCGCGACGGACGCCGTCGACACGCGCTCGCCGGTGCGCTGGCGCAGCTCGGCCGCCTTCTGCTCGAGCTTCCCACCGAGCGTGCCAAGGTCACGGATGAACAGGACGCGGCGACGCATCGGCTCTCCCTATCGCCGCAGCCAGGCGCTCGAGATCCTACGCTGCACGCGTATCGGAGCCGGGCGGTCGGCGGGCGGTTTCGGTGCCGAGGCCGGCGGCGACCCGCCGGCGGGCGGATCCCCCTCGGGCGGCGACGGGAGCCCGACGGGCGCCTCGGTGAGTAGGCTTGGCGGTAGCTTCTCCTCGAGGCGCTCCCAATCGCGCGACGTGAAGACGTCAATCCCGCAGGCCGCGGCCGCGGCGCGGTTGTAGACGTGCAGGTCGAGCGGCTCGTTGCGGGTGCCGCTCGGCAGATCCCACCACTCGACGGGTTGCCCGCGGACCCACTTGATTTTGAGCTCTTCGGCGGTGAGCCCGCGGAAATACCGCTCGTCATAGGACGCCGGCCAGTGCGGGAAGCCGCGCGGTTCGTCCCCGTGCTCGCCGCGCTCGAGCCGTAGCCAGCGATAGAGCTCGCGCTTTAACCCACTCACGCCGACGCCGATCACTTTCAACCCGCGGCGCTTTTCCTCGCGCGAGACCTTTTCGGCCGTGAGCAGCGTCCGATCCCACACGCCGCGGCCCTTCACGACCATGACGGTGTTTGGCGAACGGACGGCGATCGAGCGCGCACCGTAGAGCGGCGCCGGATGCGCGCGTGCCCACCGATAGACGCACTCGGGAAATTTCCCCGAGTCGATGGCGCAGCACCATACGGGCAACGTCCCGTCCCGGGCCGCGGTCGGCCATTCCGTCGCGAGCAGCTCGTCGAGCTCGGCCCACACGGCGGGCCCCTGCGGGTCGCCGAGCAGCTCGCGATATAAGAGCGACCAGTTGCGCAGGTTCCGCCCCCAGCCTTTGAGCTCGATCTCGAGACGCGCGGGCGCCGCCTGCACGTCGACGGCCATCGTGAGAAAGCGGACGCCCGGCTGCACGACGCCGGGCGCGTAGGTACTCCGGCGGTCGAGGAGGAGCTGCACGTTCGGCCGCTCGCGCTGCTCCTGGTAGGGCAGCGCATCCACCGTGTTGACGAGGACCTGCGTCGCCTCCGGATCCCCCTTCGCGGTTTCCTGCATGGCGGCGATTTCCCCCCACGAAAGGCCGAGCGTCGAATTGAGCGCCGAGAGGAAGAACGCGACGCTGCGCATCCCCCGGTTGCGGATGCACACCCAGGCGCCGGCGGCCATCATGGCCGGCTTTCGCGACTCAGGTAGCAACGCCTTGCAGCGCACGCACTCGTACGTGACGCCCGGGATCTCGACGAGCTCGGTCTCGTCGTCCACCGCGTCACGATCCGGGACGACGTATCGAAGCTGCTTTCGCTCGAGCTGCTGCGCGAAGCCGCACACCGGGCACGGGACGTGCCAGTGCCATTCCTGCTCGGCGCGTCGGCGGGCGCGGTCGATCTTCGACGTCCCCGCGTGCTTCGGCGTCGAGACGTCGAGGATCTTCCGCCGGCCGCGGTACGTCGCCGTGCGCCGTGCCGACTGCCCGAGCGGGTCGCCCTCCTCGTTCGTGAGCCACGCGTCGATCTCTTCCCGCAGCAGGTAGCGAATCGAGGCCTCGCGCAGCAGTGCGGGGCTATTGGCGCCGGCCATCGAGAGAAACCCGCCCGGGAAGTCTTTCAACAGCCGGCTATTCGACGCGTCGCGGGACCGCTGCTGCGCGACTTTCCCGCGCAGGCTCGGTGTGTTCTCGACGAGCGAGTCGATCCGGTTCCGGCTATAGCGTTTCGCGGTGTCGAGCGTCGGCAGGACGCCGAGCATCGGGCCCGGCTCGTGGTCAATGCAGTAGCCGACGAAATTCAACACGGTCTGCGTCTTCCCGAGCTGCGCGCCCCACTGCAGGATGACGTGCTCGGCCGGGTGCGACACGGAAAGCACTTCCATCGGGAACCGGAGATAGGGCACGCGATCGGTGCGCCACCGGCCCTGCTCGGCCGATTCTTTGCCGGAGAGCACGCGATTCGCGTCGGCCCACTCCCACACGAGGAGCCGCTCGCCAGGATCGAAGGCCTCGCCCCAGAGCTCGACCGGACCCTGCCGGCGCACGGCGGCCGCGTTACCGACCATGCCCCGCCTCGTCGTCGTCCTCGAGCTCGGCCGCCGGCGCGCGGCGCGCTTTCCGCGGCGTCGCGACCTCGATCGGCATCCGGCTCGCGAGCTCGCGCAGGAACGATCGGACCTCGCGCTCGAGCGAGATTTGCAACAGGCCCAGGTCGAGCGCGAACTCGGCCGACAACGTCGTGGCTACGCGCGCCGGCCAGGCAAGCCAGGCGTCGCGCTCGGCCCGGACCATGTCGAATATCTGCCGGCGAAACGGCGCCCACGCGACGAGCTCGCCGCGCTGCCGCCGGACCTTGATCGCGCGCTCTTCGATCCGGATCCGCTCGTGCCGCGCCTGTAGGTCGAGGAGCGACGAGCCGGAGCCGGTCGGCGGCGGGCGCTTGCGGTTCCGGCCGGGCCCGGGCGCCCGCTTCCGGTTTTTGTGGAACGTGACGACCGCGCGCTCGAGGTCATAGGTCCCGTCGGGTAGACGCGCCTCGGCGATGCGACCTTGCCGTTCGGCGCGGTGAACGGCCTGGTAGGTCACTTTGGCTTGCTCGGCGATTTCGCGGAGCGTTACCCCCATCCCCTATCGCGGGCGACCAGGAGCGCCACGGGCGCGGCGGCCGTGCGACCTCACTTCGTAAGCGGTCCCTGCTGCGTGATTCGAGTCCCGGGCAGACCCTCGAGTCGCATGAAACGCTGCCCGACGGCGACGATCCGGAAGCGGCCGCGACGGAGCCCGATCTCCTCACCCACCCGAAAGGCGACCGGGCCCGGCCTGACCGCCGGGCCGGGCCTGGTCGCCTGCTGCTTCGCCTGGTCCTGCATCCCCCCCACCCACTGTTTTTCAACCGCTTTTTCGGCCCCTGTCGCTAGGGCAGCGGCGCGCCACGTGCCCCCGCATTGGTTTCAGGCCCAGGAAGGACCCAAAATGCCTGCGACCTTTCGCAATCAGGCTGCATCGGCCCGACGTCGGCGATCGGCGCCGGCGAGGCCTCGGCCTCGATCGCCGCGGCGAACCGTCGCCACACGCTCACCCCCACCTCCGGCATGTGCCGACACTCGCGGCGATCGCGCTGCCATCGCCCCCGCACGGCAATGACGCGCGTGCAGTATGCCCCCACCCCGCAGTCGGAGTCGGCCGCGCAGAGTATGCCGTTCGCGAGCTTCGGCCGCTCGTAGATGTAGAACGCAAGCACTAGGGCGAGCAGCACGCCCGCGATCTTCAGCGGCACTGGCGACCCCACGGGAAGACCTGACACGTCCCCGCGGCCGGGCAGCAAGGCAGCGTCGCACAGTCCTGCCCGAACGCCTTGCACTGGCCGGGTAGCGTGGTCGGCGGCGACCCGCCGTCTTCGTAGAAGAGCCCGACCCGCGCGCCGATGATCGGCTGCGCCGGTGTCCTCAAGTGCCCGGTGCGATCCGCGTACCACGTGCACGCGTCCACCCGCGGCGCCATCCCGGCGACGATCCGGTCCGTCGCGCTCTCGTTCGCGATCCGCGCGATCGCCTGCACGATGAACGGATGGTTGTACGCCGCACGCACGCCACGAATCGGGTCGCCCTGGGCAGGACACTGCCCACCGTTCGGCCCGCCCACCACCGGCTGCAAGACGATCTGCTGGGCCTGCGGATGCACCCGCACCGTCGTTGCCAGCATCTCGCGGATCTCGCGCTCCCACGTATCAACGTTCGCCTCGTAGCGTTGAATTGTGAGCGTAAGTAGTAGTCGGTCCGGCGCGCCCGGGAACGTCGAGCAATGCGACTCCAGAATGGCGCGGTTCCAATTCGACTGGATCGCCCAGAAGTTGACGTCGGCACCCGCGAAGCCGCGGAGCTGATAGCGCCCGCCCCCGTCCGTTGCCGCATCGAATCCCGACGAGGTGAACCATTGGCGCGTCTGCGAGAAGCCCACGATCTCGGTGCACTGGAAGGCCGGGGCGCCCTGCGCGTGCGCGCTCGACGGCGCGAGCCAGCCGAGCACCGCTCCCAGGTACGACTGCTGCTTGGCCTTCTTCGCCTTCTTCTTCGTGACCTTGCCCATGCGCCACTCGACGCACTGGTCCGGCTGCCACCGCCGGTGCCGACAAATCGGCTTTGCGGGCGGGCAGAACTGCCGGCGCGGCCCGCACCGCTGCGGCGTCGGCAGCGTCGTGGTGGGCGTGGTCGGGGTCGGGGTGGTCGTTGGCGTGGTCGTCGGGGGGGCGGTCGAACTCGTGACGGACGTGGAGCTCGACGAGCTGCTCGAGGTCGTGCTCGACGTCGAGGTCGTCGCCGTCGTGATCGTCACGCAGACGCCGTCGAGCGGATACTGCGGGGCGCCGTTCGCCGAGCGGCACTGCATCGCCCCGCAGCACGGCGCAAACCCAGGGAATCCCGCCACGCACGGCCCGGCCCCTTGCATCCAGCAGTCCGGGACGGAAGAACTCGTCGTGCTCGAGGAGCTACTCGAGGACGACGTCGAGCTCGACGTGAGGGACACGCACGTTCGGCCCGTGCCGCTCGGCATGCACACGTCGAGCCGTGGGTTGCAGCACGGTCGGCTCGTGCAGTCCTCCCCCATTGCGGCGCAGAGGGTCGTACTCGTCGACGTGCTCGAGCTCGTCGAGGTCGACGACGAACTGCTCGAGCTCGTCGTGGTCGGGATCGTCGTCGTGGGCGCGGGTGGCGGCCCGACCACGTTGCCGCGCTCGTCCACGCTGCCATCCGTCGGCAGACAGAACGGCCGCGCGACGTCAGTCAGCACGTTGGCGGGCCCGACCGTCGCACGCCACCCACCCGTCGGATACGCCGACGACCCGCCGGGGCGCGGCGTAGCCGATATGTCGAACCCGCACCCGGCGATCGATTGGAGCTGATTTGCCTGGTAGAAATTCGAGTGCGCCATGGTGAATTGCGCCGTCGGCGTAAACACCGACTGCCCGATGCCATGCCCCGCGCGACGGACGACGCTCTCCCGCACGATCGCCCCGATCACGGTATCGATGCTGATCCCGTGAAACGAGACGTCCTCGACAACGACCTGCTCGACGAGCGTCGGGGCGCCGGCGACCTGCTTCACGTTGACGCCCACTCCCGAGCTCGAGACCTCGGTCGCCGTGCGCTCGTTCCAGGGCGAATCGCACCACGAGCACGGCCAGGGCGATCCGGTCGGGTTGCTGGGATTCGAGAGACGCACGCGGCCGGTCGAGCCCAGGTGCGCCACGCGCACGCGGCGCACGCTTGCGCCGGGGATCGCGAAGAGGCGCAGGCCGAAGCAACCATCGCCCGTGGAGAGCGCCCACGAGATCCCGCGGCACCCCTGCAGCACGCCGACGTCCTCGAGGAGCAACCCAGGCGCGCCGTTGGTCGTGCGGATGCCGTGACGCGGGAAGCCGATCACTCGCACGTCGCGCACGGCAAGGCCCACGATCCCGGGCGGCGACGCGTCCGACTGTATGCCGACCAGGCGCGAGCCGATCGCGTCGAAGTGCTGGAGGTGCCAGTTGGCCGCGGGCGTCCGCAGCAGGACGTTATACGACTGCACCGGCACGAAGACCTCGGCCAGCGACACGCCCGGGGGCGGCGCGACCGTGAGCACGCGCGCGTCGGGCGTGAACGACCAGCGCCCCACAGCGGGGATTGCCCCGTCGCCGGCGTACCCGAGCGACTGGAAGCCGCCCTCGGTCGCCGGCGCGCGCACGAGGACCATGATCGGATCGCCGGGACGCGTGTTGCTCACGTCGTTGGGGAGCGTGAGCGGTGCGAGCGGACTCGTCTGCCCCCACACGCCAGGCCGCCCCGGAAACG
>Ga0187893_10011205_pt1 | contig 13094 bp, 9 predicted proteins | sample MA1701074metaG_FD_139574 | JGI IMG/M metagenome (GOLD analysis project Ga0187893, IMG submission 139574) | White microbial mat communities from a basaltic lava cave in the Kipuka Kanohina Cave System on the Island of Hawaii, USA - MA170107-4 metaG ...
CGGCTCGCGCGGATCTCGACGTGATCGCCCGGCGCATCGAGGCCGAGCACAAGGCGACCAACGAGAACCTGCGCGCCAGCGTCCTACCGTACACCGAGGCGTTCATCGGACCTGAGCCACGCGCCCTGCTCTACACGATGCTGGGCGCCGTGGGCTTCGTGCTGCTGATCGCATGCGCCAACGTGGCCAACCTGCTCCTCGATCGCGCCGCGCACCGCACCAAGGAGGTCGGCATCCGCACCGCGCTTGGGGCGAGCAAGTTCGCGGTCGTGCGGCAGTTCCTCGCCGAGGCCGTGATTCTCGCGACGCTGGGCGCCGTGATCGGCACCGGGATCGCGCAGTTCGGCGTGACGGCCTTCAACCGGGCCATTGCCGACACGCAGCCGCCGTTCTTCATCGACATCCGGCTCCATCCGCCGGTGCTGCTTTTCATCGTGGGCGTCACTCTGCTGGCCAGCCTGTTCGCGGGCCTGCTGCCGGCAATCCAGTCGGCGCGAGCGGATATCAACGAAATCCTCAAGGACGAGTCACGCGGCGCGTCGAGCCTGCACATCGGCAGGATGAGTCGCGCGCTGGTGGTGTTCGAGATCGCGCTCTCATGCGGCCTGCTGGTCGCCGCCGGCCTGATGACCAAGAGCGTGACGAGGCTGCGGACGATGGATCCGGGGTTCGACACGCAGAACATGTTTACCGCCCGCATCGGTTTCCCCGCCACTTACACGGACACGGTCGCGCAGAAGCTGTTCTTCGAACAACTCGTGGAGAAACTGGCCGCCATCCCCGGCGCGCGCGGCGCGTCGGTCTCGTCCGGCCTGCCGGGCGTGAACATGGGAGGCATCACGTTCGTTCCCGAGGGCAAGACATACGACCGGCCGCAGGACATGCCCGAGGGACGCATGCTGAGTGTCACGCCGTCGTTCTTCGCGACCTTCGGCATCGCCCTCCGGTCGGGCCGCGCGTTCACGACGGCCGACCGGCAGGACGGCCTGCCCGTGGCAATCGTGAATCAGCGGTTCGCGGAGGTGCACTTCCCGGGGCAGGACCCCATCGGGCGGCGTTTCCGCATTGCGTTCGGCAGGGACTCCCTGGTCTGGCGCACGATCGTCGGCGTTTCCGGCAACGTGTTCTCGGCGGACAACGAGCAACCCTGGCAGCCCACGGTGTTCCTGCCCTTCACGCAGCGGTACACGAACTTCGCGAGCATGGCGGTGCGAACCGGCGGCCCGCCGATGACCATAACGCCGCAGGTTCGCGGCGCCATTGCATCGCTCGACCCGGACCTGCCCATCTACTGGGTGTATTCGATGGACGAAGCCCTGGCGCGGCCGACGTGGTTCATCCGCGTCTTCGGGACGATGTTCATGATCTTCGGCGGCATCGCACTGTTCCTGGCGGGGATCGGGCTGTACGCGGTGATGGCGTTTTCAGTGAGCCGTCGCACGCGCGAAGTGGGCATCCGGATGGCGCTCGGCGCCAGTGGTGGGAACGTGGTGAGGATGATCTTCCGGCAGGGCATGTGGCAGCTCGGCGTCGGGCTGGCGCTTGGCCTCGCGCTGGCGGCAGGAGTGTCGCGCCTGCTGAGCAACATTCTGTTCGACGTCCAGCCACGCGATCCGGTGATCTTCGGCGGCGTGGTGGGCGTCCTCGCGTTTGCAGGGCTCCTGGCATGCCTGATTCCCGCGCGTCGGGCAGTTGCAGTGGACCCGCTCGTCGCCCTGCGCGACTGACTCGCGACTGGCTGGTGCAGCAGGGGCGTCGCATTTTTCATCCGGATGCGGCGCCTTATTCCTGCCGTCCTGTTCCTGGCCGGGTGCTACCGGTACACGGCGACCCCGCACACCGCCGTGGCGGCCGGCACGCACGTCCGCGTGGTGCTCTCGCCATCGCCCGATTCGACTCTCCGCGCCATTCTCGGGATTGCGACAACGGCCGTCGAGGGGCGCGTCGTGAGCGTGGCGGACGAGGCGTGGTCCCTGTCCGTCGACGGGACCTACAAGCGTCGCTCGACGAGTCCGCAGGATCGCACCAACTGGGCCGGCGAACGGGTGACGATACCACTGTCGAGCGTCGCGCGCGTCGAGGAGCGCTTCCTTGACCGTCGCAGGACGCGACGCGCCATCGTGCTGGGCACCGTCGGCGCGATCGTCATCGTCCGGTTGGCGGTCCTGGCGGTCGAAGCAAGCAGCGGGGGTGATGACGGCGGGCGCGGCACGCAACTCCGCAAGACCTGAGGAAACGCTTGAAGCTGACGCAGCGCGACGTATCATTTCCCTCCCGCCGCCCGGCGGCCTTGTTTCACCGGCCTTTCACCACGCGACTTATGCACGGTCAGTTTGTCTGGTACGAGTTGATGACCACGGACTCGGCAGCCGCGAAGAAGTTCTATCCTGCGGTGACCGGGTGGGGCGTCACGAAGTGGGACGATCCCGGACTCGATTATTCCATGTGGACAGCTGGCGGTGAGCCGATCGGCGGCGTCATCGACCTCACGCCGGAACAGCGCTCGCAGGGGATCCCGCCGAACTGGCTTCCCTACGTCGCGGTGGACAGCGTCGATGGCACGTCGTCCAAGGCGACCGCCCTCGGCGCCAAGGTGGTCGTGGCACCGTTCGATATTCCGGGCGTCGGACGAATGGCCGTGATCACGGACCCGCAAGGAGCCTCGTTGGCGCTGTATCGCTCGAGCGGCGATGCGTACCTGTTCGACGGCACGGCGAAGCTTGGACACATGTCGTGGCACGAGTTGACAACGACCGACCACAAGGCCGCACTCACGTTCTACAGCGCCCTGTTCGGGTGGCAGAAGATCCAGGAGATGGACATGGGCGGCGGCGCCATGTACGTCATCTTCGGCCACGGGTCAAAGCAGTACGGCGGCATGTTCAACTCGAACCCCGCGTGGGGCAACATGCCGCCGAATTGGCTGCCGTACATCAACGTCCGCGACATCAAGGCCGCGGAGTCCGCGATCAAGCGGGGCGGCGCCCGGATCATGAACGGGCCGATGGAGGTGCCCGACGGGTCCTGGATCATTACCGGGACGGACCTGCAGGGTGCGGTCTTCGCCGTGCACGCGGTCTCGGCCAAGGCAGCCGCCAGAGCGAAGGCGAACGTGGGACAAAAGTCCAGGCCGGCGGCCAGGAAGGCCAAGGCCAAGGCGAAGCCGAAGAAGAAGAAGGCCAGGGCGAAGCCGGCGAGGAAAGCCGCGAAGAAGAAGGGGAAGAAGAAGAACAAGAAGAAGCGTTAGAGCCTGGCCGCTTCGCGCAGCGCTGCCGCCCGCGGGTCTTTGACCCGCGGCGGTTTGCTTTCTATGCTCATGGCATGAAAAGGAATCGGCCCGCTCCCGGGTCATACCAGCGCCTGACGCACCCGCTCGTTCGGGAGAACGGCACACTCCGCAAGGCCACGTGGGACGAAGCGCTCGACATGGCCGCCGCGGGGTTCCGTCGCAATCTCGACGCCCGCGGCGACAACTCGCTCGGAATCTTCAGCTGCTCGAAGGCGACGAACGAGGTGAACTACCTGGCGGCGAAGCTGGCCCGGGTCGCGTTCCGCAACAACAACATCGACAGCTGCAACAGGACGTGACACGCACCTAGCGTCGTCGGTCTGGCGACGGTCTTCGGGGCGGGTGGCGGGACCAGCAGCTATGAGGAAGCGGAGAACACGGATCTCATCTTCCTCTGGGGCTCGAACGCGCGCGCCGCCCATCCGATCTTCTTCCACCACGTGCTCAAGGGCGTGCGGAACGGCGCGCGCTTGTACGTGATGGACCCGCGGCGCACCGAGACCGCCGCCTGGGCGGACGTCTGGCTCGGGCTCCGCGTCGGCAGCGACATTGCGCTCGCCAACGCGATGGCGCGCGTGATCATCCACGAAGGGCTCACGCAGCCCGGCTTCATCGCGAACGCGACCACGGGATTCGAGGCGTACAAGGCGTGCGTCGAGAAGTACACTCTCGAGTTCGCAACGCAGGAGACCGGCATTCCCGGCGACGTCATCCGTGACGCGGCAATCGCGTACGCCAATGCCCCGCGCGCGATGATCTGCTGGACGCTCGGCATCACTGAGCACCACAACGCGGTCGACAACGTCCTTTCGCTCATCAACCTCGCGCTGCTGACCGGCAAGGTGGGCCGTTACGGGTGCGGCCTGAATCCGCTGCGCGGCCAGAACAACGTGCAGGGTGGCGGCGACATGGGCGCGATCCCGAATCGCCTCACTGGTTTCCAGGACAACACCGTCCCGGAGATCCGGGAGCGGTTCGAGAGGGCCTGGGGCACGACCATCAAGCCGACGCACGGCTGGAACCTCACGCAGATGTTCCACGCGATGGACGAAGGCGCCCTCACCGGCCTGTACGTCATCGGCGAGAACCCGGCGCAGAGCGACGCCGACCTGCACCGCATCGAGCGCCTCCTCACTGGCCTCGACCACCTCGTGGTGCAGGACATCTTCCTGACGAAGACCGCCGAGTTCGCGCAGGTCGTGTTTCCGGCGTCCTCCAGCTGGTGCGAGGCCGAGGGCACGGTCACGAACAGCGAACGCCGCGTCCAGCGGTGCCGCAAGGCGCTGGACGCTCCGGGCGATGCGCGCGACGACATCTGGATCCTGAACGAGGTCGCGAGGCGCATGGGGCACGACCTCGGGCTCCCGACCGCGGAAGCCGCATGGAACGACGTCAGGCGCGTGGCGCCGCACATGTTCGGCGGCATGAGCTACGAGCGGCTCGCGAAGGAAGACGGGCTGCAGTGGCCATGTCCGGACGAAAACACCCCGGGCTCGCAGTTCCTGCACGCGCGCCTGTGGGAGAAGCCGGCCAGGGGGATGCTGGCGCCCTTCAGCGTAGTCGAGCACGAACCGCCGGTCGAGCAGCCGGACGCTGAATACCCGTTCATCCTCACCACCGGCCGGCGGCTCGAGAGCTACAACACCGGCGTGCAGACGGCGGGCTATGAGTCGCCCCTGCATCGCGGCGAGTCGGTCGACATCGCGCCGGAAGATGCCGCGCGCCTGGGCGTTCGCGACGGTGAGCCGATGCGGATCACCTCACGGCGCGGCAGCGTGGTCGCGCCTGCACGCATCGACACGTCGCTCAAGCCCGGCCTGGTGTTCATGACGCTGCACTTTCCTGACCAGGTCGCCACGAACGTGCTCACCATCGACGAGTTCGACCCGAAATCGGGGACCGCCGAGTTCAAGGCGTGCGCGGTCCGCGTCGAGAAGGCCCTCGCGCGCCACGCCCAGTTGCGGTCGACCACCGCGGTCGTTCGGCCGGCGCTGGCCAGCGACTGAGCGAAGCCGCGCCCGCGCTCCTCGGCTGGTCCGTTACGGCGGCCCGCGCTGCCCGCAGCGCGCCGAGCGCCGCGTCCGTACCGGGCCGACGGCCCGCCGAGTACGTTTTTCAGTCCATGGATCTCCGCATTTCCGACGCCCAGCCGACTGCCGACGAGCGCGAGGCCATCGACGCGCTCCTGGGCCCGCCGACTTCCGGGTGGGACGGCGGCGCGCGGGATCCCGTGCGCGACACGCACGTCGCGTTCGGCGGCCACGACGCGCGCGCCCGGCGGCACCTGCTGCTCCCCGCCCTGCATGCGGCCCAGTCGCGCGCCGGGTGGCTGAGCGAGGGCGCGCTGATGTACGTCTGCACGCGGCTCAACGTGCCGCCCGCAGACGCGTGGGGCGTGGCCACGTTCTATGCGCTCTTCTCCACGACGCCACGCCCGCGCCGCGTGCTGCACGTCTGTGACGACATTGCGTGCAAGTGTGCCGGCGCCGACGCGCTGATCGCGGCGTTCGAAAAGGAGGCCGGCCCCGCATATCACGCCCCGGCCGGCGATCACGTGGACGTCGGAGAGTTCACGTGGATGCGGTCGCCCTGTCTCGGGCTCTGCGATCTCGGGCCCGCGGCACTGCTGCAAGAGGCGGGACGAAAGCCGCGCGAGCTGGCGATCGGCAACGCGACCGTGGCGAAGCTCACCGATGCCAAGGCAGGCGGCAAGTCGCTTCCGGTTCCCGGCGTCCCCACGACGCCGGGCAGGCACGACGACGACCTGTGGCTCTCCTCGCGGTTCGGCGCCGTGGACCCGACGCGGCTTGACGCCTACCGCAAGTCGGGCGGATACGTGGCGCTGGCCAAGGCGCTCGAGAAGGGCGCCGAATGGGTGATCGCCGAAGTGACGGCGTCGAAGCTGCTGGGCCGCGGAGGCGCGGCGTTTCCGACAGGTCGCAAGTGGCATGCGGTGGCCCGGCAGCCGGCCCGGCCGCACTACCTCGTCTGCAACGCCGACGAGTCGGAACCGGGCACGTTCAAGGATCGCTGGCTGATGGAGGAGGATCCGTTCGCTCTCGTCGAATCCATGACGATCGCGGGCTTCGCGACCGGCTGCGAGCTGGGCTACCTCTACGTCCGGGGTGAGTACCCGCTCGCGAACGAGCGCGTTCGCAACGCCCTGGCGCAGGCGCGCGAGGCGGGCCTGCTCGGCGCGAACATCATGGGCAAGGGCATGACGTTCGACATCGAGATCCGCCGCGGCGCGGGAGCGTACATCTGCGGCGAGGAGACGGCGCTCTTCAATTCCATAGAAGGGCTGCGTGGCGAGCCGCGCAACAAGCCACCCTTCCCCGTGCAGGCCGGGCTGTTCGGCAAGCCGACGGTCGTCAACAACGTCGAGACGCTGATGAACGTGCCGCCAATCCTGCGGATGGGTGGCGCCCGGTTCGCCAAGACCGGGACCGCGCAGTCCACCGGGACGCGCCTGTTCTGCGTCAGCGGATCGGTGCGCAACCCGGGACTCTACGAATTCGAGTTCGGCCTCACGGCCGGCGCGGTGCTGGACGCGGCCGGCGGCGTCCCCGCGGGACGCAAGCTGCAGGCGATCCTCCTTGGCGGCGCCGCAGGGGTATTCATCCGGCCCGATGAACTCGACCTGCGCCTGACCTTCGAGGACACCCGCGCGGCGAAAGCGACGCTTGGGTCGGGCGTCTTCATGGTCGTGGACGACAGCGTCGACCTGAAGGCCCTGCTGTTGCGGATCGCGTCGTTCTTCCGCGACGAGTCGTGCGGCCAGTGCGTGCCGTGTCGCGTAGGCACCGTGCGCCAGGAGGAGTCGCTGCACCGCATCGCCGCCCGGAAGTCGATCGGCGGCGTGAACGGCGAGATCGCCCTCCTCGACGAAGTGGGCGCCGCCATGAAGGACGCGTCGATTTGCGGACTGGGACAGACCGCGTACAGCGCCATCGAAAGCGCGATTCACCGCCTGAAGGTGTATCAGTGAACGGACAGCGGACGACGGACAGCGGACAACGCCTGTACGCCATCGACCGCAAGCGCGCGCCCAGGCCGCAGGTGACGCTGACGATCGACGGAGCGACGGTGACCGTCCCCGAGGGAACGACGATCCTCGGCGCGTGCGCGATGCAGGGCATCGAAATCCCGACCCTGTGCTTCCTGGAGACGCTGCACCCCGTGAACGTGTGCCGCATCTGCGTGGTGGAGCTCGAGGGGGCTCGCGTGCTGGTGCCGTCCTGCTCGCGCCAAGTCGAGGCCGGGATGGTCGTCAAGACGCGCAGCCAGCGCGTGGACTTGAGCCGCAAGCTGGTGCTCGAGATGCTCGGTTCGTCGGTGGATCTCTCGACGACGGAGCACGTCGAGCGCTGGTTGAACGAGTACGGCGCGCGGCCGGAGCGCTTCGGCCCCGCGGCGCCACCGGCGAAGGCCGGCGAGCGTGACGCGCTGACGCCGGGCCATCACGCGCCGCCGGACGTCCGCTACGCCGCGACCGTCGCGCAGCCGACCAAGGTCGACAACGACCTCTACGTGCGCGATTACGCCAAGTGCATTCTCTGCTACAAGTGCGTCGAGGCGTGCGGGCCGGACCACCAGAACACGTTCGCGATCGCCGTGGCCGGACGCGGATTCGACGCGCGGATCTCGACCGAGTTCGCCGTGCCGCTGCCCGACTCGGCCTGCGTCTACTGTGGCAACTGCATCGCCGTCTGTCCCACCGGCGCGCTGATGGCGAGTCGTGAGCACGAGCAGCGCCTGGCCGGCACATGGGACGAGACCACGCAGACCGAGGTCGACACGGTATGCCCCTACTGCGGCGTCGGCTGCACGTTGCGTCTCCACGTCCAGGACGGCGAGATCGTCAAGGCCACCTCGCCGCTCGAGAACCCGATCACGCTCGGCAACCTGTGCATCAAGGGGCGGTTCGGGTGGCGGTACGTGCACGGGCCGCGCGACTAGGCGCTGGACTCGTGACCCGGCCGGCCAGGACCACGTCCCTCGGCTACTTGCCGCCGATCGTTGCCGCGTCAGTCTCGCGGCTGGATGGAACCGCAACGGCGGCGCAGGACGCGTCCCTGGCCACCGAGGTGCCGGTGGCGCTCGTGTACAATGCGCGGCCGCATGTCGTGATGATGTGCACGCCGGCGGACCTCGAGGACTTCGCGGTCGGGTTCTCGGTGACCGAGGGGATCGTGCCGAGCGCGGGGGACGTGACGCGGGTGGCGGTGGTGAAGTACGCCCGTGGCATCGAGGCGCAGCTCGAGATTCCGGCCGATGCCGCCGAACGGCTGGCCGAGCGCGGCCGGACGCTGGCGGGACGCACGGGGTGCGGATTGTGCGGGGTCGAGGTGATCGACGAGGCCATGCGCGAGCCGTTTCCCGTGCGTACCCGGACCACGGTGTCGCGCGCGGCGTTGTATCGCGCCGGCGAATCGCTCGGCGCCAGCCAGCCGCTCAACCGGGACGTCAACACGATTCACGCCGCCGCGTGGGCCGACGCGGACGGCGCCGTGAAGGTCGTTCGCGAGGACGTGGGCCGGCACAATGCGCTCGACAAGGTCATCGGCGCGCTGCTGCGCACCGGCGCCGACGCGTCGCGGGGCATCCTGCTCGTCACGAGCCGGGCGAGCTACGAGCTGGTCCAGAAGGCGGCGGCGGCCAACGTCGGCATCCTTGCGGCGGTGTCGCGCCCGACGGCGCTCGCAGTGCAACTCGCCGAAGACGCCGGGATCACGCTCGTGGGCCTTTTGCGCGGCGCGAGCGCCAACGTCTACAGCCATCCGGAGCGGATAGCGGGATAGCCGGAAGGCGGAAGGCGGAAGGCGGAAGGCGGAAGGCGGATGGCGGATGGCGGATAGCGGATGGCGGATGGCGGATAGCGGATAGCGGATAGCGGATAGCGGATAGCGGATAGCGGATAGCGGATAGCGGATAGCGGATGACGGAATAGGTTTCCGCGTCCCGCCTTCCGTTCGCCGCATTCCTTTTTCCGCCCATGGCCTTCCCGACTGACATCGAAATAGCGCAGGCCGCGACGCCGCGGCCGATCAGCGACGTAGCGGCCGAACTCGGGCTGGGGGTCGACGACCTCGATCTCTACGGCAAGTACAAGGCGAAAACGCCGCTCGAGCTTGCGGCGCGGCCGCCGCGGGGGCGCCTCGTCCTCGTCACCGCGGTGAACCCGACGCCGGCCGGCGAAGGCAAGAGCACCGTCACGGTGGGACTCACCCAGGCGCTGCGCCGGCTCGGCAAGAGGGCGGTGCTCTGCATGCGCGAACCGAGCCTCGGTCCGGTATTCGGAGTGAAGGGCGGCGCGGCCGGCGGCGGCCACTCGCAGCTGCTGCCGATGCAGGACATCAACCTGCATTTCACGGGCGACTTTCACGCCATCACGAGCGCGCACTCGCTGCTCTCGGCGCTCCTGGACAATCACCTGACGCAGGGCAACGCGCTCGACATCGACCCGCGCCGCATCACGTGGCCGCGCACGATCGACATGAACGACCGCGCGCTGCGTCAGGTCGTCATCGGACTCGGCGGCGTCGCCAACGGCGTCGTGCGCGAGGAGAAATGGGTGATCGTGCCCGCCAGCGAGGTGATGGGCATCCTGTCGCTGGCGACGAGTTACGCGGACCTCGAGGAGCGGCTGGCGCGGATCATCGTCGGCTCCACGGCCGGCGCGTCGAAGCAGCCGGTGCGCGCCGGCGACCTCAAGGCGCACGGCGCGATGGCGCTGTTGCTGTCGGACGCGATCCGGCCGAACCTGGTGCAGACGCTCGAGGGCGGTCCCGCCTTCGTGCACGCCGGCCCGTTCGGCAACATCGCGCACGGCTGCAACTCCATCCTCGCAACGAAGTCCGCGCTCGCGCTCGCCGACGTTGTCGTGACGGAGGCCGGTTTCGGCTCGGACCTCGGCGCCGAGAAGTTCTTCGACATCAAGTGCCGGTTCGGCGGGCTCAACCCGGAAGCTGCCGTCATCGTCGCGACGGTGCGCTCGTGCAAGATGCAGGGCGGCGCCGACAAGAAGTCGCTCACGAAAGAAGACATTGGCGCGCTCGAACGCGGGCTGCCGAACATCGCCAAGCACATCGAGAACGTGAAGCAGTTCGGCGTCCCGGTCGTTGTGGCGCTCAACCGCCACTTCGCCGACACGGATCGCGAGCTCCACATGGTCCAGGACTTCGTGGCCAGGCAGGGTGTGCCTGCGGCGCTGACTGAAGTCTTCACCAAGGGCGGCGCCGGCGGCGAAGAGCTCGGCAAGCAGGTGCTCGCGATGCTCGACCGGAAGGGCGCCGACTTCAAGCCGCTGTACGACGCCACCCTGCCGATCAAGGACAAGATCGAAACGATCGTCCGGAGAGTTTACGGCGGCGATGGCGTCGACTACGCGCCGGCCGCCGATCGCGCGATCGGGTATCTCGAGTCCGTGGGGCTGGGCCAGACGCCGGTCTGCATTGCCAAGACGCAGTACTCGCTCACCGACGACCCGACGATCCTCGGCCGACCCACCGGCTTCCGCATTACGATCAACGACGTGTGGCCGGCCGCCGGGTCGGGCTTCGTCGTCGCCCGCGCCGGCGAGATCATGACGATGCCGGGACTCTCGAAGGAACCGTCCGCGGAAAAGATCCGGCGGCTGCCGAGCGGTGAGGTGGTGGGTTTGTTCTGAGAAGATAGGAGCTAGGAGCTAGGAGCTAGGAGCTAGCTCCTAGCTCCTAGCTCCTAGCTCCTATCTTCTCACCCGCCCCGACACCACCGTCACGTTGTCGGTGCCGCCGCGTTCCAGCGCCAGGTCGACCAGGCCGCGGCACATCTGCTCCGACGAGAGGTCGCGCGACAGCCAGTCCCTGATCTCGTCGTCGGTCACGTGTTTCGTGAGGCCGTCGGAGCACAACAGCGTTCGGTCAGTGGCGGACAGGTCGGTGACGACGACCTCGGGCACCGCTTCCTGGGCGCCGACCGCGCTCCAGAGCACGTGCTTCAGGTGCGAGCCCTCGGCTTCCTCGCGCGACATCGCGCCCGCCTCGAGCATCATCTGTGCCATCGTCTGGTCGTTGGTGAGCCGGTCGAATCGGTCGCCGCGCAGGCGGTACATCCGGCTGTCGCCGACCTGGACGATGAACCCGAGCGGCCAGAAGGCGGCGTACATCGTCAGCGTCGTGGCGCTCGGGCTTCGCCCCGCCCTGTCGGCGTCGTCCTGCAGGAGTCGATGCGCCTCCCCGACCGCGCGCTTGAGCTCGTCGATCGCGGTCTCCTGCTGTTGCAGCGCCATGGTCGAGCAGATCTCGCTGGCGTGCAGGAGGTGCTGCGTCACGGTGCGGAGTGCGGCCCCGCTGCCTTCGGTCTCGCTGTGCCGGCTGCCGACGCCGTCCGCAACGAGGAGCAGGAAACCGCGCGACTCCGTCTCCTGGGGCCCGACGTTGCCGCCGAGACTGGAATGGTGGACGCGGAGCGACCGGTGGAAGCTGCAGATCATGAAGTGATCCGCGTTCGTCTTCCGCACGCGCCCCACGTGCGTCAGCCCGAAGACGTCGACATCGGCCGTCAGCGGTCGTGGCGGCACCACGGGTGGCATTGTGTCCGTCGGCATCCCACGCCTCCGGGTTAGTTCGGCTTCGTGCGTCCCAGCGAGCGGTAATACTCCTCGACGTACTTGCGGTATTCGGCGGGGATTTCGCCAGTCCGGTCCACGAGCACCCGGTCGCCGCCGGGGGTCGCGCCGAACGCCTTCGAGAGCTTGAACTCGAAGGCCTTGAGGCCTTCAATGACCTGCGCGCGAAGCTCCCGCTCGGAGCGCTCGTCGACGAGTGATCCCTCGCGACCGAGGCGGTCGAGCTGGCCAATGGCGCGATCGAGGTCGCGCGTGTCGACGCCGGTGCGAGCCAGGTCACGGCGCAGGTTGCGTGCGTCGTTCAAGCGCTCGCGCCACTCGCGATCCCAGTTGCCGCCACCGCCCTGCGCGTTCTGGCCACCCATGCGGCCACCGTCGTTCGCTTGGCCGCCGCGACCCCCCTGCTGGCCCTGCTGCCCTTGCTGCCCTTGCTGCCCTTGCTGCCCTTGCTGGCCTTGTTGGCCTTGCCGGGCTTCCTGCTGCTGACGCGCGCGCTCATCGATCGACTCGACGCCACGCACGAGATCGCGGGCTCGATCCACGGATTCGGCGTTGCGACGATCGGCTTCGCTCGCGGCACGGCCGCTGCGCGCAGCGTCCCGCACTTCGCCAAGCGCCTTGTTGAACTGCTCGATGCTCTGCCCGATGATGCTTTCGTTGTATTGCCACGACCCCTGCGCGTACCGTCTCAGGTTCGTCGTGGCGCGAAGGTTGTTCTCGATGTGGCGGGCGCGCATCGTGTCGGCCGCCTCCTCGAGCTCGCGCGCGACGCCGGGTTGTTCGCGCCGGTTCTCGCGCGACAGTTGGTCGAGGCGATCGTTGAGCGCCTTGGCCGAGTCCGCCATGGACGTCTTGCGGCGACCGACTTCGTCGAGGATCTGCTCGCGCTCCTGGCCCTGTGCGTTGGCGGCACGGCTGACGTCCTCCGCCACGCGGCGCTGCTGTTCCGACAGCCGCTGGCCCGACGCGATCGCCTCGTCGAGGGAGCGCGACGCGCTCTCCTCGCGGTCGCGCTCCATCAACCGGCGCGCATCACGCAGGCGGTCCATGGCGGCCTGAGACTGCGCGGCGCCCTGCTGGCCGGGCTGTGACGCGGCCTGGCGCATCGCGTTGGCGGCCTCATTCAAGCGGCGCGCGGCGTCGGCCAGGCTCTGTGACTGGCGCTCCCGGGCGAGCCGCTCGAGGCGACGCGCC
>Ga0187893_10011206_pt1 | contig 13093 bp, 10 predicted proteins | sample MA1701074metaG_FD_139574 | JGI IMG/M metagenome (GOLD analysis project Ga0187893, IMG submission 139574) | White microbial mat communities from a basaltic lava cave in the Kipuka Kanohina Cave System on the Island of Hawaii, USA - MA170107-4 metaG ...
GCCGCCGCGCCGGTGCAACTGTGCCGTGAGCGCTTGGCTGCGAGTACGTCGGTGCGCGCGCTGCTGGTCAATGCCGGTAATGCCAATGCGGCGACCGGCAGCAGTGGCCTTAACGATGCGCGCACGACCACGGCTGCGGTTGCGGCGGCACTCGGCTGTGCGTCTGAGTCGGTATTGCCATTCTCGACTGGCGTGATTGGCCAACGTCTGCCGGTGGATCGGATGACTGCGGCAATTCCAAAAGCGGTTGGCATCCTGAGTGCCGATGCCTGGAATGCAGCCGCAGGCGCAATCATGACCACCGATACGGTTGCCAAGGGCGCCAGCCGGCGTGTCAAAACCTCGCAGGGAGAGGTGACGGTGACCGGCATCGCCAAGGGCGTGGGCATGATCGAGCCGCACATGGCGACGCTGCTCGCCTTCATCGCCACCGATGCGCGCCTGACTGCTGCGGCCGCGCAGAGCGCGCTGCGCGCCGCTGCCGACGAATCTTTCAACTGCGTGACCGTGGACAGCGACACTTCGACCAACGATTCCTGCGTGCTTTGTGCGACCGCCCAGGCCGGCGTGCGCGACATCGAAGTCGGCGACGCCGACTTTCTGATCGTGGCCGGCGCTATCCGCGAGGTTTGCATCGAGCTCGCCCAATCCATCGTCCGCGACGGCGAGGGCGCGACGCGCTTCATCACGGTCGAAGTGACCGGCGCGCGGAATGCCGGTGAGGCGCGCAAGGTCGGCTATGCCATCGCCAATTCGCCCCTGGTCAAGACCGCCATGTTCGCCGGCGACGCCAACTGGGGCCGCATCGTCATGGCCATCGGCAAGGCCGGTGTCGAACAACTCGATCCTGCGCGGGTGGCCATTCGCCTCGACAGCGTGAAACTGATCGAACATGGCGAGCCGCATCCGGATTACCGCGAAGCCCTGGGCGCGGCGGTGGTCGCCAGGCCGGAATTCACCATCGGCGTGGATCTGGGGCGCGGTCCGGCGCGGGCGCGCTTGTGGACCTGCGATTTCTCCTACGACTACGTCAAGATCAATGCCGAATACCGGACGTGATTCGCGTCCTGTAATCCCGGTTGCCGCAGCTTGCCTCATCAATTCGCAGGGCGAGGTTCTGATCTGCCAGCGGCCCGTCGGCAAGATCGCCGCCGGCAAATGGGAATTCCCCGGCGGCAAGATCGAGGCGGGAGAATCCGCGCGCGAAGCGCTGGCGCGCGAGCTGCGCGAAGAACTGGGCATTGAAGTGCTGGAGGCACAGCCCCTGATCCGGATCACGCACGAGTATTCGGATCGCACCGTGCGTCTCGACGCCTGGTGCGTGACCCGGTTCAACGGCGAACTGCGAGCGCAGGAAGCCCCGGCGCTGGCCTGGGTGAGACCCGAAGGGCTTGCGAGCTGGGACCTGCTCGCCGCCGATGCCCCCCTCGTCACCGCGCTGCGACTGCCGTCCGACTACGTGTTCACCCCACCCGTTGCCGCTGCGGCCGAGTGGACGGCAGGACTTGCGGCCCTGCCGCGGGGCGCCCTGCTGAGGCTGCGCTGCCCGCAGCTCAAGGATGCGGCTTACGAGAAGCTGGCGCGTGAACTGCTGCCGCAGTGCGAAGTCCTGAACCTGCATCTGATGCTGGATCGTGCGCCGGAGCTGGCGCAATCGCTGGGCGCCGCCGGCTGGCATGCGAGTGCGCGCCGGCTCGGCGACTTGAAACAAAGGCCGGTGCCGGCATCCCTGTGGTTTTCAGCGTCCTGTCACGACGCTGGCGAAATCCGGCGCGCGCGCGAGCTTGGTGTGGACTTCCTAGTGGCAGGACCGGTACAGGCGACGTCCACGCATCCGGATCGGGCGCCCATGGGCTGGGAGGCATTCTCTGCGCTGGCACAGGCGGCGGGCTGCCCGGTCTACGCCATTGGCGGCTTGGGTCCGGCCGAGCTTGCCGCCGCGCGGCGCCATGCTGCGCAGGGCGTCGCCGGCATCAGCGCCTACTGGAGTTTGCGGTCCGGATCGGGTTCCGCCGGCGCCGGATCTTCCGCCGGCACGCGGTAGCGTTCGCGGGCCCAGTCGCCGAAATCGATTTTCTGGCAGCGTTCACTGCAGAACGGACGGAACGGATTCGCGCCGTCCAGTCGCACGGCTTTTTCGCAACGGGGGCAGCGTGCCGGGTTCAAAATAGACAGCACTGCAACTGGAACACGATGTCCTGCGCCACCTGCTGGCCGCGGGCGTTGATGTCGCGCAGGCTCATGAAGCGGATGCTGTAGCGGTGGCGGCCGGCGCCGCTGATCTCGGGGTAGACCCGCAGCTCGGTTGAAACGGTGATCCGCAGCAGCAGCAAGGGCGTGGTGGGGATCTGCACGAACATGCCGCCCACGGCGGTTTCCCGCGACGGCTCGGTGCTCTGGCGCAGCAAGCGCAGGTAGAGCGCGATCGATTGTTCCAGCGGCGCCAGGTCGGCGAACCAGGCATCGAGATCGCGGCGGATCGATTCCGCCGGCTGCGCCAGCCAGGCATGAAAATGCGGCAGGTCGAAACCGCTGGTGCCGCCCGGCACGGTGTTGCGGTTGGCCAGGGTCATCAGAAATTCGTTCTCGCGCAGGCCGGTGGCCGTGGCATGCGTGGTCAGTTGCTGCATCGCATTGAGCACGGTGTTGATCTCGGTCAGCACGGCATCGAGACGGGCCGGATCCACGCCCGCCCGCTGCTTCAGCCGCGTCAGTCCCGCATGCTGCTCACCGAGGTCCTTGATGATCTCGGTCTTGAGATCGCTGCGGCTGGCGATGCTGAGGATGTCCAGCATCGTGCCCAGGGCGGCGCGCGTTCCCCACGCGCTGCGGTCCGCGCGGTGATGACGATACTGCTCGAACAGGAATTCGAGACGCAGAAACAGGCGTACCCGTTCGTTCAGCGGGTGCTCGTAGACGATGCTTCCCTGCGTCATGCAAAGCTCGTTGGTTTGCCCTCACGCGCCCAGCCGCAATAGCGCAGGTGCAGCGCGTGGACTGCCCTGCGCAAGGATTCGAGGTCGCCGTCATTCTCGATCACATCGTCGGCGCGCGCCAGCCGCTGTTGGCGCGTCGCCTGTGCCGCGAGCATTTGCCGTGCCAGTGCCTCGTCAATGCGGTCGCGCTGCCGCAGCCGTTCGATCTGTCTGGCTGCGGAGGCGTCCACCACCAGGATCCGATGGACCAGGCTGTCCATGCCCGATTCCAGCAGGATCGCCACCGCCAGGATGCAGTAGGCCGCGGTCTGCGCATCGCGCCAGCGCAACAGGCGTTCGCGGATCGCCGGGTGCATGATCTGCTCGAGGCGCCGCCGCGCCGCCTCGTCGCCAAACACCCGCTGGCGCAACTGGCGGCGGTCGAGCGTGCCGTCCGCTTGCAGAAATTGAGTCCCGAACTCCCGGGCGATTGCATCGAGCTGCGGCGAAGGGGGCGCCACCACTTCACGGGAAACCCGATCGGCGTCCAGCACCGGCACGCCAAGTTCTTCGAACGTCTGTGTGACCAGGCTCTTGCCGCTGGCGATGCCGCCGGTCAGGCCAATGGTCAGCGGCATGCGAGAGCTAGCCCGCCAAGGCGGACAGGGAGATTCCAGACAGCGCCTCGCCGCCGATCAGGATCAGCCAGCCGGCAGCGGCGAGATAGGGGCCGAACGGAATCGGGACCTGGCGGTCGTGTTTGCGCAGCACTATCAGTCCGATGCCGACCGCGGCGCCGACCACGGAGGAGAGCAGGATCACGGTCGGCAGCGCCTGCCAGCCCAACCAGGCGCCGAGCGCCGCGAGCAGTTTGAAATCGCCATGGCCCATGCCTTCCTTGCCGGTGGCCAGACGAAACAGCTGGAACACCGACCATAGTGAAAGGTAGCCAGCAGCGGCGCCGAGGATCGAGGCCGGGGCGGGCACAAACACGGAACCCAGAGACAGCAGCAGGCCGCCCCAGAGCAGGGGCAGCGTGAGGTCGTCGGGCAGCAGTTGCGTATGCAGGTCAATCACCATCAGCGCCAGCAGGGTCCAGGTGAACACCAGGGCCGCGGCCAGTTGCGGGCTCCAGCCGAAGCGCCAGGCGCAGGTCAGGGACAACAGGCCGGCCGCCAGCTCCACCAGAGGGTATTGGATCGAGATCGGCGCCGCGCAGTTGGCGCAGCGGCCGCGCAACCGCAACCAGCTCAGCAGCGGGATGTTGTGCCAGGGCTTAATCACCGCTGCGCAGGAGGGGCAGGTCGAGGCGGGGCGCCACAGCGATAGCGGGGTTTCCGCGACTTCGGGCAATTCCAGCAGGGCGCGGGCTTCGCGCTTCCAGGCGCGTTCCATCATCTGCGGCAGGCGCAGGATGAGCACGTTGAGGAAACTGCCCAGGCACAGGCCCAGCAGGAACGTGGCGGACATCAGGAAGCCGGGGCTGTCGCGCAGCCCGTCCAGCAGACTCATGCGCCGGGCTTAGACGGCTTGGCCCATCTTGAAGATGGGCAGGTACATGGCGACGATCAGGGTGCCGACCATGCCGCCGAGGAAGGCCATGATGATCGGCTCCATCAGCGCCGACAGGTTGTCCACCAGTGCATCCACTTCGGCCTCGTAGAAATCGGCGACCTTGGCGCACATCGAGTCGAGTGCGCCGGATTCCTCACCGATGGCGATCATCTGGACCGCCAGCGGCGGGAACAGCGCGGCCTGGTTCATCGCCAGTTGCAACTGCAGACCGGTCGAGACCTGTTCCTTCATGGCCATGATGGCTTCTTCATACACATAGTTGCCGGCGGCTTTGGCCACCGAGTCCAGCGCATCCACCAGCGGCACGCCGGCGGCGAACATGGTGGACAGGGTGCGGGCGAAGCGCGCCACCGCGGACTTGTGCAGGATGTCGCCGACGATCGGCGCACGCAGCGCCAGCCGTTGCAGGAAACGCTGGAAGGTGACCGAGCGTTTCTGCGCCTGCGAGAAGCCGGTGCCGAGGGCGCCGGCGATGATCAGCACGAGCAGGATGTTTTTCTGCAGCCATTCCGACAGATTGACCACCATCTGCGTCAGGCCCGGCAGATCGGCGCCGAAGTTCTGGAACATGGCCTGGAATTGCGGCACCACGAAATACAGCAGGATGCCGGCGACGATGAACGCCACCACCAGCACGGCGATCGGGTAGGTCAGGGCCTTCTTCACCTTCTTTTTGATCGCCTCGGTCTTTTCCTTGTAGGTGGCGATCTTGTCGAGCAGGGCTTCCAGCGCGCCGGATTTTTCGCCGGCGTCCACCAGGTTGACGAACAGGGTGTCGAAATACAGCGGGAACTTGGACAGCGCATCGGAGAATGAATTACCGCCCTCGATGTGCGTCTTCATGGTCATGATCATCTCGCCCATATTGGGGTTCTCATGGCCACTGCCGACGATCTGCAGCGATTGCACCAGCGGCACGCCGGCCTTCATCATCGTCGACATCTGGCGGCTGAAGATGGCGATATCCCCCGAGGTGATCGGCTTGCCCTTGCCGCCCATCTTCGACTTCTTCTTGACCCGGATCGGGGTGATGCCCTGCTTGCGCAGTTGTGCCTTGATCAGGCTTTCGCTGGCGCCGGAGTTCTGGCCCTTGACGCGCTGGCCCTTCTTGTCGGTGCCTTCCCAGACAAAGGTGTATTCCTTGACGGTCACTGCGGCTGCGGTTGCCATGCGTGAAGTCCTTATTCGTCCACCGTGGTTGCATTGGCCTGCGCCAGATCCATGTGGCCGTTCTTGACCTTGGTCAGCGCCGAGCGCCGCAGATCGGCGATCCCCTCCTTCTGCGCCTGGTCGGCGATCTGGATCTGGTTGCCGCCTTCCATGATGATGCGGCCCATGGCGTTGGAGAACGGCATCACCTGGTAGATGCCGGTGCGGCCCTTGTAGCCGTTGTCGCACTGGTCGCAGCCCACCGCCTCGTAAATCACGAAATTCGGGTCGTTGACCTCGGCCTCGGTGAACCCCTGCTTGATCAGTTCGAGCTTGGGGATGTCGGCCGGCCGCTTGCACGACTTGCACAGGCGCCGCGCCAGGCGCTGGGCGATGATCAGCTTGACGCAGGAGGCGAGGTTGTACGCGGGAATGCCGATATTCATCAGGCGCGTCAGGGTCTGCGGCGCGTCGTTGGTGTGCAGTGTGGACAGCACCAGGTGGCCGGTCTGCGCGGCCTTGACCGCGATCTCGGCGGTCTCCATGTCGCGGATTTCGCCGATCAGCACGATGTCCGGGTCCTGGCGCAGGAAGGCTTTCAGCGCCGCGGCGAACGTCAGTCCGACCTTGGGATTGACGTTGACCTGGTTGACGCCGGGCAGATTGATTTCGGCCGGGTCTTCGGCGGTTGAGATGTTGACGTCTTCGGTGTTGAGGATGTTGACGCCGGTATAGAGCGACACGGTCTTGCCCGAGCCGGTGGGGCCGGTGACCAGAATCATGCCCTGCGGATATTGCAGCGCCTTCATGTAGGCCGCTTTCTGCTCCGGCTCGTAGCCGAGGGCGTCAATGCCGAGTTGCGCCGATGAAGGGTCGAGAATACGCGCGCAGATCTTCTCGCCGAACAGGGTCGGGCAGGAGCTGACGCGAAAATCAATCGCCTTGTTTTTTGACAGGTACAGTTTGATGCGTCCGTCCTGGGGAATGCGGCGCTCAGCAAGGTCCATGCGCGACAACACTTTGATGCGCGCGGCCAGACGTCCGGCCATGTTGATCGGCGGCTGCGCGACGGTCTTCAGCTCGCCGTCCTTGCGGTAGCGGATGCGGTAGAACTTCTCGTAAGGCTCGAAGTGGATGTCCGAGGCACCCTGGTTGATCGCGTCCACCATGATCTTGTTGACGAACTTGACGATGGGGGCGTCGTCGGCGTCGGACTTGGTGACATCGCCGCCCTTGTCCTCGTCGCCACCGCCTTCCTCGATGTCGATGTTGGCGAGATCCTCGTCGCCGACATCCATCGCCGCCGACGACTGCGCGTTGAGCGCGGCGTCAATGCCCTTGGCCAGCTTGTCTTCCTCGACCAGGATCGCCTCGGTGGCAAGACCGGTGGCGAACTTGATCTCGTCCAGCGCCGCCAGATTGGTCGGGTCGGACACCCCGAGATAGATCTTCTTGCCGCGCTTGAACAGGGGCAGGGCGCGATGCTGCCTGAGCAGTTTCTCGCTCAGCGCCTTGACCACATCGGGATCGATCTCGATCGTCGCCAGATCCACCAGCGGCACGCCGAACTCCGCGCTCGCGGCCTCGGCGATGCGGATCGGCGCCAGCGCCTTCTTTTCGACCAGCAGGGAAACGAAGGGCGTGCCGGATTTCTTGGCCTCTTCCTGCAACTCGCGCATCTTGGCCTCGTCCAGCAGTTTGTCCGTGGCCAGACGCCGCGCCAGGCCGCCGAGAAAGCCGCCCGAGCCTGCCATCTGAGGATTGACTGCCATGTGTTTCCCCGGCCCGAAAAAGAGTGTCCAGATAGTAGGCGATTACGCCACGCGAGTCACTCGCAGCGCCACTCGCAGCGCCCGGTCAGGGCGGAGCCGAGAACGACATGATCGCCCGGGTTCAGCGGGCCGACGCCCTTGGGGGTGCCGGTGAAGATCGCGTCGCCGTTACCCAGATCCCAGGTTTGCGACAGGATTTCGAGCTGCCGCGCCACCGGATACAGCATGTCGCGGGTGCGTCCGTGCTGGCGCAACTGGCCGTTGACATGGCAGGTGAATTCCAGCCCCTGCAGATCCTCGCCGCGATACTCGCGCCAGTCGCCCAGCGGCGCGGCGTGATCGAAGGCCTTGGCCAGCTCCCACGGCGCGCCCTTGTTCTTGAGCCGCGTCTGCAGCTCGCGCAGGGTCAGGTCCAGGCCCAGAGTGACATGAGTGATGCGCGCGCCCGCGCCAAGCCGGACCACCAGTTCTGCTTCGTGATGCACCTCGCCGCGGCCCCGCGGCAGGCGGATCGGAGCGCCCGAGGGCACCACGCAACTGGCCGGCTTCATGAACACCACGCAGTCGCCGTCAGGCAGATGCCCAAGAGGGGCCAGTTCGGCCACGTGATCGGCGTAGTTCTTGCCGATGCAGAAAATGCGCTGGAGGTTCATTTTTTGCGCCACCCGCTTGAGAGGTGTTTTGGGGTTTTCCGTGGCCCTGGGTGAAAACAGTGATACTAAAAGTGTATCACTGCTTTAGCGAAAATCCCCTGGAAGAGGCCCTGCAGCCGTGAAGCGGGTGGTCAATTTTAGAAAAGTCTTGCCGTGAAACCGGCCCGCCACTATCCTTGCCGGCCCGCCGAGCGCTGCGCGCCGGTGGTTTTCCATCGCACAGGACTTGCCATGACTTTTCAGGCCGATCTCCAGCAATTGCTGGGTCTCAACACCGTCAGCTACAAGCACAACCTCCACAAGGAAGAGCTGTTCCACGAGGCGATCAGGAACGACCGTGGCCGGGTCAAGAAAGGCGGCCCCTCGGACGCGCAAAAAGCGTTTCCGACCCGGCTGGGCGTGAAGGGCCCGCTGGTCTACTACACCGACCCCGACTGCACCGGCCGCCGCACCAAGGACACCTACGCGGTGAAGTGGCCCGAGGTGGCCGACGAGATCTGGTTCAAGGCCGATCTGAACCCTTTCGATCCGGACCTGTATCAGGGTCTGCTCAAGCGCGTCGTCGAGCACGTCAACAGCAGGCAGGCCACGCTGTACGTCAAGGACGTGTTCATGGGCAACGACCCCGACCTTGCGGTGCCTTACCGCTTCGTCGGCGAGTACGCGACGCACGCGATGTTCGTTGACAACATGTTCCCGAAAGCCCTGCCCGGCGTGAAGAACGTGGAGGCACGCCGCTGGACCATGCTGAACGTGCCTTCGTTCACCTGCGTACCCGAGCGTGACGGCTGCCGCGCCGAAGCCGCGGTGATCATCGACGCCAGGAACAAGATCTGCCTCGTCGCCGGCCGCGCCGACTACTGCGGCGTCAACAAGAAAACCATCTTCACCGTCGGCAATTACCTGATGCCCAAGGAAGGCCGCCTGTCGATGCACTGCTCGGCCAACGTCGGTGAACAAGGCGACGGCGCCATCCTGTTCGGCCTGTCGGGCACCGGCAAGACCACGCTGTCGGCCGATGCCTCGCGCAAGCTGATTGGCGACGACGAGACCATCTGGTCCGACAACGGCCTGTGCAACCTCGAAGGCGGCTGCTACGCCAAGCTGATCAATCTCGACAAGAAGGCCGAGCCGGTGATCGCCGCGGCGCTGTCGCAGCCGGGCTGCATCATCGAGAACGTGCCGCCGCTGCCGGGCAAGCAGATGCAAGAGTGCCACCCGGACGAGCTCGACCTCAACGATGCGTCAATCGCCGAGAACACGCGCCTGTCCTATCCGCTCAGCGTCGTGCCGAACGTGATGCCGAATGCGCGCGGGCCGCATCCGCAGACCATCGTGCTGCTCACCGCCGACGCCTATGGCGTGCTGCCGCCGATCTCGATTCTCGATTCCAAGGACGTGATGTACCACTTCGTCTCCGGGTTCACCGCACGCGTCGCCGGCACCGAAGTCGGCGTGACCGAGCCGCAGCCGACCTTCTCGGCCTGCTTCGGCGGCCCGTTCATGGCGCAGAAGCCCAATGTCTACGCCAAGCTGCTGGCCGACAAGATGAGCCGGCACAAGGCGCGCTGCATTCTGCTCAACACCGGCTGGAGCGGCGGCAAATACGGGATCGGCAAACGCATGTCGCTCAAGGTCACCCGCGCCCTGCTCAACGCCGCACTCAGCGGCAAGCTGGACCATGTCGAGACCGAGAAGCTGGCGATCCTCAACCTGACCATCCCCAAATCCTGCCCGGACGTGGACGGCGCCATCCTCAATCCGCGCAATACCTGGACGGACCCGGCGGACTACGACGCCACCGCCACCCGGCTGCGCGACAGCTTCCGTCAGAACTTCAAGAACAAGGGTTTTGCGGCGTTCGGGATCGAAGAGCGGATTTGAAACACTCCGCTAAAAACCCGTTATCAAGCGAAAAAGATTAAGCCGCTGATCCGCCCGTCGGCAAGCGGAATCCGGACACCGATTCACGCAGCTTTTCCGACATCACGTTCAACTCGCCGACCGCTTGCGCCGTCTGCGAGGCCGAGCTGGAAGTCTGGGTGGCGATGTCGCGGATCAACTGCATGGTGCCGGCGATCTTGTTGGTCTGCGCCGACTGGTCGCGCGCGGAGGCCGAGATTTCGGTGATCAGCTTCGCCAGCGTCAGCGAGGACGACTCGATCTGGCTCAGGGACTGGCCGGCTTCTTCCGCGCTCTTGGCGCCGGTCACCACGTTGGCGGTCGAGCGCTCCATCGAGATGATGGCTTCGCCGGTGTCGGCCTGAATCGTCTTCACCAGGTTTTCGATCTGGCGGGTGGCATTGGTGGCGCGCTCGGCGAGTCGCTGCACTTCGTCGGCGACCACCGCGAAGCCGCGGCCTTGTTCACCGGCCATCGCCGCCTGGATCGAGGCGTTGAGCGCCAGCGTGTTGGTCTGCTCGGCGATGTCGTTGATGAACTCGATGATGTTGCCGATCTCCTGAGAGGATTCACCCAGGCGCTTGATGCGCTTGGAGGTGTCCTGGATCTGCTCGCGCAGCGCGGTCATGCCGGTGATGGCGCGGTTCACGGTCTCGGCGCCGCTGTGCGCGACCTGCACCGATTTCTGCGCCTCGCCGGCGAGCTGCTCGGCGCGCGTCGCCACCTGTTGCAGCTGCTGCGAGGACGAGACGATGGCGGCGGTGACGTTGCTCACTTCCTTGGCCTGCCGCTCCGAGGCCTCGTTCATCCTGCGCGCGGTGTCGGCGGTGCCGGAGGCGGCGGTGGCGACCTCGGTCGAGGTGTTGTTGATGGTGCCGACCAGATTGCGCATGGCGTCAATCGCGTAATTGATCGAGTCGGCGATGGCGCCGGTGAAGTCGGTGGTCACCTTGGCGTTGACCGTGAGATCGCCGTCGGCGAGGGTGCCGATGTCGTTGAGCAGGCCCAGAATCGCTTCCTGCTGCAGTTTGTCCTTTTCGGCGGCGACGCGCGCCTCGTCCGAAGACACTTTCACCTGGCGCCGGGCGGTGAGCAGGAACAGCAGGATGAAGCCCGCCAGCGAGATCACCGCCAGGCCGCCGGCGCTGAGCACCGCGACCGGCAGGTAGCGGAAGCGCACCGCGTAGTCGATCAGGCTCTGCTCGAAAGTCTTGGCGTTGGCGATCACGTTCAGCGCCTCGCCCTGCAATACCGCGGCGTTCTGCTGCAGCGTGGTGACCGCCGGCGCATCGGCGGCGATCTTGTCGGTGATCTCGCGCAGCCCCGGGCCGCTGCCGCCGGCATAGGCGCGCGCCTGCTCCTGCAGGCGGGTCGCCGTCGTCGCGGCGTCGCGGCCGGCCGACAGCACCAGTGCGGCGGTGCCTCTCATGCGCTGCAACTGGGCTTCCTGCACCGGCGTGATCGGCGCCTCCAGCACGCTGTCGATGCGCTCGGTCAGCTGGCCGATGCTGTCGCGGGTGTTGGCATAGGACTCCTCGTTCTTGACCATCGCGTCGACCGCGGCCTTCATGCCGTTCCAGGCGGTGGCGACGCCGGCGAGGTTTTCGCGCGTGGCGCCGGGCACGGCGACGATCTGGTTGCCGGGATCGCCCTCGGTCAGCGCCTTGATGTTCTCGTCGAAGGCGATCGACAGCGCTTCCAGGGTGCCGAAATCCGGGTCAATGCCGCGGGTGGCGTCGCGACCCACCGCCGAAATCGTGGTCACGTCGGACGACAGCTGCTTGGCCAGCGTCAGCCAGGTCAAGTTTTCGCCGCTGACTTTCTGGAAGTAGACGAAACCGCCGATGGTGGCGCCCATGAACAGCGCGGCCAGCACCAGCAACAGGATGTCGCGACGACTGGTGGCCCCGGTTTTTTTGTCGGCCATATTCAACTCCCCCTACCGCATGAACCTTAAGGTTACTTCGGCAACACCGCCTTGATCTTGTCGAGCAGGTCGGCTTCTTTCATCAATGGTTTGATCAGGTATTCCTTGGCGCCCTGGCGCAGGGCCCAGACGCGGTCGGTTTCCTGGCTCTTGGCGCTGACCACGATCACCGGAATGTGCGCCGTTTCCGGATCCTTGGACAGGATGCGCGTCGCCTGGAAGCCGTTCACACCCGGCATCACCACGTCCATGATGATCACTTCCGGCTTCTCGGCCTTGGCGCGGGTGATCGCGTCGGCGCCGGCCGTGACCTCGCTGACCAGGTGGCCGGCCTTGTTGAGAATGGACTTCAGGTGCTGAACGTCGGTGGGTGAATCATCCACGATCATGATGCGCGCCATAACGACACTCCCTCGGAATTTTTCAAGCGCCGTGCAACGCGCCGGCGCGGCTTGAAGGACAATATACACCGCGGGTGGAGCCTAGCTCAAAGCCGCCGCCCTTTACTGGGGGTACGCAGCGCGGGTTCGAGTTCGTGTTCGCAGTAGACGCAGCGCAGCCGCCCGCCGCCGATCCTGATGAACCGATGGTTGAGATGGCGCCCTTCGGCCGGATTGTTCGACACGCAGCGCGGATTGGCGCATTTCGCGCCTTTCACCGGCGTCGCCGCCGCTGGCTGCTTCCTCGCCGCGGTGGCGCAGGCCTGCAGCCCGAGCAGGTAGGAGATCAGGGCCATGCGTACCGGCACGCCGAAGGCGGCCTGCTTGAAATACACCCCGCGTGGATCGCGGTCGAGGTCGTAGCCGAGTTCTTCGACGCGCGGCAGCGGGTGCAGTACGCGGGCGTGGCGGTACTGCGGTGCTTTCAGGAACTCGCGGTCCACCACCGGATAAGTGGCGCCCTCGCTGCCGCCGCGCTCGGCCTGGAAGCGGGTGACATAGACCGCGTCGAAACCCTGGTGTGCGCCTTGGGGCGTCTTGCCCGCGATCGGCCGGCAGCCAAAGTCTCGGTGCAGACGCCGCTGCACCTGCGGCGGCAGATCGAGATTCGGCGCCGGCTGCACGTAGAGATGGGCACCAAAGCGCGCCAGCGCATAGACCAGCGAATGAACGGTGCGGCCGTTCTTCAAGTCACCGAGCAGCAGCACCTTGAGGGGCTTATGCGCGCGGTCACGCCACCAGCCCGGATGCTCGCGGCGCA
>Ga0187893_10011208_pt1 | contig 13090 bp, 12 predicted proteins | sample MA1701074metaG_FD_139574 | JGI IMG/M metagenome (GOLD analysis project Ga0187893, IMG submission 139574) | White microbial mat communities from a basaltic lava cave in the Kipuka Kanohina Cave System on the Island of Hawaii, USA - MA170107-4 metaG ...
GACCACCCTGGCATCCCGATCTTTTGAATGTTGGAGTACAAAGCCTCCGCCACAGCTTTGTTGTAATGACCTGGCCACGTGGCTGCGAGGATCCGCTCGGTCATGGTTGTGTCGGTCATCTCGGCTGCGGCGCGTGCAATCCTGGTGCCCAGTGCATGGAGGTCCTTAATCCGTTGAAAATCCAGCTCGCGGAAAAAATACCAGACCGTGGCTTCTGGCGGCACAACATTCGGCTGGTCGCCGCCATGCACGATCACATAGTGGGAACGATGCTGCAGTCGCAAATGCTCCCGGCGGTAATTCCAGCCCACATTCATCAGTTCCACCGCATCGAGTGCGCTGCGGCCCATCCATGGAGATCCAGCGCCGTGAGCGCTCCTTCCGTGAAAGCTGTATTGCGTGGAAACCAGGCCGGTGTTGACTGGACCGTAAGATACTCCAAAGTCAGTGCCCACGTGCGTACTGAGCATCACGTCAACGTCTTTGAACAAACCGGCACGCACCATGTAGTTTCGGCTGGCGAGCAACTCTTCAGCGACACCGGGATACAGTCGCAGCGTTCCCGCCACGTTGTATTTCTGCATGAGCTCCTTCACTGCCATAGCAGCCGTGACATTCACGGCCTGGCCGGCATTGTGCCCTTCACCGTGACCCGGCCCGCCTTTGATGAGTGGGTCATGATAAGCCACGCCCGGTTTCTGCGAGGTCTCCGGCAAGCCGTCGATGTCAGCCATAAAGCCAATGACCGGCTTCCCTTTTCCCCAGGTCGCGACCCAGGCCGTGGGGATGCCCGCAACGCCCTGCTGGACTTGGAAACCCTCTTGCTCCAGGATCTCTGTGACAAACTTCGAAGTTTGTGTCTCCTGGAATCCGAGCTCAGCAAAGCTGAAAATCGAATCGACCATCACCTGGGTGAAGTCTTTGCGAAAATCGACCAGCTCGACGGCCTCCTTCTTCAGGGTGTCGAGGCTCGGCGACTGGGCGGAAGCCGCAGATGCTAGAAGGCAGCAAAGCACCGGAAGGAACATGGCACGGGTTTTCATTCTTGCCTCTCCAGGGTGCCGATTTTGCCAACAAGCTCCATAAAAGTCCCGTAAGCACGCCCTTGTGACACAGCCTTGACGTGCGGTCTACTGCCCTCGTCCTGGGCCTCATCAGTAGCCCGACCATGAGGGATGGCCGGTAGCTTCTGACAGGAGCGACCCCACCAAACTGGACAAGCTGAACGCACCTGCAGCCTTGAACCGGGCTACTGCCTCGGTCCTGGGCCTCATCGGTAGCCCGACCGTGAGGGAGGGCCGGTTCTGCCTGTTGGAATGCACCCTCCTCCTTGAACGTAGCGGGTATCGACGAAGCACGACGCACCCTACTTTGCCGCAGCCATCCCGTACTGGGAAAGCAAAGGAAAACTATAGCCGCGAATGAACGCAAATGAACGCAAATTCATTCAATCCAAGGGATGTTGGTCATTGCCCGAAAGAACGTCACCCAGGAGGACATTAAGCCGCGGCGGGAATCTGGAGATTGGACATTTTGAGAGCCCGAAGCGCCAGCGAGGGTTCCGCCAACTCCCGTCGCTTGCGCTTCCGGCTTTCGCCCAAGCGTTACGCCGTGACCAAGAGCACGCTCGTGTCGAATTCTGAGTTCTGGTCGCATGAAACGCAAGACCTGGGACGTGGCCGTGGCCATGGAAAGCTGAGGCGGCAACGCTGAGATTAGACCGGGCGTTTAAAGATGAGTCTCAACACTCATAGTCCTCTTGACCTGCTGGCACGCGCATGCAAACAATTGTGCAAAATAAAGCTCATGATATAAGGGGGGGGAGCACACCAAGGAATCCTCACGCGCTGGGTTCTCCTTCCGGATCGAGATGCCACAGTACACTTGCCAAACCTGTGCTGCCCTGACTGAGCATGTGAGTATGCGACTCGCCGCGAGAATGGCGAAGCGAAATCGCAAGACCATCAAGGCGTGGGTCGAGAAAGGCTGGGTGAGTTGCCAGGAGTTCCCGAGCGGACGCGTCATGATCTGCAGCCAGTGCCTGGTCAAGCCTCGGAAATCATCCGTAGCGACAGTCGGAAGCTCAGGGTGAGCTTCGATCCAAAAGTTTCGGGAAAAATTGTCCGGTTTGCGCCAGTTTGACCCACTTGCGGAGCATCGTCTTCCTTCGTAGAGTGTCTGTGGCAATCGGTTCGTCCGACGGAGTACGCTGATAGACGAGGGTCTCTTCTCTGCCTTGAGAATGGTGGTGGCCTGTCCGTGACGACCGTTAAAACTCATTCGTTTGCAAGCATTTCTTGGTTTTCCCTACCGTTTGACGTAGGTGGCTTGTTCGACAAGAAAGGAGGCCCAATGAAGCTGAATTGGCTGTTATGCCTTGTCCTGTCTCCCATGCTTTCTCTGCCTGCCGTCGCCCAGGTTAGCTCGGCCAAAGTCGATCCGCCCGGGACCATAGATGGCGCGAAGACTCCAGAGCTGATTCCTGATGAAACTGCTTTGGCATTGCTATTCAGAGCCTTGAATGAACCTGAGCAAGCTACTGATCTCCAGAGACAACGCAGCAGGGCTCTGGTTCGATCGGCGGGCCTTGATGAGGCGGACACGGAAAACTTGTTCAGGCTGGCACGCAAGTTCAACAGCGAAATAGCGATCCTTGATGGAAAGGCTGCCCAGATTCACACCAAGCGGTCCATTGACGCTGCTGTGGCCGGTAGACCGTTATTAGCGGTTATCCCATCCTCGGACGATGGCAGAGCTCTGACGTCGCTCAACCAGGACAGGAAGCAGACGACGGGAAGAATTCTATTGGAACTGCAAACAACGATGAGCCTGAATGGTGCTAGTGAATTTGGCCGATACCTCCAAAACCTAAAGCGAAAAATTAAGGTCATCCCTGATTGAAACAGAAGTCCTGTCTCACAAACCGGTGCGAGCTTCGAATTATCCAGAATTCTAGAATCAGGAGGAGGTCAGATGAATTGGGCTATTCTGAAAATTGGCGCAAGGCTGGATATCACTCGAATAGTTCCCTTGGTCCTTTTGTATGCTTGGATCGGTTCCTGCATTTCCGTACAGCACCTACAGTGACATAGCATCGAACTATGACTACATCTTCGGGTATGGAGTCACGGACGTTACCGACTATCAGTATACCCATTACGCCACGGTACAAGTAGTGCTGCAAAGTCCCAACGGAAGGACTAACTCTACCTATATCTCGCAAACCAACTCCGTCAGTGGGGACACATACCTTTCATGGGATGATGGGGACCTCGGAAACTACGTGGTCACCACTACGCATTGGGGCTACTGCACTTTTATGGGTGGATACTTCATCAACGGAGTCACAACGAGTGATAGCTTGGTTACTGGGATTTCTGTGACTTGCGGAAATTTAGTTAGCTGTACCCCTTTTAACGGTGTGTCAACTACCTGTACTTACCAAAAAATGCAGCCCTGCACCGTGCTATGCCCTACCGATACGTTCTTCGTGGTCTACTACTGGCCGTTAACACCGACACCAACATATCGGGCCCGAAAGAAGTTTACGAGAGACACTGCAGGTGGTAGTGTTGTGTGCTCATCTGTGTCTGGTCCTGGCTTGGGTGGAAGTTGTACTGCCTGTTCCGACCAGCTAGACTGAACCGAATGTACGAACAGCCTCCAGAAACAGCCAACAATAATGCCCTCGCCTATCTCGTTTCTCCCGCAGGCATAGTCGGGAAACCATGTAAGTTTCAGTACGAATACGACGATGTCGGATTTGGCCGTGTGGTTGTTAGCTATCGTCGCGATGCGAATGGACGTGAACGCCTCGAAACGCGTTGGCTGGTGTCACAAAAAGCAACTGTGGTTTTGTTCGATCCTCTGGCAAGAACTCATTATTTCTGTGATTTGGACAAGGGGACATATTATCTATCGCCGCTTGATGAAGCTGAAGTATTGGACATGGCCGTCCCTCTTAGTCAGATCGACAGAATTGGGCACTGTTTCTTCAACGGCAATCAATACGTTCCGGAGCCCGACGTATTTGACCTTCCAGAAGGTCTCACCAGGATAGAACCTCCCTCGAGAAGGTAGACACCTTCACCTAACTAGAAGAGGTGTCTTGGGACGACCCGGTCCAAAGAAAGTCCATCGCCACCTCGGCGGTGAAATTGAGTCGACTGGAGGGCTTGATTCATCCCTCCATGCTGTCCCGGTATTGCAGCCCACGGCCAAGGTTCCGCGCGGTTGGGGCTGACACTTCTCACTCCATTCGCGTGAATTCGCGGCGCTTCTTTTGACCCCGTGGTTCTATGAAGCCAAGGATTCACCCCCCAGGCTGATCATTTCGATCTTCTTGTGATCTTTGCTTTGGTAACCCTGGATGGAATGGAGCGCCTCGAGCCGTTCATCAGAGTACCGATCCTTGCGTTTCCGCCAGACGGCGCTGATGAACCGTGACAGTTCTTCGTCTGTCGATCCCCTCCGCAGCAGGGACTTCAGGTCGTGCCCCGTTTCCGAGAATAGGCCCGTTTGTACCTACGGGTGTTCGTCGTCCTGCCCCCAAACGTATCCGCAGGTAACCTACGGGGAACTCTTTTGTAGTTGTCCTACGTCTGCAAGCTGTCAATTTGTGCAGACTTGTGACCGTTGTATTTATGGAGGGCTCGTTTTTTGTTGGGATTACTTCAACCAGTGTGGCAGTTTCTATCCTGGTACATATCAGGAACCATTCGGATGCTGCGCGAGTGGACCAGTTTAGGAGGTGGGGAGATGAAGAAAGAGAATGCAATTGCCCTCGTCCTTCCTTGGATGTTCGTACTTACCCTGACTACTGCCGGGGAGGAGCGCATATCAGTTCAGATTGAGCCTGGGATGAGCGTTTCGCGTATGAAGATTCTGCCGGATAGAACCTCCCTGGGGTTTTCGGAGAGTTCCGGCATTGTCTACAAAATTGCGTCCGATGGTAAACTCTTGCAGGATGTCCGACCGCTCGACCACCGAATTGTAGATTCACAGCATACGTTTTATGATTTTTGTGCCGCTACCGACGGCAGCCTGTATGTCCTTGGCATGTTCAAGGAGGCCAGTGGAGAACTTCGATCAGCTGTCTTTCTCTTCGGAAATGATGGGCAGTTCAAACGCTTGATTAACTTGGCGAAGAAAATGGATGCGCGCGGGCTTACCGTCGACAGCAGGGGTAACCTGATAGTTTTGGGTCTCCCATCTGATTTCTACTTTGGACAGGCAAAGAACCTCTTTCTATTGCATAAGTTCGACCAACAAGGCAGGCTACTGCGATCGTTTGGCGAATTCAATCCAGCTTCCTATCCTGGCGGAAACGCGCAAAATCTTTATCACTTCATAAGGGGACACCTAAACCGAGTACCGATCGGGAATTGTGGAAAGGGGATCTTCTGTGTTTGGCCTGGAACAAACTCCGTTAACTTTTTCCATCCAGACACGCTCACGCTTGTGCACTCTGTCCGGATAGATGAACCAGGTATCTTGAACAAGGCGGTCCCTGCATCTGTTTCCGATAAATATGGCGAATACCAGCGGACCGCTAACCGAATCAAAGAGGTCCAAGTCGACACCGAAGAAATAAGGGCCGAATTTGTTCAATCCCAGATCTATCAGAATCCAAACGCGGCTCTAAGTTCTCGCTTGCTGGTCGTTGCTGATTTCACTGGGAAGACGAGGAACAGCCGAGAAGTTGATGCGAGCTATGGTCAGCTCCTGGCGTTGGCCTGTCCGGGGTATTCAAGATTTTGCACTTTAGCACGTCAAGACGGCCAACCTTTGATCATTTGTCGCGACTGAGAGGACTGAGAAGAACTGGCCCTGTTGGTTGGTTTGCGTCGGAAATTGGGGACGTTTTGGAGACTAAAGTTCTGATTCGGGCAGCTGCCAAACTCTGCTCTCGTTTCGGCGGTTGTCAATCGTCGATTTCAAGAATCAAGACGAAGCAATCAGCACTGAAATTGAATTGAGATTTTAATCTGTCAGTCTCAATTCAATCTCGTTGTTCTACCCTCCGAGGCTGATCATCTCGATCTTCTTATGATCTTTGCTTTGGTAGCCTTGGATGGAATTCAGGGCTTCCAGCCGCTCGTCGGAATATCGATCGTTGCGTTTCCGCCAGGTGGCGCTGATGAATTGCGTCAGGTCTTCGTCCGTCGCGCCGTTTCGCAGCAAGGTCTTAAGATCATGCCCCGTTTCGGAGAAGAGGCAGGTCACCAACTTTCCGTCGGCAGTGAGCCGCACACGCGTGCAACTCGAGCAGAATGGTTCGGTAACTGAAGCAATGACCCCGATATCACCTTGGCCGTCCACGAACTCGTAATCCACCGACGGTGCCGTGCCTTTGTCCCTTCCAACTTCACGCAACGGGTAGCGTTGGTCGATGGCAGCGAGAATCTCTTTCTTGCTCACCATTTTTTCCGACTTCCAGCTATTTGCGTTTCCCACGTCCATAAACTCGATGAAACGCAACGCGAAGCCATGCTCGCGTGAAAACTCCACCAACTCCAGAATGTCACCGTCATTGACTCCCCGTTCGACGACTGCATTGATCTTGATCGGGTAAAGCCCTGCACGCTTGGCAGCGAAAAGCCCCTCCAGGACTTTATCCAGATCGCCACGTTTGGTGATCTGCCGGAAACGGTCCGCATTCAGAGTATCGAGGCTGACGTTGATTCGTTTCAAGCCGGCCGCGGCCAGCAAGGCAACGCTGGAGGCGAGAAAGATGCCATTCGTCGTCAGGCTTAGATCTTTCAGACCTGGAAGGCTGGAAAGCTGGTTAACCAGCACTTCGAGATTCATGCGCGCCAGCGGCTCGCCACCCGTGAGGCGGATCTCATCCACACCGAGAGAGATAAAGAGGCGGGACAGCCGGGCGATCTCTTCGAACGTCAGGATCTCCTTCTTGTCAATCCAGACATACTCATCAAAGGGCATGCAGTAGGTGCAGCGCAGATTGCAACGGTCCGTAACGGAGATGCGGAGATCTTTGGCAGGACGATGGAAGGAATCCAGAAGGGGCGCCGATTGGCGATGTTCACTCGTTGATTGCGTCAATGAACCCTGCCTTGGTTGAGTCTTCGGTGCACGCTGTGAATCGGCAGAGGGCCAATTCATACAGACAAAAAAGGCCAACTCACAATGAAATGGGAGTTGGCCTTTAAGACGATTGCCCTGCGTTGTATTAGGCTTGGAAGGATTCGCCGCAACCGCAGGTGCTCTTCACGTTCGGGTTGTTAAACTTGAAACCCGACCCAGTCAAGGCCTCCACCCAGTCAATCTCGGTTCCGTCCAGGTACATCGAGCTCCCACGATCGACAAAAACCTTAAAACCGCCCATCTCCAGAACCTCATCGCCGCTGTTCTCCTGCTTCTCAAATCCCATATGGTACTGGAAGCCAGAACAGCCCCCTCCCACGACCTGAACCCGAAGACCGGCAAACGGCTCGGGCTGCGCATCCAGAATTTCTTTCACTTTACCTTGTGCCTGCTCAGTTAATGTCAGCATTCGGTCTCACTCCTTGTAATGAACTTCAATGATTCCTTTAAGATTGTAACCGTCCTGGGCAAAAACTCAAAACGATATCCAGCGTCCCGATCTTGGAAAGAATCAGCTGCGAAGAAGGCAGAATCCGCAACGGAGGGGCCTGGGCTTTAGTGAAATCGCCCCATTCCTCCGCCTCTCTAACTCTCTATTTGCCCCCATCCAACACACCATTCCACGGAGGGATGACAATTGACACGTCCCCATAGCACTTGGATTGACACGCCAGGCGAATGTGCGAGCGCGGTGAAATCTCCACCTCGCGCGGAACGTAACCAAAGTGATGCAGCCGTTTCTTCTCGAAATCTGTCGCGACCGACAGGTTCTCCTGACCACCGAGGACTCCGATCCAGCAGTAACCGCAGGCGCCGCTGCGGCCTTCAGCTGGCACAGGTCCGGCAATACGACGGCGGTCCTGACTTTGGAAGTCGCGCTTGTCACAACTTGAAGCCATCGAAATGTCCTGGCCTTCCAGCGCCTGGAAATAGCCGTCCTGCCGGCTCTCGTCAAACGTGACCTGATGCTTTTTCGCACCAAATAGCGCCCGCCACCCCCCTGCCCTGCCCTGACGCGACTTGATCAACTGTTCCGGCGACTGGTGGTTTTTGATTTCGTAGGAACGCCGGGCGCACTCTGCGAAAGCGGCGGGGCCGACCTGCTGGAAAATCATGACACCCACTGCCGTAATGCCCAAAACGAACCGCGACTCGATGCTCTTGTCGTGCGCGACCTTCTCTGCAATTCCGCGAATCTGTTCCTCCAAACCGGCGCCGGCGGAACGAGTCATTGACTCCGCATGCTGCAGAACCGCCTGCTTTACTCCACTCCAAAATCGTGATCCCAGAAAATACTCCACCGAAGAATCCACTTGCTCCTCAAGATGGTAGTTGCCGTCCAGCTGCAATCGCTTGGCCGTCTGGGTCAGGTCGCTCGATTCCTGGAGCTCGCGTGCCAACCGCATCGGCCAGAAAGAGAACCAAATCTGCGCCGCAACCTGGTCCACAGGGTGAACCGAAGATAGCAAGCGCCCCATAACCTCGGACCAATGCTTGTCATCATGCTTTGCCAGAAAACTGTGAAAAACGTTCTGTTCCACTGCTATCATCTCGATTCCCCTCTGCTCTTCTGTCGTGCCATGCCTGACTGCCGGTCCAGCAACCGCAGAATCAGCAAACCGCATTCCGGACAAGCGGCTTGCCAACTGAAACTGCCCGCATTTCGCGGAATGGGAAATGTCGCACCCCAAAACAAAAATGGGCCGCCTCAATCGACGGCCCTGACAGTTATTCCTCGTTCAACGAAATCATGATCGACTATTTTACCGGCTGCCCAATCTGAACGAGCTCCGGCTGCTTCTTCTTCAGTACCATCTCCTCATAAATCGCGCGAACCTCGGCGGCTTCACGCAACGCCTTTTTTCGCATGCGCTCCTCTTCTGCGGCCGTCATTGGCTCTTCGCTGCGCGAGCGCACACGCGCTGCGTCCACCGGATCAATTCGGAGGGCATGTTCGTAGCTTTCCAGATTCACATTCTTGCCCTTGGCAAAGACTTCATGCTTCCCGTGCTTCTTGTACCACTCGGCAACGGTGGCGTTTTTGTACATGTTCTCGATAATCTGCCGCCAGCCCACGCCCGTGTTGTAAGCACAGAACGAAATCTCACCTTCCTGGGTTGCATACGGAATGATGCACATCTCGGTGCGCCGGAAGTCGTAGTTGAACAAATCCTGGAACCACATGCCTGCTATGAACAGGAAATTCCAGGGATCCTCTCGGCGCTTTCGGATATCCTCCATCGTTCGATCAGGAGTCGACTTTCCGTAGTCTTTTCCACTCACACCCCACGTCTTGTCGAATTTCTTTAGAATGTCAAGTAGCGACAACTGGCTCGGAGACGCAAAGGGTTTGTAGTTTTTCAAAAGAGCCAAGCCCATCATTGCACCTGAAAAAGTCCGATTGCGAGCGGCATCCGTGATCTTCTGCAAATCTTTGACGAGCCCGGGCACATTGATGAACTGCGGCACCGGCGCCATTTCCTTGGTTTCCTTGTGAATCATGATTGCCGTGCCCACCCCGCAATTCGGATGGCATCCGCAGCTGAACGACCCCCAGTCTTTGTCAGGTCCATGGGCAAGATCTGCAAAGTCTGCGAACGCACCCATCAGCGAAATGGGAAACCAGTCGCGTGTTGGCTCGGTGATCCCAGCTTGCGCTTTCACATCGCTCGCCATGTGCGACAACGTGTAGCGCTGGCGGTGACGCCTTTCCGGGCTGATCTCCTCATCGCGTCCCGTGAACGAGACAGGCTGGAACGAGATGAATGCAATCTTCTTGGGATTCTCTTGCGCAAATTTGATGATGGGTCCAACTTGATCGTTGTTCACGCCGTTGACCAGTGTGGTCACCAGCACGATCTCGATTCCCGCTTCGTGCATGTTGTTAATGGCTCGAAGCTTCACATCAAACAAGTTGCCAATCTGGCGGTGACTGTTGGCGTCGTTGCCTATGCCGTCGAACTGAAGATATGCATAGCGGAGTCCGGCTTCCGCAGCCTGTCTCGCGAATTCTTTGCTTTTCGCAAACTCGATGCCGTTTGTCGCCGCCTGCACGCTGTTGTAGCCCAACTCGCGCGCAAAACGGACAGCCTTGAGAAAATAGGGCGACATCGTTGGCTCACCGCCGGAGAACTGGATCGACATTTGGCGGCGCGGCTTAATCTCCAGGGCATTACGCATGATCTCCTGGATCTCTTCCCAGCTTAGCTCATGAACGTAACCCACCTGATTTGCGTCCATGAAACAAGGATCGCACATCATATTGCAGCGGTTGGTGAGGTCAACGGTTAACACGGAACCTCGACCGTATTTCACCGTACTGCTGCCGTGACGGTGCAATCGCTCGTCGTTATGCGCACGAATGTCACGGCCCGGAAAGTTCCCTTCGATCCATTCCAGGAACTCCACATCTTTGGCCATCATGTCTTCAAATTTGCCGTGTTTCGGACACTCCTTGACCATCCACACTTCACCATTCCGCTCAATGATCTGAGCTTTGATCTCACCCACCTTCTCCGTCATCAGCGTGCGATAGTCTTCCTCGCCGTTGATGATTTTCTCGCGTGCGTCGCGAACACAAGTGGGACAGAGCGAGTCTGTCGTTCGCGGAAATCCGAGCGTCGGCTTCGACTTCTCCCACGATTTCAACAGCGGCTTGTCAGACCACTTGGGTGTGAAGGATGGATTGGGGTTGTACTTGTTAAAAAACTGGATGGAGTCAAAGGCAACGGCCGCCGTCTTGCAAATGGCACTGTCGACATACTTCATTAAGCGCTTGCCTGTCTTTCTTGGCATGGTTAACATTCTCCTCTATTTGTGCTGTTCAGGGCCGAGCAACTTGGAGTGGATCAATCGAGTTTCTGAAGGTCTCTACCTAACTTGTCCTGTGTGAACATCCGACAATGGGTTCCAACCGAATCTGGTGGTCTAAGAATAAGTCTGGAAATATGACAGGTAAATCCACCCTCAACCCATCTAAATTTCTTTGCAGTCTCGCAGCGCATCTGTTCAAAGCCATTGAATTCAATAATTTATGAAGAGGATGTTAACTTTACAATCCAGTTATGACAACGTCCTCCTACAGGCTTGCCCAATGTAATCAACATTCTCCATCGATTAAACAACAATTCAGTGAATTGCCCCAAATCGAGGTTGAACGGCCTTTCTTTCGCCAACCTTTGGCGGTTAATATCAGGCAGGGCTGACGTTTTGTCTCATCGTCCTACCTGTTTCTTGTCAGACTGTCGGCCATGTAAGATCGATTCAAGGGCTCTTCTATGCACGACTATCTACCCCTATTTCCTCTCGACGTTGTCTTGTTTCCAGAGATGTTGTTGCCTCTGCACATCTTCGAAGAGCGTTACAAGGAGATGATCGGCGAGTGCCTACAAGGCAAGTCGGTTTTTGGTGTGCTCTACGCTCACGGAGACAGAGTTGAGAGAATCGGCTGCACTGCCGAAATCAGTCAAGTCGTCAGAAGATACCCGGACGGCAGGATGGACCTTGTCGCGGTGGGCAAGAAGCGGTTTCAAGTTAGCTTCTTCGACTCTCAAAGAGCCTACTTACAGGCCGATTTCGAGTGGCTACCCGATACAGATGCTGAAGGAGAGCCTTCCGAGGAGCGGGCGCGGAGGACCCTAGAACTGTTTGGAAAGGTTTGCAAACTGACCGGTCAGGACCCGGAAGATCCCAGTCGTGAGTTTTCCCGCCAAGGGCTCGCCTTTAGTCTGGCTTCCCGTCTTCAGCTCACCAACGAAATCCGCCAATGCATACTGGAGGCTCTGTCCGAAGACAGCCGGCTTGAACTGTTAGCCGAACACCTCTCGGAGTTGGTTCCGATTCTAACCAGCAGACATAAGTTGGCCAGACAGGCGGGTTCGAACGGGCACTTGCGCCACGAGTGAGCCAACCAGCCTACTCCAAAGGCTCAAAGTTCAATTCTCTTTGGGGAAGATCTGAAGGTATATACTGGAATCTCAGCTGGACACTTGATTCTGAGCGGTACGACCACTTTCCCTAAGCCTCGGCTGATGTACATCTGAGTGCGGCCCGAGCTGACGAAGCCTTCGAGGAACTCTTGAGTGGGCTGGGTGAGGCTATTGAGCGATCTTAGACCAGGCAATTTCACTTGCCCGCCGTGGGTATGTCCGGCTGCAACGAAATCCACCTGATGCTCGGTCGCCTCGGCAATGATCTCTGGATTGTGCGCCAGGAGAATTCTAGGGGCCGTCAAGGGTAGTCTATCAAAGGCTCGCGCAAGGTCACTCTGGCCATAGCTGAATTCGTCGACACCCGACAGCCACAACGACTGGCCACGACGATCGACCCGAGCGGACGCGTTCCTCAGCATGTGGATACCGACTCTGCGCATCGCGTTGGTCACCGCCTCGCCATCCACCCTGATGTCGTGGTTCCCGAGAACCCCAAACACGCCGTATCTAGCCCTAAGATCTTTGAGAGCATCAGCCACAGGAGTAATGTACTTCTTCGACCATGTCACGTAGTCGCCAGTCAAGAATACGAGGTCTGGCCGCTGTCGATTCGCCAACGCCACCATTCGGTAGACGGCGTTGAATGAAACAAACTTGCTGTGGTGAATGTCAGTCAGGTGAACCACTCGGAACCCTTCGAACGCCGACGGAAGGTTTGGCAGGTTCACCGTGTGTCGGGTCACTTCGATTTCGCGGTTCGTCAGGAAGCGTGGAGTAGGAAACTCGCCGGAAATTAATGGAAGGCTGAACGAACTGGCAGTTTTGAGAAAAGTCCTTCGGCTAACGGTGTCCAAAGCTTGCAAAACTCATATCCTCCATGAAGTCGAATTCGCAAACCAAGCGGGATTCTAGCACCTTTCATAACCATCACCTAGCAGCCTGTCGGACTTTACGATCGCAGGTAACGTGAATGACGTCCGGTGCGTATTAAGTGCATGAGCGCACACTTTAAAGCAGTGGATCGAGAGACGCTGTACTTATTCCCGCCGTCA
>Ga0187893_10011209_pt1 | contig 13089 bp, 9 predicted proteins | sample MA1701074metaG_FD_139574 | JGI IMG/M metagenome (GOLD analysis project Ga0187893, IMG submission 139574) | White microbial mat communities from a basaltic lava cave in the Kipuka Kanohina Cave System on the Island of Hawaii, USA - MA170107-4 metaG ...
GCCCCAGTTCAAACCGCATTAAAGCGGCTGTCAGAATCGCCGCCGAGTAAAAATAGCCGCGGCGGGCCATTGCGTCCACGATGCCTCCGCCTTCCGGCGTTCGACGCCAATGCAGCAGCGCCAGCAGAATTAGCGGACACACGGTGAGAAGCCGGTGCGAAACGCCGGCGGTTTCCGAAAGCAGGGGCAGGTTTGCCAGAAACACACGCGCAAAGCCGGCCAACGCCTCTCCGTGCGCGAGCCTTCGAAGCATTCGCCGGTCCACAACGATGCCGGTCTCGAGCAGAATCAGCGCCAGAAGGCCCCAGGCCGGCGCAACGATGGCTGCGGGCAGGATCCGCCAAAGCGCCAGCGAGGTGAGCAATGTTGCAAGCAGGCACGCCGCGTCCGAGAGTCGAGCCTGCCTTGCAAGCCGCCACGCGCCGGCATAGAGCACAACACCGCCCGCCAAGGCTAGCAAGCCATGCTTCAAGGCGGCTTCCGGCCTGGCTTCCGAAACACTGAGCCAGCAGGCCAGAAAGCCAAACACTCCACTCGCGGCCGCTTGAGCCTGCAATTCACTCCACCCGATGCGGCGCCACAGTTCGGCCAGTGCAAACGCGATGAACAACCACACCGCGCCGATCCATTCGACGGGCAAAATCTCCGCCGTGGCTGCGAGCAGTAACAGCGTTCCGATCCACGTGAAGTATGCGCCGAAGCCAACCAGCCAGCGGTTAAAGAAAAATTGGAGTGGCATCCAGAGAGCGAATAACGCCCAAGCCCTGGTTTTCCAACCCGCCAGACCCACGATGCCGCTCAGGCCGTCCAAAACCAGCAGCCCCGCCACGGCGGCGGCAAACACGACCGTGCCGGCATGAGTGAAAAATCGCTCCCTGAATCGCAGGCCTGCCAGAACCAGCAACTGCCCTTCGAGCAGTAATCCCACCACCGCGCGGCTTCCTGAGAAGCGTCGCAGCAAAGAGCCGGCGAATAGCGCCACCGCAACACCGATCACCAGCCGGTGGCTCACTCTCAGGCTTTCCGCCAACGGCGCCCGATCAGGTAGAACGCCCGTTTGCCAGCGCATTCGCAAGGCCAGGCTGAGCACCAGCAGCACTCCGGCGGATGCGAGGAAATTTGACGACTGAAGAGGCGAGGAAGGCGGCAAGCTCATCATGGCCGTTCCCACCAGCAGCAGCGCATTTAACGGAAACAGCGAAAGCTCCCGCAAGGATTGCGCCGCCGCCGCGCGTACTCGCAGCAGGTCGTAAAATTCAAAGCAAAGCCAGTAAGCATACAGCGCCGCCACGCCCGCAGTGGGGCTGAGCTGGCCGGGATCATAGCGGAATGCGAATGTGAAGTAGGTGAGCAGCATGCCCGCAATGGGCACGTTGGTCCATTCCAATTCGCGGCTGATCGTCAGCAGCGCCAGCGCCAGCGGCACCGACGCCGCCACCGCCAGCAAAGACGCCGGCCCCAATTGCAGCGCCAGAAACGCCGTGAGGAAGGCCAGCAGCGTCAGGCCCTGCGACCGGTAGCGAAGCGAATGCGCAATCATGCCGCAGCCGACGGCGAGCAGCAGCAATCCCGCCAGTAGCGGATTATCGAGCACCCGCGCCGCCGCCAAGGCATGCATCGAATAAACCGTGAAGTACAGCGCCGCCCATCCCCCCGCCAACAATCCACGGCCAAACACGGCATAACGTTGCCGCTTCTCGACTGCACCTCCACAGACCAGCATCGCGACGCTGACGGCCAACCCTATGGCGATTTTTCCCGCCGGGCCCATTTGCGTCAAGGCATACCCGAGAAACAGCGAGAGCGCCACCACGAGAATCAGCACGCCCAAAGCGTTCAGCCAGCTTCCGCCGATGACTGCTTCCCATTGTTGGCCGCGCAAGCGCTCGCCAATCCGCTCTCCCCAGGAAGGCTCCGGCGCCGGTGCGGGAAGCGGAGCTGTGACTTGCGCAGGGACAATGGCGGGCTCCGGCCGCGCAGGCTCAACCGTTAGAACCGTGGGCTCGGGGACCGGTTTCTCCACTGATTCCGGCGCCGGCGTTTCGCGCCGCTCAAGATCCCAGACCCTGCGCGTCAACTGCCGCACGGCATCTTCAAGAAACGCCCTTTGGTCTCTCAATTCGGTCAACTGTCTGCCCAGGGTGTTCAGACGCGAAGCATGGACCCTCCAAAGAATCACCAGCAGCGCAAGTGCCACCCACTCCATCGGTTCCTCAGTTGTCGAGCAGAACTTTCAGCACACCCTTTTCGGCCGCGCGCGCGAACGCTTCTGGGGCTTGTGCCAACGGGAAACGGTCTTCGATGAGCGGATCGAGAATCATTTTGCCGCCCGCCAGCAGCTCGAGCGCAGGCTCAAACCGGCCGCACCGCGACCCCACAAGCGTTATCTCATTTACGATTACGGGCGCGGTGTCGATGGTCACTTTGCCATGGACCGTGGATTTCAGGATCAGCGTGCCGCGCGGGCGCGTCATCGCCACGGCCTGTTCGAATCCCGCCGCTGATCCTGTCGCCTCCACAACGTAATCGTAGCCGGCCACTGGCAGCCGCTCCCCGGCAAGGCGCGCTTCAATGCCTGCGCGCTCCACCAGCCCCATCTTCTTCGCGTGCCTGCCGAACAAGTGGACACGGCTGCCGCCGATTTGGAGCACTTGCGCAATGAGCAGTCCCAGTTTGCCGTCGCCGAGCACCGCCACCTCGGCCCCATTCGGGATTTTGACCTGATCGAGAATCTCACAGGCAGCCGCCACCGGCTCGGTGAACACCGCCCGCTCCGGCGTCACGCCTTTGGGAACGCGATGCAGATTCCCCTCGGGCAAAGTAAGCATTTCGGCAAAGGCTCCGGGGTGACGCACAATCCCGAGCACGGTGCGCGCCGGGCAGTGCCGCGCCAGCCCGCGCCGGCACCAATCGCAATCCCGGCACGCAAGGTTGATCTCACCCACTACTGTCGCGCCGCGCCATTGCAGGTCATCGCATTCGAGAACCTCCCCGCAAAACTCGTGGCCCGGCACGCCGGAGAATCCGTAATAGCCGCGCTGCAAATGCAAATCGGTGCTGCAAATGCCCGCATGAAGCAGCCGGATGAGTGCGTATCCGGGCGGGCGATCGGGGACAGGCGCTTGCTCCATCAGAACAACGCCGTTGTCCAGGCGAACACGCAACATATCGCTTGAGAGTAGCAGATGATTGGTCAACTTCAGGGTATTATGGGTAGGTTCGTTTATGAACGCTCTGAAACAGCTCTGGCGGAGCTTTTTTGACATCCGTGAGGGAGAGCGCCTGCGGGTGCTCTTCATGTTCCTCTACCTGCTGTTTGTTCTGTTCGCCTATTACATTCTGAAACCGCTGTCCCGGGCCTTATTCATAAACAAGTTCGACATCGACAAGCTCCCCTGGCTGTATATTCTCATCGCGGCCGTGGGCGGGTTGCTCGCTTACTTTTATACTAAGATCGCCGTGCGCGCTTCGCTCGGCAAAGCTGTGCTCGGCGCAACCGTGTTCTCCGTTGGCTCCCTGGTGCTGTTTTGGGTTCTTCTTCGAAACCCTCAAGACTGGCTCTACTACGTCTTCAACATCTGGGTCAGCCTGTTCAGCATCATGCTTGTCTCGCAGGGGTGGCTTATCGCAGCCAATGTATTCAATTCTCGCGAGGCCAAGCGCGTCTACGGCTTGCTTGGAGTAGGAGCGGTAATCGGCGCCGCCTTTGGCGGCTCCTTCACGGCCTTCGCCCTCAAGCTTCTCGGCCTCAACAACCTCCTGCTGGCGAGCGCCGTGATGGTGATCTTCGCCTACCTATCCTATCTGGCAGTCGCCCGCCAGCCGGGAGTGGAGCTTTCCGGCGCCAAAGCGGCCGAAGAAGAGGAAGCCGACTTCCAGTTCGGCGATCTGGTGCAAGCCATCCGCGGCCATCGCCACCTGCAAGTCATTATCGGGATGATCACGCTCACCTACATCGTGGACGTGCTGGTGGAATACCAGTTCTCCGCCATGGCCAAGGAAGCGTACACGAGCAAGGAAGAGCTGACAGCGTTTTTCGGCAGCTTTTATGGCATCTATCTCAACCTGGTCACTTTCTTCCTTCAGTTCTTTCTCACCGCCGGCGTAGTCAGCTACTTTGGAGTAGGCGGCACGCTGCAAATCATGCCGGCGACGATCAGCGTAGCTTCTATCGTCACTTTTCTCTACCCTGGCGTGCTGTCCACGGCCGCTGCCCGGCTGTCGGAGGCTTCCACGCGCTACTCGTTCAACCGCACGGGCATGGAGCTTCTCTATCTGCCGCTGCCGGCAGAACTGAAAAATCGCACCAAAGCGTTTGTCGATATTTTCGTTGACCGCTTCGCGCGCGGGCTGGGCGGCATGCTGCTGGTGGTGGTGTCGGCATGGTTGAGCATTGAAACGCATCACGTATCGATTCTTGTGATGGTGTTTTGCGTGGTCTGGATCGTGCTTTCGATGCGGGCGCGGCGCGAGTATGTTTCCACGGTTCGGAAACGGCTTCAGGCCCGGCGCCTGGATCTGGAGAGTGTGCGCATCTCGGTGAATGATCCGGAAACGATTCGGCTGCTCGAGGAAACCGCGCGCAGCAAGATCCCTCGCCAGGCATCTTATGCTCTCACTCTGCTGGAGGCTTCGCACGGTTATAATCTCCAGCCGCTGCTGGCCGAGCTGATAGAAAGCCCCGCCGCGCTGGTGCGCGGAAAAGTTCTCGAACTGGCCCGCAAGACCGGCTGCGACACGCTCTCCGCGCAGGCGCTGCGCGAGATCCGCTCGTACCGGACCGGTGAATGGTCCCAGTCCATCCACCCGGCAGTCGCCTACGCGCTGACTTTCTCTGAAGAAGGCTGCACGAGTCTGGCGCGCCGGCTGCTCGGCCACCCCAATGAACAGGTCAGGGAAAGCACTATACTCTGTCTGGCCGAAAACCCGCTTGCGGCGCGTGAATTGATTACCGATGAGTGGCTTGCTTCGGCGGCGTCCGATGCAGAGGAACACACGCGCCGGCTGGCCGCGCTTGCCATTCAGGCCTGCCCCAACGGGCATACGCCTCGCCTGATACAACTCATCCGCGACCCGAGCCTGCGCGTCGCCAAGGCGGCCTTTCAAACGGCCGGCGTGTTGCAGGATCGGGCCTTTGTCATCCCCATGGCGGAACGGCTTTCCGACCCGCGGCTGCGAGGCGCCATCGTCGAGTCGCTGACAAGCTACGGGGAGCGCATCGCCGGCACTTTGGCCGACTTGTTGATGGATTCAAAAACTCCGTCAGCCGTGCGCCGGCAAACGGCTCGCGTTTTGCAGCATATTCCTGAGCAGCGGTCCGTGGACGCTCTGCTTGGCGCTATCGGGGAAAACGATCTGGCGCTTCGCGCCGCCATTTTGCGAGCGCTACACCGGCTGCGCGAAACCGCGCCCAAGCTCCAATACGGCTCCGAATCCGTCTCCCGCCAGATATGGAATGAAGCCAGAATGTATTACGAGCTCAGCGCGGCGCTTACCCCTTTCCGCAACAAGACAGACAAAACAACCGCCTGCGGCCTGCTCAGCAACACGCTGGATGCACGGCTGCGAAGCACCGTGCAACGGCTCTTCTTCCTGCTCGGATTGAAGTATCCGCCGCGGGAAATCTACGCCGCTTTTCTCGCTGTAGACCGAGGAAAAACGGAGGAGATTTCCACGGCCATCGAGTTTCTCGACAATGTCCTCGACCGGGAGCTGAAACGCGTCCTGCTTCCCCTGTTCGACGCGCCGAATCACCTCGCCGAGCGCGGCCGTGAAGTGTTCGGCCTGGATGCGCTGACGCCGGAGACGGCGCTGAGCAAGCTCCTGGAAAGCGGCGATGAGTGGTTAGTGGCCTGCGCCATTGCCACCGCATCGGAGATGGGAATCCGCGCGCTTCTGCCGCGGATCAGGCAGTTGGAGAAAGGCGCAGGCGTCGAAGTGGAGCGAGTGGCGCGCGACGCCGCCATGGCACTGGCGGTATAAGGAGACTGACGATGCCGGAATTGAACATTATTGAACGGGTCATCGCGCTGGAGGCGGTCGATCTGCTCAAGAACCTGAGTCCGGACCAGCTCGCCCGGATCGCCAGCATCGCACGGGAAACGACTCTGTCACCGGCCAGGCCCCTGCTTGAGCCTGGAGAGCCACAGGACGCGCTTTTCGTCGTTCTGGATGGCGCCGTCGAGATCCTTCGAGGCGACGAGGTTCTGCATACGGCCCGCCAAAACGAAGTGATCGGCGCCTGGTCCTTGTTTGATCCCGAGCCGATGTCGCTCATGGCCAGAACCTCCAGCGAGGGTGCGCGGCTGCTCCGAATCGGAAGGGACGATTTTTACGATCTGCTCTCGGATAATATGGAAATCACGGCCTCCATCTTTGCCACGCTGGTCAAACGATTCCGCCAGTTAGTGGAACAATAAAAGAGAAGGGAGGGCGGAAATCATGATCGATCAGCCTGCGCAAACCGGCGGCCCACCGCGGGATGCAGGCGCGCCATCTCCGGATCCGCGCCAGGTCTCGGAGCTGTACCGCATGGCCGCCGTCGGCCGGCTCACGGCCAGCGTGATCCACGAAATCAACACGCCCATCGGATCCATTCGCTCCAACAACGAAGTGCTGGTGCGTTCGCTGGAAACTCTCGTCCGTTTGCTCAGAGAAGCGATCGAGAAGGGAACGCCTCCTACGCAGAAGGCCATCGAAATTCTGGAGACACTCAGCAGTCTCGGCTCGGTGGACAAGATTGCCTGCGAGCGCATCTCCGCCGTGATTCGCGGCTTGAAAACTTTCGTCAGGGTCAACGAGGACCAGATCCGCAAGACCGATCTTAACGCCCTGCTGAAGGATACGTTAAAACTTGCCGGCTGCGAATACCGCCGGCGGATACAGCTCGTCGAAGAATATGGCGAGCTGCCTGAAGTGGAATGCTTCCCTCATTTACTGAACCAGGTGTTCCTGAATCTTCTGGTGAACGCCGGTCAGGCGATCGAAGGCGAAGGAACCGTGACGGTGCGCACGCGAACCGAAGACGGCTGGGCGCAGGTTTCCATATCTGACACCGGAAAAGGCATCCTGCCCGAACATCGCGACCGCATTTTTAAAGCCGGGTTCACCACTAAGCCCGTCGGCGAGGGCACGGGCCTCGGCCTGGCCATCACCCGCGAGATTGTCGTCGATACGCACCGCGGTTCCATCACCTTCGACAGCGAAGCCGGCGTTGGCACCACGTTTCACGTTCGCATTCCCATATTGCACCCGAGAAAGAGGATCTGACCCGTGGCCAACAACGCAAAGCCGGCCGTGATGATCGTGGATGACGAAGACATGGTAATTACCAGTATTCGCGCGTTTCTCCGGCTGGAGACCGAATACCAGATCTACGGCTTCACGCTGCCTGAGGAGGCGGCACAGTTTCTGGAAACACACCCGCTCGAGGTAGTGGTGAGCGACTACCTGATGCCCAAGATGAACGGGCTCGATCTGCTGGCGAAAGCCAAGCTGTGCCAGCCGGAAGCCGCGCGCGTGCTTCTTACCGGACACGCCGACAAGCAAAGCGCCATTCATGCCATCAACGACGTCGGCCTTTATCAGTATCTCGAGAAACCTTGGGATAACCAGCAGCTCTTGCTGGTTATCCAAAGCGCCATTGAACGAACCACTTTGCTGCGCTCGCTGAAAGAGAAGATCGCCGCGCTTGACACGGCGCACTCCAGTTTGAAGGATATTCAAGCCAAGCTCCTTCGTGCATTCCTATGATGAAGCTCCTGCCCTTTCTTCTTCTGCCCGCCCTGTCCGGCCAGCAATGGCCCCATTTCGGCGGTGATGCCGGCGGGCGGAAATACGCCCCCCATAAACAGATTCATCGCGGCAACGTGGGGAATCTCAAAGTCGCCTGGACCCACCATAGCGGCGACGTGAGCGATGGCAAGCAGTTCCCGGTGCGCAGCGCCTTTGAAGCCACGCCGCTCATGGTGGATGGAGTGCTTTATTTCCCCACCGCATTCAACCGGCTGGTGGCGCTGGAGGCCGAGACCGGCAAGCAACTATGGATTTTCGACCCGAAGATCAACCGCGAGTCCGGGCGCAATCTGTTCATCCATCGCGGCGCGGCTTATTGGACCGATGGCCGCCAGAAGCGGCTCTTTTACGGAACGCTCGACGGAGAGTTGTACGCCATCGATGCCGCAAACGGCGAGCCGGTCCCGAGCTTCGCCAACAAAGGCAAGATCAATCTCCGCGAAGGCATGGTGGCGCCCGGAGTGCGCGGGTCTTATGGCATGTCGTCGCCGCCGGCCATTTATAAAAACCTCATCATCTGCGGCTCTGTCGTCACCGACGGGGAACCGCAAGGACCAAGCGGCGATATCCGCGCCTTTGACGCGATCACGGGGAAGCTCGTCTGGCGGTTCCATACCGTGCCGCGGCCCGGCGAATTCGGTAACGACACCTGGGAAGGCGAGTCGTGGAAGAACCGTGGCGGAACCAACGCATGGTCGGTGCTGAGCGTCGATGAGCAGCGCGGCATCGTATTCGTTCCCCTCACTTCTCCCTCAACGGATTATTATGGCGGCGATCGCAAGGGCATGAACCTGTTTGGCGATTCGATAGTGGCACTGGATGCGGCGACGGGTAAACGGCTATGGCATTTCCAAACCGTGCATCACAACATCTGGGATTATGATCTGCCAGCGCAGCCGGTGCTGGTGGAAGTTCGCCGGGAAGGCCTGCTAGTGCCTGCCGTCGCGGTGGTCACAAAAACCGGATTCACGTTCGTTTTCGAACGAACCACCGGCAAACCCCTGTTCGACATCGTGGAAAAGCCCGTGCCCGCAAGCAGGATTCCCGGTGAAGCCGCGTGGCCGACGCAGCCGATCCCCGTCAAACCGCCGCCATTTGCGCGGCAATCGATGAAGCCGGACGAGCTGACCGACATCCCCGAATCGCGTGACTTTTGCCGCAAGCTGGTGGAAGGCGCTGTGTACGGCGATTTGTATACCCCGATCAGCGAGAAACCGACAATCCTGTTTCCGGGCACCAACGGCGGGACTAATTGGGGCGGTGCTTCCTTCGATCCGGAAACGCGCACCCTTTTCGTGAATTCGCATGATAACGGGATGATGTTCCGGCTGGCGCCCCGGCCCGAAGGCGCCATCATTCCGTTCCGGACGCAAGGTCCTCCGTACGGGCGATTCTGGGATAAGAACCTTTATCCCTGCCAGAAACCGCCGTGGGGACATTTGACGGCGATCAACCTGGATACCGGCGAGTTCCGCTGGCGTTCCGTGCTGGGCGTTTTCGACGAGCTGGCCGCCAAAGGGATTCCGCAAACGGGCGCCTCAAACCTCGGCGGCTCGCTGGTAACCGCCGGTGGACTCGTGTTCATCGCGGCCACCAACGACAGCCGCTTCCGAGCCTTCGACAAAGATACGGGCAAAGAGCTTTGGGTGACGCGGCTACCGGCCAGCGGCCATGCGAATCCAATGACCTACCTGGGTGCGAAAACAAAAAAACAGTTCGTCGTGATCGCCGCGGGAGGAGGCAACAAATACAACGAAACGTTCTCGGATGCGTTAGTGGCGTACTCCTTGCCCTAGCGCTATCCGCTTCCGATTCTTCTTTCTCGCACAAGCGGCATGCTCCGCTGGCGATGGCTTGCGCGTCCTGCCATCCCGGCGCCGAAACCAAAGAGCGCGCCGGCTTTCCCCCACAGGCGCAATGCAAAACCTGCCACAAGGATTTCGCAAGCAAGATTCCATCGCAACGTGTGTACCGCCTGCCGGACTTCGTTTTCTTCAGCCACTCCGTGCACGTCAAAGCCAAGGCCGAATGCAAGACCTGTCACGGGGATGTGTGGCAGCAGGAGACGTTAAGCGTCTTCCGGCCGATTCACATGAAGGGCTGCGTCGATTGCCACAAAGAGAAACAAGCCACCCAGGTTTGCCTGGCTTGCCACGAACTGGGGCAGTAACGTTTTGCGGTCGATTACCGCTTCGCCCGCTTGCCGACGCAGTACAGAGCCTTCTCGGTGCGCAGAAAAATCTGCCCCTCGGAAACCGCCGGCGAGCTGAGCGTATACTCTTCGAGCCGGTTTTCGGCAAGCACTTCAAACTGGCGGCCGGCGCGGATTACCGTCGTCGTTCCCTCTTCATTGCTGATGTAAATCTTTCCGTCCGCCAGCACGGGCGAGGAGCTGTAGATGGCGGATTGAATCCGTTGCGGCCCCCAGATTTCGGCGCCCGATTTGGCATCCAGGCAATAGAGTATGCCGCGGTCATTGACAATGAACAGCAGCTCGCCATCGCTTACCGGCGTCGGCACGTCCGGACCATTGGCGTAGGTCCACATCTTGTGCGATTCGGAAACGTCGCCGCTTCCGCCCGGCTTGAGCGCGACGAACGGCTTCACCCGCGAGCTGGCGTAAATGATTCCGTTCTTGAAAAGAGGGGAAGCGATGATGCGGTTCATTGCGTAATTGGTGGGGTTCAGCACGTCGGCGCGCCACAGTTCTTTGAGCGTAGCCGGATCGTGACCGGTGACCAGATCGCCGCCGGAAACGATGACCTCGATCTTGTTTCCAAACCTTGCCAGTGTGGGCGTCGTGTAGGCGTCGGGCGCTTCCACCTGCGCTTTCGTTGGCCGCTCCTGGCGCGCCAGCGTCTTGCCGCTCTTCTTCTCGAAGCGCAGAACATAAGATGGATCATCGGTTTTCATGCCATGCAGCACGGGAATGTACAGCGAGTCGTCATGAAGCAGCGGCGACGACCCATAGCCCCAGTTCAATCCGAACTTGCCGTAGTCTTTCTGAATGTCCCGGCTCCACAGTTCTTTGCCGCTGAAGTCGAAGGCTTTCACGATCCCGGTGCCTGTCATGACCCACACCGTTTGACCATCCGTAACCGGCGAGGGTGAGGACATGTTCTGTTTGTTGATCTTGTAATTGCCTCCCGTGACGGGGCGTTTCCAAAGGATTTCCCCATTCTCGCGGTTCAGGCACCACAGCTCGAGATTATCGCCGTCGGCGACATTGAGGAAGACGCGCTCTCCCCAAAGGATGGGAGTCGCGCCGCTGCGGCTCGGCATGGGAATGGACCAGGCAACGTTTTCTGTTTTGGTCCACTTCACGGGTAGACCGGTTTCCTTCGACGTTCCATCCAGATTGGGACCGCGCCATTGCGGCCAATTGTCGGCGAGAACGCACGAAGACAAAGCGAGCGCAAGGATCAGGGGTTTCCACATTGTAACGATTGTATCTGGTGGGGAAGCCGCTCAACAAGTATCGTGGGCGCCGCAAGTTCGAGCGCGCCACCCACCTGAGATACCATGGAATTGCGGCGCCAGGCCCACAAAACAGGGCGCAGCTGGATTCAGTCTCATGCAGTCGAATGGACACCGCTCTTACCAGGTAGGCAAATACATAGTCGATCTGGAGCATCGCAGCATCAGTTTCGACGGCCGCCGTGTGAATTTCGGATGGCGTCAATTCGAAGCTCTGCGCCTGTTGATCGAAGCCAGTGGCTCTCCGGTAGAAAAGGAGCAATTCCTCCGAACCCTTTGGGGCGGCGAGTTCGTGGACGAATCCAATTTAACAAAGTGCATCGCTTCCCTCCGGAAAGGACTTAATCAGAAAGACTCGGATCACGACTACGTGGAAACCGTTCCGAGAATCGGATACCGGCTGGCGGTTGACGTCCAGCCGGTCACCGTCACCGTTGCGGAGCCGGTCCGCGGCCTGAACCGGAACCGCTTGTGGATGGGCGTCGCCGCGGCGGTTGCTCTGCTTGCCATAAGCTCATTTTTTCTCTCGCAGTGGTGGCAGGCGAGGGACCGTGAGCAGAGATTCGCCGCCGCCGTGGAACGCGGCCGCAACTTGTATCGGGAGGGAAATGGGGCCGCGGCGGCTCGGGAGTTTGAGCTTGCGTTGCGGATAAAGCCGAAATCGGCTCTCATCTACAGCGAGCTGGCGCACGCCTTGCATAAGTCCGCGCGCGCTCCCGTCGAGAGAGCCGACTATCGCACGCCATCGGTCGAGGCAGCCGAGCGAGGTGTTTCCCTCGACCCTAAGTGCGCCACCTGCCAAGGCACACTCGGGTATTTCCTCTTTTACCACGGATGGCGTTGGAAAGAAGCCGAGCAACATCTGCTGGAATCGATCCGGCTGGATCCGGAGGCGTGGAGTGTACGGCCGGCCTATGCCTTGCTGCTGGCGGCAACCGGGCGCAGCCGGGAAGCGCTGGAACAGATCGACGCGGCTCTTAAACACCGCCCCTTTTATGCAAGCTGGCATGGGATGAGGGCGGCGATTCTCTACATGGGCGAGCGCTATTCGGATGCCATCGCCGCCGCGGATAAGGCGATCTTGATGCAGGAAGGTCCCGGGGAGGCGTTGGAATGGCGCAGCCGGGCGTTGTTTCAAGTGGGCCGGCAGGAGGAGGCCGTGAGAGCCCAAACTCAAGGCGTTTTCACAGCGTTTGCCGGGCCGGTCGACCTCGCCATCGGGCAGGCTGGCTGGCAGGGCGGCCTTCGTAAGCTCCTTGAACTCACCGGGGATTGGCAGAGCAGGCGCAATTGGTCCTGGCGGCGCGCCTCATGGCACCTGCTTCTCGGGGACAGCACGCGTGCCCTCGAATCGCTGGAGTTAGCTCGTCAACTGCGCACCTTTCCCGTCATTTACATCGCCGCCGACCCTGGCCTGGCCCCGCTTAGAAACGAACCACGGTTTCGACAGATTGTAGAAGCAATGGGCTTGCCACTTGTTCACGGCAGGCGCACGAAGATGGAATAAGGCGCGACCAGCAGTTGTTCCAGGCGCGGAAGCTTCAAACCGCAACGGTACTGCGTCCACGGCGGAAAACCGGAAACTGGCCTCCCCGCGCCCGCCGGTTGTGAGCGAGAACGGGCATGAGGCTGCCGTTCCGTTGACTGCGATTCGTCCTTGCCGCGCAAGCTGGATTGCCGAATAGGTCGATTATCCGCGCCCGGGCGAGAGTTGCTTTCGCAGGCGAGCTGCGACCGCTAGACCCGCTGCCACGAGGAAGAAACTTGCCGGTTCGGGGATTTCGGCCCCCGCTACCGTCACAGAGGCAGCGGCGGAAA
>Ga0187893_10011210_pt1 | contig 13089 bp, 9 predicted proteins | sample MA1701074metaG_FD_139574 | JGI IMG/M metagenome (GOLD analysis project Ga0187893, IMG submission 139574) | White microbial mat communities from a basaltic lava cave in the Kipuka Kanohina Cave System on the Island of Hawaii, USA - MA170107-4 metaG ...
AGGACGTGCGCCGCGGCCATGCCTGGGCCAGCCTGCTGGAGCAGGAGCCGCTGCCCCTCGAGGCACAGGCCCGCTTGCGGAGGGCGCTCGCCAACGGGAGGCGTCGCGGCCGCACTCCACGCCTCGCGATCGCGGCGGGTCTCGCCCTGGTGGCCGGCGGCGCCTGGTTTGCGGTCCGCGGCGGAGCGGTGCTTGCCCCGGCGGCGGCGGGCAGCGTGGCCTTGCGCCAGGCCGAGGCCGCGCCCACGCCCTTCGAGGCCGCGGCCCTCGCTCTCCACGCGCAGCACCGGACGGGAGGGATGGCGCTCGACTTCCGCAGCGCCTCGGTGCCGGAGGTGCGGGGCTGGGTCGAGAGCGCCACCGGACTCGGCGTGAGCCTGGCCGTGCACCGCCCCCCGGAGGAGGCTCGGCGCTTCGTGCTGGAGGGCGCGCAGCGGGTTTCGGTCGAAGGCGTGAGGGCGGCCGCCGTCGCGTACCGTGTCGGCGACCGGCCGGTGACCCTGCTGACCGCCGCGGCTCGCGACGTGCCCGACCGCGCCGCGGCCTGGAGCCGATTCCGCAAGAACGTCGACTGGCGCGTGACGCCGGACGGCCAGCTCCTCACCTGGACCAACAGCGGGCAGGTCTACGCGCTGGTTTCGGAGCTGCCCGGCTACGGCCAGCAGGCCTGCTTCGTGTGCCACACCGACGCCGCGCGCAGGGCCACGATCGAGGCGCTGCGTCCGACGCCCTGAGTCTCAGGCCGGCCGCGCCAGGTGGACGAGCAGCAGGTCGCTGCGGCGCACGGCCTCGCGCAATAGGGCGGCGTCGAGGGGAACGCCGCCCGCGCCACAACCCCGCGCCGCCTCGACATGCAGCACCTCGAGGGCCTCGCCGGCAGCGCGTGCCCAGGCCAGCAGCCCGTCGCCCTGCAGCGCCGTCCAGCTCGCGAAGAAGCGGGCCGCGAGATAACGCCGCACCGCCCCCGCCCAGGCCGGCCACGCGGGCAGGACGAGGCGCGCATGGGTCGCGGCGACGCCGGCCGGCTCTGCACCCGCCGCCAGAGCCGGCGTTGCGCCGCCCAGCGAAGCTGGCACTCGCGCGACGATCGTGCTCCAGGTCGCCAGCGCACGCTCGAAGCGAAACTCCGGCGCATCGGCATCCAGCTCGCCGACGAGGGCGGCCAGCCGGTCCAGCAGCGATCCGTCCCGGGCCGTCCAAGAGGCTGCCTGCTCCGCCCGCCGTGAGAGAAGGGCGCAGGCGGCCTCGGCGCTGAGATCCTCGCGTAGCAGCAACGCGACGCCGTCCTCCTGGAAACGCAGGAACCCGTCCCAGCCGAGGAGAACGCCCGGCCGCAGCAGCGGGGGCCAGGCGCCCCGCGCGTCGAGTCCTTCCCACGGCTCCGCCGCGGGGAACGCCGGCGGGTCGGCCACGATGCCGGGCGAGGACTCGCCACGAAACAACATCGCGGCCGCGGTCGGGCAGTAGTGCGAGAGTGTCACGAAGACGCCCACCGGCGTCAGGAGCGCAACACGCGGGAACTGTCGGCACGAGGGCGGCAGGACGGAGGCGCCGGCCTGCCCGTGTACGGCGCACAGGCGACTGCCCGGCTCGAAGAAGACGCAGCGCCCGCCGGCGTCGAGGCCCAGGACGACACGCGCCCCGCCGGGCAACTCGCGCCGCGAGCGGAAAAGCGGCACGCCCCGCGCCTCGACCTGGAGCCGGCCCGAGGCCAGGGCGGAGCGGATCGCCGTCTCGACGGCAGGGGGCACGGGGATCTCCCAGCGGGACGAGCAGCAGACGCCGCTGTGCGCACAGCGGTAGTCGGAATGGACGCCGAGGCAGAAGACCTTCACGCCACTCACCCGACCGGCGGCGGGTCGCGCAGGAAATCCACGATCTCGTCCAGCGAATCGAAGGCGGCCACGCGGCGCGCGAAGGGCCGCTCCCCCGCTGCGGCCAGGGCGTGCAGGCACGGCACCACGGGCACGGTCTCGGTCCAGTAGCGGCGTGGGAAAAACGCCATCGGGAGCATGTCCTCGACGCGGGAGGCGTAATAGTTCTGGACGGCGTCGGTGAAGACCTCCTGGCAGGTGCCGGCCCTGCCCGGCGCGAACACCAGGCCTGCGTTCGCGATCGTGACCAGGCCCTCCTCGCGCACGCTGTTCTGGAACAGCTTCGCGACATGGCTCGCGAACAGGTTGCTGGGCTCGTGGCCGTAGGTCCAGGTGGGAATCGCCAGGGAGAAGCCGGCGCCGTCGTCGGCCGGCCCACAGCCGGAGGCGTGGAGCCCCCAGTCGACCGCGGTCGCTGGCGCGAAGCGAACGATCACGTCCTGGGCCGCGCGCAGGTAGCCCGGTGGCACTGGCGGGCCCGCCGACGGATGTTCTCCCAGCATCCCCACCCCCTCGTCCACCGCGGCCTCGTCGTGGGGCGCCAGGAACGCGCCCAGGTTCCCCGCCTCCATCGCCCCCGGTCCGCCGCCCGTCAGCACCAGGAAACCCAGGCGCGCCAGGCGGTGCGCCAGGAGCGCGACGGCGCGGAACCACTCCGAATCCCGCGGCGACTGGTGGCCGCCCATGATTCCGACGATGCGCCGGGGAAAATTGCGGGCGCACTCAGCCAGATGGCCCTCCAGGGCGGCGCCCAGGCTGTGGTCGTGCAGTCGCTGCGCCAGCTCGTCCACGATCGAGCGACGGTCGCGAGTCCCGAGGAAGTCGCGGTAGATGTGCTGGTCGGCCGCCGAGGCCTCGAAGTCGCGGCCGTCGTAGCCCCGCATCAGGTCAGCGCTCGTGTAGAGACGGCCACGGTAGGGGTCGTAGGGCAACTCGCCGAAACGCGGAAAAAGCAGGGCGCCCTGCCGCCGCAACATGGCCTCCACGTCGGGGGCGAGCTCGCAACCGAGCAGGAACGTGCGCGGCGTGATCTCGACGCCCGACCAGTCCACACCCGACAGGTCCAGGCCCTGGAGCACGCAGCCGTCCAGCGAGCGCCGCCCGCGTAGCGCCGCAGCGGTCTTGATCTCCACGTAGTCCATGGCAGTCATGCTACCCTCGCTGCTTCGGCCAATGGAGAAGAAGCGGAACACCGGGACGCTCCTGGACGCGTTGCGCAGCGAGGACCTGGAGACGGTGCTGCGGGTGCTGGACGCGATCGTGGAGGACCGCGGACGGCTCGCGGAGCTCGACGCCGAGACGCGCAAGCGCCTGCTGGTGGCGGCCGGGCGTGCCTCACGCCCGGAGACACACCAGGAGCGGCGCCTGGCCCGGGCCTTCCGGCGCAGGCGGCGTGAGGCGATCGAACGCTCCGACAGGCGCGTCCGCGCCACGGCCGGAATCCGCGCGGCCCGCGAGGCCGCGGTGTTCGTGGCGCCGGCCCCGGCCCAGCCAGCACCTGGGCCCGAGCGGGAGCTGCAAAAGCCCAAGAGTTGTTATGTCTGCAAGCGCGAGTTCACTCGCCTGCACTCCTTCTACGACGCCTTGTGCCCCGACTGCGCCGCCCTCAACTACGAGAAGCGCTTCCAGACGGCGGCCCTGGACGGGCGGGTGGCCCTCGTCACCGGCGCCCGCGTGAAGATCGGCTTCCAGGCCGCCCTCAAGCTGCTGCGGGCCGGAGCCCGCGTGATCGCCGTGACTCGTTTCCCCCACGACGCGGCGGCGCGCTACGGCCGCGAGGCCGACTTCGGCGCCTGGCGGGAGCGGCTCCAGGTCCACGGTCTCGACCTGCGCCACTCGCCCAGCGTCGAGTTGTTCGCGCGCTTCGTGGAGCGCAGCCACGACCGGCTCGACCTGCTGATCAACAACGCCTGCCAGACCGTGCGTCGCCCGGCGGGTTTCTATGGGCACCTGCTGGACTTCGAGCAGCGGCCGCTGCCCGAGCTGCCGGCCGAGCTGCAGCCGCTGGTGGCGACGCATCACCGGTTCGCGGACGCCCTCGAGTCTCGCGGCGCGCTGGCGGCGCCCCGCCCTCCGGATGCCACCGGCCTGATGGCCTTCCACGGCGGTCGCTCGGGCGTCGGGGTGAGCGCGTCCGCCCTGCTCAGCCAGGTCCGCTACACCTACGAGGATGCCGAGCGGCGTCCCGACCTGTTCCCGCCGGGCTCCCGAGACGCCGACCTGCAGCAGCTCGACCTGCGCGAGCGCAACTCCTGGCGACTCGGCTTGAGCGAGGTCGAAACGCCCGAGCTGCTCGAGGTGCAGCTCGTGAACGCCGTGGCGCCCTTCGTGCTCTGCGCGCGGCTCAAGGGCCTGATGTCCGGCGTGCCCAGCCGCGACGCGCACGTCGTCAACGTGTCGGCCATGGAGGGGATCTTCTCCCGGGGCACCAAGACCGACCGCCACCCCCACACCAACATGGCCAAGGCCGCCCTCAACATGATGACCCTGACCTCGGCCCGCGACTACGTGCGCCACGGCATCCACATGAACGCGGTGGACACCGGCTGGGTGACCGACGAGGACCCCTTCGTGCACGCCGCGCGCAAGAAGGACGAGCTGGACTTCCAGCCGCCCCTCGACGTGGTGGACGGCGCGGCGCGCATCTGCGATCCGCTCTTCTCGGGGCTGTTGACGGGCCAGCACCTGTGGGGCAAGTTCCTCAAGGACTACAAGCCGTCCTCCTGGTAGGAGGTCGTTTGGACGACGCGCACCAGCGCCTCGAGGAGCTCCAGGCTCAACTCGGGCGCGTGATCCTCGGCAAGCAGGACGCGCTGCAGAGCCTCAGCATCGCGCTGCTGGGGGGCGGGCACATCCTGATGGAGGACGTGCCGGGCGTCGGCAAAACGACCCTGAGCAAGGCGCTGGCGAGCTGCCTGACAGCCGCCTTCAAGCGGGTGCAGTTCACACCCGACCTGCTGCCCACCGACATCCTCGGGTCGTCGGTCTACAACCCGAAGGATGGCAGCTTCAGCTTCAAGCCGGGGCCGATCTTCACCAACGTGCTGCTGGCCGACGAGATCAACCGCGCCTCGCCGCGCACCCAGTCGGCGCTGCTGGAGGCGATGAGCGAGCGCCAGGCCTCGATCGAGGGCACCACCCACCCCCTGCCCTCGCCGTTCCTGGTGATCGCCACCCAGAACCCCGTGGAGTTCCACGGGACCTACCCGTTGCCCGAGGCGCAACTCGACCGCTTCGCGATGAAGATCAACCTCGGCTACCCCGCGCCGGAGCACGAGGTCGACGTCCTGTTCAGCCAGTTCCACCACCATCCCCTCGACGACCTCCAGCCGGTGATGGACGCGGCGGCGGTGCTGGCGCTCCAGGCCCGGGTGCGGGCGGTCCGGGTCGAGCGGCCCCTGGGCCGCTACATCGTGGATCTCGCAAACGCCACCCGGCGGCACCCGTCCCTCAAGACGGGCTGCTCGCCGCGGGGAGCGCTGCTCCTGTTCCGCATGGCGCAGGCCCGTGCCTTCGTCCTCGACCGCGACTACGCGATCCCCGAGGACGTCAAGGCGGTGGCGGTCCAGACCCTGGCCCACCGCCTGGCCCTGGACACCAAGGCCAAGTACTCGGGCGTCCAGAAGGAGGACATCGTGCGGCAGATCCTGGACACGGTGCCCGTGGGGGTCTAGCCGCCGTGGCGAAGCGCCCCCTGTTCCCGGGCCTGCGTCGGGTCGCCCGCAACTACGCGGACCGGCTCACGGCGCGAGGCCGGTTCCTGCTCGCCGCCCTGTCGGCCTTCGCCGTGCTGGGCGTCGACACCGGGCGCTCCCACGTCTTCGTGTTGTTCGCCGGCGCCTTCGGTCTCGCCGTCGTGAGCGCCATCGTGGCCGTGTCGCGCCGGCCGCGGGCGCGGCTCGAGTGCGCGTTGCCCCAGCGCGCCACCGCGCTGCGCGACCTCGAGGTCCACGCCCGCGTCACCAGCCAGGCCGGCCTGCTGCGGGACCTGCGCCTGTTTTTCCCGGCGCCGAGCTTCGGTGACGGGCTCCGCTTCGAGCCCGCCGAGCAGTTCCTGGCGGCTCGTGACGACGCGGCCACCGACCTCACGGTGCTGATGCGGCCGCAGCGGCGTGGCCGCTACGAGCTGCGCGGGCCGATGCTCAGCCCCACCGATCCCCTGCGCCTCGCCACCGGCCCGACCCTGACGTTGCCGGACCAGGCCCTGGTGGTGTACCCCCGCTTCTACCGGCTGGACAGCTTCGAAGTCCCGGTGGGCCGGCGCCATCAGCCGGGGGGCATCCCACTCACCTCCTCGACCGGCGATGCGATCGAGTTCGTGGGCACGCGCGAGTACCGGGAGGGCGACCCGCTGCGGAACATCCACTGGCGGTCGTGGGCGCGGCGCGGCCAGCCGGTCGTGAAGGAGCACGAGGAGGAGTACTTCTGTCGCATCGCCCTGATCCTCGACACGTTCCTGCCCGGGAAACCCAGACCCAGCGACCTGTCGGCCTTCGAGGCCTCGATCAGCGTCCTGGCCTCGATCACCGATCACTTCAGCCGCAGCGAGTACGTGGTGGACATCCTGGCGGCGGGACCGGACCTCTACCAGGTCAGCGCCGGCCGCAGCCTGGCCTACCTCGAGAACATCCTCGACGTGCTCGCGTGCCTGGAGCCGTGTCTGGAGCCGCCGTTCGCGACGATCGGGCCGCTCCTCTTCGAACGTCTCGCCCAGATCACGACCGTGGTCGCGATCCTGCAGGACTGGGACGCGCCCCGGCGCGACTTCCTGCGCCGGGTCAAGGCGCTGGGCACGGCGGTCCAGGCGATCGTGATCAAGTCCGGCACGACTCGCGAGCCCTTCGGCACCGCCCTGGACGAGCTCGGACCGATCTCGCAGATGACGCCCGCCGACGTCGAGGCGGCCCTCGCCGCCGACCTCGCTGGGCGCGAGGCGACCCGTGGCTGACCAGCGCGGCGCGGCGTTCGCGGCGCGTGCCGTCCTGCTGGGCCTGTTCGCCGCCGGCGTGTGGGCCTTCGCGGAGTCCCAGAAGCTGCGGGTGGCCTGGGTGTTCCTGGTCCCCGCCACGCTCTCGCTTTTTGCCGAGCTGCCGGCCTGGCCCGCGCGCCTGATCGGCGCCGCCGAGGCCGCCTTTCGCGTGATCGTGCTGCTCGGCTTCGGCTTCGGCCTCGCCTGGACCGTGTACCCGGTGTTGCCCGAGGTGGTCTTCGATCTCGGGCCGCGGGTGCTCGGCCTCGCCCTGGCGGGATGCGCAGCGGCGTTTTTCCTGTCGGGCGCCAGCCTCCCGGCAGGGCGGGGCGTGGTCCCGGCGAGCCTCGGGCTGCTGGTGGTCGGGATGTTGACGCCGGTGGGCCACGCGCCGCTTCTCCCGGCGGGGCTCGCGACGCTGGCGCTCGCCCTCCACGCCGTCCTCGACGCGCCCGCGGTGTTGCCCCGCGGCGTGACGTCCGGCCTTGCTGGCCGGCTGGCACAGTCGAGCGCTCTCCTCGTCGCGGGGGCGCTGATCGCCTTCGGTCTCGTACGCCTGCTGCCGTGGGCGCAACCCATCGTGGAGCGGGCTTCGGCCGGGTGGATCGACTCGGGGGCGGGCCCGACCCGCTCCGCCGTGGGCGGCGACTCGGCGACGCTTGGCCAACTCGAGCGGGTCGCTCTCTCGCGGCGGGTCGTGATGCGCGTCCACGCGCAGCAGCCGCAGAAGCTCCGCGTGCGTGTCCTGACCCGCTTCGACGGGCGCACCTGGCACGCCGCGAGATCGGAGTCCCGCAGGCTCGCCCCCCTGCCCGTGGCGGCGTTCCCCGACGTGCCCGGCTCGCTGCTCGGCCTGCCGGGCGCGACCGCCGACGAGACGCGAACCGCGGAAGTGTTCCGCAGCCGCATCGTCCTCGCCCTGGCCGCCGGTGCCCTGGCGGCGCCACGCGGCACGCGTTTCGTCCAGCTGGCGGGGAGCGCCAGCGTCGACACCGACGGCCTGGTCGCGGCTTCGGAGCCGGCCGTGGAGATCTACGGCCTGATCAACCGCCGGGGGGTGCGCGACGACGTGATCCCCGACCGGACCGCGCTGCTGGCGCTGCCGGCGGACACCGACCCGCGCCTTCTGGCCCTGGCGGCCCGGCTCGCGGAGGGCGCGCCGCAGCCCCTGCGGGTGCAGCGCACACTCAACCATCTCGACCGCGAGTGCCGCTACGCCCTCGACGTGGGGTCCTTCCAGGGCACGCAGCCCGTTGCGGAGTTCCTGTTCGAGAAAAAACGCGGCTACTGCGAGTATTTCGCATCGGCCGCCGCGCTGCTGCTGCGCCTTCAAGGGATCCCGACCCGTTACGTGACGGGCTGGAACGTCACGCAGGACGACGCGGCGGCGGGCCACTTCGTGGTGCGAGAGGGCGACGCTCACGCCTGGATCGAGGCCTACCTCGACGACACGGGCTGGGTCGAGCTGGATCCGACCCCGGCCGCGCAATACGCGGCCCTGCACGCCGGAGAAGCCCGCGGCTGGAGCGCGTTTCTCGAGGCCCTGGCGTCGGCGGGACACGAGGTCTGGGTCCGGATCCGCGCGGGGGACGCGGCGAGCCTGGGCCGCTGGCTGCTGAGCCGGGCCTGGCCCGTGGTGGCCCTGTTCGCGCTCATGGCCCTGCTGCGCCTCCGGCGCCGGCGGGGACCCCGAGCGTCCAGGGCAGGGAGGACGGCCCCGGTCCTGCCCGCGGACGTGCGGGCCCTGCTAACGGGGGTCGACGCGGCTTTCGCACACCACGGCAGTCCGCGACCGCCCAGCCGCGGCCTGCTGGAGCACATCGAAGCGCTGCCGCCGGGCGCCTTGGCCCCGGAGACCGGCGCCACCCTGCGGCAGGCCGCGGCCTTCGTCTACGCCCGCACCTTCGGCGGCGCCCCCGCCGACACGGCCGCGGCCCAGGAGCTGCAGCGGCGACTCGGCTGACGGGGGAATGGACGCAACGCCACCCCCTGCGATAATCGGGGTCCGCCCTCCCGATGATGCTCCGTCGCGCTCTTCGCTATCTGAAGCCGCACTCCGGCCGCATGACCCTGGGGCTCGTGTTGACCGTCGCCGGCGTCGCGGTGGAGATCCTGAAGCCCATCCCGCTCGCAATCGTGCTGGACGCGGTGCTGCAGGACCGGCCGCTGCCGGAGACCCTGGCACCCTGGCTCGCGGGCGTCGCCCCCGCGGCCTTGCTCGGCGGCGCCGCCGGGGCGATCGTGCTGCTGGCCCTCCTGGCCGGCACCCTGACGTTGGTCTCCAACTACGTCACGATCGACGTCGGCCAGCGCATGGTCAACGACATGCGTGTGGAGCTCTACGGGCACCTGCAGAAGCTCTCGCTGAGCTTCCACTATCGGCAGCAGGTGGGCGACCTGTTGTTCCGCGTCATGGCCGACACCTTCTCGGTGCAGTCGCTGGTGATGAACGGGTTCCTGCCCCTCTTCAGCTCCGCCCTGATGCTGGGGGGCATGTTCGTGGTGATGGCGCGCTTCGACCTGGGTCTGGCCGTGGTCGCGTTGCTGGTGGTGCCGCCCCTCTTCCTCGCCATCACGCGCCTCACCTCCCGCATCCACGGCCACGCGGCCTCCTCGAAGCAGGCGGAGTCGGAGCTGTACTCGCGGGCCGAGGTCGTGATCGGCGCGGTGAAGCTGGTGCAGGCCTACGGCCGGGAGGCGCGGGCGGTGGAGGATTTCCGGCGCGGCAGCGAAAAGAGCCTGGCCTTGACCCTGCGCCTGTACAGCGCCGAGACGGTGTTCATCCTGATCGTCGACACGATCCTGGCCACGGGCACGGCACTGCTGGTCTGGCTCGGCGCCCAGCGGGTGTTGGACGGGAGCTTGACCATCGGCGGGCTGACCGTGTTCCTGGCCTACCTGAAGGACATGTACCGCCCGATCCAGAGCGTGGCCGGGAACCTGAAGGAGATCGCGTCCTCGCGGGCGGGCCTCGACCGCGTGTTCCAGGTGCTCGACGTGCAGGCCGACATCCAGGACGCGCCTGGCGCCCGGGAGCTGGGGGCGACGCGGGGCGAGATCGGCCTCGAGAACGTGAGCTTCGCCTACGAGGCCGGCAAGCCCGTGCTCCAGGACATCTCGCTGCGCATCCGCGCCGGCGAGACGGTCGCCCTGGTGGGCGCCACGGGCGCGGGCAAGAGCACCCTGGCAAGCCTGGCGCTGCGTTTCTTCGACCCGCAGCAGGGCCGCGTGACCCTCGACGGCCACGACCTGCGCGATCTGCGGCTCGCCTCCCTGCGGCGCCAGGTCACGCTGATGCTGCAGGAGCCGATCCTGTTCCAGACCACGGTCGCCGAGAACATCGCCTTCGCCTCGGACGCACCCCTGGAGGCGATCCGCGACGCCGCACGCCGCGCCGAGGCGGAGCCCTTCATCCTGGAGCTGCCCGAGGGCTACGACACCGTGCTCGGCCAGGACGGCCTGACGTTGTCGGGCGGCCAGCGCCAACGCCTGGCCCTGGCCCGGGCGCTGCTGCGCCGCACCCCCGTGGTGATCCTCGACGAGCCCACCAGCAGCCTGGACGTCGCGACCGAGGCGGTGGTGTTCCGCAACGTCGAGGAGCTGCTGCGGGACCGCACCGCGATCATCATCGCCCACCGCCTGTCCACCGCACGACGCGCCGATCGCATCGTGGTCCTGGACCAGGGACGGATCGTGGAGCAGGGATCCCATGACGCTCTCCTCGCCCGGGCCGGGCGCTACGCCGGGTTGTGGGCGCAAGCCACGGCCGAGGGCCGGGACACGGTCGAGGGCGAGCCGTGAGCCTCAGGCTCGTGGTGCTGGGCATGATGGGCCGCTGTCCCTTCGGCGGCCAGACCTGGCTGTACATCAACTGGCTGCGGGGCCTGCGCGCCCTCGGACACCAGGTCGTCTACGTCGAGGACGACGCCACCTGGCCCTACGATCCGCGCGCCAACAGCATGGTGGACGACCCCAGTTACGCGGCGGCGTACCTGGACCGGGTCACGCGCCAGATCGGCCTCGCCGGCCAGTGGGCCTACCGGCCGCTCTACCGCGGCACCGAGGAATGTTACGGGCTGAGCGCCACGGCCCTGCGCCAGCTCTACCGGGACTGCGACGCGCTGCTCAACCTGTGCGGCGCCACGGTGTTGAACGACGATCACCACGCGGCGCCACTCAAGGTCTACGTCGAGACCGACCCGGTCACCAACCAGCTCGAGATCGCGAACGGCAAGCAGAAGACGCTCCAGGTGTTCCGCGACCACGACCGCATCGTGAGCTACGGCGAGCATTATGGGGAGCCGGGCTGTGGCGTGCCGACCCAGGGCTTCCGGTACCTCAAGACGCGGCAGCCCATCGACACCACGTTGTGGCCGATGGTTTTCGACCCGGCGGCGAGGAGCTACACCACGATCGGCAACTTCCGGCAGCAGGGTCAGGACGTGACCTGGAACGGCGTCACCTACCACTGGAGCAAGCACCACGAGTTCCTCAAGTTCCTGGAGCTGCCCCGGCGCCGGCCGGCCCTGGGCTTCGAGTTGTGCATGAACGTGGACGAGGCCGCGGATCGCGCGCAGATCCTCGAGCAGGGCTGGGTGTTGTCGAGCCCGCTCGAGATGTCCCTCGACCCCTGGGGCTACCAGGGGTTCTTCTGCCGCTCCCGCGCCGAGTGGACGGTGGCCAAGGACCAGAACGTGCGGCTCCAGAGCGGCTGGTTCAGCGAGCGTGACGCCTGTTACCTCTCCACCGGCAAACCCGTGATCGCCCAGAGCACCGGCTTCGAGCACTACCTGCCCACCGGCGAGGGGCTGTTCGCGTTCCGCGACATGGACGGGATCCTGGCGGCGATCGACGTGATCGAGGGCGACTACGCGAAGGCCTGCCGCGCCGCCCGCGCCATCGCCGAAGAGCAGCTGGAGGCGACGCGGGTGTGCCGCAGGTTCCTGGCCGAGATCGGGTTGTGAAGTTCCTGATCGTCAACGCCGACGACTTCGGCTACGGCGCCGCCATCAACCGCGGCATCGTCGAGGCCATCGACCACGGCCTGGTGAGCTCGGTCGGCCTGATGGTGAACACGCCGGGCACGCAGGAGGCCGTGGCGCTCGCCAAGGCGCGCCCGCGCGTGAGCGTGGGCCTTCACGTGAACTTCACCAACGAGGCGCAGCGCCTGCTCGAGTTCGACGACCCGCCACTCTGCCGCGCCGCGCTGCGCGAGCAGTTCCAGCGTTTCTGCGACCTCCTGGGACGCAAGCCGTCCCACCTCGACTCGCACCAGCACGTCCACCGGCGCCGCCCCTGCGCTCCCAGCTTCGTGGAGCTGGCCGCGGAGCACGCCATCCCCCTGCGCGACCGCCCGCCGGTCGTCTTCAAGGGGGGCTTCTACGGCCAATGGGAATACGGCGTCTCGGAGCCGGGCCGGGTGAGTTACGAAGCGCTGGAAAGGATCCTGAGGAACGAGCTGACGCGGGGCGTCTACGAGCTGGCCTGCCACCCGGGTTATTTCGATCCCGGGGCCGACTACGTCTATCACCGCGACCGTGAGGACGAGCTGCGCACGCTCACCGACCCGCGCAGCCGGCGACTGCTCGACGAGCTGGGCGTGCGCGCCATCAGCTACCAGGAGCTGCCCGAAGCCGTCAGGGCCCTCGCCGATGCAGGCTAGTCGGCGCGGGCCTCTCTCGCGGGCCTTCGTCCCGGTCTTCGGCCTGCTGCCCTTCGCGGTGCTGGCCAAGGCCGTTCACTTCGGCGGGCCCGGCGGCGACTACACCCTGATCCAGTTCCTGCGCGACGTGCTGGTCTCTTCGGCCAGCGACCTCGTGTTCACGGGCGGCGCCTTCCTCGTCGTCTCCCTGCTGTTCGCGGCCCTGCGCCACGAACCGGCCCGCCGCGCCCTCGCGGTCGTGGTGGTCGCGCTGGGTCTCGTCTGCGTCGTGTACGCGGTGGCCAGCGTCCAGATCTTCGACTACCTGCGCTCGCCGCTGACCTATCCGCTGCTGTACCTCGCCGGCGACATGCAGACGATGAGCTCCTCGATCGGAAGTTTCGTCACGCCGGCAACCGGCGCGGCGCTGGCCCTCGGGCCCCTCGTGTACCTGGGCCTCGTTTACCTGGGGCGCAACGTCCGGCTGCGGCCGCCTGCGGCCGTTGCGCTGCTGCTGCTCTGCGCGGCCTGGAGTGGCGTCGCGTACCGGCAGCTGGTGACCGGCCGCTGGCTCGACCGCAGCGACCACCTGATCGTGCGCAGCC
>Ga0187893_10011212_pt1 | contig 13088 bp, 6 predicted proteins | sample MA1701074metaG_FD_139574 | JGI IMG/M metagenome (GOLD analysis project Ga0187893, IMG submission 139574) | White microbial mat communities from a basaltic lava cave in the Kipuka Kanohina Cave System on the Island of Hawaii, USA - MA170107-4 metaG ...
GGCCCTGCGGTCGCCTGGCGGTACTGCAAGATGAGCGAGGAAAACTGTGGACAGGCGGCGATTGCCGGGCTGCTGCCGGGGACGGCGGTGTTGTTGATGCGCAGCTCGGGCTGGCCGGTCGGCGTGAGCAGCAGCTCGATGAGGACGGTGCCACTGCTGAGCCAGCTGCGAATGCGCCGCGCCACCGGCGGCGTCGCGTCGACGCAGGCCCAGATCCCGTCGGTCAGCGAGGTGGTCGGCGCCGACAACGTCGCCTCGACGTACTCCTGCAGCGGATCCTCGCCGCCGGCGATGGTCGCGAGGCCGAACCGTCCGGCCGCGTCGAGGCGATGAAAGATCGAGCCGCGCGGCGCGCCGGCCTGCACGACGTAGTCGCCCGCGCCGCCGCTCTCGAAGCCGTTGAAACGGTCGAGCTCGGGCGCGCCCTGACCCGTGCTCCGGCCCGCGGCGAGCGCGACGAGGGCCGCGAACGCCACGACGGCGGCGCCGACGCCCGCGTGGCGCAGCGCGGCACGGCGCGTGCGGTTGCGCTCGGTGGCTCTCTGTCGAGGCACAGCTGTTTCGATCCCGCCGCTCCCCCCAGCTGCACGACCGCGCGGTTGGCACGAGCGTCTGTGCTTCGTTGACTTGGGGTACCCCCTCTGATACCGGCTCGTACTTCCTCACGCAAGCGCGTTCCATGCATGAAAATCCCATCAATCAAAGGGTTTCATGACGTCCTGCCGGGCGAGTCGAGGCGCTGGGCAGGGCTGGAAGCGCGCGCCCGGGCGGTGTTCGAGCAGTACAACTTCCACGAGATCCGCCTGCCGATCGTCGAGCGCACCGAGCTCTTTCAGCGCTCCATCGGCGAGACCACGGACATCGTCGAGAAGGAAATGTACGGCTTCACCGACCGCGACGGCAGCGCCCTGAGCCTGCGGCCGGAAGGCACGGCGTCGGTCATCCGCGCCTACGTCGAGCACGCGCTGCACGCCCAGGAGCCGGTGTCGAAGCTGTACTACTTCGGCCCGATGTTTCGCCGCGAGCGCCCGCAGAAGGGCCGGCTGCGCCAGTTCTCGCAGATCGGCGCCGAGCTGATCGGGCGCGAGGACCCGGCCGCCGATGCCGAGGTGCTGCTGCTGCTGCACGACCTGCTCGCCGACTTCGGCATCGCCGACGCCGAGGTGCAGGTGAACACGCTCGGCGATGCGACCTGCCGGCCCGCTTACCGCACCGCGCTGATAGCGTGGGGACGCGCGCACCGCAGTGAGCTGTGCGAGGACTGCGTCCGGCGCCTGGAGCAGAACCCGCTGCGACTGCTCGACTGCAAGCAGCCCGGATGCACGGCGCTGCGCCCGAGCGCGCCGCGCATGGTGGATCACGCCTGCGAGCCCTGCCGCGCGCACTTCGAGCGCGTGCTGGCGCTGCTCGCCGGCGAGGGCATCGAGCCGCGCCTGCAGCCCTACATGGTGCGCGGGCTGGACTACTACGTGCGCACTGCGTTCGAGGTCATCGGCCGCGGGCTCGGCGCGCAGAGCGCGCTCGGCGGCGGCGGCCGCTATGACGGCCTGGTGCGCGACCTCGGCGGGCCGGACATCGCCGGCATCGGCTTTGCGCTCGGCGTGGAGCGATTGGCGATGGTGCTCGCCACCGGGAGCGCGGCCGAGCCGGCGGGGCCCGAGTTCGTCATCGCGCCGCTCGGCGCGTTGGCCGAGCCGGCGGCGACCGCGCTGGCGCACCGGTTGCGCCGCGCCGGCGCGCGGGTCGATCTCGAGCCCGGCGGCCGCAGCTTGAAGAGCCAGATGCGGCACGCCGCCAAGCTGGGCGCCCGCTACGTGATCATCCTCGGCGAGGACGAGCTCGCCAGCGGCACGCTGACCGTGCGCGACATGGAAGCCAAGCTCGACCGGCGCCAGGCCGCCAGCTTGCGCGCCACCGCCGACGAGCTGCGCGCCGCCTTGGCCACGCCGGATCCCGGGCTGGAACGGCGCGCATGACGCTCGATCAGCTCGGCGACTGGCGGCGCAGCGACTACTGCGGCGCGCCGCGCGCGGCCGACATCGGCCGCGAGGTGACGGTGATGGGCTGGGTGCACTCGCGGCGCGATCACGGCGGCGTGGTCTTCATCGACCTGCGCGACCGCAGCGGCATTCTGCAGGTGGTGTGCAACCCCGAGCACAGCGCCGCCGCGCACGAGCGCGCCGGCGCGCTGCGCAGCGAGTACGTCATCGCCGTGCGCGGCGCCGTCCGCGCGCGCCCGGCCGAGACCGTCAACCCGCAGCTCGCCACCGGCGAGGTCGAGGTCATGGCGGCCGAGGTGCGCGTGCTGAACGAGGCACAGACGCCGCCGTTCGCCATCGACGACGAGAGCGCCGTCGCCGAGGCGACGCGGCTCAAGTATCGCTACCTCGACCTGCGCCGCCCCTCGGTGCAGGGCAACCTCATCTTCCGCCACCGCGTCGCCGCCACCGTGCGCACCTACCTCGACGAGCAGGGCTTCGTCGACGTGGAAACGCCGATGCTCACCCGCAGCACCCCGGAGGGCGCGCGCGACTATCTGGTGCCGAGCCGCGTCAACCGCGGCAGCTTCTACGCGCTGCCCCAGTCCCCGCAGCTCTTCAAGCAGATCCTCATGGTGGCCGGGCTCGACCGCTACTACCAGATCGCCAAGTGCTTCCGCGACGAGGACCTGCGCGCCGATCGCCAGATGGAGTTCACCCAGATCGACATCGAGGCCTCGTTCGTGCGGCCCGAGGACATCTTCGTGTTGATCGAGGGCATGCTGGCGCGGGTGCTGGGGCTGAAAGGCATTGAGGTGCCCAAGCCGTTCCCGCGCCTCACCTGGGCGGAGGCGATGCGGCGCTTCGGCAGCGACAAGCCGGACATGCGCTTCGGCCTCGATCTCGCCGAGGTGACCGACATCGTGCGCACCGCCGAGCTGCGCGTCTTTCGCGAGGCGGCCGAGCGCGGCGGCGTGGTGAAGGCGCTGGCGCTGCCGGACGGCGATCGGCTGTCGCGCAAGGATCTCGACACACTGCCCGAGGCGGTGGCGCCGTTCGGCGCCAAGGGCGTCGCCTGGGCGCGCCTGACCGGCGAGGGCTGGCAATCGCCGATCGCCAAATTCCTCAGCGCCGAGCAGCGCAGCGCCATCGAGCGCGCCTGCGGTGCCGAGCCGGGCGGCGTCATTCTCTTCCTCGCCGACAGCTTCAAGGTCGTGAACGACTCGCTCAGCCATCTGCGCCTCAAGCTGGCGGCGCAGCTCGGCCTGATTCCCAGCGGCTCGCACGCCCTGCTCTGGGTCACCGAGTTCCCGCTCTTCGAGCACTCCGCCGAGGAGGGCCGGCCGGTCTCGGTCAATCATCCCTTCACCGCGCCCATGGACGAGGACGTCGAGCGCTTGGAGTCGGATCCGTACTCCGTGCGCGCCAAGGCCTACGACGTAGTCTGGAACGGCCTCGAGCTCGGCGGCGGCAGCATTCGTATTCACCGCCCGGACGTGCAGCAGCGCATCTTTGCCCAGCTCGGCATGAGCGCCGAGGAAGGGCGCGCGCGCTTCGGCTTTCTGCTCGATGCGCTCGCCTACGGCGCGCCGCCGCACGGCGGCATCGCGCTCGGCCTCGATCGGCTGGCGATGCTGCTCTGCGAGGCCGCGTCGCTGCGCGACGTGATCGCCTTCCCGAAAACCCAGCGCGCCACCTGTCTCATGACCGAGGCGCCGAGCACCGTCGACCCGCGCCAGCTCCGCGAGCTCGGCATCCGAGTGGTCGAGTAGCGTGGCCCTCCGTGTGGAGGGCGGCGCGCCGTCGCCGCCGGGGATTGGGCGGGGCGCGCCTGTGAGCGTCTCCGCGAACCCCCTCTTCGTAGGGGCGACGCATGCGTCGCCCGTCCGGCATGCCTCGCCCCCAGGGCGGTACATACGGGGGCGACGCATGCGTCGCCCCTACGAAGAGGGCCCCGTCCTGACCTCCGTCCTGCTGCTTGCCGTGCTGCTCATCGGGTGCACCAGCAAGCAGCCGGAGCCGACCCCGACCGCACCGGCGGACATGCAGCTCCTCGCCGTGCTGCCGATCGAGTCGGCGGCGACCGCGCCAGGCAGCGCCGGGTCCTCGGCTCCGGGCGAGGATGCGGGCCTGTCGGTGACGGCGCAGCTCTATCGCGTGCTGGCGGACCAGACGGAGTTCCGCGTCGTGCCCGACCTGAGCGTGACCGACGTGCTCGAGACGCCGGCGGTTCGCCGCGCCGGCAGCCTCCTCGAGCGCGCCGTGGCGCTCGGCAAGGAAGTCGGCGCCGACGGCGTCATCTTCGGCCGCGTGCTGCGCTATCGCAATCGCGTCGGCACCGAGCGCGGCGTCACCGAGTCCGCCTCGGTCGCCTTCGAGCTCAGTGTGGTGGTGGTGTCGAGCGGCACGGTCCTCTGGCAGGGCAGCTTCGATCGGACCCAGGAGTCGCTCGGCGCCAGCATGCTCGACTGGGTGATGTTCTGGAACCCGCCGCCGCGCTGGATCAGCGCCGCCGAGCTGACCGGCCAGGGCGTCGACCAGCTGTTCGGCGACATGACCGCCGCGATCAACGCCGCGGGGTGAGCGCGCCGCACCTGCGGCGCGGCGCGCTCACGTTGGGCGTTGCGCGTTGGCGGGCGCGGTGCCCGTCGCCGACGTAGCGTCTGCCCACCATCGGCGGACGGCCACGCTAGTGCAGGGCCGCGCTTCGGCGCGCCATGCGCCCGTGGCTCTCAAATGGCAGCGGGCAGCGTGCGCGCCTGCGATGAGCAGCGCGTTTCGCCAACGCGCAACGCACAACGCGCAACGCGTAGGGAACCCGGCGCCGGACGGCGCCGGGTTCCCTACGCCGCCTCCGCCTGTCGAATCTCCGACCAGCGCACGCCGGCGAAAGGCAGGGCGAGCAGACCCTGGGCGATGATCGTGAGGAACTGCACGGCGTTCAGCACCAGGCCGTAGGCCAGCGCGTCGACCTTATCGACCCCGAATAAGCCGAGCGCCAGCACGCAGGCGTACTGATACGGTCCGATCATGCCCGGCACGTTGGGCAGTGCGGTGCCGAAGCCGATGAAGATGAACACCACCACCGCGGCGCTGAACGGCACGGTGAAGTCGAAGGCGCGGATCATGATGTAGCTGGACAGAATGGGCAGAAACCACAGGGCCAGCGAGACCAGAAAGACGGCGAGCAGCAGGACCGGATTGGGCAGCACCTGCATGCCGGCGATGATCGCGGAGAGGACGCGCTTGAGCCCCTTGGCGAAACGCTCGGGCAGACGGCCGAGCATCCAGCGATCGACGAACGCCTCGCCGCGCCACCACAGCAGCACCACCAGGATCACCAGCGTCACCGCGAAGATCGCCGGAAACATCGCCCCGGTGCGCACCCAGTGCGGCAGGTTCTCTACCATCAGGAGGCCGGCGAGGATGTAGAAGAGGATGACGACCGAGTCCATCGTCTTCTCCACGACGAGATTCCCGACGACGTTCGAGAAGCTCACTGACGAACGGCGCGACAAGAGCCACGGGCGGACGACTTCACCGAGCCGCGCCGGAAACAGGTTGATGGCGAGATAGGCGACGGCGGTCACCACCCACAGGCGGCCGAGCGGAACGTGCTCGAGCGGCTGCAGCTCGAGCTGCCAGCGCCAGGCGCGGAAGACCATGAGCACGAAGCTCACCGCCACCGCCAGCAGCAGCCAGCCGGCATTGACGCGCCCGAGCGCGGTGCCGAGGTCGGCCAGCGGCACGTTGCGGAACGCCAGGTACAGGAAGCCGCCGCTGACGGCGAGGCTCACGGCGACGTGGCGCCAGAAGCGGGCGTCCATGGCGGTTGCGTGGTCTTACCCGGAGCGGTGGGGAAGCTGCAAGGCGGCGGCTGTGCCGCCGCCTTGCGTTGCGCGTTCGGCGTTGCGCGTTGGCGGTGCATAGTGCTGGTCGCGAAGCGCGCGAGCTGCCCGCTGCGGGCATCTTTGTCCGGGTAGCCGCGGGGCTTCCCGCGCCGGCTTTGCCCAAAACCTCCCGTGGTGGCAGCCCTCTGTGGCTGCCGGCGCGGCAGCGCGCCGAGGCTGTTGCGGCGTGCTTCGCACGCCCGACAGACACGGAGGCCTGTCACCACGGGGCAGGGAACGGTGCTTGGCAGGCGGCGCGCGACGCGGCGAGCAGCGCGCTGGCCAACGCCCGACGTGCAACGCGCAACGCGGCGCGGGGTCCGGGGCCGACGGCCCCGGACCCCGCGCCGCTACTCCAGCTGCCCGCGCACCTCGCCATCCGGCTCGTCCACCGTATGCACGTTCATGTACGCGCCGCCGGCGAACAACGCCTCGACGAAGTCGACGAACGTCGGCACGTCCGGCGAGGTCAGGAAATCTGCCGGCGTCAGCGTGCCGAGCCGCAAGTTGGTGAAGCCGTCGTCCGCCAGGAAGAGCGCCACCGGGCCGTTCTCTCCGGGCAGGGCGACATGGATGTGTGCCTGCTGGATATCGTCGGCCGGCAGGTTCTCGACCGCCAAGGCAAAACGCAGGCGGGTGCGATCGGCGGTGATGGCCAGCCTGCCGGTTCCGCTCGCGGTCGTCGTCACCGGCGGCACCTCCTGCGCGCCGGAGAGCATCGCGTTGAAGACGAGCGGCGCGTCGATCTGGCCGCGAATCTCGCCGTCCGGGTACTCCAGGGTGTGAATGTTGACGTAGGTGTTCTGCGAGGCCAGCGCGTCGAGGAAGGCCTCGTAGGTCGTCGCCTGCGGCGGGGCGAGGAAATCGGCCGGTCTCAGCGTGACCAGCACTGGGCTGGTGAAGCCGGACTCGGCGATGAAGAATGCCGGCCCACCGTTCATCCCCGGCGAGCCAACGTGAATGTGTGCCTGCGTGATCTCCTCCATCGGCAGGCTGGTGACCAGGGTCACGTCGAGCGACTGCCGGTCAGGCGCCAGTACGATGCGGGCGCGGCCGGTGGCCCCGGTCGCTACCATCGGCACCTGCTGGAACCCGTTCAATTGCGTGATGAATTGCAACGGCGCCTGGAGCTGGCCGCGCACCTCGCCGCTCGGTTCCGCGACGGTGTGCACGTTGACGTAGATGTCACCGGCGCTGAGCGCCTCGACGAAATCGTCCAGGGTTTCGATGCTGGCGTCCGGGTTGGGCACCAGATCGTCGGCGGTGAGGGTCCCGACGCGCAGCGGGGCGAAACCGTCCTCGGCGAGGAAGAGGACGACGGGTCCATTGAAGCCGCGTGGCGCGGCATGCAGGTGGGCCTGCAGGATGTCATCGGTGGCGATGCCGGTCGTGGTCAGGGCGAAGCGCAGGGCGGTGCCTTCGGCGTTGAGCGTCACCTGGGCGCGGCCGCCCGCGTCGGTGACCACCGGGTCCACTTCCTGCTGGCCGTCGAGCGTGGCCGGGAGCGTCCGCGGCGGGACCACCTGGCCGCGCACCTCGCCGCTCTGCTGCGCGGGCGTGTGCACATTGGCGTATATGTTGCCGGCGAGCAGCGCCGCGACGAAGTCCTCGAAGTCGACGATGCCGGCGTCCGGTCGCGGAATCAGGTCGGCGGCGCTGAGCTCGCCCTGCAGCGGCAGCGACGCCGGCGGACCGTCGGTGAGGAAGAGCACCACCGGCCCGTTGAAGCCGGGCGGGGCGACGTGCAGATGTGCCTGCAGGATGTCGGCCGGTGGCAGGCCGGTCACGGCGAGCGTGAAGCGCAGCCGGCTGCGATCGGCGCTGAGCTCGGCGTTCATCGAGCCGCCGCCGGTGCTGGCGACGGCCGGAACTTCCTGGTCGCCGCTCAGCGTCGAGACCAGCGTGACCGGCGCCTGGACTTGGCCGCGGATCTCGCCGTCCGGATGGTCGACCGTGTGGATGTTCACGTACACGTCCCCGGCTGCCAACGCGTCGATGAAGTCGTCGAAGGTCGCGACACTCACATCCTCATTGGCGATCAGGTCGGTGGCGCTCAGCGTGCCGCGCAGCACCGGCTCGGTCGGCGACCCGGACACGAGAAACATCACGGGGGGTCCGTTGAAGCCGGGCGGGCCGACGTGCAGGTGCGCCTGGGTGATCTGCGCCGGATCGATGCCGAGAATGCGCACCACGAAGGTCAGCTCGCCGCCGTCCCGATCGAGTTGGAACACGGCCTCGGCGGTGGCGGTGATGGCGACCGGGGGCACCTCCTGGCTGCCATCGAGATGCGCGACGTAGGTGGGGAACTCCTCGGGACAGCCGTCGAATCCCTCGCGCAGAGCCGGTTCGGCGGCGTCGGCGTCGAGTGAGTGCAGGTAGGCGACGAGGTCGGCGATGTCGTCGCTGTTCGGCGCGAAGCCCGGGTTGCCGGCGGTCAGGTGCGCCGCCCAGAGCGAATCGCCGAGCGCGTCCTCGAGCGAGCTCGCCTGGCCGTGATGGAAGTACGGTGCGCCGACCGCCAGCCCGTACAACGACGGAACGTTGAAGCCGCCCCGGCCCTGCGCCGCTGCGCCGTTGGCGCGCCGCTCGATCACTTCGGTGGCGGCCGTCGAGCCGGGAATGCCGAAGGTGCCGACGTTGCGCAGCCCGCAGGTGATCTCGTTGGGTGCAGCCGGCATCATGCCGGACATCGCCACCTCGCCGCTGATCTGGAAGGGGTTGAGCGACCAGAACGCATCGAAGGTCGGCGGTTCGAAGGAAGTGACCATCAACGCGTCGTTGGCGATCGCCGACGGGACCCAGAAGCGCCGCGCCGCGGTGAAGCCCGGGCCCGCGTGGCACGTGTGGCAGGCGCCGTCGCCGGTGAAGAGATCGGCGCCGCGCGCGACGGCGAGCGGATCGACGTCGCGCCGCGCGCGCGGCGGCCGGATGGTCTTGGAGAACGCGTCGATCTTGTCCCAGTCGGTCGTGCACACGCCGGGGGTGGTGTCCTGCACGACCTTCACCGGCAGGCCCAGCCCGTCCGCCGGCAGCGGCACCGGCTCCTCGAAGGCAAGCTCGCCGCACATGCCCGTCGGCGAGACGGTGATGGCGCCGAGCCCGCCGGACACGCCGCGCGTATTGCGCTCGAAGTCGTGGATCTCGTCGAAGATGCCGGTCCAGTTGAACTGCCGCTGTTGCTGCGGGCCGGTGCCGTGCGAGAACGAGCCGTCCATCGACGTGGTCTGGCGCGGGCCGGCGGCGAACGACCAGGTGATGCCGTCGCTCAGTCCGTCCGGGTGGCAGGATCCGCAGGACGAATAGCCCTCGCCGTTGTTCGACCAGCGCCCGCGGCCGGTGAAGTAGAAACGCGCGCCGAGGCGGATGTCGTCCTCCGGCGTGTTGGGAGCGGGGAGCGGCGCCGATTGCAGGGTGCGGGCGAGTGCCTGCAGGTCGAGGTCGATCACCCCCAGGCGACGGGTCAGCCAGCAGTTGACGAAGGCGCGCCGCAGCCCGGGCGCGATCGCGATGCCGATCGGGTTCTGGCAGTCGGGTGCGAGGCCGATCTGCTTGACCTCGTCGGTGCCGATGATGATGCCCGCGCCCGCGTCGTAAGTGAGGCGCTGCACGGTGTCGGCGGCGCGTGAGACCACGTAGGCGACGTTGGAGTCGCCGTCGAAGGCGAGATCGACGATCTCCTGCAGGAAGAAGCGGCGATCCGGTGGCGGGATCTGGTCGGTGGCCAGGCGGGCGAGGTTGGCCGAGCCGACGTTCGATCGATCCTCCATCCCGCTCGCCAGGTCGCCGACGTAGAGCACCGGGAACACGTTGGCCTGGAAGGTGATGGGGGGCTCGGGCGAAGCGGACACCGAGGTGACGTACACTTTTCCGCCCTGCACCGCGGCGCTGTAGAGCTGGTTCGGCGCGGTCATCACCATCGGCGCCTCGGGAGGTGTGGTCGGCGCGAAGCCGCTGGCGATGGGCTGGAAGAGAATCGGCGTCTGCGGGGTGAGATCGCTGACCCGGTAGCGCCGCACGCGGCCGATGCGGCCGGTGTCGCACACCTCCGGATTGTCGCCGGGACAGTCGCCCGGATCGGGGTTCGGGTCGCCGTAGAACTCGGTGACGATCAGCGTCTCATCGTCATCGTTGCGATCGCCGTTGTTGGTCACGGCGACGGCGCGCGGATTGCGCGGCGCGGTGATGGTGTCGGTGATCGCCATGGTCGCGGTGTCGACCACCGCGATGCGCCCCTCCGCCCACTCGGCGACGAACAGGGTGTCGCCGGACGGCGCCAGCGCGAGGCCGGTCGGCTCCGAGCCGACCGCCAGCGGTTCGGAGACCATCGGCGACTGGGTGTTGATGCCGTCGACGCGGACGACGGTGGCATCGGCGCGGTTGGCGACGAACGCGGTGCCGTTGTTGGGATGAATGACCACGGCGACCGGTTGGGCGCCGGTCTCCACCGTCGAGAGGTGCACGTTGGTGGCGGCGGCGAAGACCGACAGCGTGTCGTTGTCGGGGTTCACCAGCGCCACCAGCAACTCGTCGTCGGAGACGGCGACGGCGCTCGATTTCGACGCGCGCTCGAGGAATGGGACCTCGGTCGCCGTCGGCGTCACCGAGGCGGTGAGGGTGAGCGTCGGCGAGGCGGTCGGGGTTGCGGTCGGCGTGCGGGTGGCCGTCTCGGTGCCGGTGCGGGTCGGCGTGCCGGTGCGGGTGCTCGTGTAGGTGCGCGTCGGGCTGTCGGTCGGCGTGCGGGAGATCGTGGCGGTGCGGCTGACGGTGGCGGTCGCGGCGACCGTGTGGGTGGCCGTCGGCGCCGGTGGGCAGCCGTTCAGCGCGTAGCGCACGGCGAGGATCAGCGAGTCGATCGTGACCCGGCCGCTGCCGTTGTCGAACGCCGGGCAAGTCGAGATCGGGGCGAGGCCGAGGGCGATGTTCACCCCGGTGATCAGGTCGCTGATGTCGACCTCGCCGTCGTTGCCGCAGTCACCCAGGCAGGCGTACGGCTGCCCCAGCGCGGCCGGGGTGGCGCCGCACAACAGGACCAGGAAGGTGAGCCCGACGATCAGCGTTCCCCACGTGCTCCCCGACTGCGCCTGCATGCTGCGCCCCTCCTTGGAAATACAAAACCACAGATGCGCCGATATGAACACCGGCCCCACCCCACCGTTGATAAGAATTCACCACAGCGAACACAGAGGCCCACAGGGGAACACGGAGAATCTCGTGAGAAGAACCTGCTTCTCGGTGTTCTCTGTGGTCTCGGTGTTCTCTGTGGTGAAGATTTTCCTTACGGGTCGATCAGCACGCCCGGGTTCAGAATCCCCGCCGGGTCGAGCGCGCGCTTGGCGGCGGCGAGCGCGGTGGCGAAGCCGTCCGGCCGTTGGCGGTCGTACCACGGGCGGTGGTCGCGGCCGACGGCGTGGTGGTGGGTGATCGTCCCGCCCTGCGCGATGAGTGCGTCGGACGCGGCGGCTTTGATCTCCGCCCACTGGGCCAGCTGGCTGCCGACCCGGCTCGGGGCGATGATGCTGTAGTAAGGCGCCGGTCCGTCCGGGTAGGCGTGGGTGAAGCGCACGGTCACGGTGCCGGCGCCGCATACGCGCCGCACCGCGTCCTCGGCGGCGCCCATCACCGCGGCATGGAACGCCTCGAAGCGATCCCAGGTGATCGCCGTCTCGAAGGTCTCGCTGATCATCCCCATGCCGGCGAGCGCGTCGCGCAGATAGGGCGCGCCGAGAAAGGACTGCCGCCAGGCGCCGGCGGCGCCGTCGCGCGCTCCCTCGCCCTCGCGCCGCGTGGTCCCGGCGCCCGCCGGTACGGTGCCGCCGCAATCGGCGGCGCAGGTCAGGGCGCGGCTCATCCAGGCCTCGAGCGGATGGTCGGCCGACTCGAAGGCGAGCAAGAGGACCGCCTCGGCGCCGCTGCCGGCCCCGGCCAGCAGCGCTTCGCCGGGATCGAGCAGTCGGCAGTTCGACGGATAGAGCCCGGCTTGGCTGACGGCGCGTACGGCGCGGGCGCCGGCGAGGAAGTCGGCGAAGGTGACGGCCGCCGCGGCGCGCATGGTGGGGCGGTCCTGCAGGCGCATCCACGCCTCGGTGATGATGCCGAGGATGCCCTCCGACCCGATGAACAATCGATCGGGGCTGGGTCCGGCGCCCGAGCCAGGCAACCGGCGCGAGGCGATCGTGCCGCTCGGCGTGATCACGCGCAGCGATTCGACGAAGTCGTCGATGTGCGTGTAGAGCGTGGCGAAGTGCCCGCCCGAGCGGGTCGCGATCCAGCCGCCCAGCGACGAGCACTCGAAGGACTGCGGGAAGTGGCGCAGCGTATAGCCGTGCGGGCGCAGTTGATCCTCGAGCGCCGGGCCGAGCACGCCGGCCTGAATGCGGGCGGCGCGCGAGCTGCGATCGATCTCCTCGACGCGATCGAGGGCGCCCATGTCGATGCTGAGCACGCCGCGATAGTCGCCGCCGGCGGGCGCCTCGACCCCGCCCACCACGCTCGAGCCGCCGCCGTACGGAATGGCGGCGACGCGCGCCTGGCTGGCCCAGTCGAGCAGCGACACCACCTCGGCTTCGCTGCGCGGCCGGGCGACGAGGTCGGGGGGGTTGGAGAAATCGCGGGCGAAGGCGCGGACGACGTCGCGAAACGACTTCCCATACGTGTGCGCGGCGCGCTCGCCCGGCGCGGCCGAGCAGATGTCCGCCAGCGCCGCCGGCGCGGCGACGCGCGGCGGCCGCAAGGCGATCTCCTCGAGGCGCGGCGGCGCCTGGATCGCCGGCGGTGCGATGGAGAAGCGCGCGCCGAGCAGCGCCGCGATCTTCTCCTGCTGCTCGGCCGTCGGGCCCTCGCCCTCGTAGCCCCAGCCCCAGAACTTCCGCCGCCGCTCGATCATGCGATTTCAAACCACAGATGAACACAGATGACCACAGAGAACACAGTCGGCTCCGTGTTCATCGGTGGTCATCTGTGTTCTCTGTGGCTATTCCGGTGCGCGGGGACAGCACCAGGCCCACGAGCACCGCGAGCGCGGCGGGAGCGTACGCGGCCGAGCGCGCCCACCACTCGCTCAACGCCGCGTCGGGGTGGTGGCCGCGCCAGACGGCGAGCGCGCCGGCGTAGAGCAGCACGGTCGCCACCACCCACGCGAGCTTGACCGGCGGGCGCGCCAGCGGCGGAAACGCCGCCAGCAGGGCGGTCCCGCCGAGCGCGACGACATGCACGGCGAAGA
>Ga0187893_10011213_pt1 | contig 13088 bp, 9 predicted proteins | sample MA1701074metaG_FD_139574 | JGI IMG/M metagenome (GOLD analysis project Ga0187893, IMG submission 139574) | White microbial mat communities from a basaltic lava cave in the Kipuka Kanohina Cave System on the Island of Hawaii, USA - MA170107-4 metaG ...
AGCTGGCCTCGCCGACAAATTCACCCACGTCTCCACTGGCGGCGGCGCCTCCCTTGAATACGTAGAATTTGGCACCCTACCCGGCATCAAAGCGCTCTCCACCTCGTAAACGCTGCGGAAATGTATAAATTTTGATTGCAACTTTTTCATTTTCAGTTTACAATGAATGAAAATCTGCGAGAAAATTACCGACGATGGGTTTGTCCGAATTTACATCTGCCGGTCCCTGCCAACCTACTCGCGTATCCCTTTTTTCAAACCGAGGCACGAAACTATGACTGAAGCTCCCGCACAATTTAGTAAATTGAGGGCTTTTTTCTGGCCTGTACATCGCCATGAACTTCATAAGCTCATTCCGATGCTGGTGATCTTCTTCCTGCTCTCGTTTGATTACAATATTTTGCGCTGCTTAAAGGACACACTCATTGTAACGGCTGAGCATTCTGGTGCAGAGGTCATTCCTTTCATCAAAGTATGGGTTATGTTTCCCCTTTCGGTCGCCCTGGCATACATCTATGTGCGAGTCTCAAATCGCTTTTCTCGCGAAAATGTCTTTTACATCATGCTCTCAATCTTTTTGAGCTACTTTGCCATATTCGCGCTTCTTTTATACCCAAACCGCGAGGCGCTCCACTGCCACGAAACTGCAGACAAACTGCAAACCATCTTGCCAGCCGGTTGCAAAGGGCTGATTGCCATGTACCGCTACTGGAGCTTTACGCTCTTTTACGCACTTGCCGACCTCTGGTCCAATATCATTTTGGCGCTCCTCTTCTGGGGCTTTGCCAATCAAGTGACAGAGCTTAGCGAAGCCAAGCGCTTTTATGGACTCTTTGGCCTTGGCACCAATTTTTCAGGTGTTGCCGCAGGACAAATTTCGATCTTCATCACCATGCTGCCCTTCTACCCCTCTCTTGGCTTGGGATCCGATGCTTGGGCACAATCGATAACGATCCTTCTTTTCCTCATCGTCGTGGCAGGACTCATCACTATGGCCGCTTTTCGCTGGCTCAACGTAAAGGTCCTCAAAACGCCAAGTGTCATCTGCCCTGACACCCAAAAAGTCATTCAACCCGAAAAGAAAAAACACTCGATGCGCGAAAACTTGCGCTATGTGCTCACCTCAAGCTACGTACTTTCGATTGCCTTAATCATCATTGCCTACAACGTCGTGATCAACCTCGTCGAGGTGCTCTGGAAGCATGAAGTACGAGAGCTCTACCCCAATCCCCAAAATTACAACATCTACATGAACGAAGTGACGACCGTGATTGGTGTTATGGCCACGTTAATGGCTCTCTTCATCTCAGGCAATCTGATTCGCAAATTTGGCTGGACCTTTACCGCTCTCGTCACACCAGTGATTCTCTTGGTTACCAGCATTGGATTTTTCGGATTTTTCTTCTTTAAAGATCATCCACAGATGATTTTGAGTGTGTTTGGTGTCTCGCCATTGGTACTTGTGGTCTTCTTTGGCTCTATGCAGAACTGCTGCAGCCGCGCTGCCAAATACACCGTCTTTGATGCAACCAAAGAAATGGCCTTTATTCCGCTTACCGCCGAGGAAAAAATTAAAGGAAAAGCAGCTGTTGATGGTGTCTGCAATCGTCTTGGAAAATCTGGTGGTTCAGTAATTTACAACGTGCTTTTGCTCACATTTGCCTCTATTCCTGCAAGCGCGCCTTATGTTGCGCTCTTTTTGATGGTGATTATCGGGCTTTGGATCATGTGCGTAAGGCTGCTTGGCAGCAAATTTAACGCCATTACGCAAGCAATTCAAGAAGAAAGAGTTACCCAACAAAACACACGCCCAGCTACCGCTGCAGCCTAATCTGAGCGCACCAACATTTTAAAAATATTATTTATTGTTTAAAATGCTCGTTTAGCGTATACTATGAGTTCAATAAGGGGTATTTGTAATGCAGCAGGCAAATAATCAAACATTTGGAACAATCAGATCCTATGTGTGGCCCATACACCGCTTTGAGCTGAAGAAGCTCATGCCCATGTTCTTCATGCTCTTCTTTGTCTGTTTTAACTACACCGTGTTGCGCAACCTGAAAGATGCCCTCGTCATTACCGCCAAAAGTTCTGGCGCCGAAGTAATCCCGTTTATCAAAGTGTGGGTAATGCTGCCTGCAGCCATTCTCTCGACTCTCCTCTTTACCTACATCACCAACCACTTCAGCCGCCGCAAGGTCTTTTATATCGTCATTGGCGCCTTTCTTTCCTATTTTAGCATCTTTACCTTTTTCGTTTATCCGATGCATGAAAGCTTAGAAGCAAATACTCTAGCGGGAATGCTGCATTCTGTTCTTCCTGCTGGCTGCAAAGGGCTGATTGCGATGGTGCGCAACTGGCCTCTGACTATGTTTTACGTAGCGGCAGAGCTCTGGAGCACGATGGTTTTAACGGTGCTTTTTTGGGGATTTGCTAACGAAATTACCAGGATGAGCGAAGCGACGCGCTTTTATAGCGCGCTCAACATCAGCTCCAACATCGCCCCTATCGTTGCAGGTCAAATCGCTGTTGCCCTCTCCTCAAATATCTTCAACCCCGATCTCTTCTTTGGCAGCAACGCCACAGAACAGATGCTCGATAAACTTACCTTTCTCATTCTCTTTTGTGGCTGTGGGATTTTGTGCTGCTTTCACTGGATGACCAAACATGTCCTCAATAACCCAACCTTCATGCCAGAAGAGGCTCGTCAGACAAAGAAAGAAAAGAAGATGGGCTTTCGCGAAAGCCTCCACTACGTTGCCAACTCAAAATACCTCCTCTGCATCGCCGCCATCGTGGTCTCTTACAACCTCGTCATCCACATGGTTGAGATCATCTGGAAAGACCGCCTGCGCGAACTCTATCCAAATCCAAACGACTACAATATCTACATGAACAACCTCACCTCTGCCATGGGCCTCATTTCCACCACGGCCGCGTTAGTAATGGTAGGGATTATCCGCAAGCTTGGCTGGACAAAAACCGCGCTCATCACCCCAGCTGTACTCTTCTTGACAACCGTTGCCTTCTTTAGCTGCCTTTTGGCCGACACCACCCTTTCACCCTTTATTTCGATCCTATTGGGTACAACGCCACTTGCTCTTGCGGTCTTTTTAGGCTCAGTACAAAATTGCTTTACCAAAGCGGCCAAATACACGCTTTTTGACTGCACGAAAGAGATGTCCTTTATCCCGCTGGCTCCTGAAGTAAAGCTTAAAGGCAAAGCAGCCATCGACGGCATCGGCTCGCGCCTTGGCAAGTCAGGCGGCTCGCTCATTCACCAAGGGCTCTTGATTATTTTCTGCACACTAAGCAGCAGCACCCCCTATGTAGCGACCATCTTGATTGGCGTCTTGTCTCTCTGGATCCTCGCAGTGCGCATGCTTGGCAAGCAGTTTGCAGAAAAGACCAAAGACCTCATGCTCACCGATACAAAGCAACCAGCGCAGCAGGCCCCTATCGAGCCCGTAGCCAATAAGCTCCAAACCGAGATCCCACAAGCAGCCACGGCGTAGCCTTAACATTCCCTCCTTGTTTAATAATTATTTTTTTAATATGGAAAATAGAATGAACAGGGAGTGCTTATGTCTACCCCAACGTCCTTCGATTTTGCCAAATTTGACTACCAGATTGATCCCAAGACCTATACGATCACACAAGTTGATAAGGGGCGAAAAAAGGGTGATAAGAGCCAAGAGCTGATTGAACTTCTTGCTAAATGCCAATCTGAGATGCAAAAGAGCCTAAAGGCGGGCCTTGTGGCCCCGCTCACTAACGTCAATACGCTCAATGCCTTTACTACCGAACTTGAAACCTTCCTCAAAAACAAGCAGCTTGCCACAAAAACTCCCTATAAATTGCGCCAGCGTCCAGAGGAAAAGAAATTAGATGCACAAATCACTCAGCTAAAAGAGCTTAGCGCCGGATTTGCCACGATCTCGCTAAAGGGCATCGTGAAAAAAGTTACTCAGCCAAATAATGAGGTATTGGACATTCTTGCCTTAGGCAAAGCGTTGCTTTCGACCCCAAAACCTCTGCAGGAGTCGCAAACTTTTCAAGAGGGCAAAAAAGCCTATATCAAGGCTATCTTAAACCAAAAAGATCTTGCCCCCCTTCTGGCAAGCGATCCTGAAGCTTCTTGGCTTGATAGCTTTTTGCAAGAAAACCCCTCGCAAGAAGAAGTACAGGCACTTTTAAAATTGCTTGCACCTCTCGGAGAAAACGAAAAGATCAAAACGCTTTTAGAAACTAACGCCTGGCTTGATCGCCGGTTTAATCAGCTCCCAATAACATCAGCTCAAAAGCTCTTTGTCTCCTACCTCATCGATTTTAAGCTTCCTGCACGTGAAAACGAACCCTATGTAAAAGAAGTTCTCCAGCAGGGGCTGACCGAAATGGTGGAGGGAAAATCCTCCTTCAAATGGCTTGAAACGTTTCTTTCGCAAAAACCCAATGATAAAGAGGTTTCGGCACTCGAAAACGCACTAAAATTGGCACAAAGCCAAAAAGTGCTTTCAAAAGAGGCAGAATTACCGCTATTAGCCATCTCTTCTCGCTATGATGCCCTTTCTCAAGAGAAAAAGAGTGCGAAATTTGCCCCACTTGTGCGCCTTGAAATGGCCTACACAAGTCAATTTCTTGCCCCGAGGGCAAAATCTCCGGTTCTGCAAGAGCTCTACACAGAGAGTATCGAACGCTGTTTTACGCCACATGGTTCTCTTCAATGGATCAAGCGCTTTTTGCAGGAAAAGCCGAGCAATGAAGAGGTACAAGCAGCTCTGGCCCTTTTAAAATTCATCTCTAGTCAGTCACTTGCAGATCAGCAGATAAAAGCGGCAAGTGAGATGCTGATTAAGAGCTTTGACGAGCTCAGCCAAAATCAAAAAGAAAAAAAACTTTCAGCTACAGAGCTTTTGGGCCTGGCCTATGGCATCGAAGTAAAACTTTTACGTAAAGAGGATCCCCAAGCAAAACTCCTTTTAGAAGAGGGCTTGGCAAGACTTTTTGCTATTGAAGGCTCTCTCAAAGGCTTTGAGCGTATTCTTGCCCAAGAGCCTTCAAAAACCCAAGTCCAAGAGTTAGTCAGCATTTTACACTCACTTGCAACTCAAGGAAAAATTGGCAAAAAGCTGCAAGATGAACTCAAAGGGCTCGTGCAAACCTATACTACACTTTCTGAAAAAGGCAAAAATTCGCCCCAAGAGTGTCTTAAAATAGCTTTTGCCCTCCATGTCGACGTCACAACGTTAAAAGAGGAAAAATTGCTCGAGCAGGCTCTTGTCTTATTGCTGCCCGATATCCTAGAGCCCCTTTTGGCCCAAGAATTACATCCTACAAGCGTGGAAAAGCTACTTACCCTGCTTGGCAAATTGCCAGAGCACAAAGCCATTCTAGCAAAAATAATTGCCCGTTATGAGCAACTCAATGCTTTACCAAAGGAGATGCTGGGCCTCTCTCCTAAGGAGATGCTCGGGCTTGCCAATTTCATCGAAACAAAACTGGGTAAGGTCTTGCAAGTGACTGGCCCCTACATCAAAAAGGGGCTGGATCAGACCTCAGGTCTTGCGCGCTCCCTTCTGGTCGACAATGTAAGTGGCGATGTCTTTGTGCTTTCGAAGCGCAAAGTGGAAATTCTGGATGCAAGCGGCACCTTTAAACGCTTTACCTCAGCCATACGCCTGCCAACACAGACTCAAGCAAAACTGGTCGCCCAGGCTGTAGGCAAGCACGAACAGGCAATTACAAAACCAAAAGACTATCAAGAAGCCCTGCGTCTGGGAAAAGCAGAGCTTGTAACTCACAAAAAATTGGAAAAGGGGCCTGGCATCTGGCCGCTCCTTTTTTGGTGCGAATACACCAAAACCCTCGGAAGTGCGCATGAAATCCCCAAACTCACCGCCATTTACGAATTTGCCGAAGGCGATCTCATAAAAATTAAAGATACGATCGCAGGTAAAGAGCTTTTGACTTGCGCCAACTGGCTAGTTATGGGCCTGGCCTACATGCATGCCTTGGGCTATGTGCATTGTGACTTGAAATTAGAGAATGCGCTCTTCAAATTTGATGCAGATGGCAATTTGATTGTGGGCTGGAGCGACTTTGGCCTGACAATAAATATCGGCGAAAACGAGCGCTCAGAAATTGCCTTTGTCAATGGCTATTACGGGACACACACCTACACAGCGCCAGAAGTATTTGGCCGCGATAATTACGATGGCGACTTTCAAAAAGCCGATGTCTGGGCCCTTGGGTGCACGCTCTACCAACTCTGCTACAAAGAAGCTCCCCCATGGACCAATCTGCTGAATGAATACCATAGTGAAAACAAATTTGTGACCGAAGAATTTCGTGCAGACTTCAACAACATGATCGAAGAGTTCGTCGCAGAAGAGCTAAAAAAGCTTCCAGAAGAGGGTGCGCGCTCAAAAGAAGAGAAACTCAAGGCTCTTCTCTTTCAAATGCTCAGAGCCGATCCTGCATTGCGCATCAACATGCAAAGCGCGAGAAATGAGATGCAGACAATTATGTCGTGATCTTGGATCCAAGAATCTGTCTTTTTACAGTCTCAAAAAGAAAGGTGCTCGACTGCTTTCCCAGCGAGCATTGAAAGGTATTGGCAACAAGAGCGGCGATATTGAGATAAAAGGCCTTCAAGTGATCCTCCTGGATCTCAACCGAGCGACCAAAGTCTAAATAGCTCATAAGAACCACTTTGGCGATGTTTTCCACGTGTAAGTTGAGCAAGAGCGAGAGGTATTCGACGTGCTCATTCTGCAGTATGGCAACGCCCAGATACTTCTGTGAGGCTGAATTGAGCTGAAGGCTTGCCATATTTGCCGCCTGACAAGAGAGTGTGACAAACTGTTCATAGCGCTCCTTATTGCCCAAAGCCATCTCTGTAACCTTTTGAATGAAAGATCTGGGAAGCTTTTGGCTTAGCAGTCGCTCGATGCAATTATCGATGGCAATTTTCAATTCGACAAACAATTTTGCCAATTTCTCTTTCAGCTCCTCTATCTGAGTTGGATCCACGGCGTTCTTAAATTGTTCAAAATGTGCATTAAATTTTTCTTTAATATCTCCTACTTTGGGGTCATCCGCCAGGTGCTGAAAATAGCCATTGAAAGCCAGAAGTGTCGAAGGCACCGCCTTTTCAATAATCCTGGAAGTCAACTTCTCAAGACCCATGGCGCGCACCTCTTCGGGCAAGCATTTTTCAAGAAAGCTTGCCACACTGTGCACAAAATCGTTCGCCTGATTGCCTTGAGGCGGCATAAGTAGGGGAACCGCAGTAAAGATCATGTTTAGCCACACATCCTGCTCCAGCGCTTGCTGCGTAGCCACAAGATCGCCCTTTACCGTTCTTGTCACCGTGTTTGTCAATAGATCTGAAAGCTGCCTGTCACTTGGCAACATTTCGGAAAGCAACTCACCAGTTATTGCCTTTTTGGCAACAGTAGCGATAGCTCGAGCATTGAAGGCCAGGCCCTCTGCAGCAATGCCTGCAACAAACTTTAGGAGTGTCGCGGTCAGTCCCACAGGGGTAGGCGCCACCAAATTGAATAGATGCGCCCCACCAATTGCCTGCAAGGCTTTGATGGGTAGCTATCGAGCGGATCAGTTGGTTTCCAAAAGATCTCTTCCGTGCCATGGACTTTTGATCCAATATAGCCCCCAAGCACCGATGACGCCACATTGACAATCGTGCCAACTACGGGAACAGTTACCGCCATGGTGCCAAGAGTTGGTGCGGCCCAAAAAGCAGCAACTGAGATACTCGCTGCAATCAGAGCTTTTTTCAAAATTTCTTGAGGCGGGCCCCCTCCCTTTACAATGGCGCTAGCAACAGCTGCAGTGCTCCCTACACTTGTAGCAACTACTGGAGCTGTGGCGGAGAGGCTAACAATACTCTTTGTGACGATCGGCGACAGTTGATCCGCAAGCTTTTGGCCCGAAAATTCGGCAACATTTTCAGTAACGAGGTGCTGCAAGGTTTTAAGAGCTACCTTTCCACATTCACTTGTCGTTACCGATCGCACTGTGACAGGTGAAAGAATTGATCGCGACACTTTCGGACGAGCGCTTCTTCCTGCCAAGCAAGATACAAACTCTTCGCGATAACGCTTTTTTCTGAGATTCTGGAAAGTCCTATTTGGCATTGTAGTGGCTTTTCCACCCAGCCCTTCAAATTGCTCGAAGTTTCGAGTTTTTGGCTCTCGTAAGCGTTTGTATCTTCCTGTTTTACTTTCCGTAGGTTGAATTGGATACTGCGAGCCAAGCCAGGCCTTGTCGGGTGAATATTCAGAGCCAACATCGGGTTTTTCCATAGTAAGAGCTCTCCTCTTACTATGAGTATATCAAGTTTAAATTTTAACTTCTATTGTCCGCTTTTTTGCGAGATAGAGCAGCTCAAAGAGGGAAGCAGTCCCTGCCATTCCCAGCAGTACCCATAATAGGGTAGGTATAGCAAGATTGAGGGACAAGAGGGCCAAGGCGACAAATTGAAAGCCCGTCATGAATTTGCCTGAGAGAAAAGAGCGCACCTGCCATTTATCGTAAGTATTTGATATCCAAAGCTTTAAACAAAACAACAGAAGACTTATCTCTCGCAGCAAAAAGAGCAAAACCATCCAAAAGACAACTTTTTCTTGATACCAGTAGATCCCCAAGGCCATAGAGACAAAGAGCTTATCGGCAAGGGGATCGATTGTTGTGCCAAGGGGGGTAATTTGCTTCCAGCGACGGGCAAGATACCCATCGAGAAAGTCGGTCAGACCTGCAAGAAGTATCGCCAGAAGTTGCACGATCTCAATGTTTACGAAAAAGAGCAGAGCCAAAAAAGCCCGCACTAAAGAGAGTAGAGTAGGCACATTCATGGGGAAATTTGGTTCACTTCTGTTTGATGCGCCCTCTTTTTCTTGGTAATGAAGTAGACGGTCAAGGCAGCCACGCAAGCGAGCACCACAAGGCCCACTGCCAGGCTTGCTTGATGCACAGATGAGGCAAGAGCTTCATAGTTTTTCCCAGCAGAATAGGCCAAAAAGAAAAGCAGCCCTGAAAAGCCAAGACAGGCAATCCCATCGCTAATCAAAAAGGTGCGAAAGCGCATCGAGCCTGCCCCTGCGCACATAAAAATGCCATTTCTAAAGCCAAAGGGAATCAAACGCCCTACAAAGAGCGTCAGGATGCCATATTTCTTATAAAAACTAGACAAGCGATTCATCTGCTTTGCGCTTTTGACCTGATGTAACTTTTCCCCGAATAGGCGTCCCAACCCAAAGGCAATGCAATCAGAAAAGTAGCTTCCCAGAAAGGCGGCAAAAAAGAGCTGCACAGTGAGGTGTGGAAGGAGTGTACTAGCTAATGCACCACTTGCGAGTAGGAGCAGATCTTCGCTCACAGGCAGGCTAAAGCCCGTGACGATCAACAGCCCAAAAATGATCAGCGGGGCGTAGGGACCAAGCTCACAGAGCCACACAACCCAACTTTCCATCATGTTAGTAATCCTTCCTTTCAAGCGGAAGCACTGCTTCTAACGGAATGGCAATTTCTGCGCCATGAGCATTTATAATTGACGCAATCTCTACGATGGCCTGGTCGCGAAAATACAAAAATTTACCTTCATCGATGATCTTACTTAAGGCTGAAACAGACAGGTCCACAGAATAGGGGGCTATCTGAGAGAGGTGGACTAAAATTTTTTCTGTGGTATCAATATCGGAAGAGTTAGTAAGAAATTTTTTGATATCACTGGTTATTTTCCCTGCTTTGTCGATGTCTTGGTGGCGGATCGACACCTTTTCGTCGATGCGGCGATGGGTTCTTCGCGTGCAATTGATCACATAGGCTTTGGAAAAGAGCGAATTGGGGATATAGATTGGGGTTTTGTCCTTGCTTCTTAAACAGGTCTCATACCAGCCAATCTCTTCGACATAGCCCTCAATATCTGAGCTTGGCATGTCGATCAGATCACCGATTGCAAAGGGTTGGTTGATGTGAATCATCACCCCGCCAAAAAAGTTGGCAATAATTTCTTGGGAGGCAAAGGCCAAGGCAAGACCGCTAATCCCGCCAAAAGCAATGAGGGTGTTGATGCTCACACCTGTGACTTCCATCAACAGCAACAAAATCACCACAAAGATGATCACCGAGACCAACTTTGCCATGACATAGACTTTGCCAGGCTCGAGAGCTATCTCTCTATTTTGGCTCTTTCGCAAAAGGACTGTCATCACATTCTGCTTAAAACCAACCAAAAACCAGGCGATGAGCAAGACGACGCTCGCGCCAAATAAGGGCTTGTAGCCCACAAAGAGGTTCTCGGAAAAAAACTGATCAGAAATGAGATCGATACATTCAATCGCCGTCAAAAACCAGATATACCATGTCACTGGAAGAAGTGAGGCCTGCACAGCGGCGTCTTTTACAAAGGCATCGTGTACGGCAAATTTGCGATGGAGCGAACCACAGGCCCAACGCCAGGCATGCGTGGCCACGGAAGCAATCGCTAATATGAGCAAAAAGGTCAAAAACCAGCGCGCTTCGCCGTCGAAGAGATTAATTACATTCCACAATATCAATGCGTACATGAATTCCCCGGAGAGTGAACATTTATAATAAATGATGCGCGATATTTAGTCACTCGCATATAGTGTCCACTCTCAGGAGGAATTGACATGGCATCCGACTCAATGGTAAAGAATATTTTTACAAGTTTCTTCAAAGCTCTCTTTGGCGTAATTGGCCTTGGCTGCGGTTTCATCGTTTTGATTATCATGATGTCGCTGCTCTTTTCCAAGCCAAACGCAGTCCAGCATCAGACATCCCCCAAAGTACTACCCGACGATCGCTGGAAACTAGAGATATTTTCTCACGAAGCCCCAACCATCCTCAGAGTGGACATCAGCGGCGTGATCGGCCTTGATAGCCTGAGAAAGGAAGATATCTTAGAGCAGCTTATCGAGTCTCAAGATGGCGTGCTAAAATCTGGCCAAGTAAAAGGGATTATTGTCAATATCAACAGCCCAGGAGGGATTGCCGATGATGCCGATGCCATCTATCGCATGCTTCTTGAGTACAAAAGGCGCTACAAGGTACCAGTGATTGCCTACGTAGAGGGGCTTTGTGCCTCTGGTGGCATGTATATCGCCTGCGCAGCAGATAAGATCTATGCCACGCAAGACAGCATCATCGGGCACGTGGGCGTGCTCATGAGCCCGCCATTTTTTAACTTTTCAAAGCTTATGGAGCGGCTTGGTGTCGAGTCCAAAACCATGTATGCGGGAAAGGACAAGGACGAGATGAACCCCTTTAGACCATGGAATCCAGGCGAAGGCGCATCATTTCAGCGCATTGTCAACTTCATGTACGATCGCTTTGTCGGCATCGTCGCCCAACATCGACCAAAGCTCACTAAAGAAAGCCTTTTAGAACAGGGCGCCCAAATCTATCCCGCACCGCAAGCAGAAGAACTCGGCTACATCGACCAAAGCATCTCTTCATTTGAAGATGTGTTAAAAAACTTTGCGACCGAACTTGGCATCCACGACGACTACCAATTTGTCCAACTGGAGCGCTCTAACTTTTTCGAAGAGCTCTTTGGAACACGAGCTGAAATGTTGTGGAGCAGCAAAATTGAACATCGCCTCCGTTTGCCGGGAGATTTAGATCCAGACCTTTATGGAAAGACTTTGTACTTATATCATCCTTAACTATTAATGAATGAAGCGCTCTATTTAATTGATGCCTCAGGCTTTATCTATAGGGCCTATTTTGCCATCCAGGGACTCTCATCGAGGCAAGGAGAGTCCACGGGGGCGCTGTATGGCTTTATCCGCTCATACTTGCGTCTTGTAGAGCAATTTCAGCCCAAATACATCGCCGCCATCTTTGATGCTGAAGGAAGCAAAAACTCCCGCACCGCAGTCTACAGCGAATACAAGGCACACCGCAAACCGACGCCACCTGACTTGATCGAACAGATCCTGCAGGCACAAGAATTTTGTCGCCTGGCCGGCGTGCCACTTTTGGCCGTACCAGGAGTAGAGGCTGACGACACGATCGGAAGCGTGGCTCTCTGGGCAAAAGCGCAAAATCTTGATGTCTTCATCTGCACGAGCGATAAAGACATGGCACAGCTCATTGACGACAAAATCAAGATCATCAACTTACATAAAGACAATCTCCAAATCGACGCTGAAAAGGCGCGTGAGCTCTATGGCGTGCCGCCCGCTCAGATGCGAGACTATCTGGCTATCATCGGCGATGCCTCCGACAACGTCCCAGGCATTTCAGGTTTTGGGCCCAAGACGGCGATTGGCCTTCTCAACCAGTATGGCTCACTTGAAAAGATCTTGTCTTCTGCCGACGAAATCGGAGGCAAAAAAGGGACGACCATCAAGGAGCAAAAAGAGATTGCCCTTCTCAGTCAGCATCTTGTCACCATCAATTGTGAAGTGCCCTTTTCCAAGGATCTTGCCACGTTTGCATTACACTCGCCAGACAAGCAAAAGCTGTGGCAGTTTTTGCATGACAAGAGCTTTAACTCGCTTCTCAAGATTGCAGGAGAACAAGAGCCCACCTCCAAAACCGCCTATCACACCATTAATTCGCTGGAGGAGCTGCAAAAAACCCTCAAGACACTCTCTAAAGAGCCAACAATTTGCCTCGACACCGAAACGACTGACACCAACCCTTTGCGAGCATTGCTTGTGGGAGTTGGCCTTGCGGCAATTGCAACTGATGCCTACTACATTCCTCTCAACGGCCCCATTGACAAAGAGAAGGCCTTACTAAATCTCAAGCAATTCTTTGAAAATCCAGCCTTAGGCTTTTACGGACACAATATCAAATATGACCTTCACGTATTGTCCGGAGCGAATATCGATGTAGCCACCATCAGTGGCGACACTATCTTATCCTCCTATCTTCTCAATGCCCATCAGCGCAAGCATTCGCTCGACGAGCTTTCACTTACCTATTTGGGAAAGAAAAAAATCGCCACCCAAGAGCTATTAGGAAAGGGCAAAAACCAGATCACCATGGATCAAGTCCCCATCGCCAAGGTGAGCGAATACTGCTGTGAAGAT
>Ga0187893_10011214_pt1 | contig 13088 bp, 11 predicted proteins | sample MA1701074metaG_FD_139574 | JGI IMG/M metagenome (GOLD analysis project Ga0187893, IMG submission 139574) | White microbial mat communities from a basaltic lava cave in the Kipuka Kanohina Cave System on the Island of Hawaii, USA - MA170107-4 metaG ...
AAACATCGGCGCGGCGCCGCGCAAAGATCCCATTACCCACCACCCCTGGGATGTCATTGATGGCCTGTTCCAGCTCGGCTGGGCTGGTGATGCGCAGATTGTGCACATCGAGGATGGCATGGCCGTTGTCGGTGATGAAGCCGCTGCGGTAGATCGGCTGCCCGCCGAGCTTCACCAACTGTCGCGCGACGAAGCTGCGGGCCATGGGGATCACTTCCACCGCCAAGGGGAATCGCCCCAATACCTCCACCAGCTTGCTTTCATCGGCGATGCATACAAACCGGCGGCTTGCGCCAGCGATGATCTTCTCGCGGGTGAGCGCACCGCCCCCTCCTTTGATGAGCTGGAGGTGCTTGGTGGTCTCATCGGCACCATCGACGTACACGGCGACCTCGTTGACATCGTTTAACTCGGCAACCGGGATCCCGTGTTGCGCGAGCAGGGCGGCGCTCGCTTTCGAACTCGCCACGGCAGCCTCGATACGCCGCTTTTCAAGCGCTAGGTATTCGATGAAATAATTGACCGTGCTGCCGGTGCCGATCCCGATCACCGCGTCGTCCTCGAGGTATTTCAATGCCGCCTTGGCGGCTAGGCGCTTTTTTTCTTCCCGCTCCATTTCGTATATGCTCTACCATCATCACCATTGCGCTCTTTGAGCGCCGGGCTTAGCGTTGCGTTCATGCTGGAAGAATACATGAAGTTGATCCTCAAGGCGAAGGTCTACGACGTCGCACGCGAGACCCCCTTGGATTTCGCACCGGGCCTATCCCGAAGATTGAACAACCGGGTGTGGCTAAAGCGCGAGGACTTGCAACCGGTATTCTCTTACAAGCTGCGCGGCGCCTACAACATGATCGCCTCGCTCAGTGCGGAGGAACGGGCGCGCGGGGTGATCGCCGCCTCCGCCGGTAATCATGCGCAGGGCGTTGCGCTCGCGGCCAAACAACTGGGGTTGAAGGCGCTCATCGTCATGCCCAAAACCACGCCGGAGATCAAAGTAAGCGCCGTGAGGCGCCTGGGCGCGGAAATCCTGCTGCACGGCAATAGCTACGACGATGCAGCCGAGCATGCGCATGAGCTGGCGCAGGAGCAGGAGCTTGTTTTTGTCCCTCCCTATGACCACCCGCTGGTGATCGCGGGGCAGGGCACCGTGGCCAAAGAGATCCTGCAGCAGCATCGCGGCCGGCTCGACGCCATCTTCGTCCCGGTTGGCGGCGGTGGCTTGATCGCAGGCATCGCCGCTTACGTGAAATACCTGGACCCCGCGATCCGGATCATCGGCGTGGAATCCGATGAAGCGCCCAGCATGAAACGGGCGCTAGAGGCCGGGCAGCGCGTGGTGCTGGATCACGTGGGGATCTTCGCCGATGGGGCCGCGGTGCGCCAGGTGGGGGCGGAGACCTTTCGCATCGCAAGCCAGTGCGTAGACCAAATGTTAGAGGTCTCCAACGACCAGATCTGCGCGGCGGTCAAGGACACCTTTGAGGACACGCGCGCGATCCCAGAGCCGGCCGGCGCGCTAGCCTTAGCGGGCCTGAAGCAGTACGTAGGCGACACCGGGGCCACGGACAAGGACCTGATCGCGATATTCAGCGGTGCTAACGTCAACTTCGACCGCCTGCGCTACATCGCGGAGCTGGCGGAGTTGGGGGAGCAGCGCGAGGTCTTGTTGGGGGTGACCATTCCGGAGCGTCCGGGGAGCTTCCGGGAATTCTGCCATACCCTTGGGCCGCGGGCGATCACGGAGTTTAACTACCGCTATGCCGACGCGCGCGAGGCCCATGTGTTCGCCGGCGTTCAGATCCGCCACGGCAAGCGGGAGAAGGACACCCTCATCGCCAATCTGCGCCACAAGCGCTATCCCGTGGTCGATCTGTCCAACAACGAGATGGCCAAGATGCATGTCCGCTACATGGTGGGAGGCCCGGCCGAAAAGGCGGAAAACGAGGTCTTGTATCGCTTTGAGTTCCCCGAGCGACCCGGGGCGCTATTGCACTTTTTAAACCAGGTAGGGGAGCGCTGGAATATCAGCTTGTTCCATTATCGTAACCACGGGGCTTCGGTGGGCCGGGTGCTTATGGGGATCCAGGTGAGACCCGAGGAACGCGAGAGCTTTCGCTCCTTCCTAAATGATATCGGCTTGCCCTGTTGGGAAGAAAGCGAAAACGCCGCCTACCTCATGTTTCTTCATTAAGAACCGGTTGCCATGGATCTATTCGAGCAACGCCAAGCGCTTGTCCGCTGCGCCCGAGCCCTTTCCCACGGTGGCTTAAGCCATGGTTCCTCCGGCAATGTGAGCGTGAGGACCAAAGGGGGCCTTGTCATCACGCCTACCGGCATTGGGTTCGAGGCGCTGACGCCCGAACAACTGGTTGAGTTGAGCGCAGAAGGCGTCTCGGATCCAGCTCGATTGCGCCCTTCCAGCGAATGGCGTTTTCATCGCGATCTCTACCGCGCCCAAGCCGATGTCAACGCCATCGTGCATGTGCACTCCCCCTACGCCACCGCTTTAGCCTGCGCGCGGCGCCCTATCCCCCCCTTTCATTATATGGTGGCGGTGGCCGGGGGCGATTCGATTCCCTGCGCGCCCTACGCCACCTTTGGCACACAGGCATTGTCGGATGCGATCATCAACACTCTTAAAGGGAGACGAGCTTGCCTGCTGGCAAACCATGGCAGCGTCGCTACCGGAGAAGACCTGCAAAAGGCCCACTATTTGGCGCAAGAAGTGGAGTTTCTGGCTAAGGTTTACGTGCTTACCCAGAGAATCGGCGGCAGTGAGCTCCTTACGGACGACGAGATGCGCGTGGTGCTGGAGAAATTTACAAGCTATGGCCAGCAAAAGCAGCCGCTAGCATAAGGGCTTGCTCATGCCAGCAGGGAAGAAACTCTACCCAAACAACCGCTGTCAACCGTAAAGTGGGCACCTGATTTCGCTTGCTTGAAACATGCGCGCCCTAAACCGCGGGCCACTTAAAGGCCCTGGCATTTGCTGTTCGCAGGAGCTTCGTCATGCTTAAACAACTTGGCACTATGCTACTCGCCATCGCGCTTATCCCGGCTTGCGCCCTCAGCCCGCAAGAAATCGATGTGCTGCCGGTCGTCAAGGTGAGCGAAAACCGTATCGCTCGAGGCGAACGCGTGTTCTTGCACGTGACGGACTCGCGTAAGGAGCCCTCTTTCGGGTCCCGTGGGGGCGTGTATGCCGACACTTCGTTTATCAAACCGCGGGGGGACCTAGCCGCTGCCGTGCGCAATGCCGTGGCAGGCGTGCTACGGGGTTATGGCTTTGATTTGGTGCGACACACTGAGAGCGCAACCGCCAGCTTCACGGTCGATATCGAGGGGATCCGTTACCTGCCTTCTGGCGACCCGGTGGTAAGACATATCGATACAGAAAGCTCTTTGAAAGCGCTCTGCAGCAGCGCAACGAACCGATTCGAAAGCCGGTATGAAGCCCGCTTTGGAAAGGATGTATTAAAGCCCCCCAGCGCGAAAGAAAATGAAAGCCTCATCAACGCGGTGTTATCCAAGGGGCTACAAGCCATGATGAGCGACAAGAGCCTGCTCGACTGCCTGAGCGGGCGTGCTCGGTAAGCCAAACGCAACTCCGGTTACTCGATCGGGACACGCGCTTTTTTAGTCCAAAAGAATTCAAAAGACCCTCGCCAGGACGGCGTTATGGCCGACACCCGATTGTTGCCGTTGCTTGCTATCTTGAACTTTGCGCTAATAATATATAGTTAAGGTGGGGTGTCTAGATGCCGATTTACGAGTATGAGTGCGATCACTGTGGAGATCGGATTGAAGTCCTCCAGCGGATGGGAGATCCGCCAAAAACAGAATGCCCCCGTTGTCAAACCCGCACCTTGCGCAAGCTCGTGTCGGCCGCTGGGTTTCGCTTAAAGGGGACCGGCTGGTACGAGACCGATTTCAAGACCCAGCCGAAAAAAACTAAAGATTCGCAGAAAGAGTCCCAGGATCCCGCACCGAAAGAGGCTCCCGCACAGGAGCCAAAGAAAGAGACTAAGACCACCTCGCCAAGCCAGTAATTACCTGCCGATAAGCAACCTCTTTCCCAAGGAAACCGCCGGATTGATGCGCCCAGAGAATCACGGTTTTGCCATGCATGAGCCGGAGCACCAGTCCAATCGCGGCGGCAATCGCCCCGGTCGTCACCAAAGCAGGGACTGGTGCACCACCAGCGAATGCAAAAATACAGAGAGCGGCAGGCCAGCCACCACCATCAATTTCCACCACAACAACTGACTCCCTTCATCGTGCAGGAAAGTCGTTGGGTGACTGGCGGCCAGCCGATCCACCAGTTTGTCGAGGAATGCGAATGTCGAGGAATGCGAATAACGACACTTCCATGGTCGCTATTAACCCGGTCAATACCGACATGATGATCAAATCAAATGTGGCTCAATGCCCGGGTGTAATGGCGGCCGAACGCATACAAACTCTTCAGCGGTTGCTCCGGAGTGAACGGGTAGCCGAGCAAGGCGCTGACGGATCCGCCGGTCACCCATGCGAGGGTGACCGCCAGTTCATAGATGAACAGGAGGTGCAACAGATAGTAGAAGAGGGGTACTCGTCCAAACGTAGGAGAAAACCCTCTACGCGGCCAGGCCTTCGGTCAAGCCAGGGTAAGACCGCGATGGCGGGTCCAAGGTCATTAAGAGGTAGAGGAGCGAAGGCGGATATTTTTCGCAATTGAGGAAGGATAGTAGGCTCAAGGTGTAGCTATCTTGTGGGGACCATGGTTTCGGATCGCCATAGAGGTTGTCTTTCCGGCAGTTGTGGCATAGGGATTGATCCGTACAATAGTAAAATAGGTCTGCCGGCAGAATCCTGAGGTTCAATTCGCTTCATCGAGCAGCCGAGCCTTGGCGCGTCCGCGTTTGGTCCCGCTACGATGGCGTTTCTCATCCAGTCGCCGCGCTTTGGTCGCCGCTGAAGGTGTTGCCTTGTGCCGTGGCTTAGGCCGCTCTGCGGCCCGTTGCAGCCAGCGGACAAGCCGCTTGATGGCGTCCTGGCGGTTGCGTTCTTGGGTGCGGTAGCGACGTGCATCAATGGTCAATACCCCGCCCCGAGATACCCGCTTGCCGGCCAAATGCACCAAGCGCTCACGCACCTCATCGGGCAACGATGGAGAGCGGATGACATCGAAACAAAGTTGTGCCGCTGTAGCCACCTTATTGACGTTTTGCCCCCCTGGGCCGGCAGCGCGCACGAAGCGAAACCGCAGCTCCTTTTCATCAATGCGGATGTTACGGGTGATTGAGATCATGTCATTACATTAAGGACTGAGAACGGGACGATAATTTGCGTTTTAAACAGCCCTGCCAATAAGCGATGCGGTGAACGAGCAAGCTAAGAACAAGAAACCAAGTTTGGGTGTTGTAGCCCTTGCCGTGGGCGGGGTCATCTATGCGCTGTGGCTGATCCGGATTGCTGATGACATGTTTACGCTTGAGCTCTACCGCTGGGGCATCTATCGACGAGAGATCAGTGGACTAACAGGCCTCTTGTTGGGGCCCTTGATCCATGGTTCCACCCCACATCTGTTTGCCAACACGCTGCCGCTGTTCGTTTTGGGCACGGCGATAGTATATGTCTATCCCAGGTCGGCCCGCATCGCGATCCCGGTGATCCTGCTCGGCTCGGGTCTCGGTGTGTGGCTCTTCGGGCGCCCCAGCTACCACATCGGCGCTAGCGGCCTAGCGCACGGGCTGATGTTCTTTCTCTTCACCCTCGGCGTGTTGCGCCGCGACAGGCCGGCAATGGCGCTGTCGATGTTGGTGTTTTTCCTCTATGGCGGCATGCTCTGGGGGATCTTCCCGCGGGAGCCGGGGGTGTCGTTCGAATCGCATTTTTTCGGCGCTGTGACCGGCCTCGCGTTGGCCTTTGTGCTGCGACACCGCGATCCCGTGCCGCCCGAGAAAAAGTACGACTGGGAGGGCGAAGAAGAGGACGATCCCGTGATCGGCGATCAGTGGCGGGAACGGTAGTAGTCAGAACTGGATCGTCGCGTGGAGAAGGAGCCGCAGCAAACGCCGCTTCCCTTGCAGTGGTGGTGCCGGCTCATTGCGCCCGCTTGCACTAGCCCTTACCATCCAAGTTCTTTTCACCGATACCTAAGCGAGGCGGGGATGCGCAGCCACTATTGCGGACAGATCGGCGTTTCCGACATCGATCAGAGGGTCAGATTATGCGGATGGGTGCATCATCGAAGAGACCACGGGGGGGTGATCTTCATCGATTTGCGCGACCGTGAGGGACTGGTGCAGGTCGTGTTTGACCCAGAGATCCCGGGAAGCTTCGCGGTTGCCGAGCGGGTGCGAGCCGAATACGTGGTGAGCGTCCAGGGGGGCGTCAGGCGTCGCCCACCCGGCACCGAGAACCCAGACCTCGCCACAGGCGCGGTGGAAGTGGTGGGTGAGCAGATCGAGATCCTCAACAGCGCGGACACGCCACCGCTGCAGATCGATGATGAGCAAGCACACGATGACGTGCGCTTGCGTTATCGCTACCTCGACCTGCGCCGCCCCGTGATGCAAAGGAATCTGCGTTTACGCGCCGACGCTTGCCGGATCCTGCGCCGTTTTCTCGACCAACATGGCTTTCTTGAGATCGAGACGCCGATGCTGACGCGCTCCACGCCCGAAGGCGCGCGCGACTATCTCGTACCCAGCCGCACCCATCTAGGCAAGTTCTTCGCGCTTCCGCAGTCACCGCAACTGTTTAAGCAATTGCTGATGATGTCGGGCATGGATCGCTACTACCAGATCGCGCGTTGTTTTCGCGATGAAGACTTGCGTGCCGACCGCCAGCCTGAATTTACCCAGCTTGATATTGAGACCTCGTTCATGGACGAAACCGGGATCACGGAGCTGATGGAGGCCATGATAAGGCAGCTATTCGCGGAATGCTTGAGCGTTCAGTTGCCCCATCCCTTTCCCCGCATGGGGTATGCCGAGGCGATGGCTCGCTTCGGCAGTGACCGGCCGGATCTGCGCATACCCCTCGAGTTGGTGGATGTTGGGGATCTGATGGCCGAGGTGTCGTTTCAGGTCTTTTCCGCTCCGGCTAGGAGCCAAACGGGAAGGGTCGCGGCGCTGCGAGCCCCGAAAGGGGGGCAACTTACGCGCAAAGTGATCGATGGCTACGGCGAGTTTGTTGCTATCTATGGCGCTAGAGGCTTAGCGTACATCAAGGTCAACGATCGCAACGCCGGACGAGAGGGCTTGCAGTCGCCGATCCTCAAGTTCCTGCCCGATGAGGTGCTGCAAGCCGTGCTCGCACGCACCGGCGCGGAGAGTGGGGACCTGGTCTTTTTCGGGGCCGACGACACCCGCATCGTCAATGAGTCCTTAGGCGCCTTGCGGCTTCGGTTGGGACAAGATCTGAACCTGATGGCTAAGGACTGGCGGCCGGTATGGATCCTGGATTTTCCTCTGTTTGAATGGAACCCTGAGGAGCAGCGCTGGGAGGCTTTGCACCATCCCTTCACGGCGCCCAAAATCGATGCTCTCCAAGCGCTTAAAGAGGCGCCCGGCGCTTGCCTATCGCGGGCTTACGATCTGGTTTTGAACGGCACCGAGCTCGGTGGAGGTTCGGTGCGTATTCATAGACCGGAGATGCAGCAGGAGGTGTTTAAGCTGCTCGGCATCAATGCCGAAGAGGCGAGCGACAAATTCGGTTTTCTCATCGAGGCCCTCAAATACGGTTGCCCGCCCCACGGCGGGATCGCGTTCGGTCTGGACCGCTTGGTGATGCTGATGAGTGGTGCAAGCTCGATTCGCGACGTGATCGCTTTCCCCAAGACGCAGACAGCGGGTTGCCTGCTGACTTCTGCACCGACGACGGTCACCGAGGCCCAGCTTCGGGAGTTGGGGGTGCGTGTGATTCGCGCTAGCATGTAAAAGACCTTGTTCCCAGGTACGTCCCTGTGGGCGGAGTTTCTTGTCCAACCGCCGCATCCTCGGCCGCAGACCGGCGATCGCGCCTAAAGCGGAGCCGCGATTTTTTCCGGCCCTCGATGCCTGGCTGCCATTGCCCGCTCGCCGCGTCAGCGTCTGCGACGTCAGAAAGGTAGAAAGGCTCTAACAAGGCCCGCAGTGCCTAGATCCAGCTCGGCCAATCGAACGCGGTGATCCGGCGTGACCAGCATTATCGCCAATGAAACTACCCGCGACAGGAGCGGCCAGCGCGTCGCGCTCCGCCAACTGCTTCCGCATCTGTGGCCGGGCGGCGACTGGGACCTGCGCGTGCGCGTGGTGCTGGCGATCGGTTGTCTGGTCATCGCCAAGGTCGCCAACGTCTATGTGCCGATCTTCTTCAAGGGCATGGTCGACGCGCTGTCACCGAAGACGCCGGGAGCGATCGCCTTTCCGGTCGCCATGTTGCTGGCCTACGGCACCGCCCGCGTGATGTCACAGACCTTCGCCGAGCTGCGCGACGGCGTTTTCGCCAAGGTCGCGCAACGGGCCATCCGCCGGGTCGCGCTGCGCACCTTCAACCATCTGCACCGGCTCAGCTTGCGCTTCCATCTCGAGCGCCAGACCGGTGGCCTGTCGCGCATCATCGAGCGCGGCGCGAACGGCATCGAATACTTCCTATTCTTCGTGCTGTTCAACGTCGTGCCGACCTTGCTGGAGATCGCGCTGGTCTGCGGCATCCTGTGGGGGTTCTACAATTTCTGGTTCGCGCTCGTCACCTTCGTCACCATCGTCGGCTATGTCTGGTACACGCTCGGCGTCACCGAATGGCGCATCAAGTACCGCCGCCGCATGAACGAGGCCGACGAGGAGGCCAACACCAAAGCCATCGACAGCTTGCTCAACTACGAGACGGTCAAATATTTCAACAACGAGCAGCACGAAGCGCGGCGCTACGACGTGGCGCTACAACGTTACGAGAAGGCCGGCGTGGCGAGCCGCACCAGCCTGTCGTTGCTCAACATCGGCCAAGCCGCCATCATCGCCGTCGGCGCCACCATCATGATGGGCATGGCGGCCAAGGGCGTGGTCACTGGCCGCATGACGGTCGGCGACTTCGTGCTGGTCAACGCCTATTTGATCCAGCTTTACATGCCGCTGAACTTCCTCGGCACGGTCTACCGCGAGATCCGCCAGTCGTTGCTCGACATGGAGAAGATGTTCTCGCTCCTCCATATGGATGTGGAGGTCGAAGACAAGCCGGGCGCGCCGCCGCTCAGGGTCGACCGCGGTGCGGTCGCCTTCGAGAACGTCGAGTTCGGCTACGACCCGCGCCGGCCGATCCTCAAGGGGGTGTCCTTCGCGGTGCCACCGGGCAAGACGGTGGCGATCGTCGGGCCCAGCGGCGCCGGCAAATCGACCATCTCGCGCCTGCTGTTCCGCTTCTACGACGTCAATGGCGGCTGCGTCGCCATCGACGGCCAGGACATCCGCGCGGTGCAGCAGCAGACGCTGCGCGCCGCCATCGGCATCGTTCCACAGGACACCGTGCTGTTCAACGACACCCTCTACTACAACATCGCCTATGGCCGCCCCGACGCGACCAAGGACGAAGTGGAGCAGGCGGCCAAGCTCGCGCGCATCCACGAATTTGTGCTGGGATTGCCCGATGGCTACGAGGCCATGGTGGGCGAGCGCGGCCTCAAGCTTTCCGGCGGCGAGAAACAGCGCGTCGCCATCGCCCGCACCATCCTCAAGCACCCGGCGATCCTGCTGTTCGACGAGGCGACCTCCGCCCTCGACACCCATACCGAGAAGGAGATCCAGAAGAGCCTGCGCGAGGTCTCGGCCGATCGCACCACCCTCATCATCGCCCACCGCCTCTCGACCGTGATCCACGCCGACGAGATCATGGTGCTGGAAGACGGCCGCATCGTCGAACGCGGCCGCCACGCCGATCTTCTGACGCGCGGCGGCAAGTATGCGGCCATGTGGCAGCGTCAGCAGGAGGCCGCGGGTGAAGAGGCGAGGGTGGCGGCTGTGTTTCCCGGTTAGGGGACGAGCGTTGGCGGCTAGATGATTATCAGACCTGGGACATCCCCCTCTGGGGGGTAAGTCGATGTCGCAATAAAACTAGTGTTGTTGGGTGTAGAATCTCATTGGCTTGCTCCTTTGTGTTCACACGGAACACATTGGCATGGTCAATGTACCAAACCCGTGGCTCAGGGGAGGAGGCCTCGATAAGTATCAACGCGCTCCGGCCAACGCAGCAAGGCAGCGCAGCTGAGCGATGGCGCGGCGCTTCGCGTCGACTGGGAGCGTCGGGAGCTTCGCTGGAGGAAGTGGATAACGTGCCAGTGAGCCAGCGGGTTACATCCCGCGTGAAGCTGAGATCTACTAAACGTAGAGGCGCGCGGCATAACGCGTGTTTCCGCGGCGCGGCATCGGGTTCGGAAGCTTTTTCGTCTGATTCGCCGCCGCTTGTCGGCCGTTGGTTCATCGGAAGAAAATAGAAGGAGAACCAAGCCATGTCATCTGTTGTTCGTTTCCTGCACACCGGTGACCCCCGGGTCCTGCTCGAAGAGCGTGAGCTGGGTACGGCTAGAATTCAACCCACAGACTCGGGCTATCAGATCGAGCTTGAGAGCATTCATCTAAATGTGGTCTCAGGGCCGGATGCGGGCGTGCAGACCCATTTTTCTCTCCCCGTGGTGAGAATTGGGACCGCCGCCGATAACGACTTCATCCTGAGCGATCGCACCGTATCCCGGCATCACGCGGAGATCCGCGCGACTCCGAATGGGTGGGTCATTCGCGACCTGGAGTCTACCAATGGGACATACATTGATTCCTTGCGAGTGAGGGAGGCCTTCCTGGTACTGGGGGCAAAATGCAGACTGGGCCGTTCGGATATTTCGGTGCAGCAGGAGGTCGATGCGATTTCTGTTTCGACACCTGAGCAAAATCAGCTCGGGGCGTTAGTGGGGGCCAGCGAGCGTATACGCGAACTCTACGGCCTTATCCAGGCCGTGGCTCCGACCCCAACAACAGTGTTGATCACTGGGGAATCGGGATCCGGGAAGGAGTGCGTTGCTAGAACGCTCCATGAGCTCTCGGGGCGCAGCGGCCCACTGGTCATCTTCGATGCCGCGGTGACGAATCCCGAGATGATACGCAATGACCTCTTTGGACACGTCAAGGGGGCTTTCACCGGCGCGAGTACGAGTCGGGAAGGCGCCTTTCGGCAGGCTCACCGCGGCACCCTCTTTATCGATGAAATTGGAGAGCTGCCGCTCGATCTGCAGCCGCGCCTGCTGCGAGTATTAGAGAACCGTGAGGTCATTCCCATCGGCTCGGACCAGCCGGTGCCGGTGGATGTGCGGGTTGTGGCCGCCACCCACCGCCATCTTGCCGCGATGGTCCAGGAAGGAACCTTCCGGGCCGATCTCTTTTACCGTCTTTCGGTCCTCCTCGTAAGCGTTCCCCCCCTGCGGGAGATCCCGGAAGATATTCCTTTGCTGGTCAAATATTTCCTCAGCAGGCTGAATGTGAATCGCCGTGTATCAGTGGAGGCAATGCAGGTCTTGCAGCGCTATCTCTGGCCCGGCAATATACGGGAGCTTCGCAATGTGCTGGAGCGGGCGGCAGTGCTCTGTCGTAGGGGAGAAATCCGGCCAGAAGACCTTGGGCTGTCCGAAGGCATGGGAGCCAAAGCGGCTCTCGAAGCCGAGGTCCCAACCCAAGCCCCGGTCCCCTTACCCACGTCCCTTGACGAGCTTAAGGCCCTGGAACGAGCGATGATCCTGGAAGCCCTGGCGCGAAACCAAAGTAACAAAGCCAAGGCTGCGCGGGAGCTTGGGATATCCATCTCTACCCTCTGGCGCAAGCTAAAAGAGTATCTGGGAGAGGCCCCATCTTAAGGCGCCAGGCTTTCGCTCGTAAAATTACTCGCTGCGCTGTGTTGCCCTGACCCCAAGGAAAAGGGGTTTTTGTTCCCTTTCATTTTGAATCAGTGCCGCGCATCTTGGCATTTCAAATTGAGTGGCCCCCACCTGAAAGTTTCACCAGAGCGGCTTGGGCCTTCCAAAAATATCTGCCGTTACATTGGGTTATAAGGTCTACGGGGACGATCCTCGGGTTGGCACCGGCGTTGCTCTAGCCCTAATAACGCCTTTTGGATGGAATAACTTCAACTTAACCCATTCATGAACGATTCGCTCGCGGCACCAGCCGATGAAGCCGCGGATTTCGGCAGATGTTTAGTGAAATACAGAGCTAGAGAGGGTAACAATGAACGCGAAAGTAATGCAAATCGATCATCCGCAGATGACGATGAGGATGAAGTTGGGAACACTCGCCATGGCTGTGGTAGCCGCCATGACTCTAGCGGGCGCCGAGCCGGCGTTCGCCCACGGTCCCAACAATCCCCGGTGGGAAGGGCCGGACAAACGCTGGCACTGGGGGATGTACCATGTGCCCAACAAGGGGGCGGAGCGTTTACATGATAGGAGCAGCCTTTCGTGCTCCAAGGTAAACGCCACTTATGGCTCGCTGACCATTATATCGCCTGACGTGGGTGCCGCGTGGGTCGCCGGTGAGCGGATCTGGTGGCGGTATCGGTTATACAAGTGGGAAGCTACCGGCTGGCAGCCGTTAAAGGGCTTTAATCCCAGCGGCTGGCGGGAATACAGGCGTGACCCGTCCAACAACGTGGCATTTTATTTTGAAGTCGACAGGGTGAATCTTTCCGTGGCGCCGGGCTATTATCACGCAAAGTTTGAAGTGAATTGGAACACTATCAATACCGGCGCTTACATGGATGCCCAGGAGTATTATCAGGGCGTTAACAACGCCAACTGGGCGCGCGTCCCCAGTAACCCATTCTGCGAGGCGTAATCGGTCTACCGCACGTGGCGGGCAATGACCACCAGCGCGGTGGTCGTTCCTCGCCACGTCGCCACACTCGCGCTTAAGTAATAACCTTGTTGAATTGAAGTGTGTACCCTCTAGCTATTTCCATTGTCTTCAACACTGCTAAAAATATAATTTCGGTCTATCATAGGGTTGCGAGGGCACGCGAGGAGCGTGGCACTACAGATATGGGTATTTGGATTGGCGGGCTACGTGGGTGCCACCTCCTTGAGC
>Ga0187893_10011215_pt1 | contig 13087 bp, 9 predicted proteins | sample MA1701074metaG_FD_139574 | JGI IMG/M metagenome (GOLD analysis project Ga0187893, IMG submission 139574) | White microbial mat communities from a basaltic lava cave in the Kipuka Kanohina Cave System on the Island of Hawaii, USA - MA170107-4 metaG ...
CGAGCAACGGCCAGTGCGCCGGCGCACCGGGCAACTATGGAACCGGCGCTCAGTGCGTACGGGAGTGCCAAGCGGGTCCGCGGGTGGGTCAACCTTGCACGGAAAGTGTGGGCGATCCGCCGATACCGGACCTGGACTGCGGCTCTTGCTCGGCCGGTTCGCCGGTTCCCGGCATCCCCTGCGACGCGAACAGCGACTGCTCGCCGGGTACCTGTGCCACGGGCGTCTGCGGGGCCGGCGGTCCCGCGACCACCGGCTTCTGCCGCGACAGATGCGGAAGGTGCGAGTAATCGGAGCCTTACCCTCCCCGCGGAGATGCGCAAGAACGAGGGGAGAAGCGCTGATGGGGACGCGCTTGAGTTCTCGCCACGTCCTCTAATCCAATTGCTTGTGGAAGCGGGTCACGCTCAGCCAGAGGACCACGGCGCCGCAGGCCGCCAGGCCCGCGACCTGGGGTGAAAGGTCGATGAAGTCCGCGCCGCGCAGGATCAGGCCGCGCAGGATTTCCACGAAATAGGTTGCCGGAATGACGTAACTGATCGCTCGAATAGCGACCGGCATCTCCGACCGCGGAAACATGAACCCGGACAGAAAGACCGACGGCAGCATGACCAGGAAGGCGAACTGGATGGCCTCGAGCTGCGTTCTCGCCAGCGTGGATATTAACAGCCCCATCCCCAAGACCGTGACGATGAACATGGAACTGAGCAGTAGGAGCAAACCTAGATCGCCATGGATGGGGACGCCGAAAATCGCCGACATCGCCACCAGCACGATGAGCAGCTCCCCGAAGGCCATCAAAGCATAAGGAGTGAGTTTTCCGAAGAGCAGCGCCGCCCGGCCCACGGGAGTGACGAAAAGCTGCTCCAACGTGCCCAGCTCGCGCTCCCGGACAATGGACAGGTTGGTGAGGAACAGCAGCACGAGCTGCAAGATGATGGCGATCAGGCCCGGAACGAAAAAGTGCGAGCTTTGCAGGTCGGGGTTGTAAAGCAGCCGGGCGCGGGCTTCGATGGGCATGGCCGCCTCGCCTTCCATGTTGCGGGCGGCGGCGAGTTGCATTGACTCGGCCATCACCCGAGCGCGCCCAAAAGCCAACTGCGTCGTCAGAAGGTTCACTGTGTTCAGGGCGGTCGTGGCCACCTGGGAATCGCTGCCGTCGATGAGCACCTGAACCTGCGCCTCCTCGCGACGAAGCAAGCGCTCGGAGTACTCCGCGGGGATCAAGACGCCTACTTTCGCCCGCCCGGAGGTCAGCGCCCGCCGGAAGGACTCGGCGTCCGTGGGCCGCTCGACGACCTGGAACGTCCGCGTGGCGGCCATGGCCTCTACGAAACGCCGACTCTCCTGCCGGCCGTCCAGGTCCAGGACGGTCAGGGGGATGTTGTCGATGGTCACGTCGATGGCGAACCCGAAGATGGTGAGTTGAAGCACGGGCACCATGAAGGTGAAAAACACCGTCGCTCGATCCCGGCGGATGTGGCTGAATTCCTTGAGCAGAATGCCCCAGAAGCCTCTCACGCGGCCTCCATTCCCTGGGCGCGGCTGAGGGTCACGAAGACATCTTCCAGGGTCGGCGCGATGCGTCGCAGCGAGACAGTGGTGTCACCCGGGGCGATACGTTCGAGCAGTTGCAGTTCGCTCAGCCCCTCCTCGACCAGCAAGTGCAAGGTGATGCCGAACAACGTGGCGTCACGAATAGCGGGGACGGACCGCGATCTGGCCAGCGCCGCCGGCGGATCGGCGCAGGCGACCTCGTATCGAAGCGTGCCGCTCGGAGTGACCTGCGGCGAGGCCTTGAGCGCCTGAGGCGTGCCCAAGACGAGCAACCGGCCTTTGTCGATGTAGCCGACTTTGGTGCAGCGCTCGGCCTCATCCATGTAGTGCGTGGTGACGAACATGGTCACGCCCTGGTGAGTGAGTGCGAACAGCAGGTCCCAAAGGTCGCGGCGAGCCACCGGGTCGATCCCCGCGGTGGGCTCATCCAGAAAGAGCAGCTCCGGCTCGTGAATCAAGGAGCACGCCAGGGCCAGTCGCTGCTTCCAGCCGCCGGACAACGTCCCCGCGAGGCGGTCGACGTAGGCGCCCACGCCGCTGAGCGTCATCACCGCCTGCTCGCGCTCGTCCTGCCGCTGCGACGAGAGGCCGTAGACCCGGGCGTAGAAACGGATGTTCTCGCGGACGCTCAAGTCGCCGTACAGGCTGAAACGCTGCGACATGTAGCCGATGCGCCGTTTGATCTCTTCGAACTGCGTGCGGATATTGAGATCCAGGACCGTTGCATCGCCTTCCGTGGGGCGAAGCACGCCGCAAAGCACGCGAATCAACGTCGACTTGCCCGACCCGTTGGGCCCGAGCAATCCGAAGATCGCCGCCCGCGGCACGTCGAGCGTCACGTCGCTCAGCGCCAGCACGGGCCCGAACCGCCGCGTCAGACGATCGGTCGAGATTACAACGTCGCCGTTCACTGACCCCCTGCTTCGTCGAACAGTACGTCCGCGCCCATGCCCACGCGGACGACGTCCGCTCCCTCTTCGAGCGTGATCTTGGTGCGGAAGACCTGCTTGCCCCGCTCCTCGGGCGTCTGGATGTTCCGCGGAGTAAACTCCGCGTCGGTGGCAATGAAGGTCACGCGGCCCATGAATCGCCGCTGGGGATAGCTATCCACGCGGACGGGTACACGTTGACCGAGACGCAGGTCACCGAGTCGCGACTCCGGCACGTACGTTCGCACCCACAGCCGCGAGAGATCCAATTGGGTCAGCGCCGGCGCATTGGCCGCCACCAAGTCGCCGGGACGCAGGTTGATCGCCTCCACAACACAGTCGCACGGCGACGTCACCGTCAGCTCCTTCATCTGTGTTTGGATTGCGGAGACTTCCGCTTGCGCCGCCTCGACTTGCGCCGCCGCCTTGGCGATGTCTTCGCTCCGAAAGCCGTCTTCCAGCAGCTTTAGCGCCGCCTCCGCCTCGGCGAGCACCGCCCGGGCCTCGGCCAATTCCTCTTTACGGGTCCCTTCTTCGAGGAGGGCCAGCTCCTGCTCCGCGGCGGCGACCTCGGCGCGATAACGCTTCAGCTCACGAAGCGCCTTGTCGTACTCCACCTTCGCGGCCGAGGCCTCCGCGCGCAGGTTCTTGACCCGTTCGTGTTCCGACTCGGCCAGTTCCAAACCCGCACGGGCGACGTTGAGTCGCTCGCGGGTGATCTCGATCTCTTGTGGGCGGGGGCCGGCAGTCAGCTTCTCCAGGGTTGATGCCGCTCGATCGCGTTTCGCCCGCGACTGAGCGACTTCGCCGGGGCGATAGCCGGCTCTTAACCGATCGTGTTCAGCCTGATGCGCAGCGAGCTGGGCGTGGGCCTGGGCGAGTCGCTCCTGCCAATCGAACGGATCAAGCGTAAACAGGGTTTGGCCGACGCGGACGTGTTGACCCTCCGCGACGAGCACGTCCGCCACGCGCCCGCCGACGCGCGAGCCGACCCGTACTTCATCGGCCTCCACGAACCCGGATACCACGAAGGCCGCGGGCCGAGCTTGTCGCCAATAGAGCCACGACACGATGGCGACGGCCGCGACCAAGAAAGTAAGGGTGACCTTGCGCATCCTCGCCGGCGTCCCGGAGTCGTTTTGCGGATTGTTCGCGCTTTCGCCCGGGCCGCAACAAGGACCATTAGAGTAGAGGAGATACCGGAAACTTTATTGGAGAACTAACTACGCCTTCATCGCCGGCTCATCTGCTGCCTGTACTGTCGCACTCGCTGCCTGGTGGAGTAACGCCCGCTACGCGGTTTGCGAGACCCTGAGGACGGAGGGGAAGCACCCGGCTGCCGGCCCAAACGGCCGCAGCCGGGTGTGCTTTTGCGCAGGTCGCCACTCAGCAAGACCCTCACCCGACGTCCTTTAAGCATTACTTTGAAGGTTATTGGCCGCCGTCCCTCGGCAAGCCCGCAGCTTTACTCGGTAAGCGCTTTGGTCATATCATGACCACGTACCGGAAGGTAAGCCGGGCAGGTGTCGGGCTTTGACACGATCTGCGTGGCCTTATCGCGCGGCGGTTGGGGGACCGGAGCGGAGGGGGTAAGACGGCTCCATCCGGAAGCAATTCCCGCTCAAACCGCAACGCCGATGGCTTTCGACCCATCGCGTTGCGGACGGAAGACAAACTCCAACGACGTCGCCGTCAAGGTCCCGGAAAGGGGAAGCAAATGAAGTCCAGCGTTCCATTGGCCTCGTGGGGGATGGCTGCTCTCTGTTACGGCGCGCTCGCGGTCACAGGCGCCTATGCGGAAAAGACGGTGAGCCGAGACGCCGTCCGTCACCTGCGCGCCGACGGACCCAGCGTCGCAGCAACCCGCGTCGCTTCGCCGCTTCCGGAACCGATCGAAACCCTACAGCTACGTCGGCTGAACGGCTCGGGCGTCGTGGCCGGTGGCCCGCCTCCGCCGGGAACGCCGGTGTATCTCAATGAGTCGGGCGCTCCGCAGGCCTACGTTCCGGGGACGGGGCACCGACTTGCCGATGATGCAACCCTGGCTGGTGGCGCGTGCGACGCTGCGTATTTCAGCGTCGGCGCATATAACTTTGCCGCCGCTCAGGGCACTTATACTGCGACCGTCGAGCTTTGGAACGGCGATCCGTGCGACCCAGGCTCCGCCCCGATCGCCGACACGCTCGTTACCTTCACCGATATCCCCGTCTTCCATCCGGACAACAGTCGAGCCAGCCTGCTCGAGGCGACGGTCGACCCAACGCTCCCGATTCCGGCGACCGTTTGGATCGCGGTAACATTCTCCGGTCAACGTGCTGCCGATGCGGCCTGGCTGGTCGCGGGCCAAGCGGAAACGGGTTTAACCGCGAACTATTTTTCAGAGAACGATCCCACGCCGAACCCGGACGATTGCGGCCTCTTCATCTTCCAGGGCGGTTCGCCGTGGGCGGGATTCTGGGCCCAGATCAACTGCGATATCCCGGTGCCACCGCCGGGGGCTTGTTGCAACGACACGACGTGTACGCAAACCACGCAGGCAGCCTGCACGGCGCCCGGCGTGTGGCAGGGCGCGTTCAGCACGTGTGTGCCCAATTCGTGCATCACCGGCGGTTGCTGCACGGGCACAGACTTCGAAACGTGCAACGACACCCATGAAGGGGGTTGTCCCGACGGCTTGTTTCATCCGGGAGTGAGCTGCGCGGCGAACGCCTGCGGACCCAACTTCCTCGTATACCTGAATTCCTTCCCCACCGGCGTCTTCGTAGGCCTCGATGCCAACGAAAAATGGGCGGATCGATTTACGCTCGGACCGGGCGCACCCTGCAATTCGGCGGCATTTGAAGTCCACTTCGCCGGCGACCCTGGAACGGCGGATCCCCCTCCGACTTTCGACGCTCGCGTGGAATTGTGGACCAACAATGATCGCGGCACGACCGACGAGACCGACGACATCCCCCTGGCGCCCATACCCGGAAAGGCCCGCGACTTTCCAGGACTCACCGCCGATCTCACTCGGCAGATTCTCCGCGGCGGGCCCTTCGCCGGTCCTGAGCTGCCTGAGATTGTGTGGATGGTGCTCACGACTTCGTCAGACATCGGCGGTCCCATCTTCGCGGGCATGGCCGAACTCGGTTTCAGTGCCGACGGCTTCGCCCAGTTCAACGACCCCACCGCGCCTAATGCATGGTCGGTCGGGTATCGTTTTCCACCCAACGGCTTCGATCCAACGAATTGCCCCGGGCCTACTTGCGTGCCGGCGGGCAGTTTCCGCGCCGCTGTCTGGTGCGAGGGAAACCCTCCCATCGGGGCCTGCTGCAATGACGTGTCCGGAACGTGTACCGACGGCGTTGAGCCCGCGGCTTGCGAAGGTCGGTGGATGCGGGATGTGACTTGCGACACGGCGCCCTTCAATCCGCCGTGCGGGGCGCACGCGTGCTGTTATCCCAATTCGTTGACCTGTCCAGGACCGTTTTGCACTATTGTCTGCGACGACAAGACGCCGGCCCAGTGCGCCGGCTTGGAAGGCTCGTCCGCGCCGGGATTGTTCTGCGTGGACGTAACCTGCCCGGCTCTCGCGTGCATCAACCGTCCGGGCGACTGCTTTGCTCCGCACACCACCACCACCGGGTGCGACAACGCTTTCTGTTGCGACAAGGTTTGCGATCAAGACCCGCGCTGCTGCAATGTAGCCTGGGATGCGGTCTGCGCCACGATGGCCCGCAACCTCTGCTCAAGCGATCAATGCGCCGACGCGCTGCCCATCGTGAACGCGGGGACTTTCCCGTTCGACAACACCACGGCGAGCACGGACGGGCCCGCCCACGACGCCTGCGCCAACGTCGGCGATGATGAGCAGATATCCAAGGACGTTTGGTTCTGTTGGACCTCGCCGTGTACCAACACCGTGTTCGTGCGGACGTGCGGGCAGGCGGACTTTGACACGAAGTTGGCCGTCTACGAGGGCTGCACATGTCCGCCCGGCGACGACAACCTGTTGGATTGCGGCGACGATCGGTGCGGGGCGAGTGCCCTGCAGTCCACCGCCGTCTTTCACGCCGCCGCCCACAACCAATACCTCATTCGAGTGGGAAGCTACCCCTCGGTGCCCGCGCCATCTGGCGACGGTGCGATCGTAATCACCTGTGGCCCGCCGGCGCAGTCCATTTGCCCAACTGCGCCGGGGAATAGCTGCTGCGATACTGCGGGGCTCACCTCCCCGGCCTGCGACAACAACGATTGTTGCGAGCGCGTCTGCGGCTGCGACTTCTACTGCTGCGAGGTCGAGTGGGACGCCTCGTGCGCCACCAACGGCTTGGGCGGTTCCGGCTGCGGGGCGCAGGTCCTGTGCCCCGTGCTTTGCGGAGCCTGTCCCAGCGGCGCCGTGACGTTCGACGATCCTCCATCGGGCGTGGTGGACGCCGGCCGGCCGGGTACGCCTCAAAGCGCCGTCCCGCCCCAGGGAATCGATTCTCTGCTGGTGAGCGCTCCCGCGGGCGCCGACAATCCGAAATGCTGGAGCCTTTGCGAGACGGCCAACACAGGCTCGGCGAACGGAGTCATCAGCGTCACCGACAGCGGCGGGGGACAGTTCACCGTTCACCTGGCCCGGCCCATTACGCCCGGCGCGGTGACCAAGGTCAAGTACTTGGGCAACAACACGACGGCCACGCTGACCTATCACCCGTCTAACGTGAACGGGGTCGGCGGGGCCAACGCCACCGACGTCGCCAACCTGTCCGCGGCCCTGAACGGCACGTTCGTCTTGCCTTGGGGCCTCTACAGCGGCGACATAGACGGGAGCGGCATGATCACCGGCGCCGACATTCTCGAAGCGGCCGCCCTGCAACTCGGCGAGGGCGCGCATCAGACCTGGGGAGGCACTGCGCAACCCTCGCCCGCTGCCTGCCCGTAGGTCGTGACGACGTACCGGCTATTGCCTTCCTACAGGTTCTCGCCGAAGAAGAATGCGGCGGCCATGCGGTCGGCCATCGGCTGGTTCTGAAAAATGAGCGGCAGCAGGAAGCGGATGTCGGTGTGCGGCGCGCGGAGGTGGTCGGCCATCTGCGTCCGCCAGAGCGTATCGAACATCATGAGTTGATCCTGGGTCACGTCACTTTGCAGGGCGGCGTCGATGGCCTTGGCCGCCAGCTTGGCCGACCACATCGCCGGATAGATGCCCTCGTTGCTAGCCGCGGAGACAAACCCGCCCGCGTCGCCGATCAGGAGCGTGTGCTTGGCGACGTGGGAATCCATGTCCAGCGCCGCCGACGCCGGACTGCGAATGACTGTCGCGCTTCGCGCCGCCTGACTCAGGTCCACGGGCACGACGCGCTCACGCAGGGCCAACTTGCACAATTCGATGAGGATAGAGAGCGTTCGCTCGCGTTCACCCGACCAGTTGACGTTGACCAAGGCACGATGCGCCGTGACGCAGCACAGACCGAAGCTTCCCCCGCCGTCCAGCCCGAGCACGACCGCCACACGTGGGTCGGGCGGTCCGACGCCGTCCGGCAGACGGGCCTCCACCTGTGCCGTCCACAGGGGGTTGGTCCCCGGCTGTCGCGGAAAGCCTAACCGGTCCAGCAGTTCCGAGGCTCGACCCGCAGCGAGCAGGATCAGGCGGCTGGTCACCTTGCGGCGGTCGGCGAGCGTGATCACCGCGCTCGACTCCTGCAGCTTGAGATCGGCTACGGCGCTGCCCGCCAGCAGCGTGGCCCCGTGCTGCACGGCGGCCTTGACCAGCGCATCGTCGAAGCGTGTGCGTTCGACGAGATGACCGACCGGAGCCTCAAATCGCGGGCGGGCGGTCTTCGTGAACTCGGCGTTGTAAAAGGCCACGTCGCGAAACGGCTGGTCGAGTACGCCGTTGACGGACAGCCCCAAGTCCGTAAGCAGCGGTTCGATCTTCGAGCTGACCCAGCCGGCGCAAACCGCCGGGCGCGGAAAGTTCGCTCGGTCGATGAGGGCGATGGAGTATCCCTTTCGCCCGAGCATGGTGGCGGCCGTCGCCCCGGCGGGACCGGCGCCAATGATGGCGACATCGAACTTCTCCTCGGGCATGGATCGGGGTTCCCCAACGCCGGACCGTCGAGATCGAATTGGCCCATGCGGCTACGACTACAGTACCCGGCCCACGCACCGTCCCGCAAGTCGATGAGCGAACGGTTGAACCCGTCCCACCGTTGCGATAGAAGCCCCTCCCGATGGCCGGTCTCACCCTCGAACGCGTAAGTTGCACTTTCCGCCACCGGCGGCACGAGGTCCACGCCGTGCGCGACCTCGATCTGCGCGTCCCGGACGGCGAACTGGTGGTGTTGGTCGGTCCGTCCGGTTGCGGAAAGACGACCACGCTCCGCCTGATTGCCGGCCTGCAAGAGCCAACCGGGGGGCAAATCCGCATCGGCGAACGGGTGGTCAATCGCATCCCGCCGAAGGACCGCGATGTGGCCATGGTCTTTCAGGGTTACGCCCTGTACCCCCACATGACCGTCTTCAAGAACCTGGCGTTTCCACTGAAGATGCGAGCGGTGTCCAAGGGCGAGATTCGCCGCAAGGTGGAAGAAACCGCGACCAAGCTCAGGATCGCCCACTTGCTCGACCGCCGCCCGGCGGCTTTGTCCGGCGGGGAGAAGCAGCGCGTGGCCCTGGGCCGGGCATGGGTTAGGCAGCCCGCGGTCTTTCTGCTGGATGAGCCGCTCTCCAACCTCGATCCGGGCCTTCGCACGCAGATGCGCGCGGAATGGAAGGCCCTGCACCGCGAGCTACGCACGACCGCCCTTCACGTCACCCACGACCAGGAGGAGGCCATGACCCTCGGCGACCGCATCGCCGTGATGAACAACGGCATCCTGCAACAATTCGGCGCCCCGCTGGAGGTTTATCAAAGACCCGCCAACCACTTCGTCGCGTCGTTCATCGGCGCCCCGCCCATGAACTTCTTTCCCGGCGACCTTCGGACCGACGGCGCTGATCTTAGCTTCGCCGGAAAAATCGGGCGGTTCGCCTGGCCTGCCCAGACCGCGGCGTGCCGCCCTCTCGGAGGACCCATGGTGCTCGGCATCCGCCCCCACGACGTTCGCCTGACGGTGGATTCGGTCCCTTCGGACGCGGCTTTCGTTTGCGACGCGACGGTCCATCTGGTCGAGCCGCTTGGCGACTGCGCCAACGTCCACCTCCTCACGGCCGCGGGCGAGCGGATCCTGGCGCGCATCGCTTCACCGCATTCCCACGCCGTAGGTCAGCACGCCCGCGTCGCCTTCGATCTCGCTCAAGCGCACCTCTTCGCAGCCGATGAGACCGGTCAGCGATTGAACTGAGACGTAGGTTAGGTTTCCTGGCGTGCCGGGATCGTGAGCCGGAAATGCGCGCCGCCCAACTGGGAATCGTGTCGGGCGACGAGGTCGAGGCGCCCGCCGAGCAGCGCCGCCCAGTTGCGCGCCAGGGCCAAACCCAATCCGATGCCGCCGCGCGCCGAGGCGTCGGCGTCTCGCCCGCGGCGGAAGGGCCGGAAGATGCGCCGTGAATCAGACAGCTCCACGCCGGGACCGGAGTCCACCACATCGAGGTGCAAACGACCGTTGTCCGCCCCGAGCTCCACGTTCACGGTCGGCTTGGTCGAAGAACGCGCGTGTCGGCAGGCGTTGTCCACCAACACGGCCGCGATCTGACTGACCAGGCTCACGTCCGTGCTGACGGGGTGCGCATCGGGAAGAGTGCTGTGTGTTTTTCCTTCCACCGCGTTTTTCTCGCAGCGCTTGTGGACCGTTTCGCCGACCACGCGAAGCAGCGAAGCGGCGTCCGTCCGCGTGACGTTCAGCCTGACCTTGTGGTTCTCCAGTCGTGCATACTCCAGGACCGACTCGACCAGAGTGGTCAGCCTCTGCGATTCGCGATTGAGCGTATCGAGGTATTCCTGCTTGGAGCCGTCGGGCACCAGGCCCGCGGAGAGCATGTCCGAATAGAGTCGGAAAGTAGTCAGCGGCGTGCGCAGTTCATGGGTCACCGCATAGGCAAACTGGAGACGACGCTCGGTGAGAGCGACCAGGTTGCGTACGCCCCAGCCCGCGGTGATGAGCACGGCCAGCGCCGCCGTCCACGAGATGAGCAACACGCCGCGAACCGACCGCCAAGCCGCGGCCGACGTGCCCCCGGTGATATCATCGACTCGCAGAAGCGCCGGCAATGCGTCCAGTTTCATGTTCCGCGCGTCGTCATCCAGGGTCACGTCGTTGGGTACGGGTTGGAGATCGGCTTCGGGGAAATCATACTCGATCTGGCGAAGAAGTTCGGGCTTGAGCCGCTCCCAGTCGCCGATGAACCCTTGGTAAATCAGTTTTTCATCCGCGTGGCACTCGCGCACGAACGCGAGTTTCAAGCTTCGGTTAGGGCCGCCTTCGACCCAAAAGGGCGGCGCGAAGGTGCCCAAGGAGATCAAGACCGGACTTAGCGGTGAGGAACTTTCCTCAAACCCGCTGTCGATCGCGACCGGAAGGTCCTCGCGGATGTTTCGCAGTGCCAGGTATGGCGCCACGCAGTCTTCGGGTGGAACGTAGCGCTTCTGGGAGTCGGCCAGAGACCCGCGACGCAAGTCGCCGCGACCCGGTCGTGACGCCGGAACGCGCAGCAGTTGGGTGGGCTCAGGTTCGGTACCGGCCAGCGCGGGGTCCTCGAGCCGGAGCGCCTTCGTCACGTTCTCGTGCAGGTCCATCAACACCCACGCGCGCTGGAACCACCACCAGCTCTCCATGGCCCGGCGATACCAGCCCTCGGCAGCGAACGGCGAAGGCGGACGACCGGGGCGCTCATCGTAGAATTGCGGGGACGAGACCTTCCCCTTGTGATCCACCTGAAAGTGCAAATCGATCCAATCGTATTGGGGCCTGGCGAGGGCCAACGGCGAGCGGAGGATCGCCGCCGCAGCGTCTAGCTCTTCTCCATCGGTCGTCAGGACTGCTTCCGGGCGGACCAGGTGGTAATCCACGTAATCCGTGTAGGGTCGAGCGGCCTCGTAGTGCAGCACGCCCTTGATCTGGCTCTCGATCCGCACCAGCGCCTGGTCCACGCGGGCGCGGTGTTCCTCGGCGACATTCTTCTTGGCCAGTTCGAAGCTGGCAACGGTCGCCCAGGTCATTCCCCCGACGACCGCGACGGAGATGGGCAGAAACATCACCACGGCGGTGAGAGCGCTTTTCTTCGCGCTGGTCATGACGACTTCGGCGCCGCCTTGGCGTCCTCGGTGGTGAGCTGCAAGCCTGGACCGAGCATGTAGCCCTTGCCACGAACGGTGACGATCCACTCCAGCGCCTCGCCTGATTCGGCGGAGAGCTTCTGCCGGAGGCGAGTGATGTGCATATCGATGGCCCGGGTTTCTACGCCGCCCTCGCGCAGGCCCCACACACAGGCCAGAAGCTCCTCGCGGGAGACGACCCGCCCATGATGCGCGGCCAGCCGCTGAAGGATTTCCGCCTCCATCTCGGATAACGGAATACGGTCGCGGTCGCCGTGATAGACCTCGCGACGGGCGCAGTCCACGACTGTGTCGCCGCCCACGATGCGGACCACCGGCGTGGGCCGTTCCGGCGTGCGACGAAGCACGGCGTCGATTCGGGCTAGCAGTTCGCGCGCCGAAAACGGCTTGACCACGTAGTCGTCCGCGCCGGCGCGGAGTCCGCGAACGCGGTCATCCTCGGAACCGCGCGCCGTCAGAATGATCACCGGCAAAACCGGATGGGTGACCCGCAGCTCGGCCAGCACGTCGAAACCGTCCATCTTGGGGAGCAGCAGGTCGAGCAGGACGAGGTCTACGCCTGCTCGCCGCGCCTCGCGCAGGCCCGCGATGCCGTCGGCGGCCTCGACCGTCTCGAATCCGGAAATGTGCAGGGCATCGACGATGCCGCGGCGGATCGCGTCCTCATCCTCAACGACGACCACGTTGCGTTTCTTGGGCATAGCACGCTCGGGCATTGGCGGCGGCAGAGGCCGTATTCGGGCGACCGCCCCATCCTATCATAGTCTCTCGGGCCGGTCAGCCGTACGGCGGGAACCCAAGGGGCTCGTTAACCCGGCGTTACACGCGCGGAACTGCTTGCTCCGATAGTCTCGCCCGCCGCACTCCGAGCAGCAGCCACAGGGTCGCCGCCGCCACGCCGACCATGTCCGCCCACCAGTCGAATACGCTCGGCGTACGCCCGACGAATCGCTGCGACCACTCGTCGACGACCGCGTAGACTGCGTAAACGGCAGCCCACCCGAGCAGGGTCCTGGGGGTCAGTGCGCCGCGCACAGCCAGGTACCTAGCCCCGAGCCACGTGAGCAGGAAGTAGAGCACGCAGTGAGCGGCCGTGTCCGCGTAGTCGAACTCAAAGCGCCCGCTGCCGATCGCCCGGGTGTGCGTGAGCGTGAACAGAATGATCCAAACGCCGAGCCAAAGGATGAGGCGCGGCCGCGCGTGTGACCTATCAATTGCGGGCGTCATGGAAGGCTAGTGTAGTGTCTCGCAATTGTGTAACCGTATGTTTGTCGCCCTTACGCAGCGTCGTCGGCGTCCGTGCGTCCGCGCGGGCTGAAGCCCCGCGGCTCGTTACGGCTAGAAATCAATGAGA
>Ga0187893_10011216_pt1 | contig 13086 bp, 9 predicted proteins | sample MA1701074metaG_FD_139574 | JGI IMG/M metagenome (GOLD analysis project Ga0187893, IMG submission 139574) | White microbial mat communities from a basaltic lava cave in the Kipuka Kanohina Cave System on the Island of Hawaii, USA - MA170107-4 metaG ...
CGGACCCCCCGGCCGTCACGCGGATCGACCCCGGCAGCGTCCCCGACACCGGCCGGACCGTGATGCCCTCCGGCACGCCGTCGATCCTGAACTCGCCCTCCGGCCCGAGCACGAAGAGCTCCGCCGCGCCCCACGCGACGACCTCCGTCGGGAAGACGCGCACGCTGGTGAAGTCGTACGGCCCCCAGTCGTCGACGAAGATGTACCGCCAGCCGCGAAGCGCGCCCTTCGGCAGGAACGCGTCCTGGGTGCCGCGCGTCTTCGGGGCTCTCACCGCGTACTTCGGCACCTTCACCTCCGCCTTCCCGGGCGCGGGTCCGTCCACCTTGCCGGCGATGCCGTCCGCGCGCACGTCGCCGCACTTCGCGTTCAGGCGCAGCGCGACCGGCGCGTCGATCGCGTTCTCGACGAGCGTCACGTCCGTGGTGTTGGCGAGATTGACGCCGACCCGCCCGCCCTTGATCGAGTTGCGCGCGATCGTGTGGCCGTGCGAGAGCGTGTCCTGCTTCTTCCCGTACGCGGACTTCTTGAACTCGTCGTTCGGGTTCCACCACAGGTTCACGCCCGTGCCGCAGTTCTCGAACGTGTTCCCCTCGATGAGGTTCGCGTGGCCGTGCTCGATCGAGATCCCGTTGTTGCAGTTGCGGATCGTGTTGCCGACGATCACCGTGTTGTAGCTGTAGCCGCCCCACACGCCGTGGTCGCACTCGTCGAGGGTGTTCTCGATGAACTGGTTGCCGTCCGAGAACGTGGCCTCGATCCCGTTCGCGGCCGCGTGCGAGAAGTCGTTCCGGTAGAGCAGGTTCCGGTTGCAGCCGCCCTCGCCGGTGCGCTGCAGCGTCTCGTTCCCGGCGTACAGGAAGAACCCGTCGCCGCCGTGCGTCGCGCTGTTGTACGCGAAGACGTTGTCGTGGCACTGCTCATAGATCAGGATGCCCGTCGAATCCTGCCCGCGGTGGTACACCTTGTAGCTGAAGCCGCGCATGCACCAGTCGAACTTGTTGTTCGACACGTCGTTGCGGCACGACCGCCACATCGCCAGGCCCCAGCCGGACATGAAGCTCATGTCGTTGTCGAAGATCGCGGAGTCGTCCACGCGCGCCATGCAGATCCCGTTCTGACCGCCGCGCGCCCGGTTCTTCGAGAGCGTCGCCTTCTTCGAGCCCTCGACGTAGATCCCGGCGCCGTAGCGGAACCATTCGTTCTTGTCGTTCTCGTGCCCGAAGAGCCAGTCGGCCCCGTCCTCGCCGCGCGGCGTCGACTTCAGGTGCTGCTTCCAGTTGTTCGACACGTCGCAGCCGGTCACCGTCAGGCCGTCGCAGTTCTTGAAGTGCATCCCGATCTTCACGCCGCGAACGACGAGGTTCCTGACCGTCAGGTTGCGGCACCCCTCCGCGACGACGCCCCAGCCCTTGAACTCGTTCGGCTTCGCGCCGTCGGCCGATCCCGCGATCACCGCCCCCTGGAAGTCGACCGTGATGTCGTCGCCCTGGATCCGCACGATCCCGTTGTCGTTCGCATCGGTCACGCGATAGGTGCCGGGCCTGACGACGCAGCTCTTCGTGATGACGACGTCGTCCCCTTCGATCGTGATCTCGTCGTCGAGCGACCCGAGTCCGAGCAGGACGATCAGGATCCAGCGCATCGTCACCTCCTCGAAACCGCCAGGCTCTCGCGCGCCCCTTCCGCGGAGCGGCAGAGCAGGATCGCCGGCTCGCGGCCCGTCGCGCGCGCGTACTCCGCGCGCAGCCGCTCCTCGAACGCGCGCACCTTCTCCTCGCGGACGAGGCAGACGATCGCGCCGCCGAAGCCCGCGCCCGTCAGCTTCGCGCCGAGCACGCCGTCGCCCTTCGCGGCCGCGATGAGCGCGTCGAGCTCCGGGCACGACACCTCGTACGCGTCGCGCAGCGACGCCTGCGACGTGAACATCATGCCCCCGAACGCCTCGATGTCGCCAACCTCGAGGAACGCGACCGCCGAGCGCACGCGCTCGTTCTCGAGCACGACGTGGTCGCAGCGGCGCGCGAGCGGCGCCGGCAGCACCCGGTGCAGCTCCAGGAGGTCGGCCGACGTCAGCTCGCCCAGGCACGAGATCCCGCGCCGCTCCTCCCGCACGAGCTCCAGCGCCCGCGCGCACTCGCGCACGCGCTCGTTGTAGCCCGACTCCGCGAGGCTGTGCTTCACGCCCGTGTGGCAGACGGCGACGAAGAGCGACTCGTCGGCGAACGGCACGGGGCGCATCTCGAGCGTGCGGCAGTCGATGAGCAGCGCGTGGTCGCGCAGCGACACCGCCGCCGCCGCCTGGTCCATGATCCCGCACTGCACGCCCGCGTAGCGATGCTCCGCGTGCTGCGCCGCGAGGATGAGGTCGAGGTCGCGCGCGCCGAGGTCGAAGAGCGCGGAGAGCGCGTAGGCCGTCCCCGTCGTGAGCGCTCCCGACGACGCGAGTCCCGCTCCCGGCGGCAGGGTGCCGGTCACGAACACGCTCACGCCGCCCGAGAGATCGCCTCGCGGCCAGAGCTCCGCGACCACGCCGAGGACGTAGTTGAGCCACGTCTGCGGCTGCCGCGGCGGCGGCCCGTCGCCGATCCGCACCTCGGCCCGGCCGCCGACCAGCGGCGCCTCGACCGCGATCACGCCGTCGTCGCGACGCGCGGCCAGCACGTCGACATGACGGTCGATCGCCAGCGGCAGCACGAGCCCGCCCGTATAGTCGGTGTGCTCGCCGAGGAGGTTCACGCGGCCAGGCGCGCGGACGCGCACGGCCGGCTCGACGCCGAAGCGCTCGCGGAACTCAGCGTCCGTATCCATCGGGATGCGCCTTCCGCCACTCGTAGCAGCTCGCGATGATGTCGTCGAGCGTCCGGCGGGGCGACCAGCCGAGTTCGCGCCGCGCGCGGGTGTTGTCGGCGACGAGCATCTTCGGATCGCCCGGCCGCGCCGCCTCGTGGCGCACGTCGATCTTCCTGCCGGTCACGCGACGCGCGGTCTCGATCACCTCCCTGACGCTCGCGCCGCGCCCCGAGCCGAGGTTGAACGTCCCGCGCACGTCGAGCGCGCGCAGGTGCGCTTCTGCCAGGTCCTCGACGTGGATGAAGTCGCGCACGTTCGAGCCGTCGCCGTAGACGACCGCCGGCTCGCCCCGGATCGCCGCGTCGACGACGCGCGGGATGAGGTGCGACTCCGGCCGGTGGTCCTCGTCCCCGCCCGCGCAGTTGAAGTAGCGCAGGATCGTGAGCTTCACGCCGAGGTCGCGGAACATCTGCTCGGCCGCGAGCTTCGTCCAGCCGTACGGGTTGATCGGCTTCAACGGGTGCTCCTCGGAGATCGGGAGGTGCACCGGCTCGCCGTAGACGGCGGCCGTCGACGAGAAGACGAGCGTCCTGCCGCGGGCCTCGCGGAAGAAGCGCGCCGGCGCGCCGACGTTGTTCCACCAGAAGAGGCCGGGATCGCGCACGGACTCGGACACTTCGATCGACCCCGCGCAGTGGACGACCGCGTCGAACCGCGGCCACTCGACGTTCGCGACCGCGAGGTCGACCTGGATGAGCGGGACCGGATCGATCGCCTTCCGCGAGCTGTTGCGCAGGTCATCGAGCGCGACCACGTCCTTTCCGACGAGGCGCGCGACGTGTCGGCCGACGTATCCGGCACCGCCGGTGATCAGCAGCACGGCCTCATCATACGCCCGCCTTGGAGACACGGAGAAGGATAGGTTGGGATTCGGGATTGGACTCTCCGTGCCTCCAACACGGGCGCGACGCACAACATCGCAAACGCCGTGCCGCGACCCGCGCGCGCAAGTCGATGCGTCGCAGGCGAATCCCGGATGGGTTTCGCGGCGCCGTTACGCGCGGATAACGGCCGTCGTTACGCGCGCGTCACGTCGAGCGCAGCTTGTAGCGCTTGATGAGCTGCGCGAGCCTCGTGCGGTGCACGCCCGTCTCCTCGGCCGCGCGCGTCACGCTTCCGCCGCTCCGCTTGAGCGCCTCCTCGACGAACGCGCGCTCGACGTCCTCGCGTGCGCGCCGCTTCGCGGCCGACAGTTCCCTCGCCGTCGTCGGCGCCTCGATCGGCGGGCCGTCCCGTTCCGCGCCGCGCAGGTATTCGGGCAGCTCGCGCGGGCCGATCACCGGACCCTCCGCCATGAGGACCGCGTGACGCACGACGTTGTGCAGCTCGCGCACGTTGCCCGGGTAGTCGTGCCTGAGCAGCCGCTCCATGGCCGGACGGTCGAACCCGATCACGCTCTTGCGCAGCTCGCGCGCGTCGACCACGAGGAAGTGCCGGATGAGCGACGGCAGGTCCTCGCGACGCTCGCGGAGCGACGGCAGCCGGATCGCCACGACGTTGAGCCGGTAGTAGAGGTCCTCGCGGAACTTCCCCCCCGCGACGCGCTCGTCCAGCTTCTGGTTCGTCGCGCACACCACGCGCGTGTTCACGCGGCGCGACGACGGCGCGCCGACCGGCTGGATCTCTCCGTTCTGGAGCGCGCGCAGCAGCTTCGCCTGGAGCGACGGGCTCATCTCCGCGAGCTCGTCGAGGAAGAGCGTGCCGCCGTCGGCCGCCTCGAACTTCCCGACCGCCGCGGATGTCGCGCCCGTGAACGCGCCCTTCACGTGGCCGAAGAGCTCGCTCTCGAGCAGCGTCTCCGGCAGCGCCGCGCAGTTGATCGCGACGAACGGCTTCGCCCGCCTCGACGAGAGCTCGTGGAGCGCGCGCGCGAAGAGCTCCTTGCCGGTGCCGCTCTCGCCGAGCAGGAGCACCGACGCGTCCGTCGGCGCCGCCTTCTCGAGGATGTCGAGCGAGCGGCGGAGGGGCGGGCTGTGGCCGACGATCGACCGCAGCGGCGGCGGCGGGAGCGACGCCCGCGCCTGGTCGACGATGAGCGCGCGCTGGATCGCGCCGGCCGCGCGCCGCGCGTACGCCATCGCCTGCTCCTCGACGTCCGCGTCGAACGGCCCGGCGAGCGACGACTTCTCGAGGTAGACGGCGCCGAGGATCTCGCCCTCGACCTTGAGCGGCACGGCCATCATCAGGATCGGGTTGACGTCCTTCGTGCCCTCGCGCCGGGGCCGACCCGACCGGAGCACCTCGTCGAGAAAGCCGCGCGTCGTGCGGAAGCTCGCCTCCGAGAGCGCCTCCGGCCGGACGTTCCGCGCCGCGCGCACGTCGACCGCGTCGCCGCGCCGCAGCGCCACGAATCCCTTTTCGGCCGAGGCGATGCCGACCGCCGTCGCCAGGACGCGGTCGAGCAGCCGAGCGAGGTCGATCTCCTGGAAGCCCTCCTCCTCCTCGAGCTGCCGCACGAGGCGGGACGCGAGGGCCGCGGGCTCGCCGGTCTTCACCTTCGCCGCCAGCCGCCGCGCCAGGTCGACCGAGTCCATGCGCGCCAGATCGTACCAGACCCACGCGTGCGCCGTGCGGTCCGTCATACGTAACGTGCCGTCCGCGGGGGCGGTCTATAATAGTTGATACTCGCCGGACCTCACATGCACGCCTGCGTCCTGCTTGCCGCGCTCCTCGGCCAGGCCCCGCAGGACGACCCGAAGATCGGGCTCAACGCCGACTTCGTGTGGGGCCAGACCTTCCGCGCCGACGCTGACAACCCCGTCCTCATCACGATCGACAACTCCGGTCCGACGATCGAAGGCACGCTCGTGATGCGATGGGCGGAGTCGCCCGCGACATCCGTGCCGCGGGAGCTGCGCCCGGAGGCGCTGGAGCGGACCCGCGGCAGCCTCACCACCCTGCCGGTGACGATCCCGGAAAAGTCGCGCCGGCGCTACTTCGTGAGCGTCCGCGGCCTGGGCGGCCGGGGCGACGCGCTGTGGATCTTCCTGCGCGTCGGCGAGAAGTACGTCGCCAACTGGACGCCGATCGTGCGGCCCTTCGACGACGATCGCGCGGCCGTGGGGCAGGTCGGAGGCGCACTCATCCCCGGGCTGGCGGCGACGGGCGCGACGGCCGCGTCGTGCCGGGCGGACGACCTGCCGGACCGCTGGCACGCCTACTCGCTGCTCCATGCGCTCGTGTGGCTCGACGCGGACGCCGGCGCGCTCCGCGACCCCGCGGTGGTGGACGCGATCCGCGTGTGGGTCGCCTCGGGCGGACATCTCGTCGTGGCGCGCGCGGACACGGTCGGATTCCGCGGCACGTTTCTCGAGACGCTCGTCCCCGGCCGCGTGACGGGAACACGGGTGAACTCGGACTGGTCCGCGATCGCGCCGGAGCTGCCCGCCGTGAGCGCCGGCGTGCTCGACGTGGACCCGCGCGGCGCGGACGTCCTCGCGGCGGCGGGAGGGCGCCCGCTCATCCTGCGCTCCGTCCTGGGCCGCGGCCGGATCACGTTCGTCGCCTTCGATCCGTGCGGAGCGCCGTTCGACGCGTGGCGCGGCATGGCCGGATTCTGGGTCGGGCTGCTCGACCTGTCGTCGCGCGCCGCCCCCGCCGACGAGGAGCGGCGTCGCGGGAACGACTACGGCTGGGGGTCGATCGACACGACCATCGGCTCGCCGCGCGTGCGCGAGCTGCTGGCGGTCCACCCGGAAATCCCGCTCCCGTCGCTCGGGTGGGCGTTCCTCCTCATCTTCGTCTACGTGCTGCTCGTCGGGCCGGTCGACTACATCGTGCTGCGGCGGCTGCGGAAGATGGAGCTCACGTGGGTGACGTTCCCGGCGATCGTGCTCGTCTTCTCCGCGGTGACGCTGGCGGGAGGATCGTCGATCGCGTCGCATCCGCCGGTGGCGCGCGAGACGCACGTCGTGGACTGCCTGCCCGCCGAGGAGCTGACGTTCGGCCACGGCCTGGCGAGCATCCTGGCGCCGCGCGCGGCGACGTTCGCCGTGGAGGCGGCGCGCACGGAGGCCGTGCTCGCGCCGTGCTCGTCCGGCCGCTACAGCAACGACGCGGACGTCCGCCAGCGCGGCGCGCGCGTCGAAGAGTGGCGCTTCTCGCGCGGCGCGACGGGCACGGCGCTGCTGCGCTGGTGCGAGAAGGGCGTGCCGGTGCGGGTCGAGCGCGATGGCGCGCACCTGACGATCGAGTCGCCGCGCGCGTTGTCGAACGTCGCGTTCCTCCGGGGCGGCGCGGCGTACGCGATCGGCGAAGTCCCGGCGGGCGTGTCGCGTCACGCGCTCGACAACCGGATCGGCGACTGGCGCGAGGGCGTGGCGCACGCGGCGGGAGGCGAGCCCGAAGCGCGCGAGCCGTACTTCTACGTGTCCGGCGGGCCGTCGCGCAGCGAGGGGTACCTGACCTCGCAGATGCGGCGCGCCACGACGTGGCTCTCGTTCCACCGGGCGCACGCGCGCGGCGCGGCGCGGCGCGGCTTCGCCGAGACGCTCGACGCGACGGAGTGGGCCGCGTCGAAGCGGTCGCTGCTGCTGGCGTGGTGCGACGGCGACGCCGCGATCAAGATCGAGGGCGCCGGCGTCCGGTCCACCGTGGACGTGTTCGTGAGGGTATTCCTGCGCGATGATTAGAGTCGAGCGGCTCTGCAAGGTGTACGGAACGACGTGGGCGCTCCGCGACGTCACGCTCACGATCGAGGCGGGCGACATGTTCGGGCTCATCGGACCGAACGGCGCGGGCAAGACGACGCTCATCCGGATCCTCGCGTCGCTGCTCGTCCCGACCTCCGGCTCGGCGCGGATCGACCGGCACAACGTCGTCGTCGGCGGCGACACGGTGCGGCGCCTCATCGGCTACCTGCCCGACTTCTTCGGCGTCTACGAGGAGATGCGGGTCCGCGAGTACCTGGAGTTCTTCGCCGCGACCTACGGGCTGCGCAACCCCGAGCGCGCCCGGATCATCGACGGCGTCCTCGAGCTGACGGACCTCGGGTCGAAGCGCGAGGAGATCATCGGCACGCTGTCGCGGGGCATGCAGCAGCGGCTCGGCCTCGCGCGCGTCCTCGTTCACGACCCGAAGGTGCTGCTCCTCGACGAGCCCGCGAGCGGCCTCGATCCGCGCGCGCGCATCGAGATCCGCGCGCTCCTCAAGGAGCTGCGCCGGATGGGCAAGACGATCCTGATCTCGTCGCACATCCTCGCGGACCTGGCGGACCTCTGCAACACGATCGGTCTCATCGAGCGCGGGCGCCTGCTGTACGCGGGCGAGCTGCAGAAGGCCATGGACATGGTCCGCAGCGACCGCTGGATCGTCGAGGTGACGGAGGAGGCGGACCGTGCGGCGGAGGTGCTCCGTGCGCAGACGCGGGCGAAGAACGTCGAGCTGCGCGACGGGACGATCTTCGTCACCGTCGACGGGATGGAGCCGCACACGATCCCGCAGACGCTCCTGCAGGCGGGCCTGAAGCTGCGGTCGTTCCGGCAGGAGGAGGTGACGCTCGAGGGCGCGTTCCTCAAGCTGACGAAGGGGGACGTGCAGTGAGAGCGGCGACCGGGAAGACCGGAGCAGGGAACCGCCAGGGCGCCCGGACGCCGGAAGGAGGGCACGCGTCGTGATGCGGGCGCTCTCGTGGACCCTCGGCGTCGATCCGATGATGCGCAAGGAGTTCTACGGCGTCAGCCGGCGCTGGCAGACGTACTTCTTCCGCGCGCTCTACGTCGCGATCCTCGGCTTCGTCATCTGGCTCGTCTGGCTCAACCTGTCGGACGGGCTCAGCTACTCGCAGTACGCGCAGTTCGGCCGGTTCACGTTCATCCTGTTCAGTGTCTTCCAGTTCTTCCTGCTCATGCTCGGCGGGCTGGCGGCCGGCTCGGACATGATCTCGAAGGAGGTCCGCGCGGGCACGCTCGCGATCCTCGCCATCACGCCGCTGTCCGGCTGGCGGATCGTGCTCGGCAAGGCGAAGGCGTGTTTCGCGCAGCTTCTCATCACGATCCTCTCGGGCGTGCCGGTGCTCTCGCTCGGCATCTACCTCGGCGGCGCGGAAGCGGGCGACCTCGTGCGCGTGACGACGCTGACCCTCGGCGCCGTCGCGCTCGGCGTCGGCTTCGGCATCCTCTGCTCGACGGGTCCTCGCAACTCGTACGTCACGCTCACGATGGCCGTGCTCGGCATGGTCGCGTACTGCCTGCTTCCGCTCCTGGTCGGGGCGATCCTCAACGAGATGCGGGTCTTCGACTTCGAGGAGGTCATCTCCTTCTTCGCGTGGTTCGTCCACGCGGTCAGCTTCGTCCTGGGCATCGAGCCGCGCGGCGTCTCCACCAGCCTCCTCGAGTTCGGGTGGATCTCCTCCACGCTCTTCTCCTTCCTCCTCGCGCTCTGCTGCATGGCGCTCGCCGCCGCCCGCGTGCGGAAACTCGCGCGCGTCGACCGCCGGCCGCCGCTGCTCAAGCGCCTCTTCGAGAGCATGGACCGCGCGTACCAGCGGATGCCGCTCGGCATCACCGTGTGGGCGGAAAGCGCGACCGTGTGGGACTGGAACCCGTACCTCTGGAAGGAGCTGCGCGCGCGGGTGACGGGCAAGTTCCGCTACTTCACGCGCATCATGCTCGTCCTGCTCGTCGTGTTCGCGCTCTTCACGGCGTTCATGGCCCCGACCCTCCTGGACCGCGACGTGGTCGTCGTCGTCCTCTTCGTCCTGACGATGCTCCTCTTCCTCGTCGCCATCGGCTCGGGCGCCGGGTCGTTCACGAAGGAGAAGGAGGAGCACCAGTGGGACATCCTGCTGACGACGCCGATCCGCGTGGGCCGGCTCGTCGGGGCCAAGCTCGCCGGAGCGGTCGTCGGCGCCACGCATCTTCTCGTCATGCTCGCGCTCTTCGGCGTCCTCGTGTCGGTGTTCCACGATCCCTACCGCGACCCGCACGTGATCTCGACGGCCACGTGCACGCTGGCGTTCGCCTTCTTCACGATCTGCGTGGGGATGCTCCTCTCGCTCACGGTCTCCAGTACGAAGCGCGCGTACGCGCTGACGCTCGCGGTCGTCGTCTTCCTCCTGGTCGTTCTCCCCATCATGCTCGCGATCCACGTGGAGCTCACGCGCCAGAGCGGACAGCTGGTGCGGGACGTCCTCTGGTCGACGAACCCCTTCTATCACATCGTCGAGGCGACCGGCAGCAGCCCCTGGAGGCGGTTCCACGACGAGGCCTGGGGAGGCGCCGTGGCGCACGCGCTCATCTACGTTCCGCTGGGGCTCGTCTGCCTCGCGGTGTGTTCCTCCCGGTTTCACCGCCTCGCGGGACGAGTCCGGTAGTCATGCGTCTAACCGAAGGCGATTGATGGCGTACGTTTTAAGAGGTAGCCTGTGAATACGGTGGAAGAGCGCACTCCTCTCCTGCGCTACGCCCGGCGCGCCCGCGCGCGGCTGGCGTTCGTCCGCGGCCTCGAGTGGGCCTTGCGCGCCGCGTTCTACGCGGGCCTCGTCGCCCTCGCGGCGGTCGCGTCGCACAAGCTCTTCGGAGTGCCGATGCCGGCGACGCCCGCGGCCATCGGCCTCGGCGCGGCCGTCCTCTTCGTCGGGATCCTCTGCGCGTTCGTCCCGGCCGTCACGCTCGTCGAGGCGGCGGGCGCCGTCGACGCCGCGGCCGGCTGGAAGGAGCGGCTGTCGAGCGCGCTCGCGCTCGGGCGCGTGGACCACCCGATGGAGCAGGCGCTCGTCGACGACATCCGCGCGCGGCTCGGCCAGCGCGCGCCGTCGGACCTTTTCCCGTGGCGCGCGCCGCGCGAGCTGCGGTTCCTCCCGCTCGTCGTGGTCGCGATCATCGTCGCGGCGCGGTTCGTGCCGTCGCTCGACCTCTTCGGCGTGCAGGCGCGCGAGAAGGAGAAGCGCGAGCAGGAGAAGGAGATCGCCGTCGCGATCGAGAAGCTGAAGGACCAGCGGCGCGAGCTCGAGAAGGCGAAGGAGCACCAGCCGACGGAGCGTCTCCAGCAGGCGCTCGCGAAGATCGACCAGCTCATGGCCGAGCTCCAGAAGAACCCGCCGCCCGAGAAGCAGGAGATGCTCGCGCAGATTTCGAAGCTCGCGGACGAGCTGCAGAAGATGAAGAACGAGCTCGCCCAGGCCCAGGCGCAGGCGGAGAAGCTGCAGAAGGCCGCCTCGAAGGAGACGGCCGAGCAGGGCGAGTTCGGCAAGCTCCTCAAGGAGGGCAAGTTCAAGGAGGCCGCGCAGGAACTCGCCAAGCTCCAGAAGAAGATGCAGGACGGCAAGCTCTCGAAGGAGGACCAGGAGAAGCTCGAGAAGCAGCTGGAGCGCCTCGCCGAGAAGCTGAAGAACGAGAAGGACATGTCCGACCTGAAGGACAAGATGGCCAAGGCCATGCAGGGCGCCGAGAAGGGCGACCAGCAGGCGATGGACGACCTCAAGCAGTCGCTCGAATCGCTCGACGGCGAGATGGACGAGGCCGAGTCGCTCGCCGAGGCGCTCAAGGACCTCGAGAACCTCGCGGAGGCGATGGCGAAGGACAAGAAGAAGTGCCCGTCCTGAGGCGAGCAGAAGGACGGCCAGGGTGGCTGAAAGGGCGACGGCTCGGGTTGACCGGGCGGACTGGGCCGCGGTCGCGGCGACGGATGGGACGAGGGCGAGGGCGAGCCGGGCGGGCCTTTCGGCGGGCCCGGCCAGGGCGAGGGCGGCGAGGCGCCGGAATCGCCCGACGACGTCGGCATCGAGAAGACGAAGGTGAAGAGCCAGCTCGGCAAGGGCCAGTACGTCGGCGCGTACTCGATGAAGGGCGAGCCGCCGAAGGGCACGGCCGCGGCCGAGTACGTGGAGGTCCAGCAGAAGGCCGCCGAGCAGGCGATGGACGCGCTCCAGAAACAGAAGGTGCCGTCGGCGCACCGCGATTTCGTCCGCGACTACTTCGACGCGATCCGGATCGAGAAGACGGGCGGCAAGTAGCCACCGCCATGCGACGCGCCCTCTTCGTCCTCTGCGTTCTCGCGGGGTGCTCCGGCGCCGGCCGCGACGAGGTCGTGGTCTACACGTCGGTCGACGAGATCTACGCGCGGGAGATCTTCGCCGCGTTCACGCGCGAGACGGGCGTGACCGTGCGCGCGGTCTTCGACACCGAGGAGGCCAAGACGCTCGGGCTCGTGAACCGCATCGCCGCCGAGCGCGCCGCGCCGCAGGCGGACGTCTTCTGGAACGGCGAGTGCTCGCGGACGGCGTGGCTGAAGTCGCAGGGACTGCTGGAGCCGTTCCGCCCGGCGAGCGCGGCCGGGATCGCCGACGAGTGGCGCGACGCGGACGGCGCGTGGACCGGATTCGGCGCGCGCGCCCGCGTGATCGTCTATCACACGTCGAAGACGCCGCCGAGGACCCTCGACGAGCTGGCGTCCGGGAAATGGCGCGTGGCGGTCGCGAACCCGCTCTTCGGGACGACCGCGGCGCACGCGGTCGCGATGGGCGAAGACGAGGCGCTGCGGGTTTTCCGCGCGCTCAAGTCGGGCGGCGCGCGCTTCGTCGGCGGCAACTCGCACGTGCGCGACCTCGTCGCGCGCGGCGAGTGCGACGCCGGGCTCACCGACACGGACGACGTGTGGATCGGCAGGCAGCGCGGGGATCCGATCGACATGGTGCTCCCGGAGCCGACGCTCGTGATCCCGAACTCCGTCGCGCTCGTGAAGGGCGCGCCGCGGCCGGCCGCCGCGCGGCGGTTCATCGAGTGGCTGCTGCGACCCGAGACGGAGGCGATGCTCGCGAAGGGGCCGTCGCGGCAGATCCCCGTCCGCGGCGACGCGCTCCCGGCGAAGCGGCTCAGGATCGACTGGGGGCGCGTGACGGCGTCGGACGAGTTCTTCCGGAAACTCCGCGGAGCGCTCGACCTGTGACGAACGCGATCGGTCTCGCCTGGCTCGTGCCGCTCGGCGCGTTCGCCGCGCAGGCCGTCGCGTCGGCGTCCGGCTTCGAGTTCCCAGCGCGCGCGTGGGGGCGGACGCTCGCGCTGGCGGGAACGGCGGCGGGCCTCGCGCTGGCGCTCGGCCTTCCGACGGGACTGGCGCTCGCGCACACGCGGCGGCGATGGCCGCTCGCGCTCACGCTCGTGCCGCTCCTCGTGCCGCCCGCGCTCGGCGCGGCCGCGTGGATGGCGCTGCGGCTCCCGCACCCGGGGGCGGCGGCGTGCGGGGCGATCCTCGCGGCCAACCTCTGGCCGATCGTCGCGCTGCTCGTCTTCGCCG
>Ga0187893_10011217_pt1 | contig 13086 bp, 12 predicted proteins | sample MA1701074metaG_FD_139574 | JGI IMG/M metagenome (GOLD analysis project Ga0187893, IMG submission 139574) | White microbial mat communities from a basaltic lava cave in the Kipuka Kanohina Cave System on the Island of Hawaii, USA - MA170107-4 metaG ...
CCGCCACCACGAAAGTCGCGACTTTCCGTGACGACGGAATGGTATAGCTGAACCCATACAAGGACGGTTCCGCCGGCGCTCCAATCTCGGGGGCGACGTTCGTTCGAGCCACCGGATTCACTGCATCCAGGAACACATCCCAGGACTTCAGGACCCCAATGTAGCCCGCGTTGAAATCGTTGAATCCCTGAAATGTGAACGGCTTGGGCGAGCGCAATTCCATCCCGCATAATGCGGATAGCGGGCGCCTGAGACTTTCGAGATGCTTTCGCACTGCGGCAAACCCATCCTTGAGAGGAATGGGCTGCCGAAACCGCGCATGCTCGATCTCGAATCCCGGCGCGGACACGGCGCCGGCCGAATACGGTGCGATGCCTTTGAGAAACGAGTAATTACCTTTGGGATTTGCGATGAGCATCGAGTTTTACCAGCCTCCTCAAAGCAGCCGCCTCACCGACCGTTAGCGGCCGCCAGGCGCCAATCTTCAGATTATCGATCCGCAGCGGCCCGAAGCGAACTCGCACAAGTTTGAGCACTTTGCTTCCCACTGCTTCGAGCATACGGTGGCGATTGCGCCCTTCGGTGAGCGTAATCGTGAGGTGAGTGTACTTTTCCGAGTCCCGCACACGCTCCACTCTCGCCCTGCGCGTGAGGCCGTCATCCAGTTCGATGCCACCGCGTAACCGATGGAGTTGATCGTCGGAAAGCACCGTCGACGCCTTGACCAGGTATTCTTTCTCGACGTGATACTCGGGACTCGTCAAGCGGTCCGCCAGCTCATGATCGTTTGTAAGCAGCAACAGGCCGCTTGTATCGAGATCCAAGCGGCCAACGGTACCGACGTAGTGCGGAACCTCCTGGATCAGGTCGTAGACCGTAGGCCGCCCGTCCGGATCTTTGTAGGTCGTCACGTAACCCTTCGGCTTGTACAACAGGACATAGGTGAGGACGGGCGCTTCCAAAGCTTTCCCGTCGAAGGTCACGCGATCTTTCTTGACTCGCACCCACTGATCCGGTGAGCGTACCACCGCGCCATTGACGCGCACTCGCCCACCGGCGATCCAAGCGCGGGCTTGGGTCCGTGATCCGATCCCCGCTTTGGAAATAACACGATCGAGCGTCTTGACGCCCGTGCCCGCCTCGCGGTCCATATAATGATTCTGATGTTAGCGAACTGGGTGGTCCGGTGATCGTCGAATGCGTGCCGAACTTCAGTGAAGGCCGCCGCACGGAGGTGGTGGAAGCCATCCGGAATGCGATCGGGCCCGGCGTTCTTGATGTGACCATGGATGCGGATCATCATCGCAGCGTGATCACCTACGCGGGGTCCCCGGAGGCGATGGTCGAAGCAGGCGTGCGCGCGGGGGAAGCGGCGGCCAAACTGATTGACATGCGTTGTCATCGGGGCGAACATCCGCGAGTAGGAGCGCTCGACGTGCTCCCGTTTGTGCCCGTGGAGGGTATGACGCTCAAGCAATGCGCCGACCTGGCAGCACGGACCGGCGAACAGATCTGGAAGCGGCATCAGATCCCCGTTTACCTGTATGAAGCCGCGGCGCGCACGCCGGAACGGCGGAACCTCGCCGAACTCCGGAGACGCATCGCAGCCGGTGAGCCACCCGATATCGGCCAAGGAAAGCACGAGACGGCAGGAGTCACGGTCGTTGGAGCCCGCAAGTTTCTTATTGCCTTCAACGTCAATCTTCAATCGCAGAACCTCGAGGCTGCCAGCAGCATTGCGCACGTCGTTCGCGAATCCTCCGGCGGGCTTCCCTCAGTGAGAGCCCTCGGGATCCCGCTCGCCTCCCGCGGTATCGTACAGGTCTCGATGAACCTTACCGACTTCGAAATCACTTCCATCGAGCAAGCCTACGTGGCCGTCGAACGCCAAGCGGTGATGCTGGGAATCGAGATCCTCGAATCCCAGCTCATCGGTCTGGCTCCCCGCGCTGCGCTGAACGAGCAGATCGCAGGCCGGGTGAAGCTCACTGGCTTCCATGAAGGACTGATCCTGGAAGAAAGACTCAAGAGATGAGCTTCCAGTGGTCATTATCCACCATGAGTCGATTCTGCACTTAAGCCACTACGATGACTGACTTGTAGCCGGGTTTCGAGCCTGACCGACACCGCGAAACAGATGCTTAAAGCGAAGGCCATGCGGTTAGCACCTATTGTGCCAGCAACAAGCTCACCCGCCCGCTCGGCTCCCCATCCGCCTCGATGTACAACTCCGCCGAACCAACCATCACCGCGTCCGGCAACTGCACCTCAACCAGGTAGAACCCCACATATCCAGGTGCGAGCGTCGCTTTCAGGACTTCCAGCGGTTGACGATCGAGATACGCGCGCACCGGCGCCACGACCTTAGGTATGCTCTCCGCCGGGGCCGCCAGCCCGGTTGGCCAATCCGGTGTGACTTTCCCCAGCCCGGTCGCCAAGATCTGAACGCGGCCGCCTGCCCGTGCTGGCACCCCCGGATCCAGGAGCACTCCTCGATCCGCATCAATCAGCATGGGCGTTCCATCTCGGTCCACAAAGATCGCTGGCGACGTAGGTCGCAGGGGCATCGGAAAATTCCGTCCAGACCCATTAGCCGCCACAGCCAGCACCAGCGAATTCCCTGTCACCTCAAAAGGTACCTGCACCTGCGATTCTCCACCGGCCGCTCCCAATACCGGAGCTTCCAGATTTCCCGCCCGCGCCGCCGTCACCTGACTGCCCAGCACGCTCAGTAGGGTACCCGGAGCCGCGGCCCGCACACTGCCATCGGCTGCGTTCACTACGCGGGGCGCCCGGCGCCGGTGGGGCGCCAGAGTCGCAAACAAACCATATCCCTCCACCAACGCGTAAAGCTGATTGCCGCCCAAATCCAGCTTCACATCCAAGACAGGGGCCTTGGGTAGCTCCTCCGGTATTGCGACCCACTCTGTCGCCGGACCGGCGCTTGTCATATCCGCGTAAGTCAGGAACAATCCCGCATCGGACGCCGCATACACTGCTCCTGTTTCGATATCCGCCACCACGCCATGAACGAAGCCTGGCGGCAGATTCGCCGTTACATTGTCCCAGAACAATCCGCCGTTGACCGTTCGAACCACGCGCGCGCCGGAACCCGCGGACCGCAACGTCGCGAACGCTAGCCGACCGCTCCCGCCGAGCACAAAAATCGATTCCACCTGTCCACCCTCGGCCATTGTGTATCCCTGCCAGTTCCGGCCGTTATCTTGGGAGACCCATAACCGCCCGCCGATTCCACCCGCATAGATCGAATCGGCGGTCGCGGCAACCGCCGTCACCTCGAAGCCCAATCGTTCGACCAGTGCTCTCCGCGCATTTTCTTCTACTTTTGACCCGAGCGGCTCCTGCTGAACCCATGCGTTCCTGGTCCAAACTGCTTCGCCGCTGTCGCTAAACCGGACGCGGGCCAGCGCCCTAGGTCCTGGCGGAGTCAATAGCTTCACGGCCGGCAGATTCGGAAGGCCATCATTCAACCCGACCCAGGTCAACCCGCCATCCAGCGACCGCCAAACCCCGGTCCTCCCCGCAACCACGATTTCGTCGGAATCGCTCGGAGAAACCGCAAGGTCCGCCAAACCTTCCCCTAGAATCGAGGCGCCTTCAAATCCGGTCATGTTCTCCCAGTTCTGGCCTTCATCCCTGGAACGGTGGACAAAGCGACCAAACGCATACATCTCCGGCCGCCGCACCCGGCTTCCCACGCGCAAGCGACCTCCTACCTCCGGGGCGCGCGCCGTCCCGATTGGCTCCAACGGTTCCGGCGAACTGGCGGCACTTCCGGTACTCAAAGTCCAGGATTCAAAATCCCCAGTTTCAAACACCCGCCCGGATGGCATGCTCGCATATAATCTGGATCCGTCCGCAGAGTACCAGACCCGCTGGACCGACCCTCCAGCCGGTCCCGGATATGGTCCCTCGTACGCGGTCCCGCCGATCCGCCGCCACTCGCCTGTCAAAGGAAACGCCATGACCACCAGCGTCAGCAGGTACTTCCCCCAACCCCGTACTGTGGCAGCAGGACTCATCTTATGAGACTATTCTATCCTTTCCCAACACCTTCCTATCGGTCTCGACGCCTTGAAACTTCTTCAGATCCATTATCTTCGCTCAAAAAATGGCTGAGGACCTAATCTTGCACTACAATTTCGGTGATAGACTGGTAGGCGTTATACGTGTGGGACTTGTGTCCCCACCACATTGGTTGTAGCAATGTTGTCCGCAATCACAACTCGATCGGTCAGATGGCTAATCGCAGTCAGTGGTGTCGTTGTGTGCGCGGCCCAAGCTCAAAATTTTAACCAGCCTTCCCCTGCGCCCGCCAATGTCGCCGCTAAAGTAGTCTTTCTCTCCGGGCAGGTCTCCGTTCTGCGAGGTTCCCAACCTTGGGCGCTGAATCTGGGCGATGTCGTCGCACCGCAACAAATGGTAATCACCGGCGCAGACGGCTCCGCCGTTTTCGAAGTCAATGACGGCAGCACATTCCAGGTCTTTCCGAACTCACGCGTCACATTCCGCAGCAATTACAACTGGAAGGATCTTGTCGACCTCTGGATTGGCCGCGTCAAGGTCCACATTCAGAAATGGGGTGGCCTGCCGAACCCGTCCCGCGTTCACACCCCCACCGCTGTCATTTCAGTCCGTGGCACGATCTTCGATGTGACGCATGATGCCGATGACAGCTCGCTGATCGCCGTCGAAGAAGGACAGGTCGCCGTGCGCCATCGCCTGATCTCGCAGGAAAAAGATAACCTTATTAACCCGGGTGAGCAAATCCGGGTTTATAAGAACATTCCACTCGCAAAGGCCAGAGTCGACAAAGGAACCATGATCCGTCGCGGCGCCGATGCCATGGCCGAGGCATTCTACACCATCATGATGCGAGGCCCACGTATCGGCGGTGGGTCGTCACCAGTACCCGGCGGTGGCGGTGCTCCGCTCCCCGGCGATACCGCGGGAACTCCACCCCCTCCTCCTCCGCCTCCGGGTGATCCTGCTGGAGTTCCGCCGCCGCCGCCCCCAAACGACTAATTTCCCCGGACCGCACGTCCCACCCCGATCATTGAGACATTGAACGCGCGTCGAATGCCTCCGCCATCTCATCAAGGATTCGTTGCGCTGCTTCCCGCGGCGTAGAGTTCGGTGGCGCCGTGATCGGTCTTCCTATGACTAAGTAATCAGCGCCGGCCAGAATCGCCTGGCGCGCGGTCACCTTGCGTTTTTGGTCGTCTTCAGGATGCCCGTCAGGCCGGATTCCCGGTGACACCACCAACAAGGTCCTCCCAGCCGCGTGAGCCTTTGACATCTCCTTGATTTTCGCAGCTTCGAGACCCGACGCGACCACTCCATCACAGCCGGCTTCCAAAGCTTTGCGTGCCCGAAACAGCACCAACTCGTCCACCGAGGTGTGCGTGTATCCCAACTCGGCGATGTCGTCTGCATCCATACTGGTCAGCACTGTGACGGTCAACAGCCTCAGCATGCTATTTCCCCTGCTTTCAACAGCCTTTCTGATTAGAGCGCTCGAACCATGGATGGTAAGAAACGATACGCCTAGCTCTGCTGCTCGCGATACCGCCGTTTTAAGCGTTTCTGGGATGTCGTAATATTTGTAATCCAGGAAGACTCGGTTGCCATCGTGAATCACGGACCGAATCAGATTTTCGACTCCGGGGGCGAGTTGCAAAGTGAGGCCAATTTTGAAAAAGTTGACTATTCCCTCGAGTGACCGCACCATCTCAGCGGCTTGCTCAGCGCCTGGTAAATCTAACGCAACAATCAAGCTTTCGCGGGCTTCGACATCGCTCATCTGGAGTGTTCATTCTAGCATCCGTTTCTCGCAATACACTCTTCTTCCTTTTTCGGAACATTTCTCCTCCTCAGCCGTATATATGAACAAGCGGCTGAGATAAACCAACACAGCCGCCGGTCACGGATAGACAACGGGAAGCGCCGCACCTGGCGCTCTCGCCTGGACCGGCATTCACACAACAGTAACCATTGCTAGGAGAGAAGTGTCATGAAGAAAGTCGTAGTGTTTTTCGCGGCAGCAGCCCTATCGATCGCTAGCGCCGCACAGACTCACAAGCTTGTCTTGTTCCAGGATTCCTGGGTCAATGGACAGGAGTTGAAATCGGGTGAATACAGGCTTATCGTTGACGGATCTAAGGCCATCATCGCCAAGGGCAAGGAAAAAGTGGAAGCCAACATCACTTCCGAAACCGCCGAATCGAAGTTCAATTCTACCTCTGTACGCTATCAGAACGGCGACGGCAAGTATCGAGTGAAGGAAATTCGCATCGGTGGAACCAACACCCGCCTCGTTTTTCAGAACTAGTCCTGTGGAGCGAGCTTTAGCTTGCAGCGGAGGCTTCAGCCTCTGCTAAAGAGACTAGTTCTCCGGTTCCCGTTCGTGTCCGCCGCGGTTCTTCAAGTGTGAACCCCTTTCCTCTAAGAGATGCCGCGGCGGACGGAGCGGGGTTCTCTTCGCTACACTAGCATCAGATGCGGCGATTCTTCGCGCACTTGGTTTGTATACTCTTCAGTATCCCCTTCGCCGCATCGGCCGCAACCCAATCCTGTTTGGTCGCTCCGTTTTCCAACCGCGCAGGTGACGTCAACTTGGATTGGATTGGCGAATCCATCGCCGAAGCCATTCGTGAGGCTCTCGATACCGGCGGGCTCGATGTCGCGTCCCGTGACGATCGGGAACAAGGTGCACGTGCTTTGTCGCTGCGCCCTTCACCACAACTTTCTCTCGCCTCGATCACCAAGCTCGCCGAAAGAATCGATGCCTCCCGGCTAATTTACGGCCGTTTCGAACTCATTACTACCGCCCAGCCCCAGGCGCGAAGCCGGCTGCGCGTCACGGCGCGCGTCCTCGATACCCGCCAGGCTCTGCAACTGTCCGAATTTGCCAACGAAGCGCCTCTTGAGGAGCTCGCGACGTTGCAGAATGACCTCGCATGGCAGATCCTCCGCTGGATTCAACCTTCGGTATCGATCACGCGGGATCAGTTTCTTTCGAGGCACCCGCCCGCCAAAGTACACGCCCTCGAGCAATATGTCCGAGGACTGCTCGCGTCCACGACGGATCAGAAGCATCGCTTTTACACTCAGGCCGCGCGTTATGATCCCACGTTTGCTCATCCCTGCCTCGCTCTTGGACAAATGCATTGGGAAAAAGAGAGCTATCGGGAAGCCGTCGGCTGGCTCGAGAAAGTGCCGCCCACCCACGTCCTGTTTGAGAAAGCGGCTTTCCTGCTCGGTCTGAGCCGCTACGAACTTTCCGATTACGCCGGCGCCCGCGCGTCTTTTGAATCTCTCGCCCGTCTGCTTCCCATCTCCGAGGTGATGAACAACCTCGGCGCCTCCCTCGCGCGTCTGAACCAGAAAGAAGCCCTCGACTATTTCCGAAGGGCTCTTGAAGCCGATCCCACCGACCCCGATTATCACTTCAATACCGGGTATACCTTGTGGAAGCGCGGCGATTACACCACCGCCGCGGACCTTTTCCGCGCCGCGCTCGATCGCGTCCCTGACGACGAGGATTCGATCCTGCTCCTCGGCCGATGCCTCAAACAAACGGGGCCGCGGCCAGGCGACTGGCGATCGGATGGCCTTGAGCGCCTCAAGGACACATATCAAGTCCGCTCCGCGATCTCCGCGGCCACGAAGAAGTAAGAAGCTTCACTCAAATAAATCCCGGAACGTCATCGCAAAAAAGAACGCACCCTTCGGCTCGCTCATCATCCTTCGCCGTACATTCCACGCATAGCCAGCGTCAAACACCACGTGGCTCACCAAAGTGAATCGAACACCGCCGCCGAGCCCATACCGAACACCGCCTCTGCCATCCGTGCTTTCCCGACCCAGCCGCCCCACGTCAAAAGTGAAGAGCGGACTTACCGAGAAAAGATTGATGTCTTCGAAAATCGTGTTCAACGTCCGCTTCACCACGCCCATCTCTATCTCGGCTTTCTTCACGGCGAGCATCATGTTGACGCCCTCGAACGCCTTCGCCATCGAACTTCGAATCGTCTCGAGCTTCTTGGTTTCCGCTTCGATTATCCCGTTTTGCAACTGCGAATTCAGATCCGTCGCGCAGGCTTTCAGCGCCAAGGCGATGCCTTCTGCTGGATCGAGTAGGTCCTTGACAAACCCGAACAGATCTCCCGACTTCGCCTCAATCGCGCTCCGTAACCGCCTCTGCGCCGTCGACGTCCGCCGCAGGCAATTCCGAAACTCCGCTTCCAGCATCCCGCCAGCGCCGGCCTGGGCGTCCTTCACCTTCGTTTCCAGTTGCTTCAGCGAATCGCCCAACTCGGAGAATTGCGCGGTGGCCTTCTGAAAAGCCGGATCCCGCACGGCATAGTCCAGTGATAACGTGCTCGTCGTAGTGATCAGAGCGCCATTCAGGATCTTCGGAAACTGGCCATCTTTTGTCAACTCCACGGGCACCAGCGGACGATGCCAGTTCCGCGGTCCAGGAAACGCGGCTGTGAGATTGTACGAGAAGAACCGGTCTCCCCCCACCCCATCCGCAGTATGGTAGAAACGGTTCGACGGAAAACTGCGCAAAACCGGGTTGGCCCGAATCATCCATACATTGCTCGCTAGGAAATTCTGCTCCGTATTCCCACCGAAAAACCGCTTCGGCGCAGGAATCGAGCCGGAACCGCCGATTCCCCCGGCGCTAAACCGCGACTCCAATTCCACCTGTCGATGGTCCGCTACGGGAATCCAGAGAGAGTACGCCACATCACCCACGTGCTTGGCATAGTCCATTGTCGGACCAGACTCGGTCGCGCCCAGTTCCACTCCATAGGACGCCGCGACGGAATGACGCCGCGTGCGGAATGTCTGGCCGCCAAAAAACTTCAAGCTGCCATAGCCTGCACGTGCCACAGTATTTGCGGACAGCTCCGCGGTCGCGAAATCGCTATGCTGATTTCCACCTTCCGCGGACACTCCGAAGCGGAGCACAACGCCCGGTCCTCCCAGCGGCTTGGTCGCTGCCCAGATCTGCCCTAGCAGCCGGTTCTGTCGCAGTGGGTCGCGATCCGTGGCCGCCACCGAGTGCAGGTAGTTTAGCTGCCACTCCAGCCGTCCCAATCCGATTCGCTCCTGGATAGTAACCCCGGACAGCGACGCCGACAAATGCTGTGAGTTGTTTGACTGCCGGCCTTCCACAACCATGTGATCGATCGGCAGATGCAAAGCGCTGGGCGCAAGCTCCATCCGCCCGCCCGCCGCAAACCGTTCGGAGCGGTCGTAACGGAACTGCGGACTGAAGCGCAGAGGCTCTTTCGGATCGGTGACTCCAGCCACTTCCTGGGGGCGCGTTCGTTCCGCTATCAACGATTCGAACAACCCCCCAAAGCTCGGTGAGACCTGGCTCGAGAAGACCTGAAAGATCAGATCCAGTCCGCCATCCTTGCACTGGTCTACGAACACTGCCGCATAGGAGAAGCGCACCAGGCTGCTGCCCGCTTCCGATAGAAACGGCTCATTCAGGAGCTGGGACTTCGCCGCCTCCGCCTCTTTGAGGGAATACTGCTTCCCCTTCAAACTGGCCACCGCCGATTGAGCCACGCTAAGACGGTTCAACACCGAACCTACGAAACGAAACGGATGCTCGATCCGTACGTCCCGCACCTGGAATTGTTCGAGATTGGCTCCCTGGCAACTGGAGCCCGCGATCGGCTCCTCCTGCTGCGCTACTGCTTTGGTGAGAATCACCCACACCAGAAGCAGGATCTGGGCAATACACCTCACCGCTGTTCTCCCCGGATGGAGCGGATATTGCTATTTCTTGAGCGTGGCTTCCACGGTTTCGTCGGCGTCTTCCTGAGGGATCTCACCTGCCTCGGCGGCCTTCGCATCATCGGCCGCCGGCCCGATTGCATGCGCCGATTGGCTGGGCGTCATCCCTTCCTGGGCCATCTTCTCGGCCTTTTTGGCCAGTTCCGTGATGATCTCCAGCGCGACAAGCTTCGTGAATTCGTCGGACCTCTTTTCGCGCTCGAACAACTGAAAGACGATTTTCCACTCCACATTCTCGCCCTTCGGTGTCTTGTGCAGCTCGAAAATCACTCGCCGAAGTCCGTTCCTGGAGTTGATCTCGAACTTCACCGAGAGCGAAACCAACTCTCGTCTCGTTTTCGGGGTGAGGGCCACCACAGCTTTCGTTCCTGGCATGAGATACTTCCTCCGGCGCGGTAGGACGTGGACTACTAGTCATCTTACACAAATCCATCTCTTTTGCAAGCGCATTTTTGTCTATTTGGCCGCCACTTCCCCGGAGCTCCAACGAGGTCAGCCATGCGGCTGGTTCGCTACTTCGCGCCTCCGCGCCTGCGTATTAAAGACGCTTTTCGCAAAGCGGCATCGCGAACTGGATACTGAGATCAATTTGAACGCGGACCGTGCATTTCCGGGTGGGGCCGCATGCATTCCTTCGGCGCTTCGATTTCGATCGGTATGCGCCTGACGCTTTAGGGCGGCTCTATTTCCCCTGGAATTTTTCACTCACAAGAGCCACTCCATCCCCGGAAACCGCTATAATTCATGAGGTCCATGATGGAGGCTTTTGGTCTTTCCGACCCCGGTTGCGTCCGCAAGAACAACGAGGACTACTACTTCATTGACCCGCAGCTTGGCGTTTACCTGCTCGCCGACGGGATGGGCGGAGCCCAGGCAGGTGAACTGGCCTCACGTCTCGCCGTGGAGACAACGGTCCAGTTCATTGCTACTGCAACGGAGCGGAGCAAGGAAAGTCTGATCAACGCATTCCAGGAGGCGAACCGCAAAGTCCTTTCCACCGCGGCTGCCTCGGCGAACCTCAATGGTATGGGTACTACCCTCGTCGGCGTCCTTGAGATGGGCGATGGCAACCTGGCCATTGCCAGCGTCGGAGATAGCCGTGCCTACCAGTTCGGCGAAGGTGAGCTTTCTCCGATCACCCAGGATCAGACCTGGGCCAATGAGGTTGGACGCAGGCTCGGCCTCGACGATGAACGCCTCAAGAACCACCCCATGCGTCATGTACTGACGATGGCGATTGGGGTCGAGGTGAATCTTCGAGTCCATTCCTACTCCCTCAAGCCCTCTTCGGGGAGTCATCTGCTCCTCTGCTCAGACGGCCTACACGGGGTAGTGCCGGCTGGGAATATCTCTAAAGAGCTAAATCGTGTGGGAGATTTGGAATCCAAATGCCACTATCTTATCGATGCCGCCCGAAAAGCCGGGGGCCCCGATAACATCACCGCCGTACTTTTGAAAGTCCAGTAGTTTTCTTCATGCGCTGCTCGAGCCGGCTCGGAGTCGCATTGTGTTTGTGGCTCTCGCTCGCGGATGCTCAAACCGCGATCCTTCAAATTCAAGTGTTGGAAGGAGATGGACTTGTCCATCTGGCAGGTTCGGTCTCGGCTCGCCCAATTCTGGTCCAGGTCACCGACGAGGTCGGTAGACCGGTGGAGGACGCCGTGGTGAGCATTCGGCTGCCGGATGAAGACCCCACGGGCGTGTTCCGCTCCGGCTTGAAGACCGAAGTCGCCACGACAGGCCCGGACGGAAAGGCGGTCATAGCCGGGATTCAATGGGGACCGGTCGCAGGCCCAGTGCGTATTCGGATCGCCGCAGCCAGGGACCAGACCCGCGCCGGCGCGATCATTGGACAGTACCTGTTGGAGCCTTCGGCGCATCTGGCGGAACAGGTATTGACGTCGGACTCGGGCAGAATCGCACGCAAGGCATCCAGGGGCAAGTGGCTCATGGCCGCGGCGGCGGCCTTAGGTGGAGGGCTCGCAATTGGATGGACGGCTCGCCAGAACTCGAAGTCTCCATCCGCCGGCGCCGCAGCGAGTCCTGCCATTGCAATTCAAATCGGGCCGCCCACGATCTCAGTAGGACGTCCATGAAATTCCTTCCTCTATTCGCGATTGCGGCCATGGCCCAGAGCTTAGTTGAGATGCCACGCATCGGTTGTGCCACGGACAGCCTCTCCCGTCCATTCACTCTTTATGGCATTCGCGGACTGTTTGCCGCGAGGGCGGCCGGCGATGACCGTGTGAACTGGTCGGCCTGCACCGCTGGATTTCAAGTCGTGTCGAGCTCACTCGGTGTGGAACGGATCAACGGTGAGGGCCGCGCCGTCATCGCTCCCGGCGGCAGGCTCATTGGGATTTCCAGGGAGCATGTGTTCCTCTATTGGCCGGAGCAGGCATCCATTCTCGAGATTGGCGAACGCCGGGAGCGTCTCATTCCGATTCAGGAAGAGGAACCAGTGGCCGCAGCCTCGAGTTCTTCTTTAGTTGTACTCGGCAGCCTGCATCGTGGAATTCGTTTGCGCGCGGGCTTCCTATGGCCCAACCGCCTAAGTCTTGGACTGTCTGATTCGTCCGTTCTGCTGTTCATGGGACCGGGTAGAGATCCCGAAGCGGTTCCATTCTCTTCCGGAGTCACTGATATCCAGCCACTGTCGGAACAGTGGGCACTCGTCCGAACAGAGCGATCCTCCTATGCCGTGACACTGCGTGAGGATCGTCTCGATGTTTTCGAACTGCCGGAGCCCCAGCCGTGAGATGGATTCTTTTCCTGGCCACGTTGCCGGCGGTGGCGCAAATCGCCGTGTTCGCTGTGGATATGCAGGGCGTCGAAACCCGCCTCGAAAACCTCTATGACATGGGCTCGATTGCTGCCGGTGACACTCTGGAAGCGCGGGTTCGTCTCCGAAACCTGGCCACATCAACCATAACTCTTCGCTCGCTTCGCATCGCGGGCGCCGATTTTTCTCTGGCAAACGACCCCACGCCCCCCTTGCCCGTTGCACCCAACTCCAACGTCGACTTCCGTATTCGATTCCGTCCCCATGCCCCGGGTACCTACAGTGCCATCCTGCAAGCCAATGAGCGAAATCTAATCGTGCGAGCCGTTTCATTTCCATCGCTCGGCGTGTTCCTTGAGACCAGCGCTGGCTGGAACCGGGTCACCAATGCTGCGCCAATCGACTTCCCGCGCACTGAAACGGATAGCAGCTCTGTTCTCCGGCTCAGAGTGCGGAACGAGGCG